>Ga0209921_1000185_pt1 | contig 22813 bp, 10 predicted proteins | sample SalPonF2_C_D2_MG_FD_185730 | JGI IMG/M metagenome (GOLD analysis project Ga0209921, IMG submission 185730) | Salt pond soil microbial communities from South San Francisco under conditions of wetland restoration - Salt Pond MetaG SF2_C_D2_MG... ...
TATGCAGTTTTTCGGCGGAATCGGTGCCGTCAATGCTCATGGCGGTTCTCCTGGTTAAGAGGGTCTGGAGTCACCGGGGTCGCCCGCGCAAATATAACTCGCATCGGATGAAGCGGGCGCCGCATCGCCTAATTGGCCCCCGCGCCGGTATACAGTGCCGCGGTGTTCACGAGATCGTGGGCGATTTCGCTCCGCAGCGCCTGCGGCTTGATCACCTCGATGCGGGGGCCCTGCGAGAGGATCCACCAGCGAAGCTGCCAGGTGTCGGAAACGGTGGCGGTCAAACGGTAAAGGTCCCCATTGGCTTTCAGCCGCGTGTCCGATGAGATGGGTGTCTCCTCGAGGATCCGCGCGAGGTCGGGCACCACCTTGGCCTCGAGGCGAAGTGTCTCCCCGGGTTCCTCCGCGGCGAAGTGCCCACCGCCCCCCGCGAGGTAATCGTCCAGGGAGAAGCCGTCGGGGCGGTGCACCGGTTCGATGCCGATTTCGGCACGCTGCATACGGTGCACGGCGTAGTAGCGAATGTCCTCGTAGTCGTAGGCCGTGGCGACCAGGTACGGCACCGGTCCGCGCTGCATGAGCCCCAGCGGGTGGAGCGTGAGCGACTTGGCGGCCTTGTCGTGGGCCGCGCGGTAGTGCACCTCGAGCTGGCGGTCCTTGAGCAGTGCCTTCTGGACGGCATCGAGAACGGCCTCGTCGATGGTCGGCGGCACGACCGGGAGCGTAGGACTCACGTAGCGCACCTTCTCGCGCCAGCGCGCGGCCTCGTTCTTGTGGGTGAGCGCCCGGAGCTTGTCCCGGGCGTGTTCCAGGCGCGGGCGGAAGGAGCGCCACAGCGACAGCGGCAGCATGGCGCTGAGGAATTGCTCCAGCAGCGTCACCGAGAGCGCTTCGGCGAGCTCCACGCCGGGGATGCCTGCATCGCGGCCCGCCATCCAGTACCAGCCGTAGGGGCGATCCTTGTCGTTGCAGGCGATCGGGAATATCGTCTGCAGCTCGATGAGGTCGCGCTCGACCGTGCGCTTGGTCGTCGGGAAGCCGTGCTCGCCCAGTCGGCGGGTCAGTTCCGAGGCGATCGCGCCGGGCCGGCGGGAGGGCAGCAGCTTCAGCAGCTCCCACTGGCGGGCGAGGGTCTCGCGGGCAGTTTGATTCGGCATGTCAGGGTCCCTCCTTCCCCTGCAGGAAACGGGCGATGCGCACGAGCGCGTAGGTGTCTCGCTGGCAATATTCACGAAGCGCCGCGCGGATTCCGGCGGCCTCGGCCTCGTCGAGCTCGGGTTCGAGCAATTTGCGGTAGCTCTCCGCCGCCATGCCGCCGGCGGAGATCTTGAGCTCACCGTAGTCCAGTTCCGGCGCGATTGCCGGGAGGACGGCCTTGAGCGACCAGCTCCCGTGCTGCCCCGGGTGGTAGTAGTGCTCTCGCACCAGCGGATGGAGATCGACGAGGCGCGCGATCGCGGCCTCCAGCGCCGGGGCGAGGTCGGGGAAGCTCTCGGCGAGCTCCTCCATTCGCGACCTTTCGAAGGCCGCGTAATAGACGAAGATCGGGCCATCGTCGTCGCCCAGTACATCGACCAGCGATTCGGCGAACGCGCGGCGCGGGTCTTCGCCTGCCTCGGCGAGAAACTCGTGGTGGTGAACCTTGCCGCGGCGGGACTCGACATGGCACGACCATTGGAACGGCACCTGCTGGTAGGGACGGGTGCCCGCCCAGATCGGCACGGCGAACTGCAGCGTTTCGAAGTCCAGATAACGCCGCGGCCAACCGAGGCGGCGGAGGATCTGGCCCGCCTCGGGCATGAACACCGCCTCGCCGGCGTTCACGGCGCGGTGAACGAGTCGGTGGCGGGCGCTTGAAAGCCGCTCCGGAGGCACGTCCCGTAAATCCTCGTAGCCGTCCGTCTCGAGCTCGCGGGCAACCTTTCCCCCGCGCGGGAGATCGGACAGGGGATAGGTTCCGGGCTCCGGCTCGCCGATGCAGTAGCCCTGGAAGGGGCAGTCATAGGGCTTGCTGCAGTGGGGGCCGGGCTCGATGGCCGGTTCGTCGCCCGCGAGCGTGCGGCGGGCCGAGCGCACCCACTTGGGGACGTCCCCGACGAGGGACCGCACCTCGCGCTTCACGTTCTCGTAGGCGAGAAGTCCGTCATAGACCTCGCCGCCGGGATAGACAAAGCCGGTGTCGACGTGGCCGATCTCGATGTGGCGGGGCGCGAGCCCGGCGTTCTCCATTACCCAGGCCTGGATCGCAACGTCCTCGAGGTACTGCGGCTTGACGCTCCCGGCGGCCTTGACCTCCACCAACCGGTAGCCGCGGCGCTCCGGGAGCAGCAGGTCCGCTCGGGTGAGCGTCCCGTCGTACTGGAAGGTCGCCTCGTAGACCGGGCGCCGCGGCCGGCGGGAGAGGGCGGCCTGCGTCAGCTCTAGCTCCTCGCCGTGGCTCGTCGCCTCGATCAGCTCGCCGCCCGGGTGCAGGCGCTGCGCGATGTCGCCCACCGCGTGACCGGCCGCGAACGCCGCCTCGGCACCGCCCGCCTCGGCGAGATCGGGCCGGTATGTCTCAAGCCAGAGCCGCTTGGGGCACTGGCGGTGCGACATCACCCGCGACTTGCTCAGGCCGCGGCGGCGGCGCGGGCGCGAATTCCGGGAGCGAGGCATCCGCCATCTCCTTTTTCTTCGTGTGATGAGTAGCTTACGCGCTTAATGCGACGAAATGGGTCGCGTGCCCGGCATGGCCCGTCAGGCGCGTTCGGGCATCATGAGCGCCGCGGCGTGGATGACCCACGCGACGACCATCACCACCAAGCCGCCCATGACGCCCCAGTACCAGTGTCCGGCGAGGAAGAAGGCCAAAAAGCCGCCGCCGGCGCCCCAGGCACTCGCGAGCAGGAACGCGAGCACGGCTCCGAGCTTGCGAAAGATCATCGAGAGCAGAAAAACCGCCGAAGTGCAGATGCCCCAGGCAATGGCCGCGTGGAAGTGGGTGTGGAGGTTATCCACCAGGACCGTCAGCGCCGTCGGTCCCCAGGCAATGACGAGGTATTCCGGCCAGACCAGGTAATACCAGGCTGCGCCGAACGTGACCCAGTCGACCGCACGATCGACTTCGTATCCGCGATCATCGGACATGACAACCCCTCGCGTGTATTGGCAGTGAGGGAGGGGAGTCTGGTAGCGCACCGCGCCCGAATGGGTCGTGCGCAATCGATCCCGTCATGGTTGCAGACCGGTTCCGTGTGCACCGATCGCGCGCGACACAATTCGTCTCGCGGCGCCCCGACAATGCCAACCCTTCGTTCGGGAGTGACGCCGTGAGTTTCGACGACGATCTGGAAGAGCTGGACGATCTCGAGGACGAGCTCACCTTCATGGTCGAGAACAACGAACTCCTCGAGCACGAGGGCGCGGCGGAGTTGTCGGATCTCGCCGCCCGCTATTGCTTGCGTCTTTTCGCGAACCGCGAAACGCTCGGGCGTTTCTATCGCAATCGCTTCGAGTCGACGGAGGCGTCGTTGAGCGAGGCCGAGCGCAACGGCATGAAGGCGCTCGGGCTCCCCGTCCCGGGCCCGAAGCAGGGGCTGGGCCGGGGCAGTGCGTTTATCGGCCGTGCCTGGCGGGCGGCGCGGAGTCGCCAGTCGCACCTTGAGGGCAAGGAGCTGGCGCCGCCCAGGTTCCGGGCCTCGCTCGAGGCGTTCCGGGAGCGGCTCCGCCTCTCGGACGTCGAGTGCGAGCTGCTGGAGTTCGCCGTGGTGCTGCGCAGCGTCACGTGGTTCAACGAAGCCGCTAGCGTCACCTTCGGGAGCTTCGACGAGCGCAAGGGCATGGATCTCGTCGCACGCGCCATCGGCCGGCGCGCCAGCGAGGTCGCCGCCGCGCTCACGTCCGCGAAGATGATCGTGCGCGCGGGCCTCGTCACCTGGGACAGCAGCGGGGCCTACACGCTGCCGGGCAAGCTCGAGTGCACGGACGAGCTCGCGCTCGCCACGATCCGGGGCGAGAGCCCCACCGACTACCTCGCGCGGGAATGCCAGCTTGCGCCGGCCACCGATCTCAGTCTGGACGACTTCCCGTACCTCGAGCGCGAGACGAGGGTCCTCACGCGGCTCCTCGCCGAGACCTCGCGCCGCAAGACGCGTGGCGTGAACATCCTGCTCTACGGCGAGCCGGGGACCGGCAAGACCGAACTCGCCCGCGTCCTCGCCGAGGCGGTGGCCGCCGAGCTCTGGGAGGTTGGGTGCCGCGGCCGGAAGCACGAGGCGGTGCCGGCGAAGGACCGCCTGCGTTATCTTCGCTTCGGTCAGGAACTGCTCGGAAGCGAGACGGGCTCGCTGCTGCTCTTCGACGAGGCCGAGGACGTCTTCGAGGACCACGCCTTTCCGCTCCTCGGCCCCCAGTCGCGCCTCGCGACGCGCGGCAAGGCCTGGTTCAACCAGCTCCTCGAGACCAATGCGGTCCCGACCATCTGGTTGTGCAACACCACGGACGGGATCGACAGCGCGCAGCTGCGGCGCTTCCTCTACGTCCTGGAGCTGCCGCGCCCGCCGCGCGCTGTTCGCCATCGTATTCTCGAGCGCGAACTGGCGCCGGCGGGCGTCCCGGGGGACTGGATCGCCCGCGTGAGTGCCGACGAGCGGCTTGTCCCCGGCCACATCGCCCGCGCGAAGCGCCTGGTCGAGCACCTGGGGGAGATTTCTCCGGCGGAAGCCCAGGACGCTGCCGAGCAGGCGCTCGTCAACACCCTGAAGGCAACCGGGAGCGGGCACCGCCTCAAGCGCGGCGGCTCCCCACTGACGCGCTATCGGCCCGAGTTCCTCAACGCCGACACCGATCTTGAAACGCTCACCGCCGGCGTCGCCTCCCGCGGGGCGGGCCGGCTGTGCTTCTACGGCCCGCCCGGCACCGGCAAGAGCGCCTTCGCCCGGCATCTCGCCGAACAGGCGGGCAAGGAGGTGATCTATCGCCGCGCCTCGGACATCCTGAGCTGCTGGGTGGGCGGCACCGAGCAGAACATCGCCGAGATGTTCCAGCAGGCCGAACGCGAGGGTGCTGCGATCATTCTGGACGAGGCGGACAGCTTCCTGGCGAGCCGCCAGGGCGCGACGCACAGCTGGGAAGTCACCCACGTCAACGAGCTTCTCACGCAGATGGAGGCGTTCGAGGGGCTGTTCATCGCTTCGACCAATCTGATGGAACGTCTCGACGCGGCCTCATTGCGACGGTTCGATATGAAGTTGCGATTCCGCTACTTGAGCTCGGAGCAATCCAAGGCACTGTTCTTGCAGGTGCTGCGTGAGCATGGTGTGCGCTTGAGGAAACCGGATCAGTGGATCGTCCAGAAAGCGGCTTCGCGCTCGAATCTGACTCCGGGGGATTTCGCGGCTGTAATCAGGCGAGCGCGCTTGTCCCCCGCAAGGCAGGATGGGGCCTGGTGGGCGGAAGAACTCTGCCGGGAATGCGCCATCAAGGCGGATGCTCCGCGGAGGACAATAGGTTTCTAGACCTGCTAGGTCGTCACTTAACGGAGTGGGGACTCCAGCTCGATGAGCCACATTGGGCTAGGATGCGACCATGGTCACGGCGGCGTGTTGGGATCGGCGGTAGTAGATCCAGTCCAGCTGGAGTTGTCGTCGCCGCCCACTAGACTGGCCCGCACTTGTGTGCGAATTGATGGGCGATTGTCCCTAGCCTGGATAGGGCGCGACGGGTGGCTTTTGGGAGATGTCAGCCGTCCGGTCATCCGGTGCCTTGGCCTACGCGGCTGGTTGCGAGTATTCTCTTTGCCGGGGATTCGGGCGCGGCCGCCCTCGACAAACCTCCCGGTAGGGCGAGGGTAGCGTGTATAGGCGGTGCATGGGAAGGCATGGAAGGTACCGTGCTGGGGAAGCGATGAGCAGGTGATCGGCGGTCCAGACACTTGTTCCAGAAATCGGTACGAGCAGACGAGTGGCTGACAGCGCTTCTGCTCGGCGGAAGAGGCTCTGTCGACTGTCGCTGGTCTGTGAGGGGCCGAGGCTGGCGGTTCGTCGGCTACTCGCGCTCTGTGGGCCAGTGGCTGTTGTACGGTATATGCGCGTCTAGCTGCCCTGGCGCGACCAGGAGCGCCAGACGGCGCAGCCGGTGGTTTGGGTGGGCATCTACGACAGAGTGACGATGCGAGATGAAGGAATATGAAGGATAGGGTAGCGGCCATAGACCTGTTCTGCGGAGCGGGGGGACTTACAAGAGGACTCGAAAAGGCTGGCATAAACGTGCGCTTGGGCTTGGATATCGACCCTGCGTGTGCCTACCCCTATGACGTGAACAACGAGGCGACGTTCTGTTTGCGCCCTGTGGAGAAGGTTGCGGGGAGCGATCTGCTCGACGCGCTACGTGGCGCACGGTACCGATTGCTCGCAGGATGCGCGCCTTGCCAGCCTTTTTCGACTTACAGCCAAGGGAAGAACAGATCTACGGACGACCGATGGCAGCTTTTGCGTCAATTCGCCCGACTGATCCATGAAACCAATCCGGAGTTGGTCACCATGGAAAACGTCCCCCGGCTCACTGAACATGGCATTTTCGACGAATTTGTCGCCGGAATCCGACAGCTGGGTTTTCATGTCTGTTTTCGAATTGTTCGTTGTACGGACTACGGAGTGCCTCAACAACGTCAGCGCTTGGTGCTTCTCGCGTCCCGACTTGGTCCGATCGCCCTGGTCCCGCCTACTCACCCTCCAGGAAAGCATCGTACGGTCCGAGATGCCATCGGCAATCTCCCGCCGATAAAGGCCGGTGAAGGCCACCAACAAGACAGCTTGCACCGGGCATGCTCGCTTGCGCCGATCAATCTGAAGCGGATCAAGGCTTCCGTCCCCGGAGGGTCTTGGCGCGATTGGAACGAAAACCTCATCACCAAGTGCCACAAACGGTCTTCGGGCAGGAAGTATTCGAGTATCTATGGGCGCATGTATTGGGACCGACCGGCGCCAACCTTGACCACTCAGTTCTACAACTTCGGGAGTGGCCGATACGGCCATCCGCAGCAAGACAGGGCGCTCTCTTTCCGAGAGGGAGCACTGCTCCAGACCTTTCCTCGCAGCTATCGCTTCGTCGAGCCTGGGGGAAGAGCGAGAGGTAGCGAACTCGGTCGCTTGATCGGAAATGCGGTTCCAGTGAGGTTGGGTGAAGTCATCGGCAGGAGCATTCTGAAGCATATCGCGGCATACGGCTGACAAGCTCCTTGATGAGCCGAGTGCAACGCGTTTCGGAAGCGACTGACGTCGGGTGGTTCGGCGCTTTGGTGTGCCGCTAGCGATGGAGTGAATTTGGTGCCGAGTCCTACGTCGGAGCGGGCAATAGAGATAGTGGGCGGTGCAGTACCCGAGCCGGGCCAACTGGTGGACGTCCGAAGAAGGCGCTGGATCGTCGGAGACGTTCGCGGTGCAGCGATCGACGGCACCCCCGAGCGCCGCAGGTTCCAGCACCATTTGGTGAACCTGACGTCCATCGACGAGGACGCCCTCGGCGAAGAACTCGATGTGGTCTGGGAGATCGAACCTGGCGCGCGAGTCCTGGAAAAGGCGGGACTTCCGGAAATTACGGGCTACGATGCTGCTGACCGGTTGGACGCCTTTCTCGATGCGGTGAGTTGGGGGGCGGCCACAAATGCCGACCGATCGTTCTTGCAGGCTCCTTTCCGGAGCGGCGTGACGATCGAGGACTATCAACTGGATCCGCTCGTACGCGCCATCGACATGGCTAGGGCCAATCTGCTGATCGCCGACGATGTCGGCCTGGGGAAGACCATCGAAGCCGGCCTCGTGATCCAAGAGTTGCTGGTTCGCCACCGTGCTCGAACGGTGCTCGTCATTTGCCCCGCTTCTTTGCAAATGAAGTGGCAGGACGAGATGCGGGAAAAATTCGGCCTGGAATTTCGTATAGTCGACACGGAATACGTCAAGGGGTTGCGTCGCGAACGCGGTATACATGCCAATCCGTGGACCTCGTTCCCGCGGCTGATCGGATCGGTGGACTGGATGAAGAGCGGTGAGGCTCTGCGACTTCTAAAGGACGTACTACCGCCTCACATTACATATCCCCGTAAGTTCGACATCCTCGTGGTGGACGAGGCTCATAACGTGGCTCCGGCAGCTGCCACACGTTACGCTCTCGAGAGCCAGCGCACGCGACTGATTCGTGCCGTCGCCCCGCATTTCGAGCACCGACTGTTCCTGAGTGCGACGCCGCACAATGGCTATCAGGAGTCCTTCACTTCCCTGTTGGAGCTTCTGGACGACCAGAGGTTCGCCCGGTCCGTCATGCCTAATGCAAGGCAGCTCCAAAGAATCATGGTGAGGCGGCTGAAAACGGATCTGGTGGACGCGGAAGGGAACCCGATATATCCGAAGCGCAAATTGGAGCCGCTGGAAATCGAGTATAGCGAGGAGGAGCGCGGCATTCACGGGCTTCTTAGGGAGTACACCGAAAGTCGAGCGCGGAGCGTCAAGGGGACGCGCCACGAGTACGGCACGGAGTTTGTTCACAAGCTACTCAAGAAGCGGTTATTCTCGTCCCCCGCTGCTTTCGCGACCACGCTCGCCAAGCACCGGGAAAGTTTGGCGCGTGGTCCCCGCCGGGAGGGTGGCAAGGCGTTGGAGGAGCGAATTCTCCATAAGGCAATCCTGCGCGCGGAAGAGGATTGGGCGGACGATCGGCGACTGGAAGACGCGCTGGACGTGGCTACCAGTGAGGCGGTGGCGTCGGCAGCGCCCCTGACCGGCGAGCAGCGCGATATGCTCGATCGATTGCAAGATTGGGCGGAGTCCGCCAAGGTAAGGACCGATTCGAAGGCGCGAGCGATCCTGCAGTGGTTGGAGTCGTATCTGAAGACTGACGGCCGATGGACAGACCACCGTGTCATTCTGTTCACCGAATACCGTGCCACCCACGCGTGGCTGCATCGGATCCTCGCGAGTCACGAGTACGGGGGGGATAGGCTCGAGATTCTCCATGGAGGCATGCAGGGCCAAGAGCGCGAGCGGATCAAGGCGGCTTTTCAGGCCCACCCGGAGGTGGCGCCCGTCAGGATTCTATTGGCCACCGACGCGGCCTCGGAGGGGATCGACCTCCAGAACCACTGCAACTACCTGATCCACGTTGAGATTCCCTGGAATCCGAACGTGATGGAGCAACGTAACGGCCGCATCGATCGCCACGGCCAGAAGCGTGACTGCGTCCGTATCTGGCACCCGGTCGGCAAGGGTTTCGAGCGAATATCCGGAGCTGGAGAGCCCGCCGTGGGTCAACTGGAAGGGGACCTCGAATACCTCATGCGGGCCGCGCTCAAGGTCAACGCCATCCGCGAAGACATCGGCAGTGTCGGACCCGTGATCGCGCAGCAGATCGAAGAGGCGATGCTGGGGCGGCGCGACCGCCTCGACACCCAGGTCGCCGAGGCGAAGGCGGATAGCGCCCGTCGTTTCGTGGCTGCGGAACGCCGATTGAAGGAACGGATTTCCAAACTGCACGAGCGGGTGCTTGAGGCACAGACCGACTTCCATTTCTCGCCCGATCGGATTTCGAGGGCGGTGAGGGTCGGGTTGGATCTCGCTGGACTGCCGCCGCTCAAGCCGGTGAAGTTTGATGGGGCGTCGGCGGGAAAGGTGTTCGAGGCCCCATGGTTGCCCGGTTCATGGGGGCGGGCAACGGTCGGCCTCGAACATCCGCACACCGGGGTGCGTCGTCCGATCACCTTCGACCATGAGGTCGCCAAGGACCGCGACGATGTGGTGCTTGCCCACCTCAATCATCGCCTTGTGCAGATGTGCCTTCGGTTGCTCAGGGAACAGGTCTGGGCATTGGAGGCCCACGGGCAAAAAAGTCTCCATCGCGTCTCTGTTCGGGCCTTCGCCGATACCGATTTGCGAAATCCAGTTGTCGTCGCCTGGTCCAGGCTCGTGGTTACGGGAGGGAATCATCATCGGTTGCATGAGGAACTGACGTTAGCCGGTGGAGAACTCGACCACGAGGCTTTCCGTCGTATTCCACAGACAGGTCGCCTCGAACGGCTTGTCGACGGTGCCGACGCCGTCGATCCTCCCGCGGAGTTGTTCTCTGCGCTAGCCGATCGGTTTCACCGGCATGAGGAATCGATCCGGCTCTCCGTGGAGGCTCGTTCCCGGGATCGTCTGAAATATCTCGGCAACACGCTTGAGCGCCGCAAGGCGGGTGAGATTGCGGATCTCGACGGGATCCTGAACGAGCTGGAAGGTGCCATTCGGCACGAGCTGGAAGCGCCGCCACCCGCACAGTTCGAGTTATGGCCGTCGGAGCAACGCGACCAGTTGAACCGCGACGTGGAAGCGTTGCGGGCACGCTTGGCGCGCATCCCTGACGAGCGGGAACGCGAGCGCGAGGCCATCGAGGCCCGTTACGAAGGTCTCGTCGATCACACCTTTCCGGTGGCGGTGACGTTCTTGGTTCCCGAATCCTCGATCCGAGGGGTGAGGACGGGATGAGCGCCGTCTCTCGCCATGCCGAGTGGCTTTCGCTCGTCGAGTCCTCCGGCCCGTTCCTGGCGGTATCCGTTCTCGAGAGTGTCTTTCCGCAAGGGATCGAGACAGTCCAGACGGCTGATCGCCAACGTCTGCGACGCGCTTACGAGGAGTGGTGCGAGGCCGTGGACGAGAACGACGCGCAATTGGATGCACTGCACCGTGAGTGGGTCCGTTTGGTCGCCGAAGCGCTTCTTGAGTATGACTCCGCGGTATGCAGGCCTCAAGGGCAATTGGACGACTCGCTATCCTACCGCTCGCCCGAGCATGACGTCACTGTTGTGCCGGATTGGGCGGTCTTCTCCGACACCCGTGCGCGTTTGCTGGCGGCGGTTCACCCATCCGGTACGGACCTGGAGTCACCGATCGGTCGCGACGGCTGGCCCGCCTCGCCGATAGAGCGGATGACTCTGCTTTGCCGTGCGACCGGAGTGCGTCTCGGGCTCGTCACCAATGGTGAGCGATGGACGCTCGTGAACGCACCGCTCGGCGCGACGTCCGGCCACACTTCCTGGTACGCGCGCCTGTGGTTCCAGGAACCGGTCACGCTCCAGGCGTTCCGATCGTTGCTCGGCATTCGGCGGTTTTTCGGTCCGAGCGAGGAGGCGCTGGAAGAGCTGCTGGAGCGGTCGTTGGAATACCAGGAGGAGGTAACCGACACCCTCGGACAGCAGGTACGGCGCGCGGTCGAGGTGCTGATTCAGGCGCTTGACCGGGCCGATTTGGACCGTAACCGGGAACTCCTACGTGACGTGCGTGCTCCGGAGCTCTACGAAGCCGGCTTGACGGTCATGATGCGACTGGTTTTCGTTCTCTGCGCCGAGGAGCGTGGCCTGCTGCTGCTCGGAGATCCGATCTACGATGGTTACTACGCCCTCAGTCCGCTACGGGCGCAATTGGCGGAGGAGGCGGGCCGTCACGGATCGGAAGTTCTGGAACGTCGCCATGATGCCTGGTCGCGGATTCTCGCGGTGTTTCGGGCGGTTTACGGTGGAATCGAAAACGAGAATCTCCTACTCCCGGCGCTTGGTGGTTCGCTCTTCGATCCGGACCGTTTCCCGTTCCTTGAGGGTCGGGCCAAGGGAACGCACTGGCGCGAAACGTCGGCGTCTCCGCTGCCCATCGACAACCGCACCGTGTTGATGCTGCTTGAGGCGCTTCAGGTTCTGGAGCGACGCGGCGGTGCCCAGCTGCTTTCGTACAACGCGCTGGACGTCGAACAGATCGGCCACGTCTACGAAGGTCTTCTCGAATACACGGTAAGCCGGGTGCCGCGGGTCACCCTGGGACTCGTCGGCTCTCAAAAGGCCAAGAACCCCAACGTCGCCCTGGCCGAACTCGAATCGGCACGGTTGAAAGGCGAAGCTGTCCTGATTTCGCTACTCCTGGAAACGACCGGGCGGTCGGAATCCGCCTTGCGCAATGGCCTATCGCGCGAATCGGACGAGGCGCTTGCGGGAAAGGTCCTCCAGGCATGCGGCGGCGATGAGGAGCTGGTCGAGCGGGTCCTGCCTTTTGCCAACCTGCTACGGGCGGACAATTGGGGCGACCCTCTTGTCTACCCTGAGATGGCACTCGCGGTCACGTTGGGCATGGACCGGCGCGAGACCGGAACCCATTACACGCCGAAATCGCTTACCGAAACGATTGTCGAGACGACCCTGGAGCCGACCGTCTACATAGGGCCGGCCGATGGGTTGCCTCGCGATCGATGGCGCCTCAAGTCCGCGCGCGATCTGCTCGACCTGAAGGTCTGCGACCCGGCGATGGGGTCGGGGGCGTTCCTGGTGCAGGCATGTCGTTGGCTCGCCGAAAAGCTGGTGGAGGCATGGGCCAAGGCCGAATACGCCGGTCGCCGCATTACCGTGAACGGTGAAGTGGTGGATGAGCTGGGGGGACAAGATCCCCTGCCAAGATCCCTCGACGACCGAATCACCGTTGCCCGCCGTCTCGTAGCCGAGCGCTGTCTCTATGGTGTGGACATGAATCCGCTTGCCGTGGAGCTCGCCAAGCTCTCCATCTGGCTCACGACACTGGCTAGGGGGCGCCCTTTCGGGTTTCTGGATCACAGTCTCCGCTGCGGCGACAGTCTGCTCGGAATCTATCGACTGGATCAGCTGACTCAATTGCGGATGAAACCCATTTCCGACGGCTTTCCCGCTTTCCGCAACTTCGATGCCGTGGGGAATGCCGTAGAGGGGGCGATCCAATTGCGAAAGCGCCTGCGCGAAACACCGATTCGCGACGTTCGCGACATTGAAGCAATGGCGCGACTCGATGCGGAGGCTCGGCGGGAGCTCCAATCTCCCGGTTTTGTAGCCGATGCCCTCGTCGGCGAGGGCGTGCGGACGAGCGGTGGTGCCGTGGAGTCGATGGCTGAACTGCAGACTCTTGCGGCCGAGGCCCAAGACTATCTTAACGGCGACGAGGACTCAGGACATGCCGTGAAGCGTCGCGCCCAGAATGCGCTAGCCGAGGGTCTGCCGCAGGGTAAGCCCCCTGGGAAACCGTTTCATTGGCCACTTGAGTTCCCTGAGGTGTTCGCGCGGGAGAACGGCGGGTTCGATGGAATCGTGGGCAATCCCCCCTTCCTTGGCAACCGGCTTTGGAAGAGCGCGCACGGCGAAGTCCTTCAGAGAACGGTGCGAATGGTGCTGGGCAGGGCGCCAGGGAAGATAGATCTCTGCGTGGCGTTTCATCGTCGGAGCGTCAATCTATTGCGCGTGCGAGGCGGCTACGGACTGCTAGGCACGAGTAATATCGCCGAGGGGAGCGCAATAGCGGTGGGTCTCGGCGAGATCGTCAAGAAGGGCGACATCTACTTCTCCCGGAAGGGCTTGCCTTGGCCGGGTAAGGCGGCTGTCGTGGTCGCCATCGTCTGTTTCTGCAAGGGTTCCTGGCACGGTCGAAAGGACGCGGACGGACAGAACTGCGAACGGATAGGGCCACGGCTCGAATGCGAGGTTGGCGAGAGCTGGGAGCCGAAGCGGTTAAGAGACGCCATCTTCAGTTTTGAAGGAGTTAACAACAGCAAAGGATTGGCATTTGTCCTTACGCGCGACAGTCCCTGGTTCGAGGCGCTGAAATCAGAGCCCAATTCGCTGTTAAGGCCATACGTCACTGGCGATGACATCACCAGTCACGCACTGAACCGCGTGGAGCGTTGGGCGCTGGACATCGCCGATCGCGATCTCGATGAAATCAAGCGTCGATGGTCTACCGCGTATCGCTATCTAATTGACGTCGTCGAACCTACGAGGACCGCCGAGGCACTGAAAAGCTACAAGGGACTCTGTGGACGTTGGTGGCAGTTCTGGAACCATCGGGCGGCGCTAATGCGGAGATTGCGTAAGCGCGATCGGTTTATCGCCTACTCCAAGGTGACCAAGCACCCAGTTTGTCTGCTCGCACCTTCGGTGTGGATATACACAAACAAAGTCGTGCTTGTCGGGCTTGAGAGAAAAGACCTCTACGCCATCTGTATCAGTTCGTTCTTTCGCTGTTGGCTCGAGAAATATTCGGGCGGCAATCTTGGGGAGACGCTAACACTGTCAATCAGCGAATCAATAGCCAAGTTCCCTCAGCCTCTTGATTCGGTATCGGAGACAGGAGTGGACGCCGCGACTCGCTTTAACGATAGGGCGGTCACTTGGAGCGAGGAACACGACTGTGGGCTCACTGAGGTTATGAATGCCATTCATGCTTCTGATAACGTCGATGAACGGATTGTTGAGTTGCGGTCTCTTCTGGAAACCGTCGACCGCGAAGTGGCCGCCGCGTACGGTTGGGATGACCTTGAGATCACCGGTGATTTTCGTGAACTAAGCTACCTCTCAAGAAATGATCGAGTGAGATATGCGATCTCCGAGTCAACAAGAAGCGAAACCCTGAAGCGTCTTAGACAACTCAACAAGGAACGTTACGAAGGGGAGAGATCTTCACGATCTGGCACGAGCCATAAGAGGAAAAAGAGATCCGCAACCTGTGAGACGCCAGAACCCGTGAATCCGTCTCCGCTCCAAATGTCTCAGAATGGAGGCGACCCCGACACCGCTGAGCGTCCCACGCGCCAGATTGATATCTTCGGAGCGTCGATCGCTTCCGGGCAGTCAGAGGGGAAGGCTTACCAGAGGGGCGGAGGTGCTGGAGAACGAATTCTAAGGTGGCTGAGTGACCATTCGGGTTGGCAGCGGAAAGGGGATATCTTGGAAGGCGCTGCTGTTTCATCGAATCGATGGCAATCCGCAATCTCCAATCTCATTCGACGCGGCCTAGTCGAGCGTCAGGGAAAACGGCGCGGCACTCGGTATCGGGCTGTCGGAGAGGGGGAATGACTAAGGCGGTCTCCTTCCCTGAATTGCGGGCTACGGACCTTATCGTGGATTCCGTTTACGAGAGCAGCGCGGATGGGAAGTTGTCCGGAGAACCCATTGCGAAATTGTTGCCTGGCTCGGGAAATATGGGCGGCTTTCGGATCTCAGGCCGAGGTCAGCAAAAGAATTGGGTCGTTCTATTCACCACGGGGGAGGATGGAGACTGGCCCGACACCCTGGACCTGAATACAGGCAAGTTCGTATACTTCGGCGACAACAAGACTCCGGGGCACGATCTCCACGACACGAAGGCGGGAGGGAACAGGGTTCTGCGCAGCGCGTTCTCCAGCTTGCATGACCAGAATGCACCGAGAATTGGTGTACCGCCGTTCTTTGTCTTTCACAAGAGTCCTACGAAGGACGGTTCCCGTTCCGTGCGTTTCAAGGGTCTGGCGGTTCCTGGATTCCCGGGAGTGTCTGCGACCGAGGATCTAGTCGCGGTGTGGAAATCGACCGACGGACTGCGTTTCCAGAACTATCGCGCGACCTTTACGATCCTGGATGTCCCGGTTGTCACGAGAGCGTGGATCGAAGATCTCGCCGAAGGAAAGCCAGATACTCGAAACGCTCCGCAAGCATGGCGCGATTGGATGCGATACGGCAGATACGTGCCACTTGCGGCGGAACCGACCACGGTCGTCCGTTCTCCGGGGGAACAAACCCCAGATACGGCGTTGAAGGCCGATATTCTGGATTGCGTCTGGAATCACTTCAAGGACGCGCCGATTGCATTCGAAGCGTTCGCCGCGCGGATTTACCAAATGACGGACGCCAGGGTGATCATTGACGAGATTACCCGTGGCGTGGTCGACGGAGGAAGGGATGCGGTGGGGCGATACTTGCTCGGACTGTCGGACGATCCCGTATATGCCGAGTTCGCCTTGGAGGCCAAGTGTTATCGGCCGCCGACCGACGGGGCGTCGCCGAACATCGTTGGAGTCAAGGAAGTTTCCCGGCTGATCGCCAGAATTCGGCACAGACAGTTTGGGGTTTTGGTCACCACTTCCGTCATCGGGCGACAAGCCTACGAGGAAGTCCGGGACGACCGCCACCCGATTCTTTTCATCTCGGGCGGCGACCTGGCGGAGATTCTCATACGGTGCGGATTCAATAGCACGGAAAGCGTTCAATTCCTTCTTCGCAGCGAATTCGCCGCTGGGTAATCGTATGCCGTGGAACCCCGGTCAACTCGTGCGCCACATTGACGATCCGGCCAAGACGGGCACGGTGACGGATCAGACCCGGCCACGTGATTCGGGCGACCAGTACCGCGTGAACTGGAACGGACGGCTCGACTGGCATTACGAGGACGAGTTGGTCGCGGCAGACGCCGGTGAAGACGACGTTTACGAGTTGGCCCGTAAGGGCCGCTATGGGCGAGTCGACGACTTACGTCGCTTGCTCACCCACGTTCACTTGGCTGGGCGGCTGTCGAACGTGGTCTACGCAATGGGTCTGACCCGGACGGATTTTTATCCCCACCAATACAAACCGCTATTGACACTGCTGGACTCTCCGGTAAACGGCCTATTGATCGCGGACGAGGTCGGCCTCGGCAAGACAATCGAGGCGGGGCTGATCTGGACCGAGTTGCGCGCCCGTTATGACATGCGCAGGTTGCTGGTTGTGTGCCCGGCGATGCTGCGCGAGAAGTGGCGCCTGGAGCTGTCCTCGCGATTCGGGCTCGATGCTCACGTCGTGGATGCTTCCGAATTGGTTCAGGAGCTGGACACCACGGAGCAATGGGAGCGCGCATGGATCGTGAGCTACCAGGGGATACGTGTGCCGAGTGGTTGGGACCCGGCCAAGAGCGAGGACCCGGGGCGGTCCGCTCGAGCCCGCGTGGCCGATTTCCTGCACCGCCTCGCGGACCAGGAGCCGCTGCTGGATCTGGTGATCTTCGACGAGGCGCACTACATGAAGAACCAGGAGACTGGTTCGTGGCGTGTGGGGAATCTCTTACGGGATGTCAGCATCCATCAGGTAATGCTCTCGGCTACCCCGATCAACCTCGGCTCGAACGATCTGTTCAACTTGTTGCGACTGCTGGACCCCGACCATTTCGAATACCCCGACGACTTCCACAACGTCGTCGAGGCCAATAGGCCGGTCATTGAGGCCAGCGGCGTGATACGCGATCCCGATTCGGATTCGACCCGAATACGGGACGCGATCGAAGAGATCAAATCGTCGCGCTATTTTGAGGGTTCGGAAAGAGTGGACCGCCTGATCGAGAAGGCCAGGTTGGTCGAGAGCTGGACTACCCGCGAGCGGATTAAATTCGCGGCCGAAATCGAGCGCCTCAACTTGATGGCGCATCTCGTTACCCGTACCAGAAAGCGAGAGGTGGAGACGAGGCGCGTGTTGCGTACCCCGTCAGTGGTGGAAGCGGAGATGACCGCTCCGGAACGGAGACTCTACGAGGCGATCACGGAAGGGACGAGGGAATACGCCCTCAGGAACGGCATCGAACACGGCTTCCTGTTGAGCACCCCCCAGCGGATGGTGGCATCGTGTCCCGCCGCCATGATCAGAAGCTGGAGAGATGACCTCGGTGATGACGATGCCGTGGCTGTTGCGGCGGACGAAACCGATTCGGACGAGGAGAGCGTGCGGGAAGCCTCTTCCGGCTTGAAACGGTACCTCGCGACTCGGGTACTGCGGGAGTTCGATTTCGGACATATGGCTCGGCAGGACTCGAAGTTCGCGAAGCTGAAGCAAGCGCTGCGAGGATTCCTTGAAGAGAATCGCGAGAGCAAGGCAATCGTCTTCACTACATTCCGGGGGACAGCGCGGTATCTGGTCGATAGGCTATCCCGGGAAAACGTCGAAGCGGGACTGATGATGGGGGGCGCGGATTTCGACAAGGAGGCTATCGTCAGCGACTTTCGAGAGGAGCGAACCTGCAGGGTGTTGGTGTGCACGGATGTGGCGGCCGAGGGTATAGATCTCCAATTTTGCCGGCTGGTTGTCAACTACGACCTGCCGTGGAACCCGATGCGTATCGAACAGCGCATCGGGCGCATTGATCGCATAGGGCAGAGACAAAAGCGCATCCTGGTCTGGAATTTCGTTCATCGGGGCACCATCGACGCCACGATTCTCGATCGGCTGACGATGCGTATTGGCGTTTTCGAGAGCACACTCGGGGAAACGGAGGAAATCCTCGGAAAGGTTAGGCATCTGGAAAACGTACTCCTCTCGAGGCGACTGACATCGGAGGAAGAATCTCGCCTGATTGACGAGGCGACGCTCGCCATCGCCAACGTGAAACGCCAGCAAGACGAGCTGGAGCGTGAAGCGATCCAATTGGTCGCTCATGGCCAGCAGCTGCTCGCCCAGATAGAGGTCGCTCGCGGAAAGGGCAAGGCCATTACGCGTCGCGATCTCGTGAGATATGCCGACGGCTACCTGAGAACCGTTTCGGGGTGCCGTTTCGCCGCGACGCACGGGGAAGATGACGTCTACGAGATCGGATTGAGTCCAGGCTTGGCGGCAAGGCTAAATGAATTCGTACGACGGGAAAACCTGGTCGGCCAGACGACGTTGGGAAGCGGTCAGACGCGCCGATGCCGCTTTACGGAGAAGATTACGGAGCGGGGAAGGAAGGGCGAGGAGGTCATTCATCGTTTTCATCCCTTGATTCGTTTCTTGACCCGGACGATGGACAATGATCCCGGAGCCGTTTACCCGCTTTACGCGGCTAGAGTCTCGTGCGACGGTATGCCAAGGGGCCGATATGTTCTGGTGCCCTGGCGCGTGGCGTTCTCGGGCATAAGGGACGAGGAGCGTCTCATTGTGGAATCGGCGCCGCTCGATGAGGTTTCCAAGACCTCATGTAGTGACGCGGTGGCCTTGCTCGATGCGGTTCGGCGCGTCGGGGTGGACTGGACGACGGCTGCGATGGATGTGTCGGCCGATGACGTGATTGCCGCCGCGGAGCGATGTGAAGCCGGCCTCAGAGAGAGATACAGGGAAATCAGGGACGAGAAGGAGCGGGAAAACCGCGATCGGACAGCCGTACTGCTACAGTTGCTGGACGATCATATCCAGAAGAAGCACGATGACTTCGAAAGGCGTATTGACAGTCACGAATCGGTCGTGGCGATGTCTGCGGACAGCGTCGAAGGCAAACGACGGAAGGGACTGGCCAATGCCGAAAGGAAGAAGATGAATGATTTCCTGGCACGCATGGAAACCCGTCGGTCGACGTTGGAACGGAAGGGGGCGAGATTCGCTTCGGAAAAGCGTGATATCTGCGTCTTGCTCGTCGATGTCACATAGGGAGGCGAGTGCTTATGGGGGATTGGAGACGGCAGCTTAGAGATATCAGGCGAGCCATGCTCGACGGGTCGCGGGCCGAGGGCGAAGGGGGTCGCGAGCGAACTGGTGAACCAAGACTGCCGCACCGCAGTGACCCGGTCACGAACAGTCAGGCGAGTTTCGTCGACTGGGTCCACGAGGAGGCCGCTCGGGCTTCGAAGCGCTCCGCTAATCGAAGCGAGCGCAAGGGGAAGCGCGATCGACCTTCGGACGACAAGACCTTCAGGCGTGCGGAGCCGGTCTCGGGGACACCGGACGCCGAGACTGAACCCAGGCCGGAAACGCGATCACCAGAGAGCCCAGTATTCAGGCCTCGTGTCGCATTGAAACGACCGCTGGCCATGCCTCCTTGGTGTGAGATCGGGAGATCGTTGCAGCATCCGGAGCATTCGCAAGGCGGCGCTCCGATGACCGTTCGGATCGGCGTCGATTTCGGTACCGCCTTCACGAAAGTGGCGGTTCGTTCCGGGGTCGACAAGATCCTGGTCGACTGGGCGGCAGTCACCGGCGACGGCTCTTCGGTGGGCCGTTACGTGATGCCGGGTCTTGTCTGTCGGACACGAAAGGGCGAGTATGGTTGGCTGAATGCGGAAGGCTCGGAGATACATGGGAATCTGAAGCTTCCGATGATCGAAGATCCGGGCACGGACGAGTGTCCGATGGCTACGTTGGCTCACCTCGCGGCCGTGATCCGATATGCGAGGGCATATCTGTATGGACACGCCGATCTCGGGCGGAAAGTCGCGAGTCGCACCCTGCGGTGGGAGTTGAACATCGGGTGTCCGACGAAGCCGCATGAAAATACGGAGGTGGTGGCGAGGTTCCGAAGACTTGCCCAGAGCGGTTGGAAGCTCGCGGGTATGGCCCACTGGGGAGAGAAGGAAATCGCCCGAGCATGGAAGGAAACGGGCTTCAGGGGAGGGCTCGAGACGGATCCGGGAGTTATTCCCGAGTTCGTGGCGCAGATAGCCGGCTACATCCAGTCGCCACAGGTGAGAGATGACTTACATGCACTGGTCGACATCGGGGCCGCGACCATAGACGTCGCGACGTTCAACGTGGTTCTGGCTTCTCGTTCCGATCCCTTGCCGAAGATTCCGATTTTTTTCTCGGCTGTGAGGGCTTTCGGGACTCACTACCTTTCTTACAATCGGTATAGAAATCTGGGTCTGGAGCCTGTCTGGGACGATGACGCGCCCGTCGAAAGCACCGATTCTCTGGCGAAGCGAGTGGGGAAGGACAGGCATGAGATCGACGTGATCGACGCGGAGTTTGCCGACAGCGTGGCGCGGTGCATCAAGTCGGTAGTCGACGGAACGCGAACGAATCGCCACGGATATCCGAGAAGCGAAGCGTGGCGCGAAGGGCTGCCCGTGTTCGTCACGGGTGGCGGCGCCGCGTGCGAACTATATCGGCGCGCTATCCGGAAGGCCGAAGAGGAGATGAGAAGGACTATCGGTCTCGATAGTCGATTCCGATTTATCAGTCTGGAGTCGTTTGGGATCGCCTCCGAGCTCCTGGAAAAGGAAGCTGCGCTCAGAACCACGACGGCCATAGGTCTAACCGAAGACGCGGAAAGCATCGCCAGAGTGGTTCCTCACCGGGACATCGGTCCGGTGACATATCGCAGAGCAACGCGCGTGGACCGCACCGACATCTACAGTGATTGAGGATTCGGAAGATGGAAGAAACGGAACGAAGCGATCAGGTTTCCGATGAGAGGCCTGCACCGAATGCATGGATTGCCCATGTCGGTGAGCGTGCGACCTTCGACAACTATACGTTGAGCGTTCGGGGCGATGCTCGTGGCTACGACGCCATCTCGGAGGGCGACGGATTTCTCGTCATAGATGAGTCTGCGGGCGGCGCGGTCGCTGTGACCCGTGTCTATCGTGCGAGGGCGACGCTTGAGGGGGTCACGTTTTTCTTTGACGGCCTCAAATTGATTTCTCCTCCAATGGTGAGCGAGCGAATCGGGATCGGGCGGGCGCCTTCTACTGCGGCGATCTCGCGGCTCGAGTGGTCCGTATTCTCCAACGCCTTGAAGACAGCGACCGGCATGGAATTCTCGGACTTGCCGGTGCTGGAAGGCGGTAGTGCCGAGGAGCAGGATTACTTGCGCGAGCTCCTTGAGGTCGCGATCACGGACGATCTGCTGGGTCCTGCCGGAGGACCGTTCGAAGAAGTTGTCGAGATGAGCGTGCGAGACCGGTACCTGGTCGGTCGACTCGCTCCAAGGGAAACGGCGGTTCCGGACGAACAGGTGGAGGATTTGTCCGATGCAGGGGAAGGGGACTCGGACGGTGGCGACCGCGAACCTCAGGCCACTACCAAGCAGTCGCTCATGCCGTCGTCGGTTGGGATGACGTTCTGTGTGGACGGCGCAGTCGAGTCGCTGGAGATCGATGCACACTGGGGCCGTTACGAACGAGGGGAAAGCGAGCTGCACGCGAGCGAGCATAACGGAAAGCCGCTTCGGGCCTGGAAGCGCGTCCCCTCTGGAGGAAAAGGAAGTTTACGGGTACAAGAAGGCTCCGTCGATCCGCTTGTATTGGACTCCGCCAATCCACAAGTGGTGGTGCAGGGGACAATCCGGCCGCCGTTGGAGAACGGCGATCGCCTGATAACCCTATTCTTGGTCAACACTCAGGCTCGGCCAGACGAGAATCAGGATGCGGCTTGGGTTTTCCAGCCGGAACTGAAGGTCCGCGACCCGAACGGACGTCCGGTCTTTCGGCGTAAGCCCCTGCTACTGGAAAACGATAACGATGCGGAGCGTGAAGCACTGGAGATGATCTATCGTAATCGGCTGGAGTTTGCCGTGGGGCACGGAATAGCCGTACACGCGGTAACCGCGGACGGCGATTCCAGACAGGCCGTGGAGGTCCGGACGGTGGTGCTACCACGTTATGAGGTCGCCGTTACCGAAGCTCCCGGGACCGCTTCCGAGGATCGCCCAGCGCTTCGTCGTATGGTCGCAGAAGGCTGGCTCGACATGAAGTCCCTGGCGGATATGGAACGCGACAAGTTGATTCGGGTACTGTCCTTGCTCGCGGACGACTACGGAAGCTGGATTTCGGAGCAACGGACTCGCATAGGCAGGGATGTCGCCGGATACGACAGTGCAGCTTCCGGAGCGTTGGATCGTTGCGACGCGGTATTGAGACGTCTACGTGAGGGCATCAGCGTGATCGGTGCCGACGGTGACGCGCTGGAGGCCTTCAGGTTCGCGAATCGTGTTATGGCACTTCAACGAGTTCGCAGTATCTACGCACTGAAACGGCGACGCGGGGAAGCGGCGGATCTCCCGTCCCTAGATCAGCGAGAGAATAGGTCCTGGCGGCCGTTTCAGCTCGCTTTTATCCTGCTGTCCATACCCGCGCTAGCCGATCCGACACACCGCGATCGCGTAAACCCTCTGGAGGCGTATGCGGACCTCCTCTGGTTCCCGACCGGTGGTGGAAAGACAGAGGCCTATCTCGGCGTCGCCGCATTCACCATGGCAATACGGAGACTTCAAGGCGAAGTAGGCGGACTGGACGCGAGCCGTGGCCTTTCGGTGATCATGCGATACACGCTCCGATTGCT
>Ga0209921_1000191_pt1 | contig 22482 bp, 14 predicted proteins | sample SalPonF2_C_D2_MG_FD_185730 | JGI IMG/M metagenome (GOLD analysis project Ga0209921, IMG submission 185730) | Salt pond soil microbial communities from South San Francisco under conditions of wetland restoration - Salt Pond MetaG SF2_C_D2_MG... ...
GACGAGACCGACGCCTATATCAGCGGCGTGATGACCGGGAACATCGTCAACAACGGGACCTTGAATTCCTACTACAGCGGCGTGTACATCGATAACTCCAGTGGCAGCACGGTGGCACTGACCGGTGACATCACCAATACCGGCAAGGTGAACGCCTATACCTACGGCTTTTACGTGGGCGGCGGCATGCAGGGCAACTTCACGAACACCGGCACGATATTGTCCGAGGACGGGGGGTTGTACGTCGATGGCGCGATGAAAGGCGACATAAGCAACAGCGGTACGGTCCGGAGCTTCTCCGATACGGCCATCCACGTGGGCGGCGATCTCACCGGCAACCTGACCAACCGAGGCAAGATCGAAGCCGGCTACGACTACTATGGTGTCTACGTGGACGGCAACTTCAACGGCAACCTGACCAACAGCGGCGCGATTCAGGCCCATTACTCTTACGCTGTGTACGTGTCGGGGATGATGACCGGCAACATCGACAACAGCGGCACGATCGGCAGTGGCGAGGAGAGTGGAATCTATATCTCCGGTGCCTACACTGGCCCGTCGAACACCGGCAAGTACGTCGCGCTCAACGGCAGCATCACGAATAGTGGATCGATCGCCGCTTACTACGGCATCGATCTCGGTGGCGACCTCAACGGCAGCATCACCAATGCCGGGACCATAGCAAGCGCGGATACCGGCGTGTACGTATCCGGGGACATGACGGGGAACCTCACCAACTCCGGCACCGTCACCTCCCAGTTCGACTACGCCGTAGAACTGGACAGTACCCTGACCGGGAACGTGACCAACAGCGGGAAGCTTGCCACGTACGAGTCCGGCAGCGACGCGCTGTATGTCTCGGGCCCCTGGGTCGGCAGCCTCGAGAACACTGGCAGTATCGAGGCGCCGTTCGGAACCGCCGTGTATCTCGGCAGCGGGACGACCGCCAATGGGGCCACCGATGTGTCAATGCACGGCAACATCGAAAACTACGGCACGATCTCGGGCGGCAGCCATGCGGTGTACCTCGGCGGCGACCTCAACGGCACCCTGACGAACGTCGGCACCATTGCGAGCAGCAGCACCAGCGGCGGAAGCGCGGCGGTCTACGTCGGTGGCGCCTACGACATCCTCAACGAGAACACCATCGACGGCGCGAATGGTCTCGGGGTCGCGATCGCCGGCAACACCAGCACGAGCGCGCAGGGCAAGAGCGGCACCCTGACCAACGTCGGCCTGATCAACGGCGGCGTGATCCTGGGCCAGCAGAACGACACCGTGCAGGTCGCCGGCGGCGTGATCACCGGGCCGGTGGACGGCGGGGCCGGGACCAACGAGGTGGACTTCGCGGCGGCGAGCTATACGGCCCTGCCGACCAACAGCTACGACCACTTCCAGAAGGTCTACTTCGCCAAGGGCGTGACCAAGGTCGAGAGCGCCATCGACAGCTCGGCGGCGGCGACCAGCGCGGCGGTGCTCAAGGGCGCCACGCTGGATCTGGCTACCGGCGGCAGCATCAACGTCGGAGCGGCCGGCGCGCTGGGCAACGAGGGGACCGTGATCGCCGACGGCGGCAGCATCACCGGAAGCTTCGGCAATTACGGGCCGGATCCGAGCAACCCCAGCACCATCGTGCCGGGCACGCTGGAGGTGCCGATCTCCAGCACCACCGACTACGGCACGCTGACCACCAGCGCCGGGGCGGACCTGGGCAAGGGGAACGGCGGCACGCTGGAAGTGGCCATGCAGGGCCAGCACTACACCCCCAACGGCTCCACCTACAGCGGCGTGGTCAAGACCAGCGCCGGCGTGGCCAACGTGCCCTCCACGATCGAGGACAACTCGGCCGTGCTGGCCTTTACCGATACCGTCAACGGCACCAACCTGGATCTCACGGCGCACCGCGTGGCGAGCTACGCGAGCCTTTCCGGCGGCAACCCCCTGGCGAAGAAGCTGGACGCCATCGGCGCCAGCGGCAGCTACAGCGGTTCGATGGACATGCTGCTCGGCCAGCTTGATGCCCTGCCCACGGGTTCGGCGGTCAAGCAGGCGGTGGACAGCATGTCGCCCCAGTCCGTCGGCAGCTCTCTGCAGGGTGCCGAGATCCAGGCCAACCAGGTGGGCCTGACCATCGACAACCGGCTGCGGGGCGAGCTGAACCTGGCGCAGAACGGGCGCACGGGCATGTCGGCCGGCGACGCCTACCTGGACTCCGGCGTCTGGGTGCAGGGCTTCCTGAGCTACGCCCACCAGGACGGCGGCAGCGTCCTGGGTGGCTACGCGGCGCACAGCCACGGCGGGGTGATCGGCTACGACACGCTGGTGACGCCGTCGCTGCGCCTGGGGCTGGCCTACGCCAACGGCACCGCCAGCGTGGAGGGTCGCGGTGCCGCGACCGGCCAGAGCCTGGACCTGCACACGGACCAGTTCAGCATCTACGGCAGCTACGTGCCGGCGCCGCGCTGGTACGTGGACGGGCAGGTGGCGTACGGCTTCCACCGCAACGCCAGCCGGCGTGAGGTGAGTCTCGGCGGGCAGACGGCGCTGGGGAACTTCGACAGCCACCAGTACAGCATCCGGGCGGAGGTCGGGCGCAGCTTCGGCAAGCGCCTGGAGCTGACGCCGCTGGCGCGGGTGCGCTACTCGCGCCTGGACACCCAGGGTTACACGGAGACCGGGGCCGGGATGTACGACCTGCGGGTGCCGAGCCAGACCAGCAACCTGGGGGCGGCGAGCCTGGGGCTGCGGGTCTCGGGCCACGTGACGGACAACATCGTGCCGGATGCGAGCATTGCCTACCGGCATGCCTTTGGCGACGTGCAGCAGAGCACCACGGCGGAGATCGTCTCGACCGGGACGACGTTCTCGACCAAGGGCCTGGCGCGCAAGAGCAACGTCGGGGTGCTGCAGCTGGGTGCGATGATCTACGACGGCAACAACCTGACGCTGCACCTGGCGTATGAGCTGGACAAGGCCAGCGGCTACACGGCCCACACCGGCATGCTGAAGCTGCGCCTCGGCTTCTGAGGCACGGCCCGGGCACTTCGGCCGGCCCCGCGGGATGAGCCGCGGGGCCGGCCGCTTGCATCGGGTTCCGGTTTCGGGCAACCATTTCCGGATGAACCAGAAAAGCGGCAGCAATCCGGCCGGCGTGTCCGGCCTTTCCTTTTCCGCGGGCCACGTGCTGGCCAGCGCGCACCAGGCGCTCGGTGCCGGCGAGCTGGCCCAGGCCGAATCGCTCTGCCGGCAGGTGCTGCGCGAGGATCCGGCCAACGGCGAGGCACTGCACCTGCTGGCGCTGGTCGCGCACCGCGTGGGCAAGCTCGACGACGCCATCGCGCTGGTGCAGCAGGCGGTGGCCGCGACGCCGAACAACGCCGCCTGGCAGAGCAACCTGTGCGAGATGCTGCGCCAGGCGGGTCGGCTGGAGGAGGCCGAGGCCGCGGGGCAGAAGGCGCTCAAGCTGGACCCGGAATCCTCCTCGGTGCTGAACAATCTCGGCATCGTGCTGCAGGAGCGGGGCAAGCTCGTCCAGGCCGAACGCATGCTGCGCAAGGCGCTGGACAAGGAGCCCGGCTCCGGCCGCCTGCAGAACAACCTCGGCAACACGCTGAAGAAGCTCGACCGCCTCGAGGAGGCGGTCGCGGCGTTCCGCAAGGCCAACCAGCTCGACCCGCAGTACGCCGAGGCCTGGAGCAACCTCTCGGTGGCCCTGCACCAGCTCGATCGCTACGAGGAGGCGCTGCAGGCGGCGCTCACCGCGATCCGCCTGCGCCCGGACTACGCCGAGGCGCACAACAATGCCTCCCTGATCCTCAAGGAGCTGGACCGGCTGGAGGAGGCGGTCGCCGCCGCACAGCAGGCGATCCGCATCCGCCCGGACTACCCGGAGGGCCACGCGGCGCTGGCGCTGGCGCTGGACGAGCGGGGCCAGCTCAACGGCGCGCTGCAGGCGGTCGAGAAGGCGCTGAGCTTCGCGCGCAACGCCGAGGTGCTCGCGACCTGGGGCCAGATCCTGCACAAGGTGGGCCGCCTGGACGAGGCGGAGGCCGCCTACCGCGAGGCGCTGGAGGCCGATCCCGGGCGCGCCGAGACCCTCAACGGGCTGGGCCTGGTGCTGGTCGAGCAGGGCAGCCAGGAGGACGCGACCGACGCCTTCCTGCGCGCCATCCAGCTGCAGCCCTCGCGCCGGGCGAGCTACCTGTTCAACTACGCCAGCGCGGTCAGGTTCCGCGATGCCGCCACCGAGCTTTCGCCGTTTTTCACCTGCCTGGAGGAGCTCGAGCGCGGCGGCGGCACCACCATGGACCTGGCCCACGTCCATTACGCCCTGGGCAAGGCGCACCAGGACCTCAAGGATCACGAGACCGCCTGGAAGCATTACGCCGAGGGCGCCCGCCACAAGCGCTCGACGCTCCCGGAGAACCCCTTCCAGCGCAACCTGCAGGCCTTCGCCAGCCTGCCGGGCCTGTTCACGCCGGAGCTTTACGAGCGCCTGGCCGGACAGGGTGATCCCTCGTCGCAGCCGATCTTCATCGTCGGCATGCCGCGCTCCGGGACCAGCCTGGTGGAGCAGATCCTGGCCTCGCACGGCGAGGTCTACGGTGCCGGCGAGCTGCCGGACATGAACCTGGTCGTAAGCAACGTGCGGGACGCGTCCGGGAATCGCATCACCTACCCGGAGTTCCTTCCGCAGCTGACCCCGGAGGCGTTGGCGGAGATGGGCCGGCGCTACGTCGCCCACGTCGCCGGCCGCATCCCGGAGACCCCGCGCTTCACCGACAAGATGCCCGGCAACTTCGCCTACGTGGGGCTGATCCGGCTGATGCTGCCCAACGCGCGGATCATCCACTGCCGGCGCAACCCGATCGACACCTGCGTGTCCTGCTTCACCAACCTGTTCTCCGCGCACCAGGATTTCAGCTACGACCTGACCGAGCTCGGACAGTACTACCGGGCCTACCAGGCGGTGATGGAACACTGGGACCGGGTGCTTCCCGCCGGCAGCCTGCTCGAGGTGCAGTACGAGGACGTGGTCGCCGACCTGGAAGGCCAGGTCCGCCGGCTGCTGGAGTACTGCGGGCTGCCCTGGGACGAGCGCTGCCTGTCTTTCCACGAGACCCGCCGGGCGGTACGCACCGCCAGCATGACCCAGGTCCGCCAGCCGCTGTACAACACCTCGGTCGAGCGCTGGCGCCGCTACGAGGCCTTCCTCGAGCCGCTGCGAAAAGAGCTGGGCGTGTAGCCTGGCCCGCTGTCGTTGCGCGCGGCGGGCTGCCGCGCTCTCGGGCAACCTGCCGGCATCAGCGGCCCTTCGCGGCGCGGCGCCCTCCGCCGACGCCGTGGCCGACCTTCGGCGTCCTGCCACACTCGACACGGGCTTTCAGCACCCGGGGCCAGACCTTCACCCAGCCGTGGTCGTGGCTCGCGCCCGGGATTTCGCGCACGTGGATGCAGGGGGACGGACCGGCCCTGCGCTCGTAGGCGCGTGCCACCTGGATCGGGATGACGTGGTCGTCGCCGCCGACCAGGTGCAGCTGGGGCAGACCCCGCAGCTTGTGCGCCACGCCCGCCGGATCCAGCGAGCCGCTCAGCGGGCTGAGCGAGTGGATCCGCACGAAGGCGGCGCTGTCGATCTCGCCGGCCACGGTGCGCAGCGAGACGACGTCCTGGCGCCGCGCCGCCACCAGCACCGCCACCGCCGCGCCCCCCGAAAATCCCGTGAGCTCGATCTTCCGCTTCCGGCCCACCAGCTTGTCGATCGCATGGTTCGTGGCCGTGACCACGGCCGCCGAGTAGCGTTTGCCGGTCCACATCGCGACCGTGCAGCGCGGATTGCTGCCCACCCCGACGTACTGGCAGGGCCGGGCCAGGTAGACGACGTTGGGACCGGGATCGGCCATCGCCAGCTTCAGCCCCACGGGGTCGATCGGGGTGGGGTTGTCGGACGGCCGATGGGGCGTGACCCAGGCGAAGCCGTCGCCCTCGATGTACACGTCCACCGGCTTGCCCGGCGCGGTCAGCCGGGACCAGGTCGCCAGCCGGAACGCGCCCGCATCCACCACCCGCAGGTGCAGCCCGGCCCTGCGGGCGCTGGAGACCGCCTCGTGGAAGCGGGCCCGCGGACCCGCAACGCAGCCCGCGAGCAGCAGGCAGCCGAAAGCAAGGCAAAAGCGTGGGCGCAAGCGCGTGATTCCGGTCATCGTGTCGCCCTGATGCTCCGCCATCGCCCGCCGCAGCGCAAGCCGGTGGCGGAACGGACTCCCGTGCGGCCGAGGCGGGCTCCGGCTGCGCCAAGCGTTCTGAGCGACGAGCGGGGCACGGGCGGGTGGCCGTGGGCAGAGGCGGTCCGTGCCGCTGTTTGTCTACGAAGCCCGATATCATGAAATAACATATGAAAATGTGTCAACGATGTTCCATCAGAATAATTCCATGCCTTGACAGTGAATCAGGCAATGACCAGACTTCACTAAGCGAATAATGACACTGCATCGCAGTGTCCGGGGCCACGGGATTGACGGCAGGCTACGTGGCCGTTCCCGGCGGTTGCCGGGGCATCTCCAATAACGACACAGGCTTGGCAAGGCCCTCCGAGCTTCGAATGTGAAGGAACGCCAGAGAACAGGGAACGACGACGGGGCAGCCGCGCGAGAGGCGCAGCGGTCCGGTTGTCGTTGGCGTTCGCCCGCGGGTCCGAGGTCACTTGCCCGCCCTTCGTTCACAGCGCATTGCGCGGTCTGCCGCCCGCGTATCGCACGATAGGGAGAGAGAGGATGACGAAGAAGCGTTGCATCGATGTACGCCGGCGTACCGGCGGGGGGACGAGGCAGATCATTACCCAGTCGATCACCTATTCGGCGCTGGCCATGTTCCTCGTTCCGGGCATCAGCGCTGCCGCCAGCTTCAACATTTCCGGAACCAGTCATACGCAGCAGACGCTTGGCGACAGCGAGACCGGCGTGGTGCAGGCAGGGGCGACGCTGGCAGTCTCGGGCACGGCGGCCGTACTTGCGACCGGCAATGCGCTGAGCCTGACCAACGAGGGGAGCATCCAGGGCAGCCCGATGGGCGTCGCGGTCGCGTCGGGGGGCAACCTCCAGACGCTCACCAACAGCGGGACGCTGGCCGGCTACAGCGCCGCTTTGGTGAGCGCCGGCCCGCTTGCCGGGGATATCCACAATACCGGCACCATCGAGGCCGGTGGCCCTGCCATATTCCTGAACACGGGCAGCGCTTCCAGCCCCGGGCTGACAGGCAATATCATCAACCACGGCACCATCCAGAGCCAGTCCGCGTCAGGTGTCCTGGTGCTCGGAGGCGTCAATGGCAACCTCGAGAACTGGGGCAAGATCCAGAGTGGGGCGACCGACGGCGTCTTCGACGGCGGCGACTGGACGGGGGACATCGCCAACCACGGCACGATCCAGGCGACGGGCACCGGGATCGACATCGCCGGCGCGATGAACGGCAACATCACCAACTCCGGCACGATCAAGGCCGGGAGCACGGCGGTTCGCCTGGAGGGCGACCTCAACGGCACGCTGACCAACGGCTACGCCATCGCCGCCTCCGGCACGGGGATCTATCTCGGCGGCGCGTACAACGTCGAGAACTTCGGGTTGATCCAGGGCGCCACGGCGATCGCCGGCAATACCTCGGCCACCGCGGCGGGCGGCAAGTCCGGACTGCTGGTGAACGCCGGGGAGATCAAGGGCAACGTCAACCTGGGCGCGCAGAACGACACGGTGGTGGCCGCCGGCGGTGCCATCGAGGGCAACGTCGACGGCGGCGGCGGCACGAACACGCTGGTGTTCCAGGCGTCGCAGTTCCAGACGCTGGGGAGCTTCAGCAAGTTCCAGGGGGTGATCTTCAAGTCGGGCACGACGGTGGTGGACACGCCGATCGACACCACGACCACGGCGGCGGCAACGGCGACGGTGCTGCCGGGCGCGACCCTGGATCTGACCAACGGCGGCAACATCCACGCCGGCGGTGCCGGGTTCGGCAACCAGGGCACGGTGATCGCCGACGGCGGCACCATCTCGGGCAACTTCGGCAACGCCGGGCCGACCGGTGCCGGCACCCTGCAGATCCCCATCGAGGGCACCAACCACGGCACCCTGAACGTGACCGGGGGAGCGGACCTGAGCAGCGGCACGGTGGAGGCGACCGTGAAGGGCCAGCACTATGTCCCGGACGGGTCGACCTACAGCAGCGTGGTAACCACCGGGGCGGGCCTGGTTCCACCGGGCAGCGTGAAGGACAACTCGGCGGTGCTGAGCTTCAGCGACAGCGTCAATGGCACCAACCTGGATCTTACGGCGCACCGCGTGGCGACCTATTCCCAGCTCACCGGCGGCAACCGCCTGGCGGCGAAGCTGGACGCGATCGGGGCCGGCGGCGTCACGCCGGGCTCGAACACGGACCACCTGCTGGGCCAGCTGGACGCGCAGCCGAGCGGGGCGGCACTGACCCGCACGGTCGACAGCCTGGGCAGCCGTTCCTCGGGCAGCGTGGTCGAGGCCTCGCGGCTGCAGGGTGACGAGCTGGGCATGACGGTGGAGCAGCACATGCTCGAGCGGATGCAGCTCTCGCAGAGCGGCGCGACCGGCATGTCCGCGGGGGATTCCTACCTGAGCTCCGGCGTGTGGGTGCAGGGCTTCCTGGGCTATGCCGACCAGAACGGCAACATGCGCAACGGCGGTTACACCGCGCACACGGCCGGCGGCGTGATCGGTGCCGACACGGCGCTGATGCCGGGCCTGCGCGTGGGTCTGGCCTACAGCAACGCGCGCACCAACGTCGACGGTCGGGACGCGGCCGCGGGCGAGCGGCTGCGGATGCACACCGACCAGGTGACGCTGTACGGGAGCCTGGTGCCGGCCTCGCGCTGGTACGTGGACGCGCAGCTCGGCTGGGCGCTGCACCGCAACGACAGCATGCGCACGGTGGCCCTGGGCGGCCAGACCGCGATGGGCGCGTACGACACGCACCAGTACAGCGTGCGGGCCGAGGTTGGCCGGAGCTTCGGCACGGGGGTGACCCTGACGCCGCTGGCGCGGGTTCGCTACTCGCACCTGGACAGCCAGGGCTACACGGAGACGGGGGCGAGCCCCTACAACCTCAAGGTGGCGAGCCAGTCGAGCAACTACGGCACGGCCGGGCTCGGGGTGCGCGTGTCGGGGCAGGTGTCGAAGTACCTCGAGCCGGAGGCGAGCCTTGCCTACCGGCGCGCGTTCGGAGACGTCAACCAGAGCACGTCGGCGGAGCTGGTCTCGACCAACACGACCTTCTCCACCCGCGGTTACCAGACCAGGAAGAACATCGGGGTGCTGGGCCTGGGGATGACGATCTTCGACGGCGACAACCTGACGCTGCGGATGCAGTACGAGCTGGACAAGGCCAGCGGCTACACCGCGCACAACGGCGCCCTCAAGCTTCGCCTGCTGTTCTGAAGCACGGTCGCCGCGTCCCGGTTCCCCCGGGGCGCGGCGGCTCCCTTTCCGCGCGGGCGACGGCACGCGGCTGTGCGGAACAGGGTGACGATCTCCCTCCCTCTTGGCGGTTGCCGGAAGTCGCGGCACCGCTTTCTTTTGACTCTTTCGCGGAAGCCGTCCCGGCGCCGGTCTGGCGTTGACCCGGGCGGGGTTAGTACTATCCCGGTTCTCCATGGTGCGTGGCGCATCCGCGTCGCACGCGCCGTCCACGAACGAGAAAGGAAGCCCCGGTGGAACAGGAAAGCCGAACGAGCCGCCCATCAGCCGCATGGAGGACCCTGGCCGCGGCGGTCGTGATGACCGGCATGGCCGCGCTGGCCGCCGGGCAGCCCGCCCGCGCGGACATGCTGCTGGCTCCGGGCAACTTCGGCCTGCGCAGCGAGCTGCGCCTGCTGGCGGACGCGGGGGTGCTGAACATGCCGGTGGATACCTGGCCGATCCCCTGGTCCGCGATCGCCTCGCAGCTCTCCGGCGTGAATACCGACAACCTGCCGCCGGACCAGGCCGCCGCGGTGGACGCGGTCATGGCGATGGCCCCCAAGGGGGTGCGCGAGCAGGTGACCTTCACCGCCAGCACGCCGGAGGCGGGTCTGCGCTGGTTCAACGACACGCCGCGCGGGCAGGCGACGCTTTCGGCGGGCGCCGAGGGCTCCGGACCGCTGCTGTCGTGGAAGTTCTCGGCGCAGGCCGTCCACGACGCGCCGGACGGGCACAACGCGCGCCTGGACGGCAGCTACGTCGGCGTCAACCTCGGCAACTGGATGCTCTCGGCCGGGGCGGTCGATCGCTGGTGGGGGCCGGCCTGGGGCGGCAGCATGATCCTGTCCAGCAACGCCCGACCGGTGCCTTCGCTCACGTTGCAGCGACGCCGGGCGGACGCCTTCGCCACGCCCTGGCTGCACTGGCTCGGGCCGTGGCGGCTGATGGCCTTCGTCGGACAGATGCAGGCGCATCGCGCCGTTTCGCGCGCGCGGCTGGCGGGCGCGCGCTTCAGCTTCCATCCCCTGCGGGGGCTGACCGTGGGGCTCTCGCGCGCGGGTGAGTGGGGCGGCAACGGCAACGACACCTGGACCAGCCTGCGCGACAGCCTGACCGCCAACGACACCGCGAGCGCGTACGTGCATACCGGCGTCCGCCTGAGCGGACTGGACGCCCGCTGGGCCTTCCATCTCGGCGGCGTGCCGCTGGCCCTGTACGGCGACGCGGTGCGCCAGCAGCGGGCGGGCGCGCAGCCGGCCGGGCGCTTCGGGCAGTATGGCATCGAGACCTGGGGCGCGCTGGACAACCAGGGGGATGCCTGGCGCGCGTTCGCCGAGTACGCCGACACGACGGCACGCTCGGGCGGCAGCCCGCAATACGGCGTGGCCTACAACGACCCGGTCTACGCCGGCGGCTACCGCTACTACGAGCGGCCGATCGGCTATGCGGCGGGTAGTGACGCGCGCATGCTGACCGTGGGCTACATCGGCACGGTCCCCGGCAGCGGGGACGTCGCGCTGCTCGGCCGCCACGGGCGGCTCAACCGCGGCGGCACCGGGTACAACACGATCGCCGCGGCCGAGACGCGCTTCAACTCGGTGCGCATGGAGTGGTTCGCGAACCTGCAGACCGCGCGGCTCGGCGTGGGCCTCGGCGTCGACTGGTATCACCCGGTCGGCGGCGGCTCGCAGCGCCACGGCCTGCTCTACCTGAGCTGGACCAGCGAGTTCTGAGGCGCCGCCCCGCTCGGGTGACGGATCCCGCCTAATCGAACTCCTCGGTATCCACCGTGCGCTGGGCCCGCTCGCCGTAGCGCGCGCCGCGCACGGTGCGCTCGTTGATGATCCCGTCCAGGCGCGCGACGCTATCGGCGTCCAGCGCGATGTCGGCGGCGGCCGCGTTCTCCCGCAGGTGTTCGATGCTGGTGGTGCCCGGGATCGGGATCACGTGCTCGCCGCGTGCCAGCAGCCAGGCGAGCGCGAGCTGGGCCAGGCTGCAGCCGGTGGCCTCGGCGATCGGCGCGACCTGATCGAGCAGGGCCAGGTTCGCCGCGTAGTTTTCGGGCGCGAAGCGGGGCATGCCGTGGCGCAGGTCCTTCGCTCCCAGCGCCCGCGGGTCGCGCAGGGTCCCCGGCAGGAAGCCGCGTGCCACCGGGCTGAAGGCGACGAAGGCCACGCCCAGCTCGCGGCAGACCTCGAGCGTGGCGATCTCGGGGTTGCGGGTCCACAGCGAGTACTCGCTCTGCAGCGCCGTGACCGGGTGCTCGGCATGGGCGCGGCGCAGCGTCGCCGCGGACACCTCCGAGAGGCCGATCGTCCGGATCTTGCCCTCGGCGACGAGCCTGCCCAGCGCGCCCGCGCTGTCCTCGATCGGCACCTCTGGATCCATCCGGTGGAGGTAGTAGAGGTCAATGACGTCGGTGCCGAGCCGTCGCAGCGAGTCCTCGCAGTGTCGCCTGAGGGTCGCCGGGCGGCCGTCGATCCGGCGCCGCCCGTCCTCGTCGATGAACAGCCCGCACTTGCTGGTCAGCACGATGTCGTCGCGGTGCGGGCGCAGCACCCTGCCGACCAGCTTCTCGTTCTCGCCGGCACCGTAGATGGTCGCCGTATCGAACAGGGTGTAGCCGAGATCGACCGCCTCGCGCAGCACGGCCCTTGCCGTGTCGGCGTCGGGCCTGGGTTCGTACGCGTGGGTGAGGTTCATGCAGCCCAGACCGATGGCCGAAACCGTGAAGGGACCCAGGGTGCGTTGCTGCATGTGCGTCTCCTTATCCCGGGCTCGTGCCCGGTTGCCTGAGTTCAGTCGCCGCCGCCCATCTGGGCGAGGGTCTCGTGGATCAGCGCGTTGACCTCGTACTTCTCGCTGCCCGAGCCCGCGGGGGCATACCGGTCGAACGCCGCGCCGAGCTCCTCGCAGCGTTGCGTCATCGCCGCCCGGGAGCAGGCGTGGGTCGGGATCAGGAAAGCGCCGTCCTCCACGCCCCGCAGGCAGATGCCCGCCACTTCCTCGGCCGGCATCCCCTTGCGCATCAGCGCCTCGCCGAAGGCCAGCATGTCGGGCTCCGGCGGCGGGAGCTCCGTATTGCGGGTGGCGTCGTAGAACCGCGTGGCCACGATCCCCGGCAGCAGCACGCTGATGCCGACCTGTTCCGGAAGCTCGTACCGGAGCACGTCGGCCCAGCCGAGCACCGCGTGCTTGCTGGCCGTGTACTGGCCCATCATCGTGTGCTGCATGCCGATGCTGTGCTCCGAGCCGGTCACGCACAGGTGGCCGCTCCGGCCCTCGTCGATCATCCGCCGGGCGAAGTTCGTGCAGGTCAGCAGGGAGCCGCGGACGTTGGTTTCGTAGATGATGTCGAACGCCTCCGCCGTGGCCTCGAGCAGCGGCGCGCCGGGACCGGCGCCGGCATTGGCGAACACCAGGTCGACGCCGCCGAGCTCGCGCCAGGCGACCTCCGCCAGCGACTCGATCTCCGCGCCGTTGCGCACGTTGCAGACGGTGAATCGCACGTTTGCGCCGAGCGAGGAGGCGGTCTGTTCGGCGGCGGCGGCATCGACATCGGCGATCATCACCCGGCACTCGCGTGCCGCGAGCTGCGCCGCGATGGCCCGTCCGATGCCGGAAGCGCCGCCGGTCACCACCGCCCGTGCACCCTCGATTTTCATGCCTCTGTCTCCCGTTCGCTGCCGCTCCGCGCCGACCGCCGCGGCGGGTCGCTCGGCGCCGTCCACGCAGAGACCATGCGCAGCGACGTGACCGCTGTCAATGCGACCTGGACAACGGCCGCGAGGCGGTGGCCATGGTCGACGACCGCGGGCCGTTCCACCGGGGCCGGATCATCGACGCCTCGGTCGGGGTCGCGCGCCGGCTCGGCTTCTACCGCAACGGGACGGCGCCGGTGCGCGTTACGGCGGTGCCGCGCTCACGCCTCTCCCGCGCGCAGCGGGCGGCCGCCCGGGCCGACCAGAAGCACGCGATCCGCTACGCGCGGCGGCACCGCCACGGATCGGTGCTGGCCGAGGCCGGGCAGGTCACGCTGCACGGGGTGATCGACGTCACCGGGCTGGGGCTGGACGTCACGGCGGGGGTCGCGAAGGGCGTGCTGGGCGCGGGCTTCGACGTCCTCCGCTGGCTGTTCTAGCGAGGGCCTTGCCCGGCTTGGCCCGGGGGGCGTGTCTGCGCGATCATGACCGGGCTGGTCGAAGCGTTGGTCAGCGCCCCGATCACCCCGACCCCGGATCACCGGCCGTGGATGCCCCCGTAAGCCACTCCTCCAATCCGGTTCCCCTGTCGGTGCAGGCGCCCGACGGCTATCGGCTGCAGGGCTCGCTCTGGCGTCACCGCGGCCCCGCGCGCCGGCCGCGCCCGGTGGTCATCGTCAACGCCGCCACCTCGGTGCACCGGCGCTATTACGCGCGCTTCGCCGCGTTTCTGCATGAGCACGGGTTCGACGTCGTCACCTACGACTACCGCGGTATCGGCGGCTCCCGGCCGGCCTCCCTGCGCGGCTTCCGGGCCGGCTGGCTGGAGTGGGGCAGCCTGGACTTCGAGGCGATGCTCCGCCACGCGGAGGCGGCGTTCCCGGGGCAGCCGGTGCACGTGGTCGGGCACAGCGTCGGCGGCTTCCTGATCGGGCTCGCCGAATCGAGCCACCGGATCGAGCGCATCTTCACCATGGGCGCCCAGTTCGCCCACTGGCGCGACTACCGGCGCGGACGCCGCCTGCGGATGCTGCTGAAATGGCACCTTGCCATGCCGGCCGTCGCGGCCGCGTTCGGGTACTTCCCGGGCGCCCGGCTGGGCTGGATGGAGGACACCCCCCGCGGCGTGGTGCACGACTGGACCCGCCGCAGCCCGCGTTTCGAGGACTTCTGGCGCCGCGGCCCGCGCCGGCTGTCGCCGGCGCAGCGACGGCTCCTGGTGGAACGTTTCGCCGCGGTGCGCGCGCCCATCCTGGCGGTCGGGGTAACCGACGATCCTTTCGGCACCCGGGCGGCCGTGCGCCGGCTGCTGGCATACTACCGCGGGGCCGAGCGCACCCACCTGGTGATTTCACCCGCGGCGCTGGGGTGCAAGTCGATCGGGCATTTCGCGTTCTTCCATGAGCGCCTGCGCGAGGCGCTCTGGCACATCCCGCTGGAATGGCTCGCCCGGGACCGCCTGCCCGCGGAGGCGCCGGGCGAGGCAGCGAGCTTTCCGGCGCAGCGATAGCCGATGCGGGACGGCGCGGGCGAGGCCGGAAACACCGGGGGGCGTCTTCCGCCGCCGCGGTAGTACACTGGGGCAAATCCTCCCGCAAAGGAGATCGCCATGACCGACCCCGCGATCGACACCGCCGAGCCGATCCTGCTGCGCGAGGACGACGGCCCGGTCACGACCCTCACCCTCAACCGCCCGCGCCAGTTCAACTCCCTCTCCTCGGCGATGCTGGCCGAGCTGCAGGACGCGCTCGATGCCATCGCCGCCGACGACGCCGTGCGGGTCGTGGTCCTGGCCGGCGCCGGCAAGGCATTCTGCGCCGGCCACGACCTGAAGGAGATGCGCGGCCAGACGGACAAGGAGCAGCACAAGGCCCTGTTCCGGCAGTGCTCGCGCATGATGCTGAGCCTCACCCGCATGCCCCAGCCGGTGATCGCCCGGGTGCACGGGGTCGCGACCGCGGCCGGCTGCCAGCTGGTGGCGACCTGCGACCTGGCGGTGGCCTCCGAGCACGCGCGCTTCGCCACCTCCGGCATCAACGTGGGGCTGTTCTGCAGCACCCCGGCCGTGGCCGTCAGCCGCAACATGCCGCGCAAGCCGGCCATGGAGATGCTGCTCACCGGCGAGTTCATCGATGCCGCCACCGCCGAGCGCCAGGGGCTGATCAACCGCGCCGTGCCGGACGCCGGCCTGGACGATGCGGTGCGCGAGCTGGCCGACACCATCTGCGGCAAGTCGGCCGTGGCCGTCGCCACCGGCAAGCGCATGTTCTACGAGCAGCTCGAGAAAGGCATGGAAGGCGCCTACGAGTATGCCTCCGAGATCATGGCCTGCAACATGCTGGCCGAGGATGCCTGCGAGGGCATCGACGCCTTCATGGACAAGCGCAGGCCGGTCTGGAAGGACCGCTGAGCCGCCGTCGACGGCGGCGGGGTTCCGCCCCGCCCTTCGCCTTTCGGTGTCGCCACGCCTTGCCGCTGTCCGGCGCCGCGGATAGCATCGTTGGCATTGCCCGCACCGCGCACCCCCGGGCGTGCGGATGAATCCGTCCCGCGAGCGAAGAAGAACGCACATGGATTCCATGGGGAGCCCTTGCCGGTCCCGGAGCGTCGCCGTCGCCCTGGCGCTGGCGGTCGCCGTGTCGTGTCTCTGGCCCGGCGCCGCGGCGCACGCCGACATGCTGCTGGCCCCCGGCAGCCCCGCGCTGCGCAGCGACCTGCAGATGCTGGCGGATGCCGGCGTGCTGGAGATCCCCGTCGACACCTGGCCGATCCCGTGGTCGGCGATCGGCTCGCGGCTGGCGGAGGTCGATCCGGCCCGGCTGCCGCCCGCGGAGGCCGCGGCGTACGACGACGTCATGGCCCACGCGCCCGCGGGGCTGCGCGGGGCGGTGGACCTCGCCGCGCAGTCGGCCTACCCGGGCCTGCGCTGGTTCCGCGACAGTCCGCGCGGGCGGGCGACCCTCGGCGCGAGCATGCAGGACTCGGGGCCGCACCTGTCCTGGAAGCTGGCGGGGCAGGCCGTCCGCGACGCTCCCGACGGTCACGCCGCCCGGCCGGATGGCAGCTACCTGGGCGTGAACCTCGGCAACTGGATGCTCTCCGCCGGCGCGGTCGACCGCTGGTGGGGACCGGGCTGGGGCGGCGGCCTGATCCTGTCCAGCAATGCCCGGCCGATCCCGGGCGTCACGCTGCGGCGGCGCCGGCCGGACGCCTTCCACACGCCGTGGCTGAGCTGGATCGGTCCCTGGCGGCTGCTGGTGTTCGGCGGTGAGACGGGCACCGACCGCGTGGTGCCTCATGCGAAGGTGTTCGGCATGCGCGTCTCCTTCCGGCCGGTGGCCGGGCTGACCATCGGCCTCTCGCGCACGGCACTGTGGGGCGGGCAGGGTCGGCCCGAGTCGCTGCACACCTTCGAGCGCGTGCTGCTGGGCAAGACCAACACCCTGTCGCAGAGCAACAATCCCGCCGATGAGCTGGCCGGCGCCGACGCGCGCTGGGCGTTCCGCGCCGGGCGGCCGATGGCCGTCTACGGCGAGATCATCGGCGAGGACCAGGCCGCGCACCTGCCGTGGAAGGACATCGCCCAGGTGGGCTGGTCGACCTGGGGCGCGCTGGGCGGCGACGGCAGCCGCTTCCGGGTGTTCCTGGAGTACGCCGACACCACCACCCGCTACTACAACGGCGCGCCGCTGTACGGCGTGGCCTATGACCACTCGGTCTACCGCACCGGCTACCGCTTCCACGGCATGCCGATCGGCTATCCCACCGACAACGACAGCCGCCTGGGCACCGCGGGCTGGCTGACCATGGTCCCCGGGCTGGGCACCATCTCCCTGCTCGGGCGCTACGGCCAGATCAACCGCTCCGGCAACGCGCACAACACCGTCTCCGCCGTGCCGGAGCACTACGGCGAGGTGCGCCTGGGGTGGCAGACGCCGGCCGGCCGCTGGGGCCGGCTCGAGCTCGCGGTCGGCGCGACCCGGCGCATCCCGGACGGTGCGCCCGCCCGCAGCCACGGTCTCGGCTGGGTCGAGTGGAAGGAGACCTTTTGATCGCCTCCGTCCTGATGGTCTGCACCGGCAACGTCTGCCGCAGCCCCATGGCGGAGGCGCTGCTGCGCGCGCGGCGCCCCGGCCTCACGGCGGCCTCGGCCGGGGTCGCGGCGCTGGTCGGCGAGCCGCCGCCCGAGCCGGCGGTGGAGCTGATGGCCGACCGCGGCCTGGACATCAGCGGCCATCGCGGTCGACAGCTGGATGCCGGGCTGGTGCGCGGCTTCGACCTGCTGCTGGTCATGGAGCAGGGCCAGGCGGACTGGATCACCCGCTCCTTCCCCTTCTCCCGCGGGCGCGTGCAGCGCCTGGGACGCTGGCGGGACCGCGACGTCGCCGACCCGTTCCGCCGGCCCAGGGAGGCCTACGAGGCCGCCCTGGCGGACATCGAGGCCTGCCTTCAGGATTGGCTCGAGCGGATCTGAGAACGGCCGGGATCGCGGCGGCCCGTCGCCCGCGCTATCCGTAGTCCTTCTCGTCGGTCGCGCCCGCTTCCACGGCGTCGCCCTCGTGGTCGCGCGCTCCGGGGCGCCGCCCGCCGGCCTGCTCCCGATACCACTCGCTGGCGATGACCGCGGACGGTGCAGGCGAAGATGTAGCCGAGCGTGCCGATCTCCTCCATCACGGCGCGGCATGAGGCGGCGCGTGACGTGGGTCAATCGCGGCCGGGCGCCGGACAAGGCAGGGAGGTCCTGCCCGGGCAAGAGGAGAGACTTCGTTCCGATGAAGACAGCCTGCCGCGGCGCTGCCGCCCCGAATCATCCAGCGCAACCGCGGGGCGGATTGCCGCCGGAGCGGCCCGGGCAGGAGCGGCAAAAACAAGGGCAGGCTGCTCGCCTGCCCTGCAGGAACTCTACGTTGCCCGTGTCCGGGCTTGTGCCTTGTTGTCGCAGCAACCCTACACCCCGGGTCCCGGGCGCACTTGAGCTGGATCAGTTTGCGGCCGCGTACGCGGAGGCGATGCGGACGAACGGGCCCGGGACTAGCTGCGCACGCCCGGGCTCCCGGCGTCGACACCGCCGGCGGCACGCCGGTCGCGCCCGCGGCGGCGCTCCAGCCACCGGCGCAGGCCCTCGGGGATCCAGCGGCCGCGCATGGCCAGCGCGACGGCGAGCATCGGCAGCGCGCAGATCGCGCAGATCCACCACCACAGCATCCACCGGTAGGGCGCCCGGTCCTCCGCCCGGTTCACCGCCGGCCGGAAGCGGTACAGGGTTTCCAGGCGCGGCCGCGCCTGCTCCACTTGCCGCAGGGCGCGGCTGCCCACCCGGGCGGCCAGGGCGTGGCGCAGGGACGCCGGCGCCCCGCCCGGCGGATAGCTCCGCAGCCTTGTGAACAGCCGGCGGGCCTCGCCGATGGTCGAGAGCTGCCCGTCGAGGGCGACCTCGAGGTGGTTCACCTGGGCTTCGTGCCGCACCAGCGGCGTCACCGGATGGACCACCATGGGCAGCACGAAGAAGGCGCTCGCCGCGACGGCCTGCAGGACCCAGCCCCAGATGGCGAAGCCGCGGCCGGTGAGCGCCGGGTTCAGGCGCTCGAGCATCTCGGTGAAGCCGGCCAGCCACTGGCCGAACACCACGGCCATGAGCATCGCCGCCAGGCACATGATCCCGACCAGCAGGGGCCAGCCGCTGGCGGGATGGTCGGTCGTGAGCACCACCAGCACGGTAAGCAGTATGCTGCCCACGGCGCCGAGCAGGATCAGCGGCTTGCGCACGCCCAGCCGGTCGGAAAGCACCCCGAGCAGCAGCACCGTGCCGGCGTCGAAGGCCCAGGCCCAGTCGCCGGGGGCATTGGCCGCGGCCAGGCTGAAGCCGTAATTGGTGGTCAGGTACACCACCCCGAAGCCGACCAGGGTCAGGTAGAGCAGCAGGTAAAGGCTGATCGCCACGGACGACCCGACCACCTCGCCCCGCAGCATCTGCAGCCACGGGTGGTGGCGGTCCGGCCGGCCGCGAGCATCGACGGCGTAGCGCCTGTAGCCCCCGGGAAGCGGGTGTTCGCGCAGGCGCGGTGCCAGGTCGCGCAGGAACAGCAGCGCCGCCGCGAACACTGCCAGCCCGAAGCCACCCGCGATCACGAACTGCGTCCGGAAGCCGGACACCGCCGGCAGGGTGTGGCTCGCCACCTCGGCCACCAGCATGCTCGCCAGCACCGGCCCCGCGGCCCACAGGCCCATCGCGGTGCCCCGCCCGAGGCCGGGCGTGAAGTCGCGCACCAGGGCGGGCGTGCCGGCCAGCGCCACGCCCTGGGCGAGGCCGACCGCGGCGAAGGCGGCGCCGAAGCTCAGCACCCCCGGCATCGCCGGCAGCGCCAGCAGGCTCAGCAGGGACGCTCCGCCCAGCGCCGCGATCAGCGTGCCGGCGCGCCCGCGCTCGTCGGAGCGCCCGGTGAGCAGCGAGCCGAAGGCGCCGGCCGCCAGGGCGACCGCGAGCACGTCCGCGAACTGCGGGAAGCTCATGCCGTACTGGCGCATCAGCGCCGGCGCAACCGCCGGGACGATGAGCACCTGGTAGAAGAGCGCGACCGTGGTCAGCACCACGAGCGCGAGGTTGCGCTGGCGGCTGCGGGGATCCGGCTGCTCCTCGAACGCGCGGTGACGGAGGGTGGCGAGGGCGCGCGAGAGGACACTGCCGGCCGCCCCGGGTCGGTCGGTCGTCATCCGTACCTCCTGTTCGCTTGTCGCAGGGGAAATGCGCAGGCCGCACCGCCCGCGGGCGGGCATGGATCACGCTGTTGCAGTGACGCCGGGAGCCGGCATCGGGGCGACGCCGGAGAGGCGACAGCGACCTGCCGCGTCCACCCTGTTTGACGCGCGCAGGCGGACGAGGTTCGTCGACGCGCGGCTCTCAGGCCGGCGCGGCGCGCTCCAGGAAGCCGATCACGGCGTTGTTGAAGGCGTCGTTGCGGTCGCCGGCCACCATGTGCGCGGCGCCGCGCACGTCGACGTACTCCAGCTGGGGCACCAGCGCCCGCAGCCGGCGGGCGCCTTCCGCGGTCACCAGCTCGCTGTTTTTGCCCCGCACCAGCAGGGTGGGGATGTCGACGCCGGCGGCCGCCGCGGCCATGCGCCCGGACATGTCGGCGCCCCGGTCGTCCAGGAACGCGGGGTCCCAGTGCCAGTAGTAGCGCCCGTCCTCGCCCAGGCGCAGGTTCTTGCGCAGGCCGGAAGGATCCTTCGGCCGCGGCCGGTGCGGCAGGTAGCGCGAGACGGCGTCGGCGGCCTCTTCCACGCTGGCGAAGCCCTCGGGGTTGCCGCGCATGAACTCGCGGATGTGCTGCACGCCCTCCGGCCGCACATGCGGGACGATGTCCACCAGCACCAGCGCGCTGGCGATCGTCCGGCGGCTCTCCCCGACCGCCAGGAACGAGGTCGCCCCGCCCATCGACGCCCCGACCAGCGCCGGCGGCATGTCCAGCGTGTCGATCACGGCCGCCAGGTCGCCCACGAAGGCGTCCATCGAGTAGTCGCCGTCCGGCGCCCAGTCGCTCTCGCCGTGACCGCGCAGGTCCAGCGAGATCACGTGATAGCCCTCGCGCGCGAGCCGGCGCGCGGCCGCCCCCCACGCGTAGCGCGTCTGCCCGCCGCCGTGCAGCAGGATCACCGGCGGCTGTCCGGGAGCACCGGCCACGTCCGCGGCGAGCGATACGCCGCCGTGGCCCTCGAATCGGGTCGACATGATCAAAACCAGTAGTAAGTTGTTAAGTTTTAAGTTATTAAGTTGTTAAGTGTTTCGTTGCGGGCAGGGGCCTGGCGACGTGCTGCTCATTCGGCACCTTGCCTCTTCGGCCCAAGGCGAAAGCCGAAGGGCCAGCCAGCCCTGATCGCAGGCAGCGGAGTCGCCACCGCCGCGACCCGGGATGCAAACACCGGACCCGCTCTTAACTTAACAACTTGATAACTTAACCACTTAAAACTCTGGCGGCGGCGGCCCACCGATGCCGGTGCCCAGCCTCAGAGCAAGAAATACCCCGCCGCCGCGAGCCCGGCCACCACGACCGCCGCCGCCGCCAGTATCCCATACGCCCCCCGCGTCATCTCCCGGATGGTCTGCTTGATCGCGGCCCGGTCGTTGACGTTGGGGAAGGGCGTCTCCGGCCGCGGGACGCCCAGGAAGGCGCACAGCGGGTCCCAGCCCTGGTCGACCGAGTATACCAGCAGGCGGTCTTCGGGCACCGCGGTCTTGACCTCCTCGACGTGCTGCCGGTAGCGGGCGATGGCCTGGTCGCGGTCCTCCATGGTGCCGCGATGCGAGCGCTGCCAGATCAGCTTGCGGGACATCTGTCCAAACTTGCGGCCCCAGGGCGTGACCCGCTCGAGCAGCTTGAACTGCCACATGACCTCGGTGAAGTAGATCGTTTCCATGGTGCTCTCGTACCAGGCCTCGGCCCCGCGCGGATGCAGGGTCAGCAGCACGCGCGCGTCCGGGTAGGCCTCGGTCAGCTCGCGCCAGACGCAGCAGGCGGGATTGTCCACCGCGGCGGTGTAGTTGCCGAACACCTGCTCCCAGTCGTGCGCGGTCCCCGGCGGCGTATTGGCCACCCGGTGCCAGAAGTCGAGGTGCGACTTGTTTTCGGGATTCTTCACCACCTCGTACATGTGGTAGCAGGGATAGCCCAGCTGCCCCAGCGCGGTGGCCACCGAAGCGGTTCCCGTACGGCCGAACCCGGCACCGATGATCTCAAGTGGCATCGGACGTCCTCCGGACGAGTTTTAGGTTGTTAAGTTGTTAAGTTTTGAGTGGTTGCGTCGTGGTTCTGCTCCGCGGCGTGCTACTTGCACGGCGCAGCGGCCCTCCCGCCCGAGGCGAAAGCCGACGGGCCTCGGGGCCCGGATCGGAGGCACTCGGCTCGCCGCCGCCAGTACGCGGGATGCAGGCGCCGGCCCCTCTTCGCTTAAGAACTTAATAACTTAACAACCTAAAACTCAGAAACGAATGTTTCTGAACAGCCACGCCCCGATCCCCACCATCGCGACCGCGAACGCGGCCAGCGCGCCCAGGCTGGCCAGCGGCGGCACCGTCGCGGTGCCGGAGAGGCCGTAGCGGATGCCCTCGACGCCGTAGGTCAGCGGGTCGGCATAGGTGAGCGAGCGCAGCCACAGCGGCAGCCGGTCGATCGGGAACAGCGCGCCGGACAGGCCGAAGATCGGGAAGATCACGAAGTTCATGATCAGCTGGAAGCCGTGCATGTCCTCCATGCGCGAGGCGATGGCGATGCCGAAGGCGGTGAAGGCGACGCCGATCAGGATCATGA
>Ga0209921_1000203_pt1 | contig 21520 bp, 26 predicted proteins | sample SalPonF2_C_D2_MG_FD_185730 | JGI IMG/M metagenome (GOLD analysis project Ga0209921, IMG submission 185730) | Salt pond soil microbial communities from South San Francisco under conditions of wetland restoration - Salt Pond MetaG SF2_C_D2_MG... ...
TGCGTGTGGTGCACAGTGTGTACCGTCGTGCAGTGAAGGCTTGATTCGAGGAGCCGGTTGCCCGAGTCGGGCACGACCGGATCTGTGGGAGCCGCGGGCAGGTAACTGCCCGCGGCCACCCGGCAGCGGTGTGGTTCGCCGCGACGGAGGCGGGCGCCACGCAGCCGCCTCTGCCGATTGGCGTAACGGGGCGTTTTTGCGTGGCGCTCGGCCAGTCGACGTTCCGGGATAAGCTGCGCATGGAAATCCATATCCGCCACGGTGAGGTCCTGGAAGAGGGCGCGCGCTCAGGCATGAATATAAGCAGACAATCAGACGCTTGCGTACCATGCGATTAGACGTTAATGTAGCAAGCAATTGGACGCACCCTAAGCCAGCACTTGGACGCTAACGCCCACTACATCGAACGTTTGATTGCCCCGGTAATCCGTGAGGCACTACTCGACACCCCGGTGGTGTGCCTATTAGGGCCGCGTCAGTCGGGTAAAACTACGTTGACGAAGAAATTGGCCCCCGACCGGCTTTTCGTCAGCCTCGACGAGAGCAATTACCTTCGTGCCGCCCGGGCGGATCCCGCAGGCTTTGTGGACAGTCTTCCCAATCCCGTCACGCTTGACGAAGTACAGCATGTTCCGGAGCTATTGCCGCTCATAAAGCTGTCGGTCGACAACGACCGTGTTGCCGGGCGGTTCATGTTGACCGGATCGGCCAATCTGCTATTGCTTCCCAAGGTGACTGAATCGCTGGCCGGTCGCATGGAAATCGTGCAGTTGCATCCGCTATCCGAGGCGGAGAAAAGCGGCACGAAGGGGAAATTCCTTCATAACCTATTGTCTGGTCGACTCAAGCCAAATATCAAACCCCAACGAGGCACGAAGGCATCGACGTGGGTTGAGCGACTGGTCGCAGGCGGCTATCCCGAACCGCTCAAGCGGACTCCGTCTCGTGCCAGACAGTGGTACAGGCAGTACTTGCGAAGTATTATCGAGCGAGATGTACGGGACGTTGCTCGACTACGTGACGCCAATGAACTGGCACGGCTACTGGAATTGTTGGCGTTGCGCAGCGGAGAACTCCTCAACGTTAGCGGCCTGTCCAGCGAGCTGGGGTTAACCCGTGAAACGGTCGATCGATTTTTGGCGGTGCTTGAGCGGCTGTTCCTGATTCGACGACTGCCCGCTTGGCACCGCAATCAAGCCAAGCGCCTGATCAAAACACCGAAAGTGCATTTGGTTGATAGTGGGCTTGCCTCGACTTTGGCAGGTGTTCGTGGCGACGAGTCATTCTCGAAACGTGTATTAATGGGGCATTTATTGGAATCGTTCGTCGTGCAGCAGTTGATGGCACAGGCGGGATGGACGGATCCGGACTTGCGCTTTTGGCACTACCGGGACAAAGACCAGGTTGAGGTCGACGTCGTGATTACACGAGGAAGTAAAACATGGGGTATCGAGATCAAGGCATCTCAGTCGCTAACGAACAAGGACGGCCAAGGGCTCATTCGGTTGGCAGAACGGTGTGGAAACGACTTTGAGCGCGGTGTGTTGTTTTACAGTGGGCAAGATACATTGCAAATGGCCGATAAGCGCTTGATTGCCGTACCGCTTAGCGAGCTTTGGACGGTTTGATATCCGTCACGGTAACGCTCTGGAAGAAGGCCATGCTGACAACGCTGCTTAATCCGCTGTTTGCTCAACGCTGCGGAGACGGTGGCTCGGTACTGGCAGCCAGCTTCGTGGCCAGCGTATCGGCCTGTTCTGAGAACTTCTGCGCATTGGCCTTTTTCAACGCTCTCAAGTTGTGCAGCTTCCAGCGTATCCCCGGCAACTGTTCTAAGTGACTGATCCCCAACAAGGACCACTCGGGTTCGCCCGCGACCAATGACAACAGAAATCGGCGCTCGGCATCATCCAGGCCTTGCTGAAGCTCACGCGTCAGCCGCTCCCGCAGTGCCAGCAAATCGGCGAGCGACACGGAATCGGCGGTCATTCCCTCGAAGTTGTGCGTGTAGTCGTACTGGATGTCGCGCAATGTTAACGGCTGGGTAAAAGCGCGCCTATTTGGCGAACAAGGGGTCCGGAGCGACCCCGTGCGTTGCCGGCTCTGCGTCGGGTATGAAGGGGTGGCTGGGGACGCCGAGGCGAAGACAAGGCGGTGTGGACTGCGGGCGTAGCGCCGCAGGCTCAGAACGGCGGGTCGGGCTCGTCCTCGTCCCAGAATCCGCGCTGGGTGAGGTCGTCGTGGCGTGAGGCGTTGTCGTAGTAGCGCAGCAGCTGGGCGGCGTAGTGGTTCTCGGCGGCGTCGGCGAGAGCATGCAGCCATTCCACCAAGGCGGCAGCGGCGGCATCGTCGAGTGCTTCGGGCAAACCCAGGCGGTTGAGGCTAGCCATGCTTGGCGTCCTCGTTGGTGGGGCGTTTGGTGCGCGAGCGCTGGCGCTGGGCGGCGCGCGCCTTGGCCTCTTTGAGCCGGTAGCTCTCGGCCTCGATGGTAACCAGCTCCGAGCGGTGGATGAGACGGTCGACGAGGGTGACCACGCAGGCGGCGCTGGAGAAGACCTCGGCCCATTCGGAAAACGGCTTGTTCGTTGTAAGCACCACAGAGCCGGTGAGGTAGCGTCGGGTGACGACCTCGAAGAGCAGATCGGCGTAGCGGTTGTCGTAGCGCAGGTAGCCGATTTCGTCGATGGCGAGCAGGCGCGGCTGGGTGAAGCGGCGCAGGCGCTGGGCCAGGGCACGGGTGGAGTCCTGGGCGGCGAGTTCGTGGAGCATGTCCGAGGCGGCGACGAAGCGCGCGGTGTGGCCGTGGAGCACGGCGGCGTGGACGAGGTTTTTGGCGATCATGGTCTTGCCCACGCCGTTGGGGCCGAGCAGGATGAGGTTGGCGGCCTCGTCGAGGAAGTCCAGCGTGAACAGCTCCTCGATGAGGGCGCGGTCGATGCGTCGGGGCCAGTGCCAGTCGAAGTCGGCGAGGGGTTTGAACGCGCCGAGGCGGGCCTCGCGCAGGCGTCGCTCGAGCGAGCGGCGCTGGCGTTCGCGCTCCTCGAGCGCGAGCAACTGCTCGACCCAGGGCTCGGCGAGCACGCTGTCGGGTGCGCCGAGCAGGCCGTAGAGACGCAGTGCCTGCAGCCGGGCGCGCAGCGCGGCGGCGGTGTCCGGCTCAGCCGCCGGGGGCGCCTTCGTCGTGGTCATGAGAGTCGGCCTCGTTGGGGTGCAGTTGCTCGTAGTCGGCAAGATCGTGGGGGCGCACCTGCTGGGCGCGCAGCCGCGGGTCGTCGGGCAGCGCCAGGGGCAGTGTGGGCTCGGGGCGCTGCTGATCGATGAAGTGGCACACGCCGCCGAGGTGGGCGGCGTCGTGGTCGAGCGCGGCGGCGATGGCGCGCTGAAGTGGCGCGGGACCGTGGGTGTCGAGCAGTGCGATGAGCCCGCGGGTGAGCGTGGCGAGGTGGTCGCCGCGTGCCGCGGCGGCGCTGAACAGCGCCTCGACGCTGGGGGCGGCGGCGTGCAGGCGGTCCAGCGCGCGGTGGGCGCGCGCGCCGCGCTTGGCCGCGACCAGGGCCTCGAGATGGGCGGGATCCTCGATCTGGGCGCCGCGCTCGAAGCTGCGCCGGTGGGTGGCGAGCACACGCAAGCCATCGAGCACGCGCACGCACTCAAGCGTGGCGAGCACGCACAGGCTGCGCCCGACGCAGTCGTGGGGCACGGAGTAGTCGTTGCCGTCGTAGCGCACGTAGGGCGTTTTGCCCACCGTCACCGTCACCCGCTCCTCGCTCGGGAAGGGATTGTCAGGCAGAGCGAGCAGCAGCGCGCGCTCGGCCTCGAAGGCCTCGGCGACGCTCAGGCGCTTGTCCTGGGGCCAGCGCCGCTCGGCGGCGCGGGTGGCACACCACTCGCGCGCCTGGGCGTTGAGATCGTCGAGATCGCGAAAGCGCCGGGCGGCGAAAAACGAATCGCGTGCGAAGCGGATCAGCCGCTCCACGCGCCCCTTTTCGTTGCCGCGCGCCACGGCGACGGGCCGGGGCTCGAAGTGATAATGCGCGGCCAGCGCCAGCAGCGTGGGGTGGAAGCGCATAGCGTCGCCGCGGCGCTCGAGCACCACGCTTTTCATGTTGTCGTACAAAATCGTCCTCGCCACCCCGCCCCAGGCGGTGAAGGCGGCGACGTGGGCGTGGACGAGGCTCGCCAGGCGCGCGTTGGGGTAGAAGCGCAGAAACGGCTGGCGCGAATAGCTCAGCACCATGAAAAAGCCCATTAGCGGGCGCTCGCCGTGCCCGAACGTCACGGTACCGAAGTGACCCCAGTCGGCCTGCGCCTGTTCACCGGGCAGAGTGCGCAGCCGCAGATACGCCTCGGCGGGGCGGCGCGGGCGCAGCGCCGCGATGCGGTGGCGGAAATTGTCCGGCCCGCCCGGGTAGCCGCGCGCCTTGACCATGTCGTAGAGCCGCGCCGCAGTGAGCGTGGGGTAGCGCTGCAGCGTCTCGGTGATGAACGCCAGGTACGGGTCGATAAGCGAGCGCCGGCGCGGGCGCTGCGCGGCGCGCTCGACGCCGGCGGCGCTGAGCACCCGCTCGACCGTGGAGTGGTGCACGCAGAGCTGGCGTGCGATGGTGCCCACACGCCAGTGCTCGGCGTGGTACAGGCGCAGGATCTCGGCCCTCAGCGCGGCATCTAACATCGGCGTCGCTCCGCGCCGCCCCGGCGCAGCCATCCCTGGCGCACGAATGCGCTCACGGGGCGGGCGCAAAAGTGACATCGGACAACGCTGGCGGTGAGCGGCGGCATGGTCAGGCTCGGCTCAGCCCGGCTCGCGGGCGTTACGCACAGTGAAGCAGGCGCGGATGGGGTGGGGGAAGCCTGATGCGTCACTTTTTTATCGGCGTCGTCGCCACGCCGGCGCGCCCGGTAGCGGCACTGGCGCGCGGCGTGGCAGTGGCGCCCGCGGCGACTGCGCTGGTAGCGCGCCCCGGCGGCACGACCCGAGTCGCGCCGCGCCGCCTCGCTGCAGCGCCGTCCGCAGTACTGCTGACCGCGGTCACAGCGCGGGCACACCAGCACCCGGCAACGACAGCGCGCGCACAAAAACATCCGCGCCTGTTCCATGAGCCCCCTCCTGAGCGAGGAGGACAGCCCACACTGGACGCGGCTGACTCATAGGCCGATACTGAGGACGGAGCCTACGCGCAAGCGTTGGATCTGGGCGCAGCTCCGGAATTGGTTGCCAAATTCCTTATCCGGGGCTGCGCCGCCCTCTTCGCTAGCGAGGATTTAACTCCTTCGCAGCCCCTGCGTCACCTGCCGACCGAACGCCTTGCCCGGCGGCCGCCCATCCATCTTGTTATCCCGGGTTATGCGCCGAGCGAGGGGCCGATCCAGACGCCTCTGCCTCCGTCACCGCAATGCCACCCACTCTCCCTGTCGTCGGAGATCTTTTTATCCTTGTTCGCCGAATAACTGCGTTTTTCGGTAGCCGCTAACAGCGCCCAACCGAAGAGGAACGAGGCCATGCCCAGCGTTGCGGAAAGTGCGCCCGCCGATATCGAAGACATTGCGATCCCGGCCAATGCCCGCGGCTACATCGCCGTGCGCGGCAGGGTGGTCTACATCGCCACCGGCAAGGAAAACGATGTCCTGGTGCGCAACTATCTCAGTGCGCTCATGCGCCAGCGCGTCGACTTTGAGAAGAAGTTCGTCAGCGTCGCCGAGATCGCCAAGATCACCGAGACCTCACAGACCCGCGTCACCCACACCTTCACCGAGCGGGACTGCATCGACCTGATCAAAAAGGCCGTGGACACCCAGGCGAGCGACATCCACATCCATAACCATATGAACAGCTCGTCCTCGACCATCCTGTTCCGCGTCAACGGCTCGCTGCGCGAGATCATGGAGCTGTCGTTCGACGACGGCCAGTCATTGTGCCGCACCTTCTATGGGCCGCTCGCCTCGGTCAAGGACACCGAATGGCAGCCGAGCGAGTTTCAGGATGCCCGCGTGGCCGGGCGCAGTTGGTTCCCGGAAGGGGTGTATTCGCTGCGCATCGCCTCCACGCCCACCGACGACGGCTCGCGCATGGTTATCCGCGTGCTCTACGACGTGACCAGTGCGGCGAAACAGGAAGTTTCGGGGATAGAGGCGTTGAAGTCCCTGGGCTTTGCCGATATCCATATCGATGCCTTTCAGGAAATGATGGGCCGGCCCAGTGGGATGAACATCTTCTCGGGGCCGACGGGCTCGGGCAAGAGCACCACGATCAAGTACGAACTCGAGCGGGTGATGCGCCGCCACCCGGATCTGCACCTCATTACGGTCGAGGATCCGCCGGAATACCCGATCCACAACGCCACCCAGATCCCGCTCTCCGGGGTGATGTCGCGCTCCTCGTCCGGGCGCAAGGAGGGCTACTCGGATCGCATCCGGGCGAGCATGCGCCTCGACCCGGACCTGATGATGATCGGCGAGGTGCGCGACGGGGCGAGCGCCAAGGCGGCGATCGAAGCCGCGCAGACCGGGCACAAGGTGTGGACGACGCTGCACGCCAACAACGCCTGGGACATCCTCGACCGCTACGAGAGCCTGCTCGAAGACGTCGGCATACACAACAGTCGTTCGTTGCTCGCCAACATCTCCAACGTCTCCGGGCTGATCGCCCAGCGACTGGTGCGAAAAATCTGCCCGGACTGCTCCATCCCCATCGAGGACGCGATCCGGGAAAACCGGATGCACGAGGACACGCTCGCCCAGCTCGAAGCCGTGTTCGACGACATGAACGCCCACAACATCCGCGTACGCGGCGACGGGTGCAACACCTGTCAGGGGCATTTGCCGGTCGATGAGCGCCGTAAAGACCCCAACCGCGGCATCAGCGGGCGCACGGTGGTGGCCGAGAGCATCGCCCCGGATTTCGAGCTGATGGAGATGTATCGCCGGGAAGGCCCCGGCGAGGCGAAACGTTTCTGGGCCGAAGAGCGCGGCAGCAAGACTTATATCCGCCACGCCATCGAAAAGATTCGTGATGGCTTTGTCGATCCGGAAAGTGCGATCACCGTGGTCGGCGACCTCACTTGGGACTACACCCAGCAGGACTGATTAAGTATGAACAAGCTCATGATCGCCTTCTTTTTCCCCAAAAAGACCCGGCTTCGCTTCTATCGGCGCATGGCGGCGCTGATGCGCGGGCAGATGCCGCTACACGATGCCGTCGTGGAAATGCGCGCCCGCGCCGAGCGCGACAAAACGCTCCAGGGCTGGGGGCAGCGAAAGATCTATCGCACGATCGAGACGCGCATGTACGGCGACAGCTTCGCCAAGGCGATGCGCGATTTCGCCCCTCGCATGGACCTGATGTTTTTCGAGGCGGCCTCGTCCGCCGGGCGCTGGGACGATGTGTTCGACCGCATTTTCAAGGTCTATGGCGATATCAGCGCCATGCGCAAAACCATGATCAAAGCGATCGCGCCGTCCTTTGGCTACACCATCCTGTTGCTGGCGCTGATCGTGCTCACCGGCAAGATCCTGGTCCCGCCGCTCGCGAGTATCGAGGCACCAAGCAAATGGACCGGCGCCGGGCGGCTGCTCTATCTCTCCCAGCAGCTGGTGCGCAACCCTTTGCTGCTGTGGGGACTCGTGCTGTTTCTCGTACTGGCGAGCATCGCCGTGATCTGGTCGATGCCCAATTGGACGGGCTCGCTCAGAAGGCGCTTCGACTCAGTACCGCCCTGGAGTTTGTACCGACTGGTTCAGGGCAGTGTGTGGCTGGTCACGGTGGCCAACCTGTCCGAATCGGGCGTGCCGCACGATGTGATCGTGCAGCGCATGATCCCCTCGGCCTCGCCCTGGCTGCGGGAACGCTTGGTCGTCACCCACCGGTTGATGCGCAGCGGGCACAGCCTGGGCTCCGCGCTGGGCGCTTCCGGTATGGGTTTCCCCCATCCGCAGCTGGTGGAAGACCTGTCGGTGTTCGCACAGCGCCCGGGCTTCGCCGCGGCGCTTCAGAACATGGCCGATTCGTGGTCCGAGGAGGGGCTGGAGCAGACCCAACTCGCCGCGGCCATCACCAATATCGTCGGCCTGCTGATCGTGAGCATCGCGGTGTGTTTGATCTTCTACGGCATGATCAACCTGCTCATGCAGATCATGCACAGTCAGATGGCGCACATGCACTGAAAAAGTCGAATTAGGGCCGATTTCGAGCCGTAATTCTGCCCCGCACGGGCGGCATTCACTTTTACGATGAAGATGCGCTTTGTAATCACGTCAGAAGAGAGGGAATAGATGCTTGCGCAAATTATCATTGGCTTAATCATCCTCGTGGTGATCTCAGCAGCCGCGTTCGGTCTCTACGCCAGCCTGCACTCGAGCGCCAGCTCCAATAACGCTCAGCAGTATGTGCTGAACCTGCGCGGGAGTGTGGACCAGATGTTCTCGTCTAACCCCAACTTCACCGGCTTCAACACCCAACAGGCGGTGAACGCGGGAATCTTCTCCCCCGCGGTGGGCAACACGCTGGCGAGCAGCAAGGTCACCGCCCCGGCCGGGTTCACGGTTAAGCTGGGCAACGTGTCCGGTAAGAACAACGAGTGGACCATGCAACTCGGCAACGTTGGCCAGGGGCAGTGCGGCACGTTGGCCGGCTCGTTCACTGACTCCAACACGGTCTCGATCGCGGTCAACGGCACCACCACGTCCAACCCCGCCTATAGCAGTGGCGGCGGTGGTGGCGGTGGCGGCGGCGGTGGCAGCTCCACCTGGCCGCCGAGCACCGCGACCTTGATCGGTAGCTGCCAGGCGGGGTCCAACACCATCACGTGGACGTTTGCCAACTAGGCTTGCAGCCGGCATTTAGCCTGCGGCCCGCGCGAACGCCGGCACCGCACAAGGGGCTCGCTTGCAAGAGCCGACCATTCACGGCCCGCCTTCGCTGCCGGAGGCGGGCCACTGCCGTAGGGGCCAACGTGAAGCTCGCCGATCTGAAGTTCACGGAAATCGATATCACAAGCCCCATCGAGAACTGCCGCATTCGCGGTCTCGAGGGCCACAGCAACATGGATATGATTCCCGTGCCGAGCGAGCTCGCTGACGATATCGAGGTACTGAAGGCAAAGGTGGACCAAAAGCGCGACAACGCACGCGGCGCCACCGATTTCCCGTTGCAGTATGGCGAGCTGATATTCCGGGTGGCGTTGATCCCGGATATTAACGGCGAGATCTACAGCCTGCGAAAGATCGAGACCCAGCGGATCGATACCCGCGCATGCGGTCTCAACCCCAAGATCCGCGATGTCATCATGGCCCGCCGGTCGGGATTGATTATTGTCTCGGGCCCATTTCGATCGGGCAAAACCACGCTGGCCTCGGCCATTATCCGCGAATGGCTGGAGGCCAATGGCGGTAAGGCAATCACCCTGGAAGACCCGCCGGAAGCCTTGCTGTCAGGTCAGCATGGCGAGGCCGGGATCTGTTATCAGGTCATGATCGATCGCCGCTACATCGAGGAGGAAATCGAAAAGCATGCGCGATCGACCTACGACATGCTGTTCATCGGCGAGATACGCGGCCCGCGCATGGCCGCCGCCGCCACGGTCAACTCAGCCAACGGGCGGTTGATCCTGGCGACCTATCACGCCGACAGCGTGCAGGATACGTTGACGCGCTGGCTCACCGACACCGCCCATGAGATCGATAAGGGCGAGGCGCGCAATCTGCTCTCACGCTCGCTCGCCGCCGTATTGCATATGGCCACACGCGACGGCAAGCCACCGATGCTGGATCGCTTTCTATTGCCGGATTACGGGGAGGGTGTGCGCGGTAGAATCAAATCAGGTGAGGTGCCCACGCTGGAAAACGACGTGCAACGACAACGACAACTGATGGTGATGGGCAAACTCATCCCCAAGACGGGAACTTAGAGGGAGTTCGCAATGATTGCCGGCTCGATCATCGGAATTGCGCTGTTCAGCATGGCCATGGCTGCCGTGGCGACCATGATGCACAGCTACGCCCAGACCGTGCATGTCAACCATGTGACCCGACAGGCCGCGGTACAGCTGGCGCAGTTCAACTCCGCCGCGACGTTGTATTTCACCCAGACCAGTTCGCCGTCACCGGGCACTACGGTCACCGTGGCCACCCTGATACAAAGCGGACAACTGCCCAACAGTTTCAAGAGCAAAAGCATCCTGGGACAACGCCTGGCAGCCATGTACGGCGGTGCCAACCGGGTCATCTCCTATTACCTGAACAGCATCCCCCCGGGCTATGCCGCCAAGCTCGGCTACAAAGCCAACTCCAATCTTGCCGCGCGCAGCGTGGAAGGCCAGATCGCGTTGTACGCGGCCGACTACACGGCGGGCGGCGGCAATATCGCAACGGGCTGGGCCATAACCGATACCAAGGAGGTCCAACTGCCGATGGGCGCAGGCGCCATCAATGTCTCGAAGTCGGTGAGCGCGTGGCCGACGATGAGCTATCCGAGCGCGGTGCTGATGGACAATTTCAAGGGCTTGAGCTATGGCGATACCGCCGGTGCGAGCGCGTCGGGTAACGGCTCGGGCTCATCGTCCAAGAACTGTCCGTCGCAAGGCTCGGGCAGTACAACCACGGTCTCGGTCAACTACACCAGCTCCGGTTCGCACACGTACACGGTGCCCAATTGTGCCGGCGGCGCAACCATCACCGCGGATGTGAAAGGGGCTATCGGCGGTGCGCACACGAACTATGCCCGGTCCGGTGAGGTCAAGGGCTCATTCCATGTGTCGGGCGGCACCACGCTGAAACTGATCGTCGGCGCCAAAGGGCAAACCGGCGGTGGCAACGGCCAAACCTACTATGCGAGCCACGTGGGTGGCGGCGGTGGTCTGTCGGCCATTCTGCTAAACGGCTCGCCGGAGATCGTGGCCGGTGGCGGCGGCGGCCAAGGCGGGCATCGCTACTTTTGCTCCTACAAGAAATCGCCCGGGGGTAAGGGCTTCGGCGGTGGTGGTTCGGCGAGAAGTCGGGGCCAGTTTGCGCCAGCGCAGTCAGGAACCGCCTTCGGCGCCGGCGGCAAATCCAATTTCTCGCCGCCCGCCAACGGCGGATTCGGCGGCGGCGGCGCCGCGAGCTCATCCGGTTGCGGTGGGGGAGGCGGAGGCTATCCCGGCGGCCGCGGTGGCTACGGATCGGGGGGCGACGGCCAACCCGGCAGAAACTATGCGGGCCCTGGGGTCAGCGTGTCGTCCAATCGGTTTGTGACCCATTACAGCTTTGGCGGCCGGCGCCGCAACGGCACCGTTCCGGCCAACGGCTTCGTCAAGATGCAGATCAAATTTTAGGACACCGACATGATTGTGATGGGTCTAGCCGCTGTTGTGATTCTGGCGGCCATATTAGTCGGGTTTGCGAACTGGCATACGCATACCCATAGGAGCGTAAACCTGGCGAACTTCACGAAACAGAGCGCCACTCAAGGGGTCATGTTTGCCGAAGCCGCTAAAGGCGCCAGCACGAACGGCCCCTTGAATACAAGCCAGCTTCAAAACCAGGGGCTACTCGCCAATGGCTTTAAGGCCACAACGCCGTATGGGCGCCATTGGATCGGCGAAGCCCACGGCAACGCCGCGTTGATATGGACGGCCGGCAAACCGACCAACACCGGCGGCGCTATTCGTGCCACGCAAGCAGGGGCTAACGCCCTGTCCTGGAAAGTGGCGGGCTCCATTTGGAAAAAAGAGGACGATCCGGAAGCGATCGTGGGTGTGATTAGGGCGGGCAGCACGACCCTGGTTTCGTATCGCGGTGCCTACCGCATTGATGTCAGGGCCTGGGTCCGACCCAGGCCTTATGCGCGCACGGCAATTTACTTCGGGCCGTTGGGAAGGGCCCCCGGCAGCGGGCCCGGAAGGCCGGGGATCGGGCCGCCAGTCGTTAAGTGATGTTCATAAGCGGCCCTTGTGCAAACCGGGTGCTAATTGTGTCCCGCATGCAGGATTCAATGCCCTACCATCGACTATAACGGGTTTCATACACGATTGACGTTGGAGGACGGGGGATGAGCAAAGCCAAGCTAGCACTTGCACTCACATGGGGTGCCGTGCTGACGCTGAGTCCCACGGGCGCGTTTGCGTACTCACCGGGCTCGATTGGTGTCAGTCCCAACCGGGGTTCAGGAGGTGGCGCGGGCGGCGGTTCCGCGCCGACGGCACCTTATTCATCCAGCCAGCCAACAGGGGGTTCCGTATCGGGTAGTCCGTTAGCCGGTTCTGGCGCCCAAGGGTCGGGCACTGGCTCCATGGGTAACGGCTTCAGTCCGACGTCGGGCCAGTTCGGCGGCGGCTCCGCACCTGGCGGCGCGTCCGGTCTTTATGGATCCCGGGGTCCGGCCGGTGGTTACGGTGGCACCGGGTACAATCCGAGTGGGCCGCAAAGTGGGGCCAATGGCTACAAGGTGGGCCATCAAGGTAACGCCGGCAATTACGGCAGGCCGGGGCGCGGGCGCAAGGTCGGTCAACGTGGGCGCTACAACAACACGACCACCACCAACAACACGCCGGTCACGACCGTACCCTCGACCAAGTCGGACACTGCGATGCCTAAAATCGCCGCTCAGCAGGAGACGATCTTCTACGGCGCGGCGCTCACCTGGATCAAGAACAACCAGGGTCATTTCCGGGCTGACTGGAAGTATCCGGGTCCCATCGTGCTGAGTGACGGGTCACCGCAGTGCAAGGTCAAAAACGCCTATCAGACGGTGAATCTGAACTCCAGTGGCCTGTTGCCCCAAGGGTGGACCGACAGGGGCGCGAAGGGCTATTGCGCAGCGCTGTATCTCAATGTCGATGGCAACAACCAGTCCTCGTTGGTGCTATTCACACCTGGCCTTGGATCCACGAGCCAGACGCAGCTGACGTCGACGCAGACGGAGGGTGCAATGGCGAACGGGATGCTCAACTCCAAGGCCGTGTCCAAGTGGTTCCCGAACGCCCAGAAGGCGAGCGCGCCCCTCGCATTCAGCGCCTTCAAGGTCAAAGGGACGAATCGCTGGATCGTCTACAAACCCCAAAGCGGTGTCGTGGCGCATGCGAGCCAAGCGTCCGGGGCGCCCATTACGCAACAGACGGCCCAGAGCACCAAGACGAGCAAGCAAACCATACAAGCCTCGCAGCTACCGAAATACATCAAAAACCGCCTGATCAGTGCGTTTAACGGTTCTTGATGTGGCAGGCCAGATCCAAGGAATCGAGAGGTGTGATATGAAGTTCAGAGCAAAAATCGCGGTGGCGGTGGCCTTGCTGGCCTCGTTGACCACCATTATTCCAGCCGCGGCCACGGCTGCACCGAGCGGCTCGCCAGCGGGCCATACGGCGCAGTCCCAGCCGCTCAGCAACTACCTACCGAGTCCGAACAACCCGTATTTCGGCAGCATTACGGGCGCTAAGTTGACCGGCGAGCAACAGCCGCCCAAGAAGGGCACGTTGCTGAGCAATGGCGGGCAGTGCGGCTACAGTACCTATGCGAACGGCAACTGGGGCACCTACACCGTCGCCAATCCGTGCCCGCCGCCCTCGACCACGAGTAGCAGCAGCGGCACCGCTTCGGGTGGATCGTCCACGACCACGAGTCCAACCACCACGGCGTCGACGAGTAGTGGCTCTTCCAGCGGCGGTTCTTCCAGTAGTAGCGGCACAAGTTCCACGACGACTGCCTCGACCAGTAGCGGCAGCGGTTCCTCGGGTTCGTCGGGCTCGAGCGGCTCGAGCAGTGTCGGAACTACCACCGCATCGACTTCGTCGGGGAGTTCCGGGTCGTCAAGCAGTGGATCGAGTGGCTCCAGTGGGGCCACGACGACTGCCTCTACCAGCTCGTCGAGCAGTTCGAACAGTAGTTCCTCGAGCAGCGGGAGCTCACAGAATCTCCGTTCCATCAACGGGGGCAACAACGGGGGCGGCTACGGTGCCGCCTACGTCGCGGGTTCCACAACGGTAGCCAAAAACGGGGGCAACAATGGCGGTACGTCGGTACCAGGGAGCAGCGGCAATGGCTCCTCCTACACCATAACACCCTCGAACAACAGTGCCAGTTCCGTTGGAGTAAGCACTTCCAGCAACCCGAGCACTACGTGCACCGGCCTATGCGCCGGCGGCAATTAAATCGACCGGGCCGGCATGCATGCAAATGACTGACTAACGCAGAGCCATCGACGCCACGGCATGGCGAGTATTCCGGGTGGGCCGTTGAGACCCACCCTTTTTTCTCCATTTCAGTACGTAATTCAGGGATGGGACACGCGGCGCCGTTGCTAAAATGGATACCGAACGATTCCGCGATAGTGATGCCTGAGCCGCCATGAGCAACATGCCGAAGTTTATCGAAAAGACCTTCAACGCCATGCGCATCGTAGACGCGCTCTACGCGCTGTTCTGCGTCCTTTGGGCGTGGTATATGGTCACCCAAGGGCACTCCGTATTGGCCGCCTTGATCGCCCTGTCAGGCGCTTTCAGCGCGGTTTGTTGCTACTACGCTTGGTCGCCCCGGCTGGCCGCCTACATCTGGGACATCATGATGCGCATGGAGCGCAAGTTCATCCTGATCATGGCGCTCAAGACAGGGCGGGTATAGCACCATAGCCATCGCGGCTCTCTCCACTGCATCGGCCTGACCTAAACCTGGAACGTGCAGGCGCACGAACCTCTGCCCAATCACAGAGCGCGGCAGGTAATCCCCGCTAAAAATTCTTGATTTCGCCAAACGCCACAGCCATTATCTTGGACACGACGCCTCAAGTGAGTGGAGCTGTGGAATGGTTCACGTGAATGAAGTTGCAGAGCTGTCCAAGTCGGAACTCAAGGCTCTGATCCGTAAAGCCGACAAACGGCTTCGACGCCAAACGAGCAAGGAAAGCAAGGCAAGCATTAGAAGCAGTGACGAGCGAGTCGTTGCGATCGCGGACCAAGTACGGGATCTGAGCAAGGAACTCGGCATGAAGCGTCGCGATATCGTGGTTGCCATCGCTGGCAATATGCGCGTCTCGCTCGGCTCAGGCAAGACAGGAGGAAAGGGGGATAAGAGCAACGGCGAAGCGCCGCCACTCCAAAACGCCGCACCTGCTGCCAAGGCAAAACCGGCCGCGGCTAAAGCAGCCAAAGCAAAAGCAGCGCCAGCGCGTGGGAAGGCAAGCCCCAAGACGGCCAAAAAGACGACGGGGCGGAAGGGACGAGCGCGCCAAGCGTAAGGGGAGAAGCACTTCACCGATCTTCCCTGGTGTGCCACACACGTAGCACGTATATGGTCTTATCCACGACTTCGTAGCGCATTTCATAGTGTTGAACCAGAATTCGGCGGACCTCACGCGACTCGAACAGGAAAAGCTGTTCGCCAATGCGCGGATTGGTGAGCAAACTCGTCGGGGCTTTGGTTAACGCTTGGATAGCTTTTGCCGCTGCACGCTTATCGATTGGCGCGAGAAATTCATGCAAGCGGGCGAGATCGGACAGCGCCTTGCTGGTCCATTTCAACTCCATCAGCGGGGCACAGGGAGTGGCTCATCGCTACCAAGGCTTTCGGCCCACGCCTGCACGGCTTGATGATCGATTACGTCACCGGCATCCACATCAGCCAGTGCTTCACGGGTCAAGCGGTCGCGCTCTTCCTCCTCGGCGACCCAGGCTGATAGTGCCTGCTTCATGATCCAGCCACGAGAGCGTTCGAGGCGATCCGCCAACTGGTCGACCTTCTCGGCAAGCTCAATAGGGACATGCGCGGTGAGAACACGCGTTTGGCCTTTGGGCATATCATCTTCCCTTGAACGAGCGAACTTAACGCTTAATCGTAGTGATTAAATATTAATCACGCAAGTATCGGCCTCAGTCGCCGGGCCCGGTCTCCGAGCGATTAGCACGCGCCTTGAGCTCTTCGTTCTCGCGACTCACCCGATCCCGATCATCGACCACGTGTGTGTACTGCTGGCGCAGCGTCTTCGTCTCCGTTTTCACCGCCTTCAACTCAGCGCGCAGACTGGCCGCCTCGTCCTTGGCGCTCACAAGCATCACCTGCACGTCCTCGACCCGCTGGGTCGCCTCCGACCGCACGGTCTGAATCTGGCGCTCCCAGCGTTGGTCGCGCTCGCGCGCATCGGACCGAGCCTGTTCAAGTTCAGCCTGGCTCGTCTGTAGTCGCTCTTCCAGGCGATGCTTGTCGGCTTCCGCTTGTCCAATACGCGCCTTGGCGTCCTCGCGCACCCGGTCGAGCTCCTGCAGCCAGTGCGCTTCCTGGGCCTCGTTGCGTTTACGTTCTTCCTGGAGGGCCTGCGCGTGGGCATCCTCTTGAGCGCGCAGTTGGGCGTCGCGCTCTCGGACGAGCTGGCGGTAGTGGCGCAGCTGCTGGGCGAAGTGTTGGCGGTCCCGGCGATGGGCTTGGGATTTCTGTTCACTTTCGGCCCGGGCGGCGTGGAGCTGGGCGATGGTGTCTTGTAGCTGTGATTGCAGGGCAGCGTGGCTGTCCGTCAGCGACTGGTTGTGCGCCTGGGAAGTGGCCAGATCCGCGCTCAGTTGGTCGACTTGGTGCTGGAGTTGATCGCGCTCGTGCCGGGCGCGCTCGGCCTGACCGTGCGCCTGTTCCGCCTCACCGCGGGCTTGCTCGCGCTCCTGGGCGAGTTTGTCGAGCGCGACCTCGCGCGCCTGATTCCACAGGGCGCGCAGCGGCTCGATCAGCGAATCGGGCATGCCTTCCAGATCCGGCACTTCCATCGACTCACCGAGGCGCATCCAGAACTCGTGCAAGTGCTTGTTCAGCGTCGTGGCCGAGCCGGTGCCGAGCGCCGCACGCACCGCCTGCACCGAGGGCGAGCGCCCCTCGCGCAGCAGCTCGCGCGCCGCTGCTTCCACCTGATCGTAGCTAACACCTTTCATGGGCTAGTTCCCCGGAGCTAAACGCTGGGCTCAGATTCGCTGCAATGGGCGGGGCTACGTCGCGCAGCACTTACGAGGAGATGTGCGGGCGAGGTCGAGCGAGTTCATCGGCCGCACGTGTGCGGGCGCGACCGCAGCCCTCGGCGCCGCCCGTGCTCCAGCCCCACCGTGGAACGCTCGGGCGCGGTCGCGCCCCTTGCGTTCCATCAGGGGCACGATCTCCCGCGTGCCGGGCTGCCACGCCGCGCGCGCGTGTGTAGACCTCATTTTGGGGTGTAGCCACAGCAGGCGTGTGACTCTAGCCGCCATCTGGCGTCTCATGGGTCATCCGCTCGTATTTCCCAAGGGTTGATGATGTTCAGCCCGGCAGCCTCAAAGGGGCCGGTGTCGCGCGTGGCGACCATAAGACCGCGTGCGGCGGCCGTGGCGGCAATGTAGCCGTCTGCCCTTCCGATGGCCTTACCCGCCGCCTTCGCTTGCGCCATCAGGCCGGCATAGGCTTGTGAAGCATCCAAGTCGAAGGGGAGAACGCGGCTCGTGAAAGCCGGCAATACCTCCCCCTCCAAACGCTTCTGATAGATCGCGCGCCGCTTACCTGCCGGCATCGCCGCCAAGCCGAAACGCAGTTCGGCCACGGTAATGGCGGACAGATACAAGGTTTCGACCATCTGCGCGTCAATCCAAGCCAGCACATTGGGATCGGGCGCGGCCTTCCACAGTTCGGAAATGACGTTGGTATCAAGGACGATCATTCAAACCTCATCGGTTCGGCCGACCTCTTGTCGCGGAGCTGGTTGATTTGCTCCGCTTCGGCGTCGGTCAGACCTCCTGCTTCGCGGGCGATGGACGCCAGCAGCGAACCGAGCTTCAAGCGACCCTCGGGTTTCGCCGCCTGCTCCAAGATGTCGCGGATTTCAGCTTCGGCGCTACGACCGTGCATGGCGGCACGAACCCGAATCGCTCGGTGTACCTCATCTGAGACGTTGCGAATGGTGATAGATGGCATTGATTGCCCTCTCCGATATTGCATGTTGAGCTTGCATTATAGTTCAGTGCAATCATCGCCGCAATTCGACATCTGTCGGAAAACACTCGTTGGTTTCCGGCGGCCTTGGGCCGGAGTTTTGCTGCTCCTGGCAAGCGGTGGATAACCCTGCAGTCATTCATTCAAGGCTATTTTCATCCTGAGTGGTCCAAATGACGGCTGGTGACACAACTGCTGGTTCTACCCCAACTTGTCGCGCCATCCGTGTGGCTCCTCTCCATAGGCTGCTTCCTAAGTGTAACGTTATGCATGATGTTTACAATTCTATTCGTGACACTTCATGCCCTCTACGCATCATAATCGGACTTATGTTGCATACGTAGGGCGCAACGTCTATAGTGCGGGTCAGGCAAAAAAAACCGGCAATGGGCAGCGCCAACGCCGCCGCCCGCGCCGCCCGCCGTACCCGCCGAGAACATCGAAGCATTGAGGCCGCCAAGACAATGGATAACCCCGCGACACCCCGACTCGCCCCGCCGGCGCTCGAACGCGCAGCGCGGTCTCGCCGCGCCCACGCCGCGCTGATCGATGCGGACAATGACCGCGAGGCCGTCGCCGTGTGGCTCGCGGAGTACCGCGACCGACCCAACACGTTCGAGGCCTACCGCAAGGAAGCCGAACGGCTGCTGCTGTGGCTGCGCGTCGAGCGCAAAGGGGCGAGCCTCGCCCGCCTGAGCCGCGAGGACTGGCTCGCCTACGAGCGGTTTCTTCGAGCGCCGCCCGCGCAGTGGTGCGGGCCGAGCTTTGCGAGAGCCGACCCGCGGTGGCGCCCGTTCAAGGGGCCCTTGGGCGAGCGCAGCGTGCGCTACGCCATGGGCGTGGCCTACAACCTCATGCACTACCTGGTGGCCAGTGGCTACCTCACGGCCAACCCGCTGGCGCTGCGGCGCAGGGGCCGTCAGGCCACGCTCAACCGGGTGGAGCGATACCTGTCGGCAAGCTGCCTGCGCGCGATCGGCCAGGCGCTGGACGCCCTGCCGGGCGATGGGGAAGAAGCGCGCCGGGCGCGCGAGCGCGCCCGCTTCGTGCTGATCTGGGCGGAGCTCACCGGCGGGCGCGCGAGCGAGCTGTGTGCGGCGCGCATGGCCGATGTGGTGCGCGACCAGCGCCCCGCCGCCACTGACCGGGCGCACGCGGGCGCCGCCGACGCGCCGGTGCGCTGGTGGTGGCAAATCCCCGAAGGCAAAGGCCACAAGGCCCGCGAGGTGCCGCTGCATACGGAGGCGATGCAGGCGCTGGCGGCCTATCGGCAGAGCCTGGGCTTGCCTGCCCTGCCCCACCCGGGCGAGACCGACCGGGCGCTGATCTGGGGGCTGCGCGGGCCCGAGCGCCATCGGGGCGTCAACCGCTCCACCCTCTTTCGCCTCACCAAAAAGATCTTCCTCGCCGCGGCCGAGCACGCCGAGCCGACGGATGTTGGCACCGCCGAGGCGCTACGCGCAGCCTCCACCCACTGGCTGCGCCACTCCACCGCGACCAACGCCTTAGATGCCGGCGTGGAGCTGCGCGCGGTCAAAGCACTCATGGGACATAGCAGCCTCGACACCACCCTGAAATACGTCCACGACGACCGCGCCGCGCTGCACCGCAAGACCCAGCGACCGGGGGCTTGGTCTGGCAAGAGCGGAGCCTGAGCGCGACCGCAGGGTTTACAAATCAGTCAAACGTGAATACAATGTAATTACTTTGGAGGTGGTGCGATGAAGGTCAATCTCGTGTCTATCGGCAACTCGAAGGGGGTGCGTATACCCGCTTCGATCATCAAGGAATGCGGTCTCGGCAACCAGCTTGAGATGCGTGTCGAGAAGGGCGTCGTCGTCCTCGCGCCGACCACGAGCGTGCGCGAGGGCTGGGACGCGGCTTTCGAGAAGATGGCGACTGCCGGCGATGACGCGCCGGTGATCCCTGATACGCTCGAAAACAATTTCGACGCTGCGGACTGGACATGGTAAGTCAAGTCCGGCGGTACGAAATCTATCTGGTCAACCTGGATCCCACGCAAGGAACGGAAATCCAGAAGACGCGCCCGTGCGTGATTGTGTCGCCGGACGAAATGAACCGCTATATCCGCACAGTCATTATCGCGCCCATGACCTCCGCTCAGCGCGATTACCCGACCCGCGTCAACATTACCTTCCAGCGCAAGAAAGGCCAGGTGGTCCTCGACCAAATCAGGACCGTGGACCAATCCCGCCTGGTCAGGCGGCTGGGCGCATTGACGGATGCCCGCGCACGGGAGGTGGCGAGCATCCTTCAAGAGATGTTCACCCATGGCGGCTGACGGAACGTATCGTTGCCTACCGTCCAGCAGCCTTTGGGGGTCGCCGATCATCCTGACGACCGGGCAAACGTCGTTTTGCGGCGCGCGCTCGGATCCGGTGTCCGCTAGATTGCAGGCTACCCTCTCCTGGGCGAGCGGCATTCAGGCCAGCGATCATACGCCAAAGCCAGTGCCACCTGCCGCAGCTAATTCGCGGTGTAGCCGCATCGCCGTCGCGCGAATCATTGACGGATCCGGTCATCACCCGTTCGCCGCCCTAATGCCCATGCCCATCGACGCGCAACGTACACCGCTTGCTACCCGCAAAGTCTAGCCTGCGGTCCCGCGGCAAGACGGAATCTCCGTGTGCCACGGCGGAATTGCCCGAAACTGTAGCGCGCCCATGAAAGGCCATGGAAAGAAGACAGCCCCCTACTCACCGCTCAAAAAGCGACACTCAGGCCCGGTTAGGAGGCGGCTTCATTGCGCTCGCGAAACTCCTCGTAGGTCAGGCCCTCTTCCATAGCCTCGATCGCATCATGCATCCGCTCGTGCTCATGCGCAGGATCCTCTCCCCATTCGTCAATTGTCTCGATATGGGCGTCATGGTGGTGGCTCATCAGTGCCTCCTCAAGCAACGTGAATTTAGTCGAAACGCGTCCATTCTGCGACTTGTCGCAATGCGGTGAGCAGCGACACCGGACTAACGGCGATGCCAGCTGACTGGGCGGTGTGAGCACGCGACGATGGTTTCTCGGTACTTACCACTATCAGGCGCCTAGCAAGGCGCTCGACGGACTTTCAGCGCCCGTGGAATCATCGAACCTTCCGCAACCGCACAAGCAAGGGCTTGCCACTGAAGCTAGCGGCGAGGCTTCGACGCGCCTGTTCTGCGTGTCGGCGCTTTCCTCGCCCTGCCCGCTCTCGCGGATACATTTCCCTTTGTCGCCTTGGCGCCACTTTTGGCCTGAGCGGACTCGTCGGGGCAAACGTCCCGGGCGGCTGTATTCCGCCACTGAGCTAACGTGTCGGCATCAGTGCTTTGCGGGCGTATCGTTGGATTTCCCGGCGAGGTATTCGTGAGGCTATGCCAGTGCCACGATCTCGAAAACCCCGAAGGTTTTAAAATCGCGCCAGTCCGTCGTCGCAATCCGGCGCACGCCCGCATAGTAATAACTGGCTGCCAGCAGGGTATCCAGTAACCGTTTGCGGCCAATCTGAAACTCATCCATCCAGTTCAGAAACAACGCGCCGGCATCAAAATCGGCATGCACGGGGCGGCACTCCAGCGCGTTCCACCATTGTTCGCATAACTCCAGCGCCTCGTTCATCGCCAGC
>Ga0209921_1000206_pt1 | contig 21318 bp, 17 predicted proteins | sample SalPonF2_C_D2_MG_FD_185730 | JGI IMG/M metagenome (GOLD analysis project Ga0209921, IMG submission 185730) | Salt pond soil microbial communities from South San Francisco under conditions of wetland restoration - Salt Pond MetaG SF2_C_D2_MG... ...
TTGCGGCGCTCGATGGTCTCGGTGAAGCTCGCCATCCAGGGCGCGTAGACGGCTGCCAGGCAGATCGCGAGCAGCGTCAGGATGATCGCGAGCAGGTACCAGCCGGTCGCCGGATGGTCGGCCGTGAGCAGGAACAGCACGGTCAGCGCAATGCTGCCGAGCGCACCGACCAGCATGAACGGCTTGCGCACGTCCAGGCGGTCGGAGATTGCGCCCACCACCAGCAGGGCAACCGCGTCGAAGGCCCAGAACCAGTTGCCCAGGGCGGCGGCCTGGGCCTCGCTGAAGCCGTAGGTGGTGGTCAGGTAGGTCACCAGGAAGGCGACCATGGTGAAGTAGATCAGCAGGAACAGCGAGATCGCCAGCGCCGAGCCGACGATGTCGAAGTGCAGCATCTCCAGCCAGGGATGGCGCAGGGCCGCCTTGACGTCCACCTTGTCGGCCTTCGCGTCGATCAGCGCGCGGTCATGCAGGCTCACCATGAGCTGGTCGCGCAGGCCGGGCGAGAGGTCGCGCAGGCCGAACAGGGCGCCCACGAACACCACCAGCCCGACGATGCCGGCGATCACGAACTGGTCCTGCCAGTGGGGCAGGACCGGCAGGGTGTGACTCGACACCTCGGCGACCACCAGGCTGCCCACGACCGGCCCCAGGGTCCAGAAGCTCATGGCCGAGGCGCGGCCGAGCTGCGGCGAGAAATCCCGCACCAGCGCGGGGGTCGCCACCAGGATGATGCCCTGGACGAAGCCGATCACCGCGTAGATGATGCCGAACGACCACATGTCGGGCGCGTTGGGCAATCCGAACAGCGTCAGCAGCGAGGCCAGCCCGAGCCCCCACACGACCATGTTGGCCCGGCCCCAGCGATCGCCCAGCCCGGCCAGCAGGGACGAGAACGCGCCGACCGCGTTGGCGATCACCATCATGTTCACGAACTCGGTGAACGAGATCCCGAAGTGGCGCAGGATCGAGGGTGCCACCGCTCCGGCAATGAAGAACTGGTAATACAGGGTGATGGTCGTGATGACCACGAGCGCCAGGTTCTGGTAGCGGGGGCCGGTGTCCGGGTAATGATCGAACTGCCGGTGCCACAGCACCCGCCAGAGCCAGCTGCCCTGGCGGCCGTTGCCGGGCTCCACGGACTGGTCGTTGGTCATGCGTTTCTCCTCCTGCGCGAGACGTTCTGGTTTCTTGTTCGACCCCTGCCGGGCGGAGGACCCGCCCCGGTGGAAACCCGGAGCCCGGTTCCGGTGCCTTGGTGTCTGTACTCGATCCGGCCGGGTGAATGTACCAATCTTCCAGAAGGTATTGCCATGCCCCAGAGCCGTCGTGCGCTTCGCCGGCCAGGCGCGGGAGCGAAGGCGCAGTGGGGCTGCGTCGAGCGAGCGCAACACCGTCGGCGGAGCGAACGGCAGGCTCCCTGCGGGCGACTGCCTGTGCCGCCGTGGACGGTGTTGCTCGTCGGTCGTGTAGCGCCCACTCCCTCCTCGCACCTTGCCACGACGGCACAGGCAGCCGCTGAGACATGGCAATAACTTGTGGAAGATCGGTAAGCATGTCAGGCAAAGGCGCGGATGAAAAGTGGACCCGTTCGGGTCGGTGCCGGGGGGAGACACGCGGCCCCATTTCCGGGAAAATGATCACCTTGCGGCTGCTTTGCGGGAACGGGCCGGGGCAGTCGCAGGAGAATCACCCGCCCGGGGGGCGTGGCATTGCCCCTGCGGGGTCGGTATTGCACAAGCGACTCAAAGAGAAGGGATGGATGTCTGATCTGATTGCTCCGCACGGGGGAACCCTGAAGGACCGGATGGTGGATCCGGAGACGCGCGGGACACTGCGTGGCCAGCTCGTGGACTGGCCTTCCTGGGATCTGACGGCACGCCAGCTCTGCGACCTGGAGATGCTGCTGACCGGCGCCTTCTCGCCGCTCGAAGGCTTCATGGGGAAGGCCGACTACGAGCGGGTGCGCGACGAGATGCGGCTCGCCGACGGTACGGTCTGGCCGATGCCGGTGACCCTGGACGTGACCGAGGCGTTCGCCGACGCCCTGTCGTCCGGCGATCGCGTGGTGCTGCGCAACCCCGAGGGTGTACCGCTGGCGGTGCTGGAGGTCTCCGACGTCTGGCGGCCCGACCGCGTCGCGGAGGCGAAGGCGGTGTTCGGCAGCGACGACAGGGCCCACGCCGGCGTCAACTACCTGCTCAACCGCGCCCACCCGGTCTACGTCGGCGGCCGGCTGACCGGCCTGGACCTGCCGGCGCACCACGATTTCAATCATCTGCGCCACACTCCGGGCGAGCTGCGCGCGATGTGCGCCGAGCGCGGCTGGCGCCGGGTGGTGGCGTTCCAGACCCGCAACCCGATGCACCGGGCGCACCAGGAGCTCACTCTGCGCGCGGCGCGGCAGGTGGAGGCCAACCTGCTGATCCAGCCGGTGGTGGGCATGACGCGGCCGGGCGACATCGACCACTACACCCGGGTGCGCTGCTACGAGCACCTGCTCGAGACCTACCCCGAGCAGACCACGGCACTGTCGCTGCTGCCGCTGGCGATGCGCATGGGCGGGCCGCGCGAGGCGCTGTGGCACGCGCTGATCCGCAAGAACTACGGCTGCACCCACTTCATCGTGGGCCGCGATCACGCCGGGCCGGGCAAGAACAGCGACGGCGAGGACTTCTACGGGCCCTACGAGGCGCAGGAGCTGGTCCGGCGCTACCAGGACGAGATCGGCATCGAGATGGTGCCGTTCCAGATGATGGTCTACGTGGAGGAGCGCGGGCAGTACGTGCCGGTGGACGAGACCCACGAGACCGACACCGTGCTGTCCATCTCCGGCACCGAGTTCCGCCGCCGCCTGCGCGAGGGCGTGGACGTCCCGGCGTGGTTCTCCTACCCGAGGGTGGTCGAGGAGCTGCGCCGCACCCATCCGCCGCGCCACCGCCAGGGCTTTACCGTGTTCTTCACCGGCCTGTCCGGTGCCGGCAAGTCGACCCTGGCCAACGCCCTGCGGGTCAAGCTGCTGGAGATGGGCGGCCGGGCGGTGACACTGCTCGACGGCGACATCGTGCGCAAGCACCTGTCCAGCGAACTCGGCTTCTCCCGCGAGCACCGCGACCTCAACATCCGCCGCATCGGCTTCGTGGCCAGCGAGATCACGAAGAACGGCGGCGCCGCCATCTGCGCCCCCATCGCTCCCTACCGCCAGACGCGGCGGGAGGTGCGCGAAATGGTGGAGGAGGCCGGCGGCGGCATGATCGAGGTCTACGTCTCCACGCCGCTGGCGGTGTGCGAGCAGCGCGACCGCAAGGGCCTGTACGCGAAAGCGCGGGCCGGCGAGATCAAGGGCTTCACCGGCATCGATGATCCCTACGAGCCGCCCGAGGATCCGGAGCTCGAGATCGACACGGCGCAATGCTCCGTGGACGAGGCCTGCCAGCGGATCCTGCTCAAGCTGGAGGCGCTGGGGTTCGTGCGGTAGGGCTGTTCGCGAATGGTAATATGCCAGGCAACGGCTCTTTGTCGGCGCAGGGAATCGTCGTTGGAAACCGGGAACATACAAAGGGAGGCGCGTCAGGTCCTGGAGTCCGCCCGGGCGCCCCTGGTCTGCGCATACCTCTTTGGCAGCTGCGCGACCTCCCGCGCGACCGCGAACAGCGATGTGGATGTGGCTGTGCTCCTGGAGCGGAGGGCTCCCGCATCGCCGGACGCGCTATCGGCTCTGCGCGGTGCGCTGGAGCGCGGACTGCGGCGCGAGGTCGACCTGGTGGACATGCGGACGGCACCGCCGGATCTCGTCCACCGCATCCTCCGGGACGGACGCATCCTGGTCGATCGGGACCCGCGACAGCGGATCTCGTTCGAAGTCCAGGCCAGGAATGAATACTTCGATCTGCTTCCGTATCTGCGCGAATACCGACGGGAGCAGACGGCGTGATGGATGCCGCCCTGGTCCGCAAGAAGCTGGCATTCATCGAGACCTGCGTCAGGGAGCTGGAGGAGCTGGCCAGGCCGGAACGCCTGGCGTCCGATGGCCGCGAGGCGCGTTTCGGGGAGCATACACTGCAGCTGGCAATCCAGAGGCGGCGCCCGACGTTGTCTCCCATATCGTTTTGGCGAGGCACCTGGGGGGCCCGGAGACCAACCGGGCGCTGTTCGATCTGATGCGACGGAACGATCTGATCGATGATGCGCTTGCGGATTCGCTCTACGCGATGGCCGGCTTGTGCAACATCCTCGTCCACGGATACCAGGAAGCGGACCAGAACGTGGTTCGCGACGTCCTGGATAATCGGCTTACGGACCGGCTCGCGTACGTCTCGAATGTTCGGCGCCAGCTCGAAACGGACCGACCGGGATAGTGGCATGGTCATCGACGTCCATCCATCTGCCGCCAGACGCGGCGGGAGGTGCGGGCCATGGTGGAGCAAGCCGGCGGCGACATGATCGAGGTCTGCGCGTCCACGCCGCTGGCGGTGGGCGGGCAGCGCGACTGCAGGGGCCTGTACGCCAGGGCCCGCGCCGGCGGGATCAGGGGCTTCACCGGCATCGACGACCCCTGTGATCCGCCCGGGGACCCGGAGCCCGGGATCGACACCTCGCGGTGCACGGTGGACGAGGCCTGCCAGTGGATCCTGCTTGAGCTGGAGGTGCTGGGGTTCGTGCGCTAGCGGTGTGGGCGTTTTACTCGCGGAGGGCCCGTACGGGATGTTAACCCGGTGTCCGCTGGCCCTTATCTGGCGAAGAAGAAGGCGGGAACGATCTCTGCGGCCATCACGCGTCCGATATTGGGAACCGTGGCCGGCGATCATCCGTGTTGACACGGGAACCCTGTCCAACGCGCCATAGAGCTGTGAGCCCGCCAAGTGAGCCGATGCCTGACGTGGCGACTGTCTTCAGGGCCTTCTGCCGTCGGAGCACCCCGTTGGGGCACAAGTGAGGTGGCTTCACGGGACTCGAAACCTAACGGTTGTTGAGCGCTTCCGGGTGGTCGTGACCGGTTCGGGTAGCACGATCACGCTTCTGACGGAAATCGTCCCCCACGGTGGACTCTTTGGACTGCCCGGGGCAGTCCGGGTACCGGGACAGAGTTCTCTGGCTATGCGGGTGTTACGAACGAAATGAATCAGGACAGGCACCAAAGGTCGACGCCGAATCGCGACCTCGGAGGCATCGACGGCGAGCCGGTGGATCTTCGCCAACTAACCGCCACGGTGTGGTCGGGCAAATGGTTCATTGTCGGCGTAACCGCCTTGATCACGTTGGTCGCACTGGCTTGGGCGACGTTGTCGACACCGGTCTACAGAGCCGACGCCCTAGTGAGGATCGAGCCTAATCGGGCGGCGCAGCTGGAAATTTCCACCATCGGCGGGGGTATGCGGCGACCCTTGAGCCTGCTGGCCGACGCCGAGATCGCGGTTATTCGATCTCGTTCGGTCCTTGGAGAGGTTGTGGACAGCGCGGGCCTTACCGTCGAGGCAACCCCGGAGCATTTACCTGTGATCGGGTCATGGATAGCCCGGCATGCCCGGCGATCCGGTGGAGAACCGGCTTCGCCTCTGCCGGGCTTGTCGCAGTACGGGTGGGGTGGGAACCAGGTCGCTTTTGCCCGACTGACAGTCCCACGTGCCCTCTTGGGGAAGAGGCTTACACTGGTCGCCGGAAGCGCCGGCAAGTACAAGCTCTTAATGCCCGGCGGCAAGCTCCTCCTGAAAGGCGTGGCCGGCAAGCCCGCTCGATCTTCCCGCACGGGTCCGGAGGGGCAACCGATAGCGACGGCCCTGGTATCCAAACTCGTCTCCCGGTCCGGAGTGCAATTCGCCGTCACTAAAGTCCGTCGGCTAACCGCCATCGAACGGCTGCAGAGGAGACTGCACGTCCACCAGGTGGGGATGCAGGGGAGCGGGGTCGTCCGAGTGAGTCTGGACGGCGGGAAGCCGTCCGCAACGGCGCGTGAGATCAACAGACTCGTGGAGGTCTTTGTGCGTAAGGAGGCCCGCTACAAGGCTTCGCAGGCAAAGAACGAGTTGCACCATCTCTGGCACCAGCTCCCCTCGGCGCGCAAAGACTTCCACTCGGCCATGAATGCGTGGGCGTCGCGGCCGGAACAAGCCCGCACCGGGAGGCTCCGTCTCCATGCACAGCACTTGCTGCCATTGGTCACCAACGTTGATGAACGTGTCGAGCGTCTGAGAATCCTCGCGAAAGTCACGCCGCGCCCGCCTTGGCTGAAAACCTTACCCGAGGCACAGGTGCGGCTCGGCGCGCTCAAGCGCAAGCTGGACGAGACGATCGGGAAGCTCCCGCCAAGCCAGAAAGACGTGCTGGATGCAGAGCGGGCTGTGTTGGTCAAGGCGAAGGTATACGTGGCCCTCTTGAACGATGCTCGCAGGCTCTGGCGAGCCGAGCGCGACAAGGCGAAAGGGATCCAGGTAATCGACCGTGCCATGGTGCCCGTGCAACCGGTGCGACCAAAGAAGGGGTTGACGGCAGCACTGAGCCTTCTTATCGGCCTCCTGGTCGGTGCGGGCATCGTGCTTGGCCGAGAGATGCTCGCCTCGTGAGTCACTGGGTTTGCACGTACAGGGAGCACTGGCGCCCCTGGTATATCTTGCGCTTGCGTGCATCGCGAGGCCTCGCGCTAGCGGTAACCCCGCGCGATCACTCTCACGAGAGGTGCATCCGACGAACCATTGGCATGGGGGTCCATTCAGTGTACGCCTCGCACCCGCCAGCATGAGCGCAGCGTTCGCGGGATGCAGCGATTTGCTGCCGGCTGGAACTATTGCGCGGGCGAACCTTTCCGTTCGGAGCAGAAGCGATAGCCGGAGGATTCGAGTGCGCTGTCTCCGGCCGTTCCATGGCGGGATGCCCAATGGGCGCTGAATCGGTCCTGCAAGGCAGTTCTGCGTTGACCCTGTTGAGGCGCGGGGCCACGGGAGCCTTCCTGGTCCAGATCGCCGGAGCGGCGTTCGGCATGGGTGCCCACTTACTCGTGGCCCGCCTGCTGGGCCCTGTCGCGTACGGTGACTACGCCCTGGTGCTTACCTGGATCAGCGTCCTCTGCGTACTTGCGCTGGTCGGGCAGGATTCCACCGTCGTCCGATTTCTGCCCAGATATCTGTATGACGCCCGGTGGAGAAAAGCGCGGGGCCTGCGCCGTGTCGCGCCAGCAATCGTGGCCGCAACCAGCGTTGCGATCTCACTGGCTGGTTCGGCCGTCGTATTCGGACTTCAGGCTCGCCTCAGCCGGTCCTTGGAGCTGACATTCTTCATGGGATTCGTGCTCTTGCCGGTGCTCGCTCAGCTGCAACTGAGCGGCGCATTGCACCGGGCGTTGAAACACGCCGTCAGTGCAAGCTTGTTCAGCACCGTAGTGCGACCGGCAATCCTCATGGCTCTCATGCTGCTGGTCGCGTACGGCCTCGACATTGAAGTGAATAGCCCACTGGCGGTCCTCGTCAGCGCCGGCGCGGCGCTATTTGCGCTCTGGGCGTCGAACCGGTTCTTGCGTCCGGCTTGGTCCGAACGCGTGCGCAGGGGAATCGGCGCAGAATATGAGGTCCGCCAATGGGTGACGGTCGGGCGGCGACTGTTTTTCCTCAGTGCTGTCGGAGTCGCCTTGAATCGGCTCGATGTGTTGGTTCTGGGCGCGCTCGGTGGCGCCGACCAAGTGGGCCCCTACTATGTCGCAGTACAGCTGGCGGGGATCGCCCTGTACGGGCTCAACGCCGTGAATACGATCTTGGCCCCGCTAACTACGCAGCACTACGCAGCGGGGGATTCCGGCGTCCTGTCGAGGCTTGTACAACGGGCCGCAACAATAACCTTCGGGGTAACGACGATTTGCGCTGTCGCACTGGCAACATCGGGGTATTGGATACTCGCCCGATTCGGGCCGGGGTTTACGCAGGGGTACATGCCGCTTCTAGTATTATTGGGAGGACAATGTGTGAACGCTGCCGTCGGGCCTGTCGGATACCTGATGACCATGACCAGCTTCGAAAGGCAGGCACCCGTCATTTTTGGGGTCGGGGCGTTCTTCAATCTCTTGCTAAGCGTGTTTCTCGTACCGCGCTACGGCATGCTGGGAGCAGCCTGGGCCGCTACCGCGGGTACGGTAATCTGGAACGTGGTCGCTCTGATCTTCGTTCGTCAGCGACTTGATATCAACCCGACCATTCTACCGCTGTAGTTCCGTATGAATGAGCCTAACTTCATGGTCGTTGGCGCGCCGAAATCGGGCACCACGGCGCTTACCGAATACCTCCGGGAGCACCCCATGGTATTCATTTCAACGCCCAAGGAGCCTCACTACTTCGCACTGGACCTGCCTGCGTACCGATACGTTTCGGACTGGCCGGGATATCTGCGACTGTTCGATCATGCAGAACAGAGTCAGCCGGCCCGCGGAGAGGGGTCGGTGTTCTATCTGTATTCAGAGCGAGCAGCCCGACATATCAGGGAGTGCATTCCGGATGCTCGACTGATCGTGATGTTACGCAATCCGCTGGATCTGGCAGTTTCGATGCATGCACAGGCATTACTGACCGGGGACGAGAACATCCCCGCCTTCGAGCAGGCTTGGGCCCTCTGCGGCGAGCGACGACGCGGAGTATACAAGCCGCCCGGGTGCCGGGACGTCAAGGTTCTCCTTTACGATGAACTCCCTCTGCTGGGCCGCCAGTTGCAGCGCCTGCTGAGCGCGTTCCCGGAACAACAAGTCGGCTGGTGGTTCTACGAGGATTTTGCCGCGAGCACCGGGGAAGTCTATCGGCAGGTGCTGGAGTTTCTCGGGGTTCCTGATGACGGGAGATGTGAATTTCCCCGCGTGAACGAGCGCAAACGCGCACGCAGCCGCTGGCTTACACGGTTCACCCGCAAGACCCCGGAGCCCTTGGTGAATGTCGCGATGCGCCTCAAGGGCCCGCTTGGACTTCAGCGGTGGGGCATTCTCGACGGTCTCCGCTCACTAAACGAGGTGCCGGCAAAACCAGTCACGATTCCCGCTGGACTGGCTGCCCGGATGCGGGATCATTTCGAATCTGACGTCGAACTCCTCCAACAAATCACAGGCAGGGACCTGTCGAACTGGCTCGAGAGTTCCGGATGAAGATCGCACTGGTCGGGCCATCGTTGGGCGGGGGCGGCGCTGAGAGGGTGCTGACCACGCTCGCGAACGCGTGGGTCACCCGCGGAAGAGAAATTGTACTGGTGACGCTGAGCGGAACGGACGACGACACCTACCTGTTACGAGCGCAGGTGCGGCGCATCGGCCTGGAAATGCTGAAAGAGTCGGCATGCGCCGCGGAAGGTCTCATCAACAATTTGCACCGTATCCGGATCCTGAGGCGCACGTTCGGAGGCATCGATCCCGATGTGGTGCTCAGCTTTACCACCACCACCAACATTCTCAGCGTGCTCTCGTGTACGGGGACAGGTATCCCTGTTGTTGTATCAGAGCGCGCGTCCGCCCAGGATCATCCACCGACCGGACCCTGGCGCAGACTTCTGCGTCATGCCTACCGGAGGGCGGCGGCCGTCGTGGTCCAGACGGAGGCCGGCGCCCGGTGGTTTCGTGGCCCAATCGGCGACCATGTCTATGTCGTTCCCAACCCGCTGCCAGCTTGGGCGACGAGACAGGACATGGAACCGTACCGCCCAGACATGGGTGGTAGCCGCTCGCACCGACTCATCGCAATGGGGCGTCTCGAGAGGCAAAAGGGATTCGACCTGCTGCTCGAGGCTTTTGCAGGGATCGCGCACCGGTACCCGGACTGGGTGCTGGTGGTCGCGGGGGAGGGATCGCTGCGTGACGAGCTCCAAGGGCAAGCTCGTCGGCTGGGATTGGCTGACCGGGTTTCGTTTCCCGGTTTTCTGCACGCGCCTCTCGCGGTTCTGCGTGCCGGCGACGCATTTGTCCTGTCTTCTCGCTATGAGGGCATGCCCAATGCCCTCCTGGAGGCCATGGCGTGCGGTATGCCTTGCGTGAGCTTCGATTGCCGCACCGGTCCCGGTGAGTTGATCGACCACGAGGTGGACGGACTTCTCGTGCCGCCAGAGGACGTCGAAGGTCTGGGACAGGCGCTTGCACGTGTCATGGGTGACCCTTCCCTCCGGCGTCGGCTCGGACGCGGGGCCGCCCGGGTCACGGAGCGTTTCAACGTGGATCGGATAATCACCGAATGGGAGTCGGTTTTTTCCCGGGTGTCCACCCGGCGGGGGAGAAACTGCGCTTGCGGATGTCGGAAAGGGGGGCGGGGCGGGCATGGTGCCTAAGCCTGTACCGGGCCAGCAGGGACGCGCGGGCGGATTTCCGCCGCTACCGGGTAACACGACGCCGGGTGCCACGGGCTCCGGGCCTTTTTCGCGAGTGTTTGGTCTGGAACGACACCATCAGAAGCGCCAACCCGATCGCGATCATTCTGACCGTGATGAGTTCGGCCCTCGCATCATGTTCCTTACCCGCTCTCTGGGTGGAGGCGGAGCCGAGCGCCAGCTCGTAACGCTCGCACTGGCGCTGCACCAGCGCGGCTGGCAGGTGTCGGTAGCGTGCTTCTACGCAGGCGGGGCCTTTGAGGGAGCGATCCGGGAAGCGGGCGTCAAGCTCCATGAGCTCCGTAAGAAGGGACGCTGGGATGTTGCACCGTTCTTGTGGCGGCTGGCGCGTGTCATCCGTCATGTCAGGCCTGATATTCTGCACAGCTATCTTTCAGTGCCCAACTTGCTGAGCGCCGTCCTGCAAGTGTGTTCACCGCGCACGAGAGTTGTCTGGGGCATCCGTGCCTCGAACGTGGAGCATGATTGCTACGACCGGGTAAGCCGGCTGGTCGCCAGCTCGGAGCTTCGGGCCTCGAAGTTTGCGGATCTCTTTATTGTCAACTCCCAATCCGGCGCCGATTACTGCGTCCACAGAGGGTTGCCGGCCGAGAAGGTACGGGTGATTCCGAACGGTATCGATACGGATCATTTTCAGTTTCGCCCGCAGGGCAGACGCCAAATGCGCAAGCTCTGGGAGGTGTCCGACAGCGAGGTCCTAGTGGGACTGGTTGCCCGCCTTGATCCCATGAAGGACCACGCGACGTTTCTCAGGGCTGCCGCGTCCCTCGCAGAATCGGATCCCGTCTGGCGATTTGTCTGTGTCGGTGGCGGCCCCGTGGAAATTTCGCATGCACTGAGGCAAGAGGCCGAGCGACTGGGGCTCGGCGGGCGGGTTGTCTGGGCCGGGCCCATCGACGACATGCCGGCAGCCTATAGCGCGCTGGACATAGCTGTCTCCTCGTCAGCCTTTGGCGAAGGCTGTCCCAATTCAATCGCGGAAGCAATGGCCTGCGGTCGCTCATGCGTTGTAACCGACGTTGGTGACTCAGCAAAGGTTGTCGGCAATATGGGGGTAGTCGTTCCTCCGCGTTGTCCCGGGTTGCTTGCGGAGGGCGTTCATCGCGTGCGCCAACAAATGGCGGGGCCCGGTCGGCTGACGAGTCAGTGCATACGAGCCCGTATTGCTGAGCAATACACCGTCGAGGCACTTGCCACCCGAACCGAGCGCGCACTGCGGGGCCTGGTATGAAAGCCTTGTCCAAGGTGCGCCGATTCGCGGTTGATGGGCTCGCCAACCGCGAGGCGATCGTCGGTTGGGTTACCGTCGCGCTGGTCACATGGTTTGGCAGCTATGCATATCTCTATGTTTTCTGGCTGGGCGGCCCGAAGCCGCTCTATTCCTATGGTGTCTTGATAGCAATCGCCACCCTTTACGCTGCTGTCGGGAGCTATCCATATCTTCCGGTCCGATTGTCTCGCCCGGGAGGCAGCGGAGTCGGGGCCCTGTTGACGTGGCTCTGGATCTACCTGATCTTCGAATTGGTGGAGTTCTTTCGGTCCGCGCAGGATCCGGCAACGTTGCAGGCCCTGGTGACCTTGGGCGAATCCGTTCTCCTGGCGGCGGCGTTTGCCATCCTCCTGGCGGGACGTGCCCGTGTGAAGCTTGTGGCCGCGGCACTTGTGGCACTCACGGTACTGGCCGCCGCGATGAATGTATTCGACTTCGTCGCCCCCACGTTCTCGAAGATCCCGGGAAGAGGAGCGGGGCTCTATGTAAATCCGAATATCGCTGGCCACTTTCTCGCCATGGCCATGGTTGGCGGTACCCTCGTGGTGCCTCGACGGGTCCGGGTCCTGTACCTAGGTCTTTGCGGACTGGGCGTGTTGGCCACATTCAGTCGGGCGGGCTGGATCTTGTGGGGAATTGGCGTGCTGGGCCTCGGCTGGCAGGGAGCACTCACGCGCACACGTCGCCGATATCTGCTTGGTGTGACTTTCGCGCTGCTACTCGGCGCGGGGACAGCAGCCCTGCTTTTCAGTGGAACCGCGGGATCCTTGGTGAGCGGTACGCGTCTGCAGAACTATCTCACGCCGAACACCGCTCAGCGTCTGGGAATCGGGTCGTCAGTTCTGTCCGGCTATGCCACCGGACAGAGACTGCGGCTCATCGCCGATTCGTTGACAGCGGCCGCCGCGGCTCCGTGGTTGGGCCATGGCATCGGCTATACCACGGAATGGAGTTATTCTCACGGTCCTCACAACATGTACCTGCTGTTCCTGGTCGATGGAGGAATTGTGGGCCTCGGCTTGTACTTGATGCTCATGGCCGTTCTTTGGCGCATCAGTACGGGCGTGGGACGGATTATGGCGTTGCAGTTCATCGTCGCCGGGATGTTCACGCATAACCAGATGGAACAGCCGGTGTTCTTGATGCTGCTCGCGTTCATTTGTGCTCACCATGATGCGGTGGGCCGCTCCTTGAGCTTCGCTCCGCCGGAGCGGACAGCGCTTGCATGAAGGTGCTTCACGTAATCACTGGTCTCGCGACGGGCGGCGCAGAGACATTCCTCTTCCGTTTGCTCGACTCGTTCCGAGGGCTCGAATTCGAGCACCACGTGGTCGTGCTCGGCAAGGAGAGCACTCTGAGCGCGCGAGTGCGCGCAGCTGCGGCCTCACTCGTTCATCTTGGCCTCAGTCCGTCGCGCCCCAACCCGATGGGTCTTTGGCGGCTGCGTCGGCTGCTGAAATCAACGGATCCTGAAGTGGTCCAGGGGTGGATGTACCACGCCAACCTTGCTGCCCTGCTAGCGTCACCAGCAGTTCATTGGCCCCTGGTGTGGAGCATTCGGCAGACCGCTTACGATCTGAGGACCGAGAAGGCGCTGACACGGGCCGTAATCGAATGGGGAGCACGGCTTTCGGGACGGCCCGGCGCGATCGTCTACAACTCGACCACGAGCGCCCGGCAGCACGCGGTTCTCGGATTCAGCACCCGGAAGTCCTGCGTCATCCCGAACGGATTCGACACAGTGGAGTTCCGGCCGGACGCGTCCCGCCGGGCTCGAATATTGAGCGAGCTTGAGGTCCCGGGCGGCGCTGTCGTGATCGGAATTATGGCGCGCCTGCACCCCATGAAGGACCATGACGGCTTTCTGCTCGCGGCGGCGCGTTTCAGGCAGGAATGGCCGAATGCCGTGTTTGTGCTGGCCGGTGAAGGAGTGGTGCGGGAAAATGCCCGGATTGCGGAGCGGGTCCGCAACCTCGGACTGGAAGAACACGTGCGCTTGTGCGGGAGGAGGGAGGATGTCGCAGCACTGGATGCGGCTCTGGACATCGGGACTCTTTCCTCCGCGTGGGGGGAAGCGTTCCCCAATTCGATAGGAGAAGCAATGGCATGCGGCGTGCCCTGCGTCGCGACCGATGTGGGCGACACGCGTGAGATCATCGGCGACACTGGCGAAGTCGTCGCGCCCGGAGATCCGGAGGCTCTGTGTGCGGCGTGGTTGCGGCTCGCCCGCCTGGCCGACGGCGATCGCCGGGCGCTGGGCGAGCGGGCTCGCCGGCGCATCGTCGAACGCTACGGTTTGCCGGCCGTCACCGCCCGCTACGCCGAGCTGTACCGCGAACTGGGAGGGAAACGCTCGTGTGCGGCGTAACCGGGCTGTGGGATCCGGCCGGGTGTCTGGCGCCGGACGAAGCGGGTGCAGCGTCGGTCACCATGGCGCGCTGTTTGCGGCGCAGGGGCCCTGACGACGAGGGCTATTTCCAGGAGCCCGAGGCGGGCCTGGCGCTGGGGCACCGGCGCCTGGCCATTCTCGACGTGTCCGCACAGGGACATCAGCCGATGCGTTCCGCCAGTGGTCGCTTCGTGCTGGCCTACAATGGCGAGGTTTACAACTTCCGGGACCTTCGTCGTACGCTGGAGAGCTGCGGTCACGCATTCCGAGGTCATTCGGACACCGAGGTCCTGCTCGCGGCGGTCGAGCAATGGGGCCTGTGTGAAGCCCTGCGCCGGGCGAACGGGATGTTCGCCCTCGCACTCTGGGACAGGCGGGACCGAACGCTGACGCTGGCCCGTGACCGGCTGGGCATCAAGCCACTGTACTTCGGGTGGGCCGGGGGGTTGTTCCTGTTCGGCTCCGAGCTCAAGGCGTTGCGCGCGGCGCCCGGCTTCGATGCTTCCATTGACCGGGACGCGCTTACCCTGTTCCTGCGCCACAGCTACGTGCCCGCGCCTCATTCGATCTACCGGGGCATCTACAAGCTCATGCCGGGTACGCTGCTGCACGTGGACGGGGAGCTTGCGCGTCGGCCGCGAAGCCTGGAGGAACTCTCCTCGAAGGTCACGACCTTCTGGTCGGCGCGCCAAGTTGCCGAGCGAGGTGCCGACACGCGCTTCGCCGGCTCGCCGGAAGAGGCCGTGTCAGAGCTGGAGCGACTGCTCGGCGATTCGATCAGGCTGCGGATGGAGTCGGACGTACCGCTGGGCGCCTTCCTGTCGGGGGGCGTCGATTCATCGACGGTCGTGGCGCTCATGCAGGCGTATTCGGACCGTCCGGTGCGCACCTTCTCGATCGGCTTCAACGAGGACATATTCGACGAGGCCCGGCATGCGCGGGCCGTGGCAGAACATCTGGGCACAGAGCATACGGAGCTCTGCGTCACGCCACGGCAGGCGATGGAGGTCATCCCGGATCTGCCCGGGATATACGACGAGCCATTCGCGGATTCGTCCCAGGTCCCGACGTTCCTGGTGTCCCGGCTCGCGCGGGAGCATGTCACGGTCAGCCTGTCCGGTGACGGCGGCGACGAGCTGTTCTGCGGCTACAACCGGTATTTCTGGGGCCGGCGGATCTGGAGCAAGGCGGGAAGGATCCCGGCCGGGGTGCGCCGGAATATCGCCCGGATGCTGCAGGGCTCGCCCGGGCTATGGGGAAAGCTGGTCGACGCAGGCCTGCGCGTTGCGCCGGCCCGGTACCGTGTGAACGATCCCGCCGCCAAGATTGAGCTCCTGGCGTCGGTCCTGAACATGCCGTCGCCCGACGCCCTTTACCGCAAGCTCGTGTCCCACTGGAACGAGCCCGAGGCGCTCGTGCCCGGGGCACGGGAGCTTTCGACAGCGCTCACCGACCCGGCACGGAAGGCCGGGCTCGACGATTACACCGAACGCATGATGTTCACCGACATCGTCAGCTACCTGCCGGACGACATACTGACCAAGGTGGATCGCGCCAGCATGGCCGTGAGCCTCGAAGCTCGCGTGCCCCTGCTGGATCACAGGGTCGTGGAATTGGCCACGACGCTTCCCCTGGAATGGAAGCTGCGGCATCCGCAGGGCAAGTGGCCGCTGCGCCAGGTGTTGTACCGGCACGTGCCGAAGCGTCTCATCGAACGGCCCAAGCAGGGATTCGGCGTACCGATAGAGGACTGGTTGCGAGGCCCGCTGCGCGAATGGGCCGAGAACCTGCTGAACGGCGGCAGGCTCGCGGAGCAGGGGCTGCTCGACCCTGCTCCGATCCGCAGAATGTGGGAAAATCATCTCTCGGGGAAGGCCAGCGAGCATTACAGGCTCTGGGACGTGTTGATGTTCCAGGCCTGGCTGCAGGCACAGACAGCGGAACCCGTCTCGGAGGGCGGGTCAGCCCCCGGAGGGCGGCAGGCGTTCGCGCCGCAGGAAGCAGACCAGAGGTGCCCGTGGACCTGAAACAGCGTGAGAGTCATTTCGAGTTCGGCGCAAACTGGCTGTCGTTTCTGGATTCTGTTTCCGACGAGCGCGTCGAGGAAGCGGTACGAGGCCTGGAGAGGCTGTTCCCGGACGGGGAGCTCGCGGGGAAGCGCTTCCTGGATATCGGATGCGGATCGGGACTGAGCATGCTCGCGGCGTTGAAGCTGGGAGCGGCATCGGTGGTCGGTGTCGATATCGACGAAAACTCCGTCGAGGCAGCCACGCGTTGTCTGAGCCGGTTCGCGGCGCACGGACCCTGGCAGGTTGCCCGGGCCAGCGTATTCGATCCTTCCCTGGGTCAGCTTGGATCGTTCGATGTCGTTCACAGCTGGGGCGTGCTGCATCACTCGGGCGACCTGTGGAAGGCCCTGGAAACCGCGACCACGCGCGTAAACGACGGTGGCCTGCTGGCGGTGGCGCTGTATCGCAAGACGCCGTTCTGCCGATTCTGGAGTGTCGAGAAGAGCATCTATTCGAACATGCCGCCGCTCGTCCAGGCTCCAGTGCGGCTCCTGTACGAGGCAGCCTTTCTGACTGCGAAGACGATTCGCGGAGCAAATCCCGCGTCGTTCGTACGGGAATACAAGAAGAGTCGCGGAATGTCGTGGACGCACGACGTGCATGACTGGCTGGGCGGCTATCCGTACGAGTCCGCCTCGGCGGAGGAGGTGAGGGAGCGTCTCGGCCAGCTCGGCTTCAGGATGCTGCGAGAGAATGTAAGGAGCAGGGCCGGAATTGGTCTCTTCGGCTCCGGCTGCGACGAATTTGTCGCCCAACGCGCTTGAGCGGATGGGACTATTGTACTGTCTTGCCGCGCCCCAGCCTCGGGCAATCCAGTTGAGGTTCCCGGGATGGACAGGTCGCGTGCGCCGCCTTGTGCTTGGTTCCGGTTTGCGCGTTGTCAGCAGTGTCGGTTTCCAGGGGTTGTCCCCGCGAAAGGGCTCTCCGAGGCGCGCCATCGGGCGTCGGTCTGCCCGGAAATCTGGCTCGTTCGGCGGTTCAGCGCGTTACGTACCAGGGGTGCTTCGTGGCGTCTCTCGGTGAAGCGCGCTATCCCTGCGTGGTTGCCGTGGTCGGGAATCAGGCCGCGTCACTGGTCAACTTCCGTAGCGCCCTGCTGGAGGAAATGGTTCGCCGCGGGGCGACCGTGTTCGCTCTCGCACCGGATTTTGACCGGGAGAGCAGGCGTCTCTTGCGGCGCATGTCGGTGGTCCCTGTCGACATCTCGATGAACCGCGGCGGATTGAACCCGCTGCGTGAGACCCTCGATATCGTGCGACTGGCGCGCCTGCTCCGGCGTCTGCGCGTCACGGCAACGTTCGCCTACTTCATCAAGCCGGTGGTGTACACAAGCGTTGCGGCACGCCTGGCAGGGATCGATCGATGCTACGGCATGATTGCCGGATTGGGCTACCTGTTCGTCGAGGACCGCGGACGGTTTAGCGTCACCAAGCGTCTGATCCGGAGCACCCTCAAGCGCCTTTTTTCGTATGCGCTCCCGCGGAACCGCGTGTTGTTCTTCCAGAACCCGGACGACCGCGATTACTTCCTGCGGCGTGGGTATGTCGACCCGGCTAATGCATGCCGCGTATACGGTTCCGGCGTCGACCTCGACCATTTCCACTGGATGCCGCCCCCTCCCGGCGCGACCACGTTCGTGCTGGCGGCACGGCTGCTGGCGGAGAAAGGAATCCGGGAATACGTGGAGGCGGCGCGCCGAATCCGGGCAGCGCATCCCGAGGCCCGCTTCCTGCTGCTTGGAGGGCTCGACGCCGCCAATCGGGGAGCCATCTCCCAGCGCGAAGTAGGTCAGTGGGTTCAGGAAGGTGTCGTCGAGTGGTGGGGCCATGCACCCGACGTCCGCGTGGCATTGCGCCAATCCAGCGTGTTCGTTCTCCCTTCCTATTATCGGGAAGGCACCCCCCGCAGCATACTGGAAGCCATGGCGGTCGGGCGTCCGATCGTGACGACCGACATGCCGGGTTGTCGCGAAACGGTGCGACACGGCGAAAACGGCTTGCTGATACCGCCCAGGGACGCGGAGGCCCTGTTCGAGGCGATGGTGCGGTTCATAAGAGATCCGTCGCTGGTAGGCCCGATGGGGCGCAAGAGTCGCGAACTCGCGGAAGCCTTGTACGACGTGCACGCGGTCAACGATGTCGTCCTCCGGCGAATGGGCCTGGATCGACCCGCGGCAACCGGCGTGCGCGTGGCGCTGTAGCCTCGAGCCCGCGGTATCCCGCCGGACGGGAGTCCCATGCCGCTCGTCCATTGGCACCGGACTATAGGGGATGGAACGCTGGGTGAGACCGGCGCGTGTAGTATATTCAGCCGAGGAAGACTGTCCCGGACGGCAATGCCCCTCAACATGCTGCCGTTCCTGACTGCGATTACAGGGATCGCTCCCGCATGGTCTATTTGCTTGCCTTCGCGTGCACGGTCGGTCTGGTGGCCATGCTGATCCCGGTGGCGCGCGTGGCCGGCCTGGTGGACCACCCCGGTGGACGCAAGCTGCACGGCCGGCCGACACCGCTCGTCGGCGGTCTGGCAATGGGAGCGATCTGCATCGGGTTTCTCCTCCGGATGCGGGGCGGCTTCGGCACGGAACTGGATGCCTACCTGTGGGCTTCGCTGATCCTCCTTGCCCAGGGGCTCCTCGACGACCGGCATTCGCTCGGCCCGTTGATCCGGGTCGCCGGCCAGGTGCTGGCGGCGTCCGTCGTGGCGATCGGTGACGGCGTGCGCATCGAGTCACTGGGCAATCTCTTCGGCTTCGGAACCGTGCATCTCGGATTTCTGGCCGTTCCGTTCACCATCTTCGCCATCGTCGGGCTGATCAACGCCTTCAACATGATCGACGGCCTGGACGGGCTCGCCGGCAGCATGATCCTGACCGCGAGCCTGCTGCTGCTGGCCGCGTCCTGGTGGTCGGGCTACACGGTGCTGGTACCCGAGATCATGACTTTCATGGCAGTCACGCTGGGGTTCCTGGCCTGGAATCTGCGCCTGCCTGGCCGGGAACACGCGCACGTGTTCCTGGGCGACGCCGGGAGCACCTGGGCGGGCTTCACGGTCGCCTGCCTGGCCATACTCATCACGCAGAACACCCAGGGCGAGCTGGCCCCGATGACGGCGATCTGGATGCTGGCGGTGCCCGTGTTCGACACGATCCGCCTGATCCTGCGGCGGCGCGGACAGGGCCGGTCCATCTTCGATTGCGGCAACGAGCATCTTCATCACCTGCTCCTGGCTTGCGGATACTCGGTCAATGCAACGATAGTGATCATGACCGCAGCGGGCCTCGGCCTGGGACTGTTCGGCCTCTGGCTGGATAGGCTGCACCTTCCTGAGGTAATCTCCACCGTTTGCGGGGCAGCGGCGTTCGTCCTCTTCAACATGGGCGCACGCGGTCTCGCCCGGCACCAGCCCGAGAGCGCGGAATAGCCACGCTCCGTAACCGCCAGCTACCATCGGACGTTTGGGCGCGGATGGGCGAAGCCCTGCACAGCGTGGTTGCATCCTGTGCCCGAGCGACCGCTCGGGCGTGCGGCATGGCTTTGACCGCCTTTCCATCGGCTCCGGCCACGGGCGTGCCGGGGGCGATCGGGTTGCTCGGGCTGGCGCTGTTCGCGCTGGGGTTGATGACCTCCGTGGCGGCGCTGAACATCGGGGTCGGCCTGATGCTGCTCGCGATGTTGGCACGCGGCGCGCGCTCCCTGCCCGAGCTTTGGTCGGACTCACTGTTCCGCTTGATGCTCGTCTTCCTCGGATATGTCGTGGTGCGGGGCATCTGGGCCGCACAGGCCGCACCGTCCCTGGCGTCCGCGCAGTTCGACATGCTGCATTACTACGCCCGGATCCTGTACCTCCCGATCGTCGGCTGGTGGCTGGGATCCAGCGGCCGCTCGGTCTCGAGCATGGCGCTGCTGGTCCTCGTCGGAACGCTCATCGCCCTGGGCATGCACATGAACTGGCAACACCCGGTCCAGTACATGCAGCTCGGGCACAACTGGCTTGAAGGGCGCAAGGGGTTCGGCCTGAATGCCCAGTGGGCTGGCCTGGTATGCGTGACCGCACTGGCCGGCACGCTCAGCTTCCGTGGGTCCTGGATCGGTTCGCCGGAACGACCCCGGCTCTTGCGCGTGGCCCGTGCCCTGGCGTGGCTGCTCGTAACGGCGCTGCTCTTTCAGATGACGATCATCACCGGTGGCCGCGCGGACTGGCTTGCCGGGCTGTTCGTCGGCGCCGTCGCGGCGGTGGCCTACGTCCGGCGCCAGCTACGGCGCGGTGGCCGTCGCGGTTGGCTCTCGCTGCTGGGACTGCTTTTCGCGCTGCTGGCAGTGGCGGGGGGGCTGGCGATGAACAGGCAGGGCGTGGCGATGCGGGTCCAGGAGGATTCCCGGACTTACGCGAAGATTCTCCGGGGCGAGTACAGCAGGATCGACAGCGTGGACATCGGCAGCCGGTTCTACCTGTGGCGCTGGGGCTTTCACAAGTGGGTGGAGCGACCCGTGTTCGGCTGGGGACCTGGAAGCCGACGCGTCATGATAAAGCACTCCGACATTCCGAAGTACGTCACGGCGCGCTTCCATCACCTGCACAACACTTACCTGGAACTGGCGTTCGGGTTGGGGATCGTGGGGCTCGTGCTCTTTGCTGGGGTCTGGGTATGGCTCGCCTGGCGCGTGTGGCTTGGATTGAGGCACGGGCGGGTACGCGAGGACGCGGCGCGGTTCCTCCTGGCTGCCGTCGCGATCTTCGCGATCGCGAGCATCACCGAGACGTACAATTACGCACAGTACTTCGGCTGGAGCTACATGGCATTGCTGGGCGGAGCGCTGTTCGGCTGCGGCCGCGGACACATGGCACAGGCGAAGTCGAGCGAACCTGCCGAATCCTGAAGCCGATCGCGGGGCGTCCGACGCCGACGCTCCCAGGGTCGGCTTGCGCTGACCGCCCAAACCGATACCATGCACTGATTCCCGCGGTGCCCCGCTGGCCGACTCCGGGCCCGGAGTGCGTCGATCGGCCGATGAGCAGCACCGCTCCCACATTTCGTGATCAACTGCTGGGGGAGACATGCGAGCAGTCCTGTGCAAGGAGTACGGTCCACCCGAGAGCCTGGTGGTGGAGGACGTCCCGTCGCCCAGGCCCGGCAAGGGGCAGGTGAAGATCGGGGTGCACGCCTGCGGGGTGAACTTCCCGGACACGCTGATCATCGAGGGCAAGTACCAGTTCAAGCCCGAGATGCCCTTCTCGCCCGGCGGCGAGGTGTC
>Ga0209921_1000210_pt1 | contig 21043 bp, 17 predicted proteins | sample SalPonF2_C_D2_MG_FD_185730 | JGI IMG/M metagenome (GOLD analysis project Ga0209921, IMG submission 185730) | Salt pond soil microbial communities from South San Francisco under conditions of wetland restoration - Salt Pond MetaG SF2_C_D2_MG... ...
GAGGCGCGGGCGTTTCGGTGTGAAATGGGTCGGAGTGCCGGGGATAAGGTGAATGTTGGGTGCGAGTTCGACCGGCAAGGTGGGGAGAGGCACGCTCTTTGGGTGTGTTTTCGACCGCAATGCTGTGTGCACTACGCTCTAAGGCCGCCGGAGCGGGTCTCGCGGAGGAGGATGGGGGATTGAGGGGTCTCCGGGAGGGTCCGTAAGCGAGTGAAAGCGCGAGTGTTTTTGCGTTGGGTGCGTTTTGGACCGAAGCGGGGTCGAGGGACGTTGAGTGGGGCGGTGCGAGGGAGCGTGGAGGTTGGTTGGGCGTGCCGAGGGAGGGTTGGGTGCGTTTTAGACCACGCCTAGCGGGATATATGGAGGACGTAGGGAGTCTTGCGGCCGGTGCCTGTGATTTCGTAGCTGCGCAGCCATCCGATGGACTCGAGCTGGCGCATGACGGTGCGCAGGTCGCGCATGAATGATTTGAAGTCGCGCATGTAGAAGATGGTTGCGCGTAGCTTCTGGCAACTGATGCGGTAGACGTGGGGTTGGCTGGAGAGGAAGCGGTGGACAGCTTTACCGGTATCGCTTAATTGGCGGCGTACTTGCCATTCGATATACGTAAAGTCCTTCTCGAGCCAACGGGCGATAACCGGTGAGAACTGAATAAAAAGGACGGAGTCGCGCTCCCAGCACTCCCAAAGAACATCGTAGATGCGCAGGATTCCGCCGCGCTGGGCGATGTGGGGTATCTGCGTTTCGAATTCGAGCGAGGTTCTGGCGATTCGCTTAATGGATTCCAGGGTGTCGCGCGCCGAGCGTCCGCCGTCGCTTCGGCCCAGGAAGCGCTGGATATCGGATATGAGGCAGCGGGTCCAATGGACGACGTGTCGGGGATCGGCTTCCTGCTCGAGGGCGAGCTCGTAGGTGGCGTCGATGCCGCCCAGGGGGAGATAGTCGCGAGGGGCGACAACACGGGAGTCGCGCAGATGAACCAAGGCGTAGAGTGTGTCTTCGTCGTAGATAGTGAGGGCGGGGCCGTTGCGGATGACGGTTCCCCACGGTGTTGTAATGCGTAAACGCGCGTCATCGATCAACGCTTTCTGCGAGCGCGAGAACCCGGGCGCAAAGATCGGTACGCGAGTGAAAAAAGTTGGGAGCTCATCGGCAGGTGGAAGCCGGGTCTTTTCAAGGAGCCCCTCCTCTTCCCCGGGCAGCGGTAGGCTAAGCTGTCGGCGAAGGGCTTTGCGCGAACGATAGCCACGGGCGCGCGGACTGCCGACGTCCTCTGGGAGCGTGCGTGTATCCGGCATGTGTCTGGTGGCGTGGCTCATAAATCGAAGCTCGTGGGCAGTGCGTGGGCCGGTTTGTTTTGCTTAGCCGCGCAACTTGGCAAATTTATAGTACATTATCGCTAGGATTGCAAAGTAAGAGGTCGATGATGACAACGCAGTCTGCTGAGCACATTTTGGATGAAATTCTTCAGCGCTCCCAGGTGATACTGCAAAACATCCGCGCGGAGTATTTCGCGCCGGATGCCAAGAAGTTCTTACGCCGGCGGTTTTCTATCACAGAGACAGCCCGGCTGGTGGGGAAGAGTGCGCAGGCGATCCGGGACGCGGAGGCACAGGGTCGGGTGCCGGAACCGGAAAAGGATCCGCGCAGCAAGCGGCGGGTGGGGTACCGCGTGGAAGAGGTGAACCGTTTACGAGAATACTTCGGGACGCTGCCTTGGCGGAGCGAAGAGGACGAACCGTGCGTGTTGGCGGTGCAGAACTTCAAGGGGGGCGTAGGGAAGTCGGCGGTGTCGACCCACCTGTCGCAGTATTTGGCGATCAAGGGCTACCGCGTACTGGTGGTGGACTGCGACAGCCAGGCTACGACGACCGCAGCCTTCGGCTACATTCCCGACGAGGAGATTTCTCCGGACGAAACGCTGCTGCCGTTTTTTGAGGGCTCAGAGAGTGATCTCGAGTACTGCGTGAAGGGCACGTATTGGGATCAGCTGGACCTTATTCCGTCATGCCTGCTTCTGTATAACGCGGAGTACTCGCTCGCGGGCTATCAGGCGCACAGTGACCCGCGCGAGTATCAGTTCTATCATCAGCTGGGCATTGGTCTGGAGACGGTGAAGCAGCACTATGATGTGGTGGTGATCGACAGCCCCCCCGCTCTGGGAATGATCAGCATGAACGTGCTGTACGCGGCAAATGCAATCATTATTCCGGTACCGCCGGCGATGTACGATTTCTCCAGCACGATCCAGTTCTTCAAGATGTTGCGGGAAGTGATGACGCGGATCGGTGAGGAGAAGGCGTTCAGCTTTTTCCGCATCCTGATCTCGAAATACGAGGCTGCCTCTGCGTCGCAAAACCTGTTTCTGCAGATGATGCGCGATCTGTACGGGCGCTTCGTGATGGAGGCGGTCATGGCAAAGACGGCGGAGGTGCAGAACGCCTCTACGGCGTTCTCGTCGGTATATGAGCTGGAAGGGGCGTCGACATCGCGGCGGACGTACGGACGGGCTTTGGGTATTCTGGATACGGTGAATGCGGAAATCGAGCAATTGATAAGGCTTACGTGGCCGTCGCACGCTCGGGCGTTGCGAGAGAAAGGCATCGTGGGAGTTTAGACAATGGCGGGCAATAAGTGGAAAACGGCGATGGGTAACGCCATCGACGCGGCGAAGGACTCACTGGGTGAGCGTGAGGGGCTTGAAGGACATGAGGTTCAGGCGGCAGGACAGCAGCGAAGCGCGGCCTTTCTGCAGGCGGCTGCTGGCAAACGTCGGCAGGTTGTGGAGTACTCCGTGGATCCGGGGCGCTGCCGCATGTGGGCGTACCACAATCGTTTGCAGGACTACATCGATGAGAGCAATTGCGCCGAGTTGATTGAGAGCATACGTGTCAATGGTCAGCGGCAGCCGGCGTTGGCACGTGAGCTGCGCGAGGATCCGGACTTCGATTATGAGCTGATATACGGTGCCAGGCGGCGATATGCCTGCGAGCTGCTCGGCATTGACTTACGAATACGGGTTACGCGGATGGACGATAAGGCGGCCCTGGCGGAGATGGACGCCGAAAATCGTCCGCGGAAGGATATCAGTGACTACGAGAGAGCTCTGGACTATAGGCGCTGGCTGGATAAGGGTCTTTACAATAATCAGAATGAGCTTTGCGGGGCGATCGGTGTGAGCAAGTCCTGGCTGAGCCGGGTCTTGAGGATGGCGGAACTTCCGGAACAGGTGGTTGACGCGTTTCCGTCGCCGCTGGATCTGAGGGTGGAGTATGGCTATGAGCTCGCTCGTGCGGTTGAGGATCAGGAGGTACGCAAGCGGGTGTTGAGACGGGCTCGCGAGCTTAAAGGACAGCAGGTGGAGGCGGCACAAGTGTTCAGGCAACTGCGGGCCGTGGTGCGTGAGCGTCCGCGTGAAAGCCGGGGCGTCCTGGAAACCGTGAGCAACGAGTCGGGGACGATCCTGTTTAAGGTCGCACGCGACCGCAACGGATTGCTGCAGCTCAGGTTTGAGAAAGCGGCGTCGAAACGACCCAAGGAGGAAGTGCGCAAGGCGGTACTGGAGGCTTTGGAGCGCTTTATTTAGGCCGAGTTTCGGCGCCGAAACTCGGTAACTCATTGAACGGGAAACAAAAACAATACGAAACGGGGGGTTGCACGTCGTGGTGATGTTCTACGTGGAACCTTGCGGCATTAGAGGATGCGCCGATGGATTCTGCTGCCAAGCGACACGTGCCGCAAGATCTGCCGCTTGATCTTATTGCTTCGGGCCCCTTCCAAGCGCGCCGCCACTTCGAGTCGCAGGCGCTCGATGACCTGGCGGCGTCCATCGCGGAGTCCGGCGTGGTTCAGCCGGTCGTCGTGCGGTCCGCGGGGAACGGCTATCAGCTCCTGGCGGGGGAACGCCGGTGGAGAGCCGCGCAACGGGCAGGCCTCACGACTATCCCGGCGCTCGTGCGCGACGATCTCTCTGAGCGAGAAGCGGCGATCCTGGGGTTAGTCGAAAACCTGCAGCGTGAGTCACTGACGCCAACCGAATCGGCCCGTGGATTGAAAGCGCTTGGCGCAGAGTTCGGGTTGACCCATGAGCAGATTGCCAGACGTATCGGCAAGTCCCGCGTCTATGTGACGAACTACTTGCGCCTCCTGCAGCTCGCCCCAGCCGTACTGAATCTCCTCGACGCGCAAAGACTCTCGCTGGGCCATGGCAAGATATTGGCGGGGTTGCCATTGGCAGCACAAGAAACCGTGGCTCGGGAGGTCGTTCGTCGCGGCCTGTCCGTCCGTGGCCTCGAGCGCTTGGTTTCCCGCCGCCAATCGCGGGCGGCCGGCGGTGCCACAACAGCTAATCCCGATCTGCGCGATATCGAAAGCCGGATAAGCGAAGCGCTTGGCAACCGGGTCAGAGTGACGTTCGACCCCGATGCGCGATCGGGACAGCTGGTGATCGACTTTCACGACCTCGACGAATTCGAAGGCATCCTGGACCGGTTAGACATTCACTTGGGCTGAGAGCTCCGGGTGCGTGCGCGGCGTTTGAGCGGATCGCTGTGCCCAAGATCGTGCAGCTCTATTGATACCCGGCGTCGCGGGCCCGTTTGACCCTGAGCTCGTACCATGCGGTCGACCATTCAATCGAGACGTCAGGACACCCGGCTTCTATCCCTGTGCACGGCGGTTAGAACGAATCACAGCCGCGTCGGAAGCCGCGCCCGATCCATAGGCGGATCAGCTCGCGTTATACATGGGTACACGTATTCCAGTGGCATCGTTAAGTTAATTCCCACAAGCGCATAGCCGTACGCCACGAGCTGTAACGTAGCCTTCGCCCCGACCCAAGAGCGCAGCCCGATTGTGAAAAAGACTCACAACTTCTGTGGATAATCTTGTGCACAGACCCGTGCGTATCCGCGTATGCCGTTGTCCTTACAACAACTCCTCCGCACGTGATGCATAATTAGCCACCGTAACGGACCCCGTCGAAACGCGTTCCTGTCACTGCCGCCAACGGGAGGAGTCCCCAGCATGCCGGCGATTTCTATAGACGGCGCATCGATTACTTACCGCATAAGGCATAGCCGCCGTGCTAGGCACGGCCGGATACAGGTCGGCCCGGACGGCGTGGAAGTGGTTGTGCCAACCGGTGTTTCTGAAGATCGGGTAAAGCAACTCGTGTATTCGCGCCGCCGCTGGATACGTGCGCGACATGCGGAGTTCGAGCAACGATGGGAGCATGCACGGCGCTTTTGCCACCGTCCGTTACAAAGCGGGGCGAAGCTGCTTTATGCCGGCGAGCCTGTCACCTTGCACGTTGAGCCCGACGCGGCGCACCGCCGACGCACGGATCGGGTGCGCCTGAAAGAACAGTCCCTGTACGTGCGTGTTGACAGCGACGGCAGCGACTCCCTGGATAAGCGCGTGGCCCAGGCGGTCGAGTCCTGGATGCGCAGCCGGTTGCGCCAGCGCGTCGAGCCCATGGTGCACGACTACGCCCAAAGTATCCGGGTAGCGCCGGCGGGTCTTCGCATTAAGACACAGAGACGGCGCTGGGGCAGCTGTGGCAGCACGGGCCTCATCAACCTTAACTGGCGCCTGGCAATGGCCCCGGATGATGTGGTGGCCTACGTGGTGGTCCATGAGTTGTGCCACCTGGTGCATCGCAATCACAGCCGTGCGTTCTGGTGTCTTGTCGCCGATCACTGCCCGGCCTATCGTTCGTATAAGCAATGGCTTGCAGAGCATGACCTGATATTGACCGAGAGCGTGCAGCCGTCGTGACCGCTGTCCCGGCTACCTTTCAGGCGCTTTTCGTTGACCTAGATGGTTTGTGCTACCTCAATCGCGCGCCCGCCGGCACCGCCGATTCCCTTTCCCGGCTGCGCCGCCGTGGTTGTGCTTTGCGTTTTCTCACCAATGATTCGCGCCCCTCGCGGGCCAAGCTGGCGAGCCGCCTCCAACGGCTGGGGCTTTCAGCGTCGCTCGAGGAGGTGATCTCCGCTGGTTGGGTCAGTGTGCAACTCCTTAAAGCCCGTGCTACCCGATCCGTATTTGTGCTGGGCGGCGACGAACTCAGGCGCGAAGTGAAAGAGGCGGGTATGCGTGTGTACCACGGCGGGACGGTCGACGCCGTACTCGTCGGCAGTGCGCGCTCAGTCGGCTACGAGGACATCCGCCGCGCCGCCCTGCAGGTGCAGCGGGGCGCGGCTTTCCTCGCGATCAACGGCGATGGACTTAGGCATTGTTCGTCCGGGCCGGCGCTCGCTGCCGGTGCGTTCGCCGCTGCAGTGCGCAAAGCCAGCGCTGTTACGCCCGAGGTCGTCGGCATGCCGCGAAGCCCAATGTTCGAAGCGGCTGCCGCGGGGCTCCCATCCGGCACACGTGCACTGATGCTTGGTGATGCCCAACATACCTCGGCGGTCAACATCGAAGGTGCCCACCGTGCCGGTCTGCCGGTAGTCCTGCTGGGCGCCGAGGCGACGCCAGAACCACGCCTGCCATGGCGAAGAGCCGATGCCTTTGCTGCCTCGTTCCCCGCACTGCTGGAACTCGAAGCAGGGCAGCTGACGCGCTGGGCCGGCCGTATGAGCCCGCCCCCGGAGCGGATCTCACCGTGCGTGGGCGCAGTCATTGCCGATCCACACGCGAGAATAGTGCTTATCCGCCGGCGCGACAACGGGTTGTGGGCCTTGCCCACCGGCCATGTGGAGCCCGGGGAGACCTATCAGGCGGCAGTGCTGCGCGAAGTGGAAGAGGAGGTCGGGCTGCGCCTCGACAGTCCCGTGCTGTGCGGGCTCTATTCGGAGCCGGGTTCCCAGGTCGTGACGTTACCGGATGGACGAACGGAGCATTTCGTCACCGCATGTTTTTTGTTGCGAGCGAATCAAGGCGAGCTGGTGCTGGCGCCCAACGAAGTTGCGGAGGGTGGTTTTTTCTCGGTCGAAGCATTTCCCACCCCGCGTGTCGAGGCCCATGTAAAATGGATACGTGAAGCGCTCGACGGGTCGCCGCGCCCCGTTGTGCGCTAGATGCGGCCGCGCGACGCCGGATTGCGCCTCGGCGCCGCAGGAGTCACCGTCATCGAAGGAAGCAGAGAGGCTGACGAGCCCCAGCCCGACAACGCGAAACCGTGCGGCGCGTGAGGGCGTAACGAGCTTGCGAGTGGGGCCTGCGCGCATACCATGAGGGCATGACGATTTGCGCTGACAAGCTATGGCTCTACCCCAACGCGGCCCAGCGGATGCTGCTGACCCGCCGCTTCGGCAGCGCCCGCTGGACCTGGAACCGGGTGCTGCAATACCGCAGCACGGCTTACCAGCGCCGCGGCGAATCGCTCAGCGGCGTGGACTTCCGGCGCTTGCTCACGCGCATGAAAGGCACCAACCGCTACGGCTGGCTGCAGGCGGTGCCGTCCACGATCGTGCCCCAGAAGCTGCGGGACCAGAATCGGGCGTTTCGCAACGTCCTCGAGGAACGGGCGCGCCATCCGCGGTTTCGAAAGCGCGGCGGGCGACATCCTTGCCGAGGGTTTGAGGCCATGGGTACCGGGCAGACCGGGGAGCTTATGCGCGCGCCGGGAAAGCGCGCTGACCGTGATGGCATATGCGGTGAAGCTCGCCCCGGTGAAGCGCGAATCGTGATCAGCTGTGAGTCGGCGTTGGAAACACCGGCGAACGGGTGATGGGCGAACTTCAAATCAGGGGCGCCCGGGGGTGGGCGCGGGGATCGTGACAACATGAAAGTGTGTGTAAGCATTGCGGGTTCCGACTCGGGCGGCGGAGCCGGCATTCAGGCGGACATTAAATCCATGCAGGCGAACGGCGTGTTCGCCGCCTCCGTGATCACGGCAATCACGGCCCAGAATACCCTTGCGGTGGAACGGGCGTACGAACTCCCTGCCGAGTGGGTGACGGCGCAGATTGATGCGGTTTACGATGATTTACCGATTGCCGCGGCCAAGACCGGTATGCTGGCTTCCGCGGGCATCATCGAAGCGGTAGCGGGCAAGGTCCGTGAACGGGCCATAGCGCCGCTGGTTGTTGATCCGGTCATGGTCTCCAAAAGCGGCTATGCGTTGTTGCGTGACGACGCGGTGGACACGCTCGTGTCCCAGTTGCTGCCGCTGGCGACGCTCATCACCCCCAACGCTTTCGAGGCCGAACGCATGGTCGGCTTCGCCGTGCGCACGCGCGGCGATGCTGAACGGGCGGCGAGGACGCTGCATGCGGGGGGACCGCAATGGGTATTGGTCAAGGGCGGGCATTTGGACGAGCCGGGCCGCGCGGTCGACGTACTCTTCGACGGTCAGCGCTTCGAGTATTTCGAAAGCGAGCGCGTGAGTACGCCCCACACGCACGGCACCGGTGATACCTACGCTTCGGCGATCGCCGCCAATCTGGCGCGCGGGTTCGACATGAGCAACGCGGTCTCCCGCGCCAAGCGCTACGTGACCGAAGCTATCCGCCATGGCTTAGCGATCGGCGGTGGGCACGGACCTACTCATCATTTCTATTTTCTCGATCAGACCCCGGTCTTTCCTTACGCTCGCGATAAGGAGGCCTGACGTGGTAGAGGCGGGTACACGATGACCACACGCAACCTCAAATCCTTCCTGCGACCCTCCTCCGTGGTCGTGGTCGGCGCCAGCGACAAGTCCGACACGATCGGCGGAATCGCCGTGCGCAATGTGCTCGACAGCGGCTTCGCCGGCGAAGTCCAATTGGTGAACCGGCGCCGTCCTGTGATCAGCGGCAGACGCACGCTTGCTGACGTGGAGGAGTTGGATGAGGCCGCCGAGTTGGCTGTAATAGCCACGCCCTGCGAGACCGTGCCCGATATCCTGCGCGCGCTCGGGGAGCGGGGTACCAAAGCCGCTGTAGTGCTTACCACCGACCTTCGCGAAGGGCCGGGACACGCCTTCGAATTGCGCAGGGCCATGTTGCAGGCGGCCCAGCCCAACCTGGTGCGCATCATCGGGCCCGATTCTTTGGGGGTGCTGTCGACGCCGGCGGGGCTCAACGCGAGCTTCGCGCCGGTCTATCCCCCTGCCGGGCGCCTTGCCTTCGTCGCCCAGTCCGGGGCTAATCTCACGGCAGTGGCCGATTGGGCGATGGAGCGCGGTATCGGCTTTTCCCATCTCGTGTCGCTCGGCGAGATGTGCGACGCTGACCCCGGTGACTGGCTGGACTATCTCGCCACCGATCGCGACACGGATGCAATCCTGGTCTATCTCAAGGATGTGACCCAGGCGCGCAAGTTCATGTCCGCCGCGCGCGGGGCGTCGCGGCTCAAGCCCGTGATCGTGTTCAGGGGCGGGCGCTTCAGCGTCGAGCGCGATCAGGCCGGCACCGTACAAGCACGCGAGGACGCGGTCTACGACGCCGCGTTTCGGCGTGCCGGCATGTTGCGCGTCAACTCCTTCGAAGCCTTCTTCGACGCGGTCAGCACGCTCGCCAACGTGCCCCGTTTCCGCGGCGATCGTCTCGCGTTGCTCACCAACGGTTACAACATGGGGCTGGTGGCCGTCGACGCGCTCTATGATCGAGGCGGGCGACTGGCGCAGCTAAGCGACGAGACCCGGCGGCGCCTGGATGAGGTGCTGCCCAAGCAGTGGTGGGGCGACAATCCGGTGGATCTTCTCTCGCGTGCCGGTCCGCAGCAGTACGCACAGGCGATGCAAGTGCTGCTGTCCGCGGACGAGGTCGATGCACTGGCGGTACTGCACAGCCCGACGGCGCTCACGTCCACCATGGCGATTACCGATTCGGTGATCGAGGTAGCGCGCGGGCGCCGCAATGTTCTGGTGAACTGGTTGGGGGGCAGGCTGGTGCGGGCCGCGCGCGAACGCTTTGTGGCGGCAGGCATCCCCGCTTACGGCACCCCGGACCAGGCCATGCACGCCTTCGAGCACATCGTGGAATATCGGCGCAACCAGCGTCAGCTGATGGAGACGCCGCCCTCGGTTCCCGATTTCAACACTCATCCCGGCCAGGTACGCCAAGTGATCGATGCCGCGCTCAGTGAGGGGCGCACCTGGCTTGACGAGGCGGAGACGGCGGCGGTGATGAGCGCGTACGGCATTAGCGTCGTGGAGACAACGCCGGCAAGGGACTCCGACGAAGTCTATGACTTTGCCGCGCGTCTGGGTTCGCCCGTGGCGGTCAAGATCACCTCGCCGGACATCGGGCACAAGGGAAGCGTGGGCGGCGTTGCCCTTGACTTGGATACGCCCGAGGCGGCCAAGGCGGCCGCCGACGCCATGGCGAAGCGCATGCGGCGCCTGCGCCCGGATGCGCACCTGGCTGGGTTTACCGTTCAGCCCATGGTGCGGCGTCCGGCAACGCACGAACTCGTTGCCGGCATCTTCACCGACCCGACCTTCGGTCCGGTGGTGTTTTTCGGGCATGGCGGCCCTGCCGTGGATGCATTGCGCGACACGGCCGTGGCGCTTCCCCCGCTGAACGTGAACCTGGCGCGGGATCTGATGGCCCATACCCGCATATACCGCGTGCTGGAAGGGGCAGGCGGCTTACCGGCCGTCGACCTCGATGCATTGGCGCTGGTGCTCATTCAGTTGAGCCAGTTGGCGGCCGATTTCGCTGAAGTGAGCGAGATGCGCATCAATCCGCTGCTTGCATCGCCACAAGGCGCCGTGGCCCTGGACGTGGACATGCACGTCGCCCCGGCTCAGGGTCCCGCGCACGCGCGTCTGGCGATCAGGCCGTATCCGAAAAAGCTGGAACGCGGCTTCGAGCTGCCGGACGGGCAGCAGGCGTTGCTGCGGCCGATCCGCCCAGAGGACGAGCCGGCCATCAAGCAGATGTTTCAGCAACTCGATCCGCAGGAACGTTATTTCCGCTTCTTTGCCTCCTTCTCAGAGCTTACGCACCCAATGGCGGCGCGCTTGACGCAGATTGACTACGACCGGGAAATGGCCTGGGTGGTGGCCGAGCCCGAAGCCGCCGGCAGGGCGCGCATATTCGCCGTAGTCCGCTTGATAGCCGAGCCGGACAACGAGCGGGGCGAATTCGCGCTGCTTGTCCATCATGAGTACGCGGGCAAAGGCATCGGCACGCGACTCATGCGCATCCTGTTGGATTACGCGCGCGAGCGCGGCATCGGCGAGGTCTACGGGGAGATTCTGGCGCAGAACCGGGGCATGCAGCGCATCTGCGACAAGCTCGGTTTCAAGCACAGCTTCGCCGAGGGCGACATGGGCGTGGTCCACGTCAGCTACACCATCGACGGCAAGGCGGCGCCTTCGCAAGCCGCCGGCGGTGCGCGCTAGCCCGAATGCACGTGCGCCAGAGTGCGCAAGTGAACCTCGGTGCAACGGGCGAGCGCGAGCAAATTGTACCCGCCTTCCAGCACCGAGACGATGCGCCCCGCGGCATGGCGTTGGGCGATGTCCATCAGAGTTTCGGTAACCCAGACGTAGTCCGATTCCTCGAAGTTCAGCTGTGCCATCGGGTCGGCTGTATGCGCGTCGAAGCCGGCCGAAACGAATAGCATTTGCGGTTTGAACGCTTCCATCGCCGGTAGCCAGCGCGCTTTGACACTGCGTCGGAATTCCGTGCCGCCCGCGCCGGCGGACAACGGCGTGTGGACAATGTTGGCGATGTCCTGATCGATGGGCGTGAACGGATAGAACGGGTGCTGAAACGACGAGCACAGCAGGACCCGTTCGTCGTGGGCGAAGATGTGTTCGGTGCCGTTACCGTGGTGGACGTCGAAATCGGCGATCGCCACGCGCTCGAGCCCGTGTACCGCCAGCGCGTGCGCCACCGCGCAAGCCACGTTGTTGTAGAAGCAAAAACCCATGGCGGCGTTGCGCTCGGCGTGATGGCCTGGCGGGCGTACCGCGCAGAATGCGTTGCCGGCCTGTCCTTGCATCACCAGGTCGGTCGCCAACACAGCGGCGCCGGCGGCGCGTCGGGCGGCTTCCAGCGAATGCGTGTTCATGAACGTGTCGGGATCCAGCGAGACCATTCCCTCGCTGGGTGACAAGCTGTCCAACTGGTTGAGATAGCCCGGTTCGTGTACGCGCTCGAGCTGTTCGCGGGTAACCGACGGCGCTTCGAAGTGGGTCAACAGCTGCCACAACGGAGAAGCCATGAGGCGGTTCTGGATCGCCTCGAGCCGATGCGGACTTTCCGGATGGAAGTGTCCCATCTCGTGCTGTTCGCACACCGGGTGTGTGATATAGGCGGTGTTCATGAATGATGCCGATGTCGATAAAAAGGGCGCTTGACGCATGCGCATACTGCGCAAAAAGGCAGCGTGTCGCAGCATGCGGCGTGCGCATGAGTCCGTGTACGGCGGTAGTTCAGGCAGCGCCCGTTCGCCACGGGTTTTGCCGCCGCAAGTTGAGCCTGCTGAAGGGGCCTCGCGCAAGTAGCCCAAGCCTAACCTTGAGTGTACCAGTCGCCTATCTGCCGTCGCGATATGGGGACGCTGCGCTGGCTCACACGAGTGTATGAGCAACTGCGGTCGCACAGGGCTGACAAGGAGATGTTGAGAGCGGTTACCGGACCGCCGCCGTAAAGCTCCGTCCTTCAGGGGGGAGATGTAAGGCGCTCTGCAACGGTGCGTTTCAGCCGTGAAAATGTGCTTGCAAGGCCACGGGCCTGTTGTAGCCTGGAGATATGATCATTCGCCAAGGCTATCGCTACCGGCTCAAGACCACGCCGGAGATTGAGCACGCGCTACGCGTCCAGGCCGGGCACTGCCGCTTCGTCTGGAACGAGGCGCTGAAGCTCAATCTGGGCCGTCTGGAGCAGGGTGTGGCGCTGTTGTGGCACGCCGACCTGTGCGGGATGGCCAAGCTCTGGAAAAAGACCGAACAGCGCGAGTTTTTAGGCGAAGCCCACTCACAGGTGCTCCAGCAAAAACTCAAGGACCTGGCAAACGCGTTCAGCGATGCCTTCGACCCGACCCAGCCCTTAAAGCGCCTGCCTAAATTCAAGCGCAAGGGTCAGGGCGATAGCTTGCGCTATCCCCAGCGCTTCAAGCTCGGGCGCGGGCGCATCTATCTCCCCAAGGTCGGCTGGGTGGGCTATTTCGACTCGCGCCCCATCGAGGGCAAGCCCAAAAACGCCACCGTCTTGTACGAGGCCGGGCACTGGTATGTCTCGGTTCAGGCCGAGCGGGAGGTCGCCGACCCGGACCATCCCTCGTCCAGTGTCCAAGCCATTGACCTCGGCATCGCCGCGTTCGCGGCCACGGCCGACGGCGAGCTGGTGGCCCCTACCAACGCGTTCAAACACCACCAGCAGAAACGGACGCGGCTGCAGAGAAAGCTCGCGCGCCAGGTCAAGTTCTCATCCAACTGGAAAAAGACGAAAGCGAAAATCGCCCGCCTGCACCATAAAATCGCCTGTATCCGGACCGACTTTTTGCACAAACTCTCGACACGACTCAGCAACAGCCACGCCTTGATCGTGGTCGAGGATTTGTGCATTGCTAATATGTCGGCCTCGGCCAAGGGTACGGTGGAAGAGCCCGGCAACAACGTGCGCCAGAAGGCCGGACTCAACCGCGCCATCCTCGACCAGGGCTGGGGCGAATGTCGCCGCCAGCTCGACTACAAGCTCGCCTGGAAAGGCGGGCGCCTGGTCCGGGTGGCCCCGGCCTATACCAGCCAGCAGTGTTCGCGCTGCGGCCACACCGACCCCGACAGCCGCCAGGGTCAGGCGGTGTTCAAGTGCACGGCGTGTCACCGCTCGCTCAACGCCGATGTGAACGCCGCGCGCAATATCCTGGTGCGCGGGCTGGTGGCCGTCGGGATGACGCAGGAACAGGCGCGGCGGTTCAACGAGTCTCAAACAGCCCAGGGGCGCTGGGCGAAGAAGCCTGTCGAGGGCAATGGCGTAGGCCACCCTGAGAAGCAGGAACCGTGGGAGGTGGCTCCGCCCGGCGGCGGTGTCGCTCACACCACTACTGGCTCAAGGCTGAATGCTTGAGTTCGGGAATCCCCGTCGTTCACGGCAGGGAGGACGTCAACCTCTTGCAGCCGCGCGCGATCCGGCCAGTCAGCGTCAGCCGCCGCGGCGGGCGACGCCGGGCGCTGTTGCCATGTAGAATCCGTATTGATCCGTACCCCGCGCGCTGCTGCGCGCAGTTCCCAAGTCCTGCGAGCTTTGTTGCATGCCTTTGCCTCCCTCCTTGAAACAGCGTCTCAGGCTGCCGGTCATCGGCGCGCCCATGTTCATTGTCTCCGGCCCGGAACTCGTGCTCGCGCAGTGCAAGGCCGGCATAGTGGGTGCGTTTCCGGCCTTGAATGCGCGTCCCGCTGAGCGCCTTGACGAGTGGTTGACGCGTATAGAGACGGAGTTGGCCGCATACGATGCTGCCCACCCGCATCGGCCGTCGGCGCCGTTTGCCGTCAATCAGATCGTGCATAGGTCGAATGACCGGCTGCGCCATGATCTCGACCTTTGCGTCAAGCATCAGGTGCCGATCGTGATCACTTCCCTGGGGGCGCGCCCCGAGGTCAACGAGGCGGTGCATTCCTACGGCGGGATCGTTCTGCACGATGTGACCAATTTGGTGCATGCGCACAAGGCCGTCGACAAGGGAGCCGACGGGCTGATCGCGGTCGCCGCCGGGGCGGGGGGCCACGCCGGGCGTCTGTCACCGTTTGCGCTAATGCAGGAGATCCGCGCGTGGTGGGACGGGTTGCTGGTTCTGTCCGGGGCGATCGCGCACGGCCGCTCCGTACTGGCGGCGCAGGCTCTGGGCGCGGACCTGGCTTATGTGGGCTCGCCGTTCATCGCGACCCGGGAATCCAACGCTGCGCCCGCTTATAAACGGATGATCGCCGCCTGCCGCGCAGAGGATATCGTCTACACCAATCTGTTTACCGGTGTGCACGGTAACTATCTCAAGCCGTCCATTGCCCGTGCCGGCCTGGACCCCGAGAATTTGCCCGAGTCGGATCCGAGCCAGATGGATTTCGGAAGCGCCCGCAGCAAGGCCTGGAAGGACATCTGGGGGGCAGGGCAGGGCATCGGGGCGGTGAGCGATATAGTCGCGGTGGAGAGCCTGGTCGCGCGCCTTGAGCATGAATACGCGCTCGCCCGCAACGCTCTGTGCGAGCGCAATCCCGCCCCGCGGGAATCGGGATCATAAGCCGAGGCAGCCTGATGACTGATCGCCAACGCGTTCACCTGGGTTTAGGGAAGGCTTGCTGATGGATTCCGCCAAGCCTCGGGTGCCGGTCGCGGCCCGGCGCCCTTGCGTGCGCCGGGCGCACGGTGAATGCCGGCAGGATCCCTATGCCTGGCTGGAGAATATCGGCGACCCTGACGTGATCGACCACCTGCGGGCTGAAAATGCCTACAGCGAGGCGATGCTGGAGGCAGACCGCCCGCTGCAGGAGACGTTGTTTCGCGAGTTCCGCTCCCGCCTCAACGAGGACGACATGAGCGTGCCCGTCGCCGATGGCGGTTGGCTGTATTACACACGCACGCGCGCGGGCCTGGAATATCCCATCTACTGCCGGCGGGCCGAGCGCCCCGGTGCGCCGGAGCAGACCGTACTCGACGTGAACCGGTTGGCCGAAGGCGTTGACTACTACGACCTCGGCGCACTGGAGGTAGGGCCTGACCACCGCCGCGTTCTCTATGCCGAAGACGTGCACGGCAATGAATGCTATCGCTTGCGTGTGTTCGACCTGGATAGCCGTGAAGTCGTGGACGAGGTCATCGACGGCATCGACGATGCCATCTGGATGCAGGATGGAAAACGGCTCCTGTACACACGCATGGACGACTCCCGGCGTCCGTGTGAGGTCTGGCTCCATGCGATTGGAGACCCTACGAACGAAGACGTCTGCTTATTGCGCGAACCGGACCCCGCATTTTTCGTGCACTTGGACCGTACGTTGGACCGGCGGTATCTGCTTATTACGGCCGCCAGCCATGTCACCAGCGAAGTGCATGTGGTGGATGCCGGCGCGCCACGTCCGTGTCCGGCCGTGTTTTGGTCCCGGGTCCCGGGCGTCGAGTACGCGCTTGAGCATCGCCAAGGCGAGTTTTTCGTGCTGACCAACCATCTTGCGCCGAACTTTCGCCTGCTGCGCGCGCCGGGCGGGCCGGCCCACTGTCGGGAGTGGGAACAGATGCTGGCCCATGATCCCGCCGTCAGGCTGGAGGGGATGGATGTCTTTTCCCGACATCTCGTGCTCTATACGCGCGAACAGGGTCTCGCGCGCGCACGCGCGTGCGACCTGCGAAGCGGAGAATGGCACGAGGTTGCCCTTGGCGAGGACTCGCTGGTCTGCATCGGCCCGGGCGACAACCCCGTTTTCGAGCGTGAACACGTGCGCTTGGTGGTGACCGCCTATACTGAGCCCGCTCGCGTCTACGATTATGATCTAAACACGCGTGAGGCGGTTCTGCGCAAGCAAGTGGAAATATCCGGCGGCATCGACACGAGCCGTTACGTGGCGCGGCGCATCCACGCCACGGCCCCCGACGGCACAGCGGTGCCGGTATCGCTGGTGCACCGGCGTGATCTGGATCTGGACCGCGGCATGCCCGCCCCGTGCCTGTTGACCGGCTACGGGGCGTACGGAGCCTGTTTGGAGCCTTCGTTTTCGCCGGCGCGCCTGAGTTTGCTCGACCGCGGCTTTGTCTACGCCGAGGCGCACGTGCGGGGCGGCGGCGAGCTGGGAGAGCAGTGGCGTGACGCCGGACGCCTTGGCGTCAAGACCAATACGTTCGACGATTTCATTGCCGTGGCGGAGCATCTATGTTCCCTGGGTCTGACCTCGCCGCGATGCTTGGGGCTGACAGGCGCCAGTGCCGGCGGTCTGCTGCTCGGCGCCGTACTCAACCGCCGCGCCGAACTGTTTGCGGCCGCCGTGGCGGAGGTGCCTTTCGTGGACGTATTGAACACGATGCTCGATCCAGCCCTGCCACTGACGGTGATTGAGTACGACGAGTGGGGCGATCCGCGTCGTGAAGCCGATTATCGGCGCATACGCGACTATTCCCCTTACGAGCAGGTGTGCGCTCGATCGTATCCGGCGCTTTTGGTGCTGGCGGGCCTGAACGACAGCCGCGTGCCATACTGGGAAGCGGCCAAATGGGTCGCGCGCCTACGCGGGCGGCAAACGGGCCGTGAACCGGTGCTGCTTAAAGTGGAAATGGGCAATGGGCACGCCGGACCTTCCGGACGCTATCAGGCCATGAGGGAGCTGGCGTTGCAGTACGCCTTTCTCATTGACCGCTTGTGCGCACACGCGTCCGAGGCCGCAGGCGAGTCGCCCGAATGCAGCGCCTCGCCGGGGCGATGAATGCTCCCAAGTGTCCACGAAGGGCCGTACTAGCATGCCGGCCATGAGCGAACCCGACGAGGCATGGTCGGCGCCGCGTATCGAAGCCGACAGGGGCGAGGTGCGGCTGCGCGGCTCGTGGACACTGCGCTCGATGCTGGCCGATTTGCCGCGCTTGAAGCGCGAGCTTCGCCAGCACGCTGCACACGCCGATCTGTCCTGGGACCTGCGTCCGGTCGAGCGCCTCGACAGTTGCGCCGCGGTGATGCTGTGGCAGATATGGGGGGCGCGGCGTCCCCCCGACCTCAGGCTCAAGGCCGACCACGAACGATTGCTGGCCCGCGTCGCGGCGCTGCCGGGTTTGCCCCCGGCCCGTTCTCCGTGGCCGCAACGCGTGGTAGCCGCTCTGGCCCAGCCGAGCTGGCAGGTGCTGTCCCACGGCGCCGACGGAGTGCGGCTGCTGGGCCGCGTGGCGCTCGCGTTGTTCTATTTGTGCGTCCGTCCCTTGCAGATGCCCTGGCTGGAGGTTTCGGCGAATATACGCCAGGGCGGCACCCGGGCCATCGGCATCACCGGCGTGGTCGGTTTCCTGATCGGTGTGGTGCTCAGCTATATGTCGGCTTTGGAGCTGAAGTACTACGGCGCGGAATCGTTTATCGTCAGCATCCTGGGGATTAGCATCGCGCGTGAACTGGGGCCCTTGCTGGCCGCCATCCTCATCGCCGGGCGCTCGGGATCGTCGATCACCGCACAGCTTGGCGTTATGCGGCTCACCCAGGAGCTGGATGCGCTGTCGGCGTTGGGCGTCTCACCCACCGCGCGTCTCATCGTACCCCGGGTTTTGGCCCTGGCGGTGGCGGTGCCGTTGCTGGTGGTATGGACCGACATTATGGCCATGCTCGGCGGTATCCTGGCGGCCGCGCTCACGCTGCATTTCAGCTTCGCCCAGTTCGCCAGCGGCTTGCCCGCTTCCATGCCCGTCTTCAATTTCTGGTTCGGTGTGGGCAAGGGGGCGGTTTTCGGGGTGGTCATCGCCCTCACTGCGGCCCACTTCGGCATGCGTGTGCGCCCCAACACACAGAGCCTGGGCGAGGAGACGACGAACTCGGTGGTCAGCGCCATCACGCTGGTGATTCTGGTAGACGCCGTGTTCGCGATCGCTTTTAACGGGGTGGGATTGACGTGAGCGCGCGGTGCGTCGTGGAACTCGAAGCCGTGGGCACGGTGCTCGAGGGCCAGCTCATCCATCGGGACATTGACCTGTGTCTGCAGCCGGGCGAAGTGCTGGCCGTAATCGGTGCCTCGGGTGCGGGGAAGACGCTGCTTCTGCGCGAGATCATCGGGCTGCAGCAACCCTCGTCCGGCGAGATCCGGGTCTTCGGCCAGTCCCTCAACAGCCGCGGGCAGGGCGCGCACACGCGTCTTCGCCAACGCTGGGGCGTGCTCTTCCAGCAGGGCGCGCTGTTTAGCGCGTTATCGGTGTTCGATAATATCGCGTTCCCGTTGCGCGAGCTGCGCGTGTTGGACCGCCGCCATATCCGGGATTTGGTGCAGCTCAAGCTCAGCATGGTGGGGCTGGGTGCGAACGATGCCCATAAAATGCCTGCGGAGCTTTCCGGCGGCATGATCAAGCGGGTGGCCTTGGCGAGGGCGCTTGCGATGGAGCCCGAGCTGCTGTTGCTGGATGAGCCCACCGCGGGGCTGGACCCCGTTGCCAGTGAGCGCTTCGTGGGCTTGCTGACGGGCCTGCAGCGGGAGCTCACGTTGACGGTGGTCATGGTCACCCATGATCTGGACACTCTGGTCGACGCGTGCGACCGGGTGGCGGTGCTGGCGGACCACACGCTTCTCAGCGTCGGTAGCCTGGACACCGTGATGGCGGTCGACCATCCCTTCGTGCATGATTTCTTCGAGGGACGGCGCGGCCGGCGCGCCGTCGCAAACCGGGCCTGATATGGAAAATCGCGCCTACGCGCTCGCAACCGGCGTGTTCATCATTGTGCTGGCGGCGGCGCTCGCCTTCTTGGGTTTCTGGCTGAGCGGCGGCCATCAACCGCAAAAGCCCTATATCGTCGTCTCCGAAAACAGCGTGGGCGGCCTCACGGTCCATTCCACGGTGGTGTACCGCGGGGTGGCGGTCGGTGAGGTCAGCGCCATCGAATTTGATCCGCAGGATTTCAATAAGATCTTCGTGCACGTGCTCATCGATTCGGACATTCCGGTAACGCAGAACACGTATGCGCAGCTGAAGCCGCAGGGCGTGACCGGCCTGTCGCGCATTGCGTTGAACAGCAGCGGCAAGAACGGCAAAGTGCTGACCACCAGTGCCGCCCATCCGGCGCACATTCCCATGAAGCCATCGCTGCTCGAGCGTTTCACCACGGCCGGCCAACAGCTTGTGCAGGAAGGCAACCGCTTGATCGCGAATCTGAACGACCTGCTGGGGTCGTCGAACCGCGGCCGCGTAAGCAAGCTTCTGGACCATCTCGACAAGTCCGTTCAGACTTTGACCCAGCTTGAAAAGGAAATGGCCCCGGCGGTGAAGACGATGCCCCGGTTGACGCGCGACAGCCAACGGATGATCAAGCGTACCGACAAGCTGGTAGCCAGGCTCGATGCCCTGACCCGCCAGGCGTCGGGCGCCATCACCCAAGCCAGGCAGGTGAGCTCCCAAGGGCAGACCGCAATGAAACAGCTCAATGGCGAAACGCTGCCGCGGCTCAACCACCTGCTGGATGAGCTGACGAGCGCGACCGGCGCCGCGCGCCAATTGGCGCAGCAGTTGCAAAACAATCCGCAGGGGTTAATCGTCGGCGGCGGCCATCCGCCGCCGGGTCCCGGTGAGCCGGGCTTTCAAGGAGGCCAATAATGATATCGCGGTCACGCGTACGGCTGGCGCTTGCGCTGGCCACCCTGCTGGTGCTGGGAGGGTGCAGTGTTCTGCCCAAACCCGCACCGCCTCGGGCCACCTACGATCTGGGGCCGCCGCCGGGGTCACCAATCAAGACGCTGCCGGCCACCCTGCACCTTAAAGACGTCACCGCGCCCGGATGGATGGACAACACCGACATGTTCTACCGCCTGGCCTATGCCAATGACACAAGGGTGCGCGCCTATTCGCGCAGTCGCTGGGTCGCTGCGCCGGCGTCGCTGTTCGAACAACGCCTGCAGGCCTTTTACACGGTCAGGTCGACGACCGGCTCCGGGGCGTCGTCGAGCCAGGGGGCGGGGCATGAGGTGACGTTGCGGCTGGACCGGTTCGAGCAGATTTTCACCGCACCAAAGATCGCGCACGTTGATCTGCGCCTGCGGGCAAGCGTCTACGACAGCGACGGAGAGGTGGTGGCCGAGCGTACGTTTTCGGGCCGGGAGCCGTGTGTGACGCCGGACGCACAAGGCGGGGTCAAGGCCTTGTCAGAGCTCAGTGACCGCATCATCCGTCATTTCCTCTCCTGGGTGACGCGCAGGCCCTGGGCCCAAGGCGCCCGCTCCAACGACAGTCAGGGGTGATGAGGCGAGACGTTTCTGTGGCCGCCGATCCGCGGCCGGGGATTGCCTGGGACCATCCTCGTCCCCACGTGGTAGAAGTCACGGTGGGCGCCGGCGACATTGACTTCATCAAATTGCGCGGGAAACCCCGGCATTCATGCCGGGGAGGGATAGCGCCCGGCGCGCAGCGCCGGCGGTCTCGTTCCCGCCCTCCTGTCGGTTGTGGTTGAATGGAAGTTGTGCCCCGGTCACCACCAAGCCCTCGTTGCGCAGCACGAG
>Ga0209921_1000211_pt1 | contig 21015 bp, 17 predicted proteins | sample SalPonF2_C_D2_MG_FD_185730 | JGI IMG/M metagenome (GOLD analysis project Ga0209921, IMG submission 185730) | Salt pond soil microbial communities from South San Francisco under conditions of wetland restoration - Salt Pond MetaG SF2_C_D2_MG... ...
AAGAAAGAGGGTTTTAAAGTGATCAGAAAATTTCCGTCCTCATCCGTGTTTGTCCCGGTTTGGTCCTTGCCATCCTTCCAGGTTAGTGTAGCAAAAGGCAAGCGCTGACCGGTCTCGTTATCCACTACCTGTCCGCTTAATTTGATATCCCGACTCTTATTATCCTTTTTCATTTCATAGAGAAGGATTTGTTTATGTTGCCGGTCGATTCGCACACCAATATTATGTGCAGCCAACTCCTGATGAAGACTGTCGATACACGTTGTTATATTGGGGTGATAGGGAATTTTAACATCAGCTATTAAAGCATCGCGATATAAGAAATGATAATTGGATGCGTATTCAATTTTATTTATAACACTATGCAGTGACTTTTTTGGGGTTGTTTGTGCATCAGCAGAATAAATAGTAACGAATAGCATTAGAATAACAAATCCGGAGCGAATAACTCCTCTCATGCAATTCTCCTATTTAATGGGGATAAACTTGTATTTAGCAGAACCGACCTTTTGGAAATGTCCACTCAAAACAAGGCCTAAGTTTTTCAAGCTTTCCTGTAAATTTTGAAGATGAATTTGACCGGTTATTGTTTCTGTTAAAAATTTATGAGATAAATTATTCGTTAAAATAATAATATTGTAATGTTGTTCCAACTCATCAAAGACCAAAGAAACTTTTTGATGGCTGAAAGTCATTACATTTTTAAGCCAATCGAGATAGGTGGATTTATTTTGCTTTTTGGGCTTCAGTAACTTCCCTTTTTGATTAATGGTACAGCTTTCTCCAGGTTTTAAAATAACATGTTTGTGTGTTTTTTTATTCTGAAAATATACGGATCCCCTTTGTAGATAAACTTGTACTATATGGCCCCAATCGCTCACGTTGAATTCCGTGCCAAGAACTCTGACTTCTCCGGATCCTACCTCTACGATAAATTGTCGATTGGGATTATGAACAACATTGAAATACGCTTCTCCATCCAATTTATATTTCATATCAGAAGTGGATTTATGGAGAAGATATAACCTGGAGTAAGGACGCAGGGTAATTTTGCTTCCATCTGATGTGGTATAAATAAATTTCTGTGCCTGACTTTCGGCTATTAATTGTGATCCGGCTTTGGGATTAGTGAAATAATAAATTCCCAAAAAAACGAGTAAAACTGCAGCTGCCGCGGTCAGCCATATCCGAAGAGTATGATTGCGTTCGTTATTTCGATTATCTAATTTATGAACAGGTGCTGAAGCTGTTTCCTGATGCTCAATATGTTCCTCAATGGAAGACCAGATATCGTTGGAGGGAAGCGGGGTTTTTCGTGCTTTCTCCCTTTTGTAATTACGATATTCGATCAGATTTTGGAGTAAGTCATCCTCAGATTCACGTAATCCTTCCGAAAACCCGGACTCAATGACTCTTCCGAGCTTTTCTACAATTTTAAAGTCAATATGTTTATTGGAATTAGAATCCATGATGATTTACAAAGAAAATATAGAAAAATTTATATTAGTAAATAATTGCTTTAACCAATTAATTATTATCCTGCTTGATATCCCCATTTTTTAAATTAACAAGGAATTTTTTGGGGAAATTGACAAACTTCAGTAAAGCATATCCATTTCCATTTAAATTCACCGTTCCAGTGAAACTTTGGTCTACTTTCGTACTATCGTTAACCTGTCGGATTTTAACATCATAATTCAAAACTCCCGTAATCGCATTCTCAAGATTTTTGTCATGATACAAGGAGTCTTTACTTATGGTGACATTTATAAGTTTTAATCGTAAACTGTATTTCTTATGAAGTTGCTGATTCGTACTATCGGTCATTTGAATTTCACCATAAGCAGTATGCGATCCGTTCAGTGTAAGCGTATTCGAGGCGTCCTGTAAACCGGAAAAATAAAGGGTGTCAATTCGACTAAAGGTGGAATTTTTCTTTGGGGTTTTCAGAGTTCCGTGACGTAATCCCTTATAATCAATGGATTCAATTTTAGACGGTACCGGAAATTGCAGATATACACCTAATGTATCTCTGAAAATATATTCCAATTTCAGATGCAAGGTCTTGTCAATATTGGTTGTATGCAATTCACGATTAAATTCTACAGTATGAATACCGGTTTTAGGATTATAATGAATACGAAATCCGGAATCTTTACCCCGGTTATCCCCGCTATTATCCCCATTGTCCTCATTACTGCCGGCAATGTAATCCGTGTTTTCAGTATTAGTTCCACTCCGACTGTCGTAATGAAAACCAGTGGGAGTAATCGTACCCGTTAGATCATACATGCTCGACATCAAACCATCGCTGTTACTGGCGAGTGATTGACTAAGAACATTATTAGCCAATTGAACGTCTTGTTCATTAATGGCTGTTTTATTATTTGTCTTGGGATTAACCTGTGTCGGATTGTTTTTGCACGCAACGAGACCAATAAGGCTAAATGCCAGAATTAATAAACCTATTCGGAATTTTAATATGTTAATAAGTGCAGTCACAATCTTGAATCATTAAAAGTGTATTTTTTTCAAGATTATATTAATGGATATTTCTAAATGCTTTATCTCTAATATTAATACACTTGAATGAGTCGATACCCCTAATTTAATAAAGTCACAAATTAATATTCTTTGAATTCGGAAAGTGCGCTTCTCATATCTTTAAGCGCATTACCCATATGATTTTCTATCGTTTTAATACTCAACCCTAAAGCATCTGCAGCTTCCCGGTAAGTGAGTCCTTGCATGAAGCAAAGTTCGAATACCATACGACGTTTCTTTGGTAAATCCTGAATAGCCGAATCGATGGCATCCATTAAAATCTTTCTTTCCGTATCGCGAGACGGGTCGTCATCGGAAGCCTCGTCAGGCATTTCTTCGCTTTTATCGAACTTACTGTTATCCCTAAAATAATTCAAAGCTCGTGTATACCCAATTCGAAAAAGGTAAGCACGCAAAGACTTATGTTCATCAATATCCGTTCTCTTTTCCCAAATTATGATGAATGCCTGCTGTAAAATATCTTTGGCTGAGGGTGGACTCATCCCTTTACCGATAAGCATATAGTATAATTCGGCATGATGAAGTTCATAAAACTCCTTAAATGCTTCTTTATCGCCATTTTTAATACGGCGGTAAAGATCCACTTCATCCAAATCGGAACTGGAGTTTACAGCAAGCGCTAATATAATCCATTCTATGGGTATCCAAATGTACATATCTTAATGAATCAAATTACGATATAGCAGTCAAGCCCAATGTTATTAATCATCAACTTTCTCAAAATTCTTTTAGGGACTGATTCAAATATTTTGGTTACTTCGCAAAAGGAACGGTTATAATTTCGGGAAATTGATTGGTAAAAACGAATAAAGCGTGATTATTTTCGAATGAATAGATGGAATGTAGATTTTTTAATTATTTTCCCCAATTAAAGATCGGGAAAAATGGGATAATGAATTATTAGTGTGTGATTTTGAAATGATCAGACTTCGTAAATATATATTTTAAACTTCAATGCAGAACCCGACTAAATTTCGTAGTTCTTTTGAGCGTCCTTAAAATTGAGGAACGAATAATTTTTTATAAGTTATTAATTTTACAATAGGATATGTATTGTTTCTTTTTGGTTACGTGAATAATTTGGGTAATACCATAAAATCGTAACCAAGTTCGTCATCTCGAATCCGCTCGTTAGGTGGGAGATCTGCTGAATGTGGATAAGCGTACGAAATAATTATTATGAAACAGAAGTATAAAAAATAAAATGCAGTAGGAATTTATAAATTTGCGTTCGAAATCTGACGCAAATCCCTTTATGTTTCCAATTAAAGCGTAGAACGACCGAGAAATGCGCGGCTCAGTGTAGCCTCATCAATATACTCCAATTCGGTCCCCATAGGGATTCCATGAGCAATACGGGTTATGTTGATACCTAATGGTTTCATAAGTTTGTGAATGTAATAAGCCGTGGCCTCCCCTTCGGCATCAGGGTTCAATGCAAGGATGATCTCTTTAACATTTTCATCCGACTTTACGCGTTCAACGAGTTCCTTAATACGAACGTCGTTTGGCCCGATGTTATCCAGAGGTGAGATGACTCCACCAAGTACATGATAGCGACCGTTGAATTCGTTGGTTTTCTCAATGGCATACACATCTTTGGTGTCTTCTACCACACAAATAACGCCGTTATTCCGTTTTTCACTTCGGCAAATAGGACAGGGATCCTCATCTGTAATATTATAGCAGATGGAGCAATAGGTAATAGATTTTTTCAGATCAATGATAGCCTGAGCAAGCTTCATAACCTGATCATCATTTTGTTTGAGCAAGTGCATGGCAATTCTTTGTGCGGATTTTCGGCCCATTCCGGGAAGTTTCGCCAATTGCTCGATTGCTCTTTCTAAAGTCTCTGAGATCAGTTGCATGTATTCCTATTAAAAAACGAACACTAACATTTCCACTAAAATGAGGGAATGCTTAGTATGATAGCATCTTTTATAATATAAATAAGAATTTACGAACGGTGTTAAAATCCTAAATTACTGAGATCCATTCCCGGCAATCCACCGAGTCCGCCAGGTAAAATATTCTTAGTGATTTCACCCATTTTTTCTTTACTCACTTTTTCCGCTTCATTCAGAGCTTTATTGACACCGGCTACGATCAGATCTTCCAGCATTTCCATATCTTCGGGATCAACAATGTCTTTGTCAAGTTTGATACCGATGATCTCACGATTGCCATTGGCTTTAACCTTGACCATTCCTCCACCGGCTTCTGCTTCGACTTCGGTACGGGCCAATTCTTCTTTCATTTTATTGAGTTGTTCTTGAAACTCATTAAATTTGCCAAATAATTCTGCCATATTTTGCATTACAAAATTCCTTTAAATTCTTTCTGATTGATTAATATTCTAATTCTGCACCAAATAATTCGACGATGGTTCTCACCACAGGATCTTTTTCCTGGAGTTTCTTGAAACGAGTGTATGGATCATAAGATTCCTGACGATTATTGCTCTTGTTCAAGATACAAGATAATGAAATAGGGCGTTTAAAATATTTGCGCAATAGGCGCTGTAGTTCACGCTGATTTTCTTCCACCATATTACGGTGAAATTCGTCGTTACAAACCAGTTCAAGTTTACCATTTTTAAAATCGGAAGGAACAAGCCGTTTTAAAGTTATTAAAATGACTTGTGAAAAATGTCCCTGTTGTTCAATTTTCGAGAGGAATTTCGGCCAGTGTTCTTTTATATCATGAAAGTAAAGCGGACCTTCCTGAATAGTAATGGAGTCATCTTCTGAATCCTGATTTAGGTTCTGCTCCTGATCTTTTGGATTTGGTGCCAGGGCCAGATTACCGGAAATATTCCCTACATGCTGTTCTTTATCGTCTTTCTTGGTATTGTTTGAATCAGATAAAGCTCCCTGATGCAGAGTTTGGCTGACATACGATAATTTATTTTTGGTCTGATTTTTCAATGAGGGATTGCCGAATATTCCAGCGTTTTTATTCTGTGATGATTCGGAAGATTTTCCCCTCGTTCCCGGCTGAGAAGGCTGAACTGCGGAATTATTGGGGGAGTCAGTTGGTTTGGAAGTCGAATACTGATTATGTGAGCGGTCCGCTGTTTCGATTTCCGTTGTCGTATTGGCTTTTGAACCCGGTATATTAATGCCTGATACTTGCAATTTCTTTAATTCGGCGATCAAATGCTTCAGACCATCCGTTTTCTGCATATGGATCAGTTTCAGGATGGCTATTTCCAATTGTATACGGGGCTGCGGAGCTTCTCTGACTTTGTACTGTGTTTCATTGACAATATGAAGCATTCTCATCAAATCATCTTCGCTGAAATCGGAAGCGGCGTTTTTATAGCGGCTTTTCATCTCTTCGGAAGCTTCAATCAAATGCATGCTATTCCCACTGATAGCCAGATACTGATTTCTCAAATGCTCGGTCAGGCTGACCAAAAACTCCTGTATATCGTGACCTTCCTGTAATAAATCATCGATGAGCTGTAATCCGGCATCGGAATCATTGGCTTTGACAATATCCATTAAACGGAACAGCCGTTCGGAACTGACCACATTTAGTGCTCGTAGTAATTCTTCGTGCTTGATATCGAGTCCACAAAAAGCAATGGCCTGATCCATGATACTGAGCGCATCTCTTAAAGCGCCATCCGCCTTGCGTGCAATAACATGAAGCGATTCGTTATCAACCGTTATCCCTTCTTTATCACTTATGAAGCGAAGTCGGCTGACAATTTCTTCGATTTTTATTCGCCGGAAGTCGAAACGCTGACATCGCGACATGATTGTGGGAAGAACTTTTTGTGGTTCGGTTGTCGCGAATATAAAAATGACGTGTGCCGGAGGTTCTTCAAGCGTTTTAAGCAGTGCGTTGTATGCCTGCTTGCTAAGCATATGAACCTCATCGATAATGTAAATCTTATAACGGCCGTTCTGTGGGGGAATCCGAACGGTTTCCCGTATGCGGTGAACGTCCTCAACTTTATTATTCGAAGCTGCATCAATTTCAATGATATTCAGTGTATTACCGAGTGCTTCTCCATCAATTTGCGCATCGATTTCATTAACCGTTCTGGCCAATACCCGGGCCATGGTCGTTTTCCCGACCCCACGCGGACCACAAAACATATAGGCATGTGAAAGCCTGTTTTGCTGAATGGCGTTTTTTAACGTATTGCTCACATGTCCCTGTGATACGATATCATCAAACGAACGGGGACGGTATTTTCGGGTTAATGCTTTATAATTATCTGACATAAGTACTTAATAAATGTATCAATGCGCGAATACAAATGGTTTATCTTACAAGGTACAAAAAATGTTCTCCATTTTCGCCTTGTCAGAGATAAAAACGCCTGCATGAAGCAGGCGAGTTATTCTAAAAACGATAAAGAAATATAAAAATTTTCATTTAAGGTGTTTATTCATAAAATGAAAAATCCGGTTGTATTCATCATACCAGTCATAGTCTTTTTTGAAGGCGTGCCGTTCGGTAGGATACATCATGAACTGAAAATTGTGATGACCGGTTTTAAGAAGTTTATGGATATACTGTGCAACATCCTGAAATCCAACGTTATTGTCTCGTAAACCGTGCAACAATAAAATAGGGCGTTTTAAAGAACCAGCATAGGATATGGGGGAACTTCGACGGTAATTTTCAGGATTTTTTTCAGGAGTACCCAGACGCGGCAGAGTATACCATGGATTCGTATAATAGTAATTTTTCCAATTGGTCACGGCTCTGAGTGCTGCGGCCGCCTCAAAATGATTGGGTTCCGTACTAATGGTGTAAAGAGAAAGGAATCCCCCATAACTACCACCGTAAATCCCGACTTTTTTCAAATTAGCAAAACCTTCTTTTCCCAATTCACGCAAGGCATCTATAATGTCATGAGTTTCATAATGACCCAGCCAGCCAACAACATCTTCGCGAAATTTACGTCCGTAGCCGGTACTATGCCGATAATCGACATTGATAACGGCATAACCATGATCGGCCAGGTACTGATTAAACATATGTTCCCGATGGTAATCTTCCGACCAGCCCTTGAAGATATCCTGTAAAGAACCGGCACCATGAACAAAAACGATCACCGGATATTTCTTTCCTTTCTGAAAATGTCGCGGTTTTAAAATGGTCATTGAAATTTTGGTATGTCCATCGCGTCCGGTGAAACGACGGTATTCCGGTGTTTCCCAATCGAGCTTTTTGAAACGTTCGGGCGTAGTGTGAGTCAATTGTATTTCTTTACGGGGATGCCTTAAATCCAGCGCATAAAGATCTTCGGGCTGATTCCAATACGTTTTTTGATAAATGAGGTATCGCCGATCGTGACTCAAATGAAATTTTAGACGAAATGCCGTTGATTTAGTGAGTTCTTTCACCTTATGATCTTTAAGTGAAAGGGTATAGATATGACGTTCAGAAGGACTCACTTTGGTGGAAGCATAAACAAACTTATGATCGTTTATCCAGTTAGCCCAGGGAATTTCATAATCGCCGTGAGTTTGCTGTTTGAGATCAGAACCATTCGGATTAACGGTATAGATTTGATTCCAGCCTGATTGCTCAGAGGTGAACATTAATGTATTGCTTTCAGGAGCGAACTCCATCTCGGTAATATCCCAGGCAATCCAGCCTTTAGTGGAATCACGAAAGACAACATGTGAGGTATCTTTTTGTAAATCGTAAACGATGATATTCCGGTGCTTCATGGGAGTATCCAGTTTGTCAACGGCCAGGTATCTTCCAGAGTGACTCACATCGATGTTTCTGAAATAAAACTTTCCTTTCATCAATTGTTGAACGTTGTTCGAATCGAGATGAGCGATCGAAAGCGTGACGGGGGAAATTCCTCGTTTTTCTCCACCCGGTCGTACATATTTATGTACATATTCTGGGAAATAATATTCTCTTAGTTTGGAATTATTATACTGCTCAAGGACGAGTTCTTTTCCATGATCTGCCCAGGAAACAATCGAATAATGTGGCTGCTTGGTACTAATATTCGTAACCTGTTTAAGATTTGGCTGATCGATATTGGTGATCCAGACATTGCCGTTTTTAGTAAAGGCAAGCCGTTTGCTATCCGGTGACCACACGATATTAGCTTCCTTAGCAGGACTTGTTATTAAAGTATGCTGATGTTTCCCGTCTGCATTTGCTATCCAAACATTATGATTTCTTATGAAAGCTATGTGCTTATTATCCGGTGAGATGATTCCGTTTTTAATAGTATTTTTGGGTGCTTTAATGACCTTTTTCCCTTTTATGCTTGCCTCGTATAATCCCTTTTTCGTATAACTGGAGTCGTTCCATTCAAAATAAACAGTTCGATCATCAGGTGAGATATATGAAAAATCGGGTCGAACACCTGCTAAATAAGGTTGATAAAAAATAGTTTTAAGTTGTAACGTATCTAAATTTTGAGCTTGTATTAAAACAGGAACAAGCAATAACCCCCCAAACATCAGTAGAATTCTTTTCATAATTTACCCAATTGAAAATATATAGTTACTTAGGAATGAAGACAGTAGAGACAAATAGGATGAAAAGAAAATAAGTCTCTCTCGAGAAACTTGAAAATAGAAATGGGGCATTTGTTTAATTGTGTTTAATTTTAGTATAAATAAATTAAGAAGGGTATCTCACAGTAAATAATATGTTCTAAGTAATCGTTTATTTTGCCCATATAAACGTTTATAAGATCTCTTGCTCAAAAAACGAGTTCGAGATAATGTCAATTTTTATTTAATGGCGAGAAACAATAACACTGAGTGCTATTTCGACCAGAGGGGGGATCTTCAAAACTAATAGAAATGTATTAAAATATTGTTTTAACCCGTATTATTTACTAAGAAATTTTAATGTCCTCAAAATTGAAGATCCTTTAAATTTACATAAACTATTAATATACAATATTATACATGCTATTTTTATTATTAACGTGAATAATTCGGTTTAAGATGTCCTTTGTTATTTCGAACTAATGTTAAAAAACAGCTTTGTAGTTACGAACTTACAGAATGATCATATACTCTTTATCGTGATGATTATTAAAAGGACTGGAATACTAAAGAATCCTAATTGCAATTAACACAAAAAAAGTTCAGGTTTAACTGAAATTAAAAATGCATAAAACAGAAAATTATGGCAGTTACCGTAAAATTAGATGATAAAGGCCGGCGCGGAAAAGTTGTAACCATGATTTCCGGTATTCAACACAATCCGCAGGTTATAGAACAAATGGCAAAAGATCTGAAAAAACAATGCGGAGCAGGAGGGACCTGGTATAAGAAAACCATTGAAATACAAGGAGATCACATCAATAAAGTGAAAAAGTATCTGGCAAAAAAAGGAATTGAAGTGAAATAAGAAGTTAAGTTTAAATGATTTGAGATTCGGCTAAAACAGATCCGCAAAGTTTCTGAAACTATGCGGATCTGTTTCTAAGGGCAATTTTACAAATGAGAGCTGGCAGGTTTTCAAAACCTGTCAGCTCTTTTGAGTGTCCTCAAAATTGAGGATCGATTTGTTTATTATAAGTACAATAAATTACAATATGATATGTATTTTTTTCTTATTGATTACGTGGATAATTCGGGTTAGCTATTCATTAAAATTAACGCTCATAATTACCATTATAAACTGAGAAAGATCATTTATGGATCCGCTCAAATCCGCGTAAATCCACCGACAAAAAGATCAGGAACCAATCAGCTTTTCAATCTTATCACGATCTTTAGGTACATCGGTTAAATCTTCATATCCATCTTCGGTGATCACAATATTATCTTCGATGCGAATACCACCAAAATCGAACATGGTTTCCAAAAGATCTGTATTTAAATAACGGGCCTGATCGGCATTTTCAAGAGCCGGTTTTAATAAAGCAGGAACCATATAAAGCCCAGGCTCAATTGTGATTACCATCCCGGGTTCGAGTTTCCGGCGAACACGTAAATATTGGATACCCGGACGGTCAATATGATCGACTCCTCTGGGATAACCACCCACATCATGAGTATCGAGACCGAGAAAATGTCCTAAGCCGTGAGGATAAAAGAGGGCAAAGATATTTTTATCCATGATTTCATCGAGTTCTCCTTTTATCAAACCAATATCCAATAATCCCTGCATCATAATTCTTGCGGACATCATGTGTAATTCTTCCATCTGAACACCGGGTTTGGCTGCTTCAATACATTTTTTATGAGCTTTTAAAACAGCATCATAAACGCCTGCCTGAAGTTCGGTAAATTTACCATTGGCCGGGTAGGTGCGGGTGACATCATGTGCATATCCTCTATATTCATAACCGGCGTCGATCAGAAACAGATCACCATCATTAATGGGGCCGTCATTATCGACATAATGGAGAATCGCACTGTTTTTTCCGCCTCCGAAAATGCCCGTGTAAGCTTCCTGCATCATTCCGTGTTTGATATGCACGTAATCAAAAAGAGCTTTGAGTTCATATTCATGCATTCCCGGTTTGATGGCTTTCATCACTTCGCGATGGGCTAAGCTGGTGATTTTACCGGCATGTCGCATCTGTTCAAGCTCCCAGTCCGATTTGATCGTCCGGCAATACACCAGGGCATCAGACAAGGTTTCAATATTCGTTTTGTATCCCATTTTATTAATGCCAGCCGCCTGATCAATATTAAGGCAGTACACTTTATCAGGTTTAAGCTGCTTCAGGACATCTTCCAAATCGGTATCGTACCGGATGTAATCGGGATTATACATCTCTTTATATTCATCAAGCGGACGGACATAGCCATTCCAGACAGCGTATTGCGTGTTCCGTTTCGGGACAAACAAATAATAAATATTGCTGGCAGGTTCGATGATAAGATGAAAATCAGGTTCATTGACACCAGTCAGGTAAAGAAAATTCGATTCCTGACGAAAAGGATATTCGTAATCGGTTCCATAGCGGGATTTAACAGTGGCTCCTTTAATATAAATTACGCCGTTATCGTCCCTTTCAAATAATGAACAAAGTTTTTCACGATGAGTTTTTAGCATAATAGTCTCTATTAAAAATTAATAATGATTAAATAAATTGATAATGTTCTGTGGTAAATGTTGTAATTGATGATCATCAAACTCAGCAAAGTCAAAGGAGAGAAAAGAACGGGCATCCGAACCTTTTTCGCCCTCAGTTGAATAAATAGTAGCATTAACTTTCACATCTTTAACCATCAAATCAAGATTTATCTCAATAATACCTTCATTCCGACCATTTTTATTTATTAAGGCTACCAATCTGTTACCGCCAAATGCGGTAGCCATAAAGCTGATGGCAATTTTTATATGATCCTTCAAAATAAAGATTTTATAGTAATGCTCCAGGTGGAGCATTGAGGGACTGTGATCCAGATCTAAATAAGTGATATTGGAGGAATTTTGTTTTGAATGATCCATCCAAAAAGATATTTGCGCTTTGCCTAACCAGGGACGTAAAACGGGCTCCGTCTTATTGCCAATAAATCCCCGGTCGGCCCAATAATCAAAGCTATGATTCAGAGATTCATCATTGGAAGAAAGAAAATCCGGCCATTTTTCTAATTCTGAAATATTTCTTTCGGAGTCGATGTGATATAAATGATCTTCCAATCCATTGGAGAGCATTAGATAGGGGGCATTAACCTTCTTATTATACACTGCGATTTGCTGACCGGTACGTTCTCCCAGTTTGATATTTTCAGCTTTACATTCGATCAGTAATTTAGGAGTAAAATCCTGATTAAAACAGAGAATATCTGCCCTTTTCCGGTTTTCCTGTCTGTTAACCTGAATAGCATGTTCCGTTGATATGCGATGAGGCGACCAGTTGCGTTCGAGTAGGAGGTGATCTAATAACCGAAGACGCACGCGTTCTTCCGGACGGTTTTTAAAACTTCTTTTTTGTATAGGATTCCAAAGAAGTTTTTTCCCTTCACGAAATGCTATTCTTGGAAAGTGATGATAAGCGACACTTCTCATTTTATGACTTCATTCATTGACCATAAACATTATGAGAATATAGAGAATTGAAATGGTTGATGATAATAAAAAAGGCGTCCATGTTATCAAAGACGCCTTTAATTTTAATCTGATAATCTGTTTAACTCGACGATTTTCGTTCCAACTTTTTCTGCTCTATGAGCCTTTTTCGTTTAAGTTCATCCGCCTTTTTCTTATCCACTTTCTCGAGCAGGTCAATTTCACTCATTTGACGATTAATCAACATTTGCTGAGCGATGGAGAGAACATTATAAACGAGATAATAGAGATTCAAGCCGGAAGAGAGATTATTGAAAATCACCATCATAAAAATAGGCATGAAATACATCATCATCTTCATTTGAGCTCCGCCGGCACCGCCGCTTGAGCTCTGACCGGATACTTTCATTTGTGCGACCATACTGATCGTCATCAACAAGACAAAACCACTGATATGATCACCTAAAAACGGAACATGAAAGGGTAGATGAAGAATATAATCAGGTGCCGAAAGGTCATGAGCCCATAAGAAAGCTTTTTGACGGAACAGGATTGAATTCTGAATGAATTCCCACAGTACGATAAGGATAGGCATCTGCAAGAGCATCGGCAGACACCCCCCGAGGGGACTCACCTTGGCCTTCTTGTAGAGCTTCATCATCTCTTCCTGCTGCTTCTTGGGATCGCTCTTATATTTATCCTGAAGCTCTTTTACTTCAGGCTGAAGCTCCCTCATTGCGGCCTGACTTTGAAAACTTTTTTTGGTTAGTGGATAAAGAATCAGTTTAACCAATATGCCAAAGACGATGAGTGCTATCCCGAAGTTACCGAGAAAATTACCGAAGTATTCGAAATACGGAATAATAATGTATTTCACCATGGGCGCCGATATAAAGCGAAGAAAACTGAATCCCAGGTAAACCATACTATAAGTCGTTCCGTCAAAAGAATTCAGATCGTGATACTTGAGGGGACCAAGATATAACTCATAATTGAGTGAATCGCTTGATGGAATCCGGGATTGTACGCTGACATTGTAATTATGAAGATAACCGGGTGCTTCGGGATCTCCGGCAATTTGACCTTTGAGGGTTGCACTATTTGTTTTTTGAGTCGGTTTGATGATCTGAGTAAAAAACTTCGTTTTGGTTGAAATCCAGCGAACCTGTCCGTTAAGGATATTCTGTTTATGACCTGATTTTATATGAAGATTACTCGTTTCTCCGCCCGAATAAGCATAAGCTTGATTCATCTCAGCTTCATGCTTAGTATTCTTCTCACTGAAATTCAATGGAGTGTGCCAGCCTAAGTCAACCGTTCGATCGCTAATATATTTGGAAGCTCCGTCAAAGTTTACGGAAAGACCAATTTTGTATTGGTCACCATAAAAAGTATAAGTGTAGGTCAGATATTTGCCATTACGCAGAGGTAATTTATAGACAAGTTGTTTGGTTTCCCCTTTTTTTAGCGATACACCATTTCCGCTGGTCACTCGTCGGAAGAGGATCCCATTGGTGTCGATATTGTAATCCTGAGTGGAAATAAACCCGAGCGAATAAGCCGAGCGTGTGGTGTCCTGAATGAGCTGGTAGGGTTGTTTATCCCACGTTTTATATTTAGCTAATTCGAATCTTGAGGGACCAGCGCCCAAATTAGTAAAGACGGCGGTATACAATGGGGTTTTTACAACGTAAGATGTCGTATCGGTAACGGTTGAATCAGCAAATATTCCCAAAGCGGTTTTGGCCGGCTGGGATGATTTAATTGCTTTTTGAGTAGAAGGCTGAGATTGTTGGAGATTCTGCGCTTGTTGCTTTTGCTGCGCCTGTTTCGTAGATATAGTGTCGGTTACCAGGCTGTCTTTTTTTGCCTGTTCGGCCTGCATTTTCTTCTGTTGCTGCTGATTCGGAGTAGAAAAATAGAACCAGGCTAACATGAGAAGAAAAATGAGCGCTATACCTATTACGCTGTTACGATCCAAATTTACTCCTGTTGTGTCCGTTTATGATTGATAATGGTTGTGCGTATGAGATGCTTTTTTGTCTTTTTTGGGAACGGGATCATATCCCCCTTCATGCCATGGATGACATTTTGATATACGTTTGACGCTAAGCCATGTTCCTTTAAAGATTCCAAAACGTTTGAGCGCTTCAATTGAGTATTGGCTGCAGGTAGGCTCAAATCGACAACTTGATGGAAAGTAAGGCGAAATGGCCAGTTGATAAAAACGAATTATAAATATAAATATATACTTCATACCTTCATTATAAGGTATTTTGAATATGTTTTCGAACTAGTTTTAATAAGTTAACACAGTCCTTTTCAACATTATTAAAATCAGAATTCGTGTTTTTGGCAATCAGCACAAGGTGCAGGCCAAGGTTACTGCTTTTACAATATTCGATTAGAATGTGTTGATTTAAACGAAATGCTTCACGCATTATTCGTTTGATATGGTTACGCTTTACCGCATTGCCAAGCCTCTTGCTGGCTACAAACCCTATCCGAAATTCCTCGGATGAATCTGGAAAAATAAGGAACTTTAAATCGATGGTTTTCGCATGAAAATGAATCCCTTCCTTAAACATTCGCTGAAAGTTATCTTTACCTCTTAAAATGTTCTTACGAGGTAATCGATATCTGTGGGAAGAGGACGTATTCTCCGGTAAGTTATTACTTACCTTTTTTGTCATCACTTACCGTTAATTTATGGCGACCTTTGGAACGACGTCTTTTAATGACATCACGACCACCTGTACTGCTGTTCCGTTTACGGAATCCGTGTTTGTTCGTTTTTTTGCGTCTACTTGGTTGATACGTGCGTTTCATGTTGTATTATGATTATTTTTTGGATTTTATAGACAGATTAATAAGATAACAAAAAATGACCAAGGATATAAATAGAGTTAGCAGGAAAAATTCTGATTTTTTATGTAAGAACAGATATAATCATGCTTCCGAATCAGAAACGCTTTAAAATTAATCATTGACGGAAAGATTCAATAAGTTGTGGAGAGGTAGAATAAAGTGTAAATTATATTGTTTGCTACACAAATATATTAAATAGCAATTTTTTGCGTTATTTCAGTGTAATAAATGAAGATGTTCCACCATGTGTCAATGTAAAATTAAATCGGAATTAATTTCTGATTCATTGAAGCAATTTTATCATCTGGTTGGTCATATTCATGAATCCCCGGTGTTTAATTATGGCAGATAACAAAGCGAAGAGTCTTTAATTTTATGCGATTTTTTTAGTCAGTTGAATAAATGACTGCCATACATTCACCAAAAATCCAAAACGAGCTTTAATTAAATATAACCGCAGCAATACACATGTTTGATAAATTATTAAGTGGCGTCGAGAAGATTTTCGGATCACGTGCTGATCGAGACCTGAAAAAATTAGAACCGATAGTCGATGAGATTAAGTCTTTTGAAGACGAGATGCGAGATCTTACGGATGATGAATTGAAAGGTCGGACAGAAACATTTAAAAAAATCATCCGGGACGACACCGCCGAGGTTCAAAAACAAATTGATGATATAAAAGAGCAGCTCAATAAAAGCGGCGAAGAGGATACGTTAAGTGTTGACCAGCGTCGGGAATTGACCGAAGAGCTTGAAAAACTGGACGAAGAGTGGCTGGATATTTTAGAAGATGTCCTTGACGATTTGGTTCCCGAAGCTTTTGCCGTTCTTAAAGAGACCTGTCGACGGTTTGTTGGAAAGACCTGGAAAGTCGCCGGTACCGATATGACCTGGAACATGGTTCCTTACGATGTTCAGATGATGGGTGCTGTGGCGCTTCATCAGGGAAAGATCGCCGAGATGAAAACCGGTGAAGGTAAAACCCTGGCTGCTATATTTCCCGCCTATTTAAATGCGCTGGCCGAGCGCGGTGTTCACATCGTTACGGTAAATGATTATCTGGCTAAACGTGACGCGGAATGGAATGAACCCATTTTTAATTTCCATGGATTGACCGTCGATTGTGTCGATCTATCGGAACCGAACACTGAGTTGCGACGTAAAGCATATAAGGCCGATATCACTTATGGTACCAATAATGAGTTTGGATTCGATTACTTGCGGGATAACATGGCGAGCGATGTCGATGAACTTGTACAAAGAGGTCACCATTACACCATCGTCGATGAGATTGACTCCATCTTGATTGATGAGGCCCGGACGCCATTGATCATTTCCGGTCCGGTACCCGAGGACAATCAATCCAAAAAATATGAAGAGCTGAATCCGCGTGTTAAAAGTTTAGTGGAAGCTCAAAAGAAATTGGTTGCCAAAATTGTGACGGAAGGTGAAAAATATCTGGAAGAAGGTAATGAAGAAAAAGCCGGCCTGGCCTTTTTTCGTGCACAGCGTGGTTTCCCGAAGAATAAGAAATACAGTAAGTTGGTGCAGGACGCATCCATACAAAAACTGGTACAGCGGACCGAATATTTTTATCTGCAGGATAACGCCAAGCACCTTCCGATTGTCGATGAAGAACTGTATTACGCCGTCGATCACAAATTGAATTCTATTGAGATGTCTGAAAAAGGCCGAAATTTCATAACCGGTGCTGAAGAGGACGAAGAGTTCTTTGTGATCCCCGATATGGGCGTCAAGATTTCTGAAATTGAGGAAAAGTATGATGAACGCGAAAGAGAAGAAATCGATGCTATAAAGAATAATGATGAGTTCAGCGAGGAATTCAAGGAAACACATATTGAGAAGAAAAAGAAAGAGCTCGCTAAAGATAAAGAGAATGAATTGGCGGAACTCAATCGTATGTTTGCCGAACGAAGCGACCGTATTCATACGATCAATCAATTGCTGAAAGCCTACACGCTGTTTGAAAAAGATGATGAATACATTGTTCAGGATGGTAAAGTCAATATCGTAGACGAGCATACCGGCCGTGTTCTTTCCGGACGGCGTTATTCGGATGGATTGCACCAGGCTATTGAGGCTAAAGAACATGTTAAGGTGGAAGCAGCGACACAAACCTATGCGACCATCACCCTGCAGAATTATTTCCGGATGTATCACAAACTGGCCGGTATGACCGGTACGGCTGTAACCGAAGAGTCGGAGTTTTTTGAAATTTATAAGATCGAAGTCGTTGAGATTCCAACGAATGAACCGGTAATCAGAGATGACAAAGAGGATCTCGTCTTTAGGACAAGGCGAGAAAAATACAATGCCGCGATTGACAAGATCAAAGAGTATCATGATAAAGGTCAGCCGGTTCTTGTAGGTACTACCAGCGTTGATGTTTCCGAAACCATGAGCCGGATGCTTCAGCGTAACAAGATTCAGCACAATGTGTTGAACGCCAAGCATCACAAACGTGAGAGTGAAATTGTAACGACGGCCGGACAAAAAAGTGCGGTCACGATTGCTACAAACATGGCTGGTCGTGGTACGGATATTAAACTGGGTACCGGGGTAAAGGAACTTGGCGGTCTGGCCATTCTGGGTACGGAACGACACGAATCGCGTCGTATCGACTTACAGCTGCGTGGTCGTGCCGGTCGTCAGGGAGATCCCGGGGAATCACAATTCTTTGTATCGCTCGAAGATGATTTGATGCGTCTATTTGGTTCCGACCGAGTCGCGAATATCATGAATAAACTCAAATTTGAAGAAGGCGAGGTTATTCAACACCCCTGGATCACGAAATCGATTGAACGTGCTCAGAAACGAGTTGAGCAAAACAACTTCAGTATTCGTAAGCGGCAGCTGGAATATGACGATGTGCTGAATAATCAGCGTAATGTGGTTTATAAACGTCGCCGGCATGCTTTGTTAGGAGATCGACTGACAAGCGATATCCAGGATATGCTTGAGGATCTCGTAGAATGGATCACGATCGATTATTACGAAAATGGTGAATTTGAAGAAATCAGAGAACGGGTTTTACGCCTGTTAGCTGTTGATGTTGAAGTTGATCGCGAACATTGGGCTGCTCTCGGTGAAGACGGACTGATTGTGCATATCGTTGACAAGGCTCTCGTAGCTTATAAGAAAAAAGAGGCTGCTATTGCAGAGCCGGTTTACGAAGTATTGAAACAAATCGACAAAGAGAAAGACGAAAAGAAAAAGCCCGAAGTCGTTCAGATTATTTTTACGGATGGTCTGCGATTTCTCAGAGTGATCGTAAACGTCAAAAAAGCATTGGCTACCAAAGGCCGTGAGGTCGCCCGGGCTCTCGAACGTACTGCCGTTCTTTCCATGATCGATGACAAATGGATGGAGCACCTCCGCGAGTTGGATGCCTTGAAAGAAGGTATCGGTCTTCGTGCTTTCGGACAGAAAGATCCGCTGGTTGAATATAAACGGGAAGCTTTCAATATGTTCAAACAGTTAATTGACGAAATGAACAGTGACATTATCTCGCTGATCTGGAAAGCTGTACCGGAAGGTGCTGATGAAGAACAATTCCAGGAAGCCGCTCCGGTACCAACCAAGAAAGTCGACATGAGCCGTTTGAACACGCAACATGAATCGAGTACCGGAATGGGTATCCGAATGGGTAGCGGTCAGGAACAAAACGGACAACAACCCCAAACTAACGACCGTAAACCTGAACCTGTGGTTGTCGGTGAGAAAATCGGACGAAACGATCCATGCCCCTGCGGTTCTGGAAAAAAATACAAACATTGTCACGGCCGCAACGCCTGATCGAAAAACACATTTAAACAAAATAAAGGAGCTATGCGATGAGGATGGCTCCTTTTTATTTTAAAAAAGGTAGTTCGAAGAAAGGACAACGGAAAACGGATTGACGGGTCGTTCTACAAATTCAATGTAAAGTCTAATTTCAATTGTTTCGTATCCTGTAAAGCCTTTAAATTTACCAATAAAAATCTGTGAAAATCCGCGTTCTCCGTGTCATCCGCGTTCTATTCCAAACATAGTTATGTGAATATCACTGACATTATGTATTTTATGAAGTGGAAAAGGGGAGTGATCACCTTACGTAAAGCAATTAAAAATTAGTTTATAGAATTTCTTACACATGTCGAGAGTTATCACCTCAATCGGAATATGGATCGCCGTAGTAACGATTATCGTGCTGTGGCTCCCACTTTTGGCTATTATCTATCTGTTTGACCGCGATCCGGTGAAATACAGAACAGGCCGTTGGTTTCGCCGTTTAGGAATGGCCATCACCAAAGTGAACCCTACCTGGAAACTGGAAATTGATGGGGTGAACGTATCGAATCCCCGGAATCCCTATATCGTTGTGTGTAACCATCAGTCGATGGCAGATATCCCCCTTGTCTCTCATTTACCCTGGGAGATGAAATGGATTGCCAAAAAAGAACTTTTCGATCTGCCTGTTGTCGGCTGGATGATGAAGATGTCCGGGGACATTTCCGTCGATCGTAACGCGAAAAGTAAACGGGCCCAACCCTTAATCGAATCTTTATCCTATCTTAAAAATAAATGCTCGGTAATGTTTTTCCCGGAAGGGACACGTTCGAGAAATGGAAAGGTAAACCGGTTTAACGAAGGGGCTTTCTTAATGGCTATCAAAGCAGGGGTGCCGGTCCTTCCGTTGGCTCTGGACGGCTCTCATGACTGTTTGCCTAAACACAGCTGGAAATTCGGCAAAACACAAACTGTTAAATTGCGTGTCCTCGAACCTATATCAACCAAAGGACTCACAAGAGCCGATGTCGGAGAACTAACGGAAAAAGCACGCCAGGTGATAATAAATCAAATTGCGGAATGGAGAAATACCGCTCCAGAAGAAATCGACGCGATGGCCAGGAAAAAACAAGTATGAGTAGTCGTACTACGGAGGAATAACGACAGAATAACGACAGAATAACGTTCTTCCCCTGATACGTTTTTAGTTTATCCATTATAATAAATTCCCTGTGAGTCCTCTGTGTAGAAACTCCGTGTCTCTCTGTGGTAAAAAATTCATTATCCCCGTTTTCATCTTACCAAAGATTATAATCCTCCCATAAACGAAACAAACGGTTTATCTGTTTCCAAAATTACGAAAGAGTTATTTCATAATTATTTGCAACAGAAAAGTTAAGTTAAGAAGGGAGTTTTTATATGGCAGCAAAGAAAATATTAATGCTTGTTGGTGATTTTATGGAAGATTTGGAAGCTATGGTTCCATTTCAGGCTCTCCAGATGGTCGGACATCAGGTAGATGCCGTTTGTCCGGATAAGAAGAAAGGGGATACCGTTAAAACAGCTGTTCACGACTTTGTCGGAGATCAAACTTATAGCGAAAAACCGGGCCACTTATTCACCATAAATGCCAATTTTGATGACGTGAAACCGGAAGATTACGACGCATTGGTTATTCCCGGTGGACGCGCACCGGAATATTTACGTCTAAATGATAAAGTATTGGATATCATTCGCCACTTTTCGGATAACGACAAACCCATCGCTTCCATCTGTCACGGTGCTCAATTGATGGCCGCCGCCGGTGCTTTG
>Ga0209921_1000220_pt1 | contig 20214 bp, 17 predicted proteins | sample SalPonF2_C_D2_MG_FD_185730 | JGI IMG/M metagenome (GOLD analysis project Ga0209921, IMG submission 185730) | Salt pond soil microbial communities from South San Francisco under conditions of wetland restoration - Salt Pond MetaG SF2_C_D2_MG... ...
CCCGGCCCGGCGCAAGGTGTTCAGGCTGGACGCGAACGCGTCCGGCCGTGCCCGGGACCTGCTGGCCATCTTCGAGCTGCGCCGCGAGGTCGAGACCGGCGCCGCCGGGCTGGCCGCGCGGCGCGCCGACGAGGCACAGCGCGAGCGCCTTCGGGACCTGGTCGCCGCGATGGCCGCAACCCAGGACGAGGCGACCTCGGCGGAGCTCGATATCGCGTTCCACGGCACCATCGCCGAGGCGACCGGGAACGCCTGCTACCGCGACTTCACCCAGTACCTCGACCGGCAGCTGCGCCTGGCGATCGAAGCCGCGCGCAAGCAGGCCGCCCTCGCCCCGGAACAGGCCGCCCGCATACTCGCCGAGCACCGCGCCGTCTGCGACGCGATCGTGAGCGGTCGCCCGAACAAGGCGCGCAAGGCGATGCGCGCACACCTGGACAACGTCGTGCAACGGCTGGGGCTGGAGGAAGCAGCGCGATGACCGGTGCCTTCACCCTGCTGCTGGTCTTCCAGCTGGGCGGCATGGCGGTGACCCGCCTGACGGGCGCGCCGGTGCCCGGGACGGTGGTCGGGTTCCTGCTGCTGTTCCTGGGGCTGATCGCCGTTGGCGGACCGGGGCGGCGGCTCCACCGGGCGGCGTCGACCCTGCTCGATAACCTGGCCCTGCTGTTCGTGCCCGTGGCCGTCGGGGTGGTCAACCAGCTGCCGCTGCTGGCGCGCGACTGGGGCCCCCTTGCGCTTGCGCTGGTGGTCAGCCAGGTCCTCGGCATGATTGCCACCGCGCTCACCATGAAGCTCCTGATGTCGCTCATCCGGCGACGGCCGGCCCGCGGGGCCGTACCCGAAACCTCCAACGCCTGACGCCCCGACAATGATCGAGCAACTGCTGCACGCCCCCGCCTTCTGGCTGGCGGCCACGCTGGGCATCTATCTCGGCGCGACCCGGCTCTTCCTGGCGTCGCGTCGGTTCGCCCTGCTCAATCCGGTGCTGCTCACGGTGACGCTGCTTGCCATCCTGCTCTGGCTTACCGGTACGCCCTACGCGCGGTACGAGTCGGGGGCGCACCTGGTGGGATTCCTGCTGGGTCCGGCCACGGTCGCCCTGGCGATTCCGCTCTACCAGAGCCGGGACCTGCTGCGTCGCACCTGGCTGCCGCTGGCCGGCGGGCTCGTCGCCGGATCACTGGTGACGGTGCTCTCGGTGGTCGCGATCGGCCACTGGCTCGGCCTGTCGCGGCCGGTGCTGCTCGCGCTCGCTCCCAAGGCGGTCACCACCCCGATCGCCCTCGGCATCACGGCGAAGCTCGGCGGTGCGACCTCCCTGGTCGCCGTGTTCACCGTCGTCACCGGGGTTACCGGGGCCACCATCGGTCTCGCGATGCTGCGCCTGATCCGCGTCCACGACGACGAGACCGCCGGCTTCGCCATGGGTCTCTCCGGCTCCGGGATCGGCACCGCCCGGGCTTTCGAGGAAAGCGAGCGAATGGGCGCTTTCGGCGGGCTGGCGGTGGGCCTGAACGGCCTGTTCACGGCCGTCGTCCTGCCACTGCTGATGCACTGGCACCTGCTGCCTCTGCGCTGAACCGAACCCGCCCCGCCAGCGACTCATTCCGAACGATGGTGCCGGCCCGCGGTCGTAAAAATACGAAGCATGTGCAACCAGGGCGGGCGCTGACGGCCCGCCGGAGGGGGGAAGGAGGAATCATCATGGCGACGCCGACCGGGAAGACGTGGGACCTGCCCACGCGGGCACTGCACTGGGCGCTGGCCGTCACCATCACCGTGCAGATGGTCGACAGCTTCTTCATCGACGCGTCCGGAACGCGGGCCTTCTTTTACGTGCACGAGGCGATCGGCCTGCTCGCGGGGCTGATCATCCTGCTGCACTGGCTGTGGAGCTTCGCCAATTTCGATATCCGCCTGCTGTTTCCCTGGTCGGGGGACGGCTGGGAGACCGTCAAGGCCGAGGCACACGACCTGCTTCGCGGCAGGCTGCCGGCGGGGGGACGCGAGGCCGGCCTGTCCAGCTTCGTGCACGGGCTCGGGCTGCTCGCGGTCACCGCCATGGGGCTGACCGGTTTCTTCATCTTCCTGGTCGTGCCGGGCGGTCGCGGCGCAATGGCGCACTCCACGCACTACGAGGCCTTCACCGACCTGTCCGCGGTACACGCCTTCTTCTCCTGGTTCGTCTGGATCTACCTGGGCGGCCATGTGGGCAGCGCCCTGGTCCATCTGTTCCGGCGCGAGCCCGTCTTTTCCGAGATGTTTCTCAACGGCGGGGCGGCGGAGCACGGCTGAACCGACGGCGATCAGCGAGAGGCGGGCGGCGGCGGGATCCCGAACAGGGAGTCGAGCGCGCGCACGAGCCCGCGCGAGCCGCGCCAGGCGAGCCACGCGAAACCCAGCGGCAGCACGACCACTTCCAGCAGGAAGATGCCGACCATGCGCGCCACCTGCTCGACGATCCGGTCGAATCCCTGTTTCAGCGTCTCGAGCGCCTGGCGCACGCGCGTGAGCACCTTCGCCTGGTCCTGAAGCTGGTCCACGACGGAGCCGCGCTCCTCCCGGGTCCGGGCGATCTCCTGCACCCCGCTGGTCTGGGCGTGCAGGGCCCGGGACGCATCGTCCAGCGGACCGGACAGTGCGGCGAGGTACACGCCCTGCGACGCCAGCACCACCAGCACGGGCGCGAACCGGATCAGCATCGCGACCCCGAAGACCCGCACCGCCACGCGGCCGGATGCCCCCGCCCCGCCCCGCCTGCCGGACAGCACCAGCACCGGCAGCGCCAGGACCGACAGGGCGATCTTGACCGTCAGCGCGGACATCAGTGCCAGCAGGACCTTCTCGGCCGCGAGCACCGCCAGCGCACCGAACAGCACCCAGGTGAAACGCTCCAGCAGGTCGTCCAGGGGCTCGAGAACCGCGCCCGCGGCGACCACGGCGCCGACCCCGAAGGGCTCCACCTGGATCTCGGTGCCCTTGACCACGGCGATCGCCGCGTTGACCGCCCGGGCGCCGACGAATACGCTCACGCCCTCGCGGATGGAGCGATCCAGGTAGCGCGTGCCCGTCCCGGTGAGCGGCTGCGCCCAGGCGATCGCCACCAGCGCCAGCACCACGATCACCCGCGTCACCCGTCCCCGGCGCGATTCAGGGATGGCCAAGCCCGCCCCCTTCGCGCGCCACGCCGGAGACCTGCGTGGCCCGGATCTGGCGGTCCATCACCCATTGCACGACGCCCGGGGCCAGGCGCTGCATCCACCAGGTGAAGCGGCCGCCCCAGCCGGGGATGATCATGAACCGGTTCCGGGCCAGCCCCCGCATCAGCTCGCGCGCCACGCCGTCCGCCTCCATCAGTCCCGCCCCGCCGGAGATCGCCCGGGTCTCGCGCGGCTTGGTCACGTTTTCCTGGGCGAAGCCGGGGGTGTCGGTATCCGGCGGGCAGAGCACCGAGACCCGGATGCCATGCGGCCGGAGCTCGCTCCTCAGTGCCTGCGACAGGCCGACCAGGCCGAACTTGGAGGCGCAATAGTCGGTCAGGCCGTACACGCCGACGAAGCCGGCAACCGAGGACGTGTTGACCAGGTGGCCACGGCCGGCCTCCAGCATCGCCGGAAGCACCGCCTTGATCACGCGGAATGTGCCGTGGAGGTTGGTGCGGAGCACGAACTCGAACTGCTCCGGCGTCACCTCGGTCACCCGCCGCGGGCGCGCCAGGCCCGCGCAGTTGACCAGCAGGTCGGGGGCACCCTGCGAGCGGTTCAGCTCGCCCAGGACCGCCTCCACCGCCGCGCCGTCGGTGACGTCGAGAACATGCCCCTGCACGGTGCGCTCCGGTACGGGCCGGACCGCCGCGAGCTCCGCCGTGGCCACGGAAAGGCGGTCGGGATCCCGGCCGAAGATGTGCACGTCGGCGCCCCCGGCGACCAGCCTCCGGGCCACGGCCAGGCCGATGCCGCTGGAGCCCCCGGTGACGTAGCAGGTGCGATAGCGGGGTTGCTTCATAGATCCTCCGCGCGCACGGACCCTGCCGGCGCGTCTCCCTGCGAACCGCCGGACCCCAGGTACACGGCGGGGCTGCGTGGCCTGGCGCCACGGAATACTGCGCGCACGGGATGTCGGGCTGGCGCGGCGCGGACCCGGCTGCCCGATTCTTGCCGGCCATTTTCACCCTGCGCCGGCGCCGAAGGCCAGCCCCTTATCGGGGGTGACGCAGACAGCCGGCCGGGGGATGCGAGCCACAGCGGACGACCGGCATGCCGCCGGCCGTCCGCCGCGCGGTAAACGGTCCTATGGCCCGGTCCAGTCCCCCGCGTAGCAGGGATCAGCGCCGCAGGGGTCAATCACCGCGCCACCGATGCGCAGGAACGCCGCCGCCTGCCGTTGTGCCGTCAACGTGCGCCGCGGCGCCTCGTGCGGATCCACGCCGGCGCTGTCGGGGATGTTCTCCACCGGCGGAGGCGCGGTGCCGAGGATCGTGCCATCGCGTTCGCGCACCGGCCCGGTATCCCACACGAACAGGGCGTTGCCGCGGTAGGGGTAGCGCCAGATGCGGTCGACGCCCCAGAACGGGTGGTCCTCGTTGCCGCGGCCGGGATCCAGGATCGGCGTCCGCACCGCGGCACCGATGGTCCGGGCCTCGACCTCCGCCGACCAGTTGCTCACCTGATGGTCACCGTAGCCGATCTGCATGAGCACCCGGTGCCGCGGCGTATCCGGCAACGGATCGCCGGTCATGTGCCAGGCATAGCCATCCGCCTCGCCGCGGTCCCACAGCATCTGCATCAGGTCCAGGACCAGCGGGGTCTCGAGGCGATCCGGGTAGCTGCCGTAGAGGTAGTACAGGTACGCCGACCCGTCCACGCTGCGCCGGATCAGGGTGCTGTAGTTCATCCCGGTCACGCCCAGCACGGCGCGCGTGAAGTCCGGCGCCACCGCGGTCAGCGAGCCGCCCATGATGCCGCCCTGGCTGTTGCCGTAATAGAACGCCCGCCGGGTATCGATCGTCGACTGCCCGCCGAAGCGGAAGGCGTCACTGGAGCTGAACCCCTGCGGATGGATCATGGCCCGCGCCAGGTACAGGAAGTCCAGCATCCCCTGCTGAGCGCGGTCGACCACCGTGGACCAGTGGCCGATGTTCATCAGCCCCGCGACCGCATTCGACACGTCCTGGTCGGACATGCCGATCCAGTTGGTGGCGCAGAACATGATGTCGTTGCGATCGCCCTGGGTGGCCAGGTACTCGTTGTTGACCTCGCCATCGCTGCCGAACAGTCCGTGCCCGTAAAGCACCGCGCGCGCGGGGCGCACCCCGGTGACCTGCCCGGCGCCGTCAGTCGTCACCGCCGAGCGCGGGATGTTGCAGATGAAATCGGCCTGGTAGACGTTGCCCGGGATCCGTTGCGGCTCGTCGCTGCCGGGGGCGAAGCTGAAGCCTGCCCCGGCCGGACATCCGGGCTGGTCCAGGTAGCACGGGACGGTCAGCGTGCCCTCGACCCGCCGGATCGTGGCGTCATTCTGGCCGGCCTGGCAACCGCTGGTTCCGCAGGGCGCAAAATCGGTCACGCTCGTGACCGTGAATGCGGGGCTCTCGCCGTCGACGGTGAGGTCGGACAGGTCGTCGTCGCCGAGCGCCGCGAAGGCGCGGTCGCGGATCGAGAGCATGCGACCGGCCAGGCTGTGCTCGCTCGCCACGGTGAAATCCCACGCCAGGTAAAGGTGCCGACGCGGGATGCCGTTGCGCTGCAGGGTATGCAGCAGGCGCTCCATGTGCGCGCGGCGGGCCTCCACCACGGGGTCGTCGGTCGGGATCCGGTCGCGGTACACGCGGAATAGCAGCGGTGCCTGCAGGCGCTTGCCATCCGCCCCCACGAGGTTCCTCAGTGCCACAACGTAGCGGTGCCCCTCGCGAAAATTGACCGCCGGGCGGATGATCAGGGCCGTGCGGTCGGGCGGCGGCGGGGATCCGCTCTGGGTCGGCTGCCCGTTCAGCAGCTCGACCGAGCGCGACCGATCGAGCTCCTCCCACACGGGCCAACGCCGGCCGGTGGTGGTGTCGAGTACCACGACGGAGGCGTTGGGCCCGCCGTCGTCACCCAGCTGGTTGGCCGCGACGAAGTCGTTCGCCGCATAGGCCGCCGGCGTGTCCAACCCGGGAATACGCACCGCCAGCGCCGAACCGGGGCTGAAGCCGTCGGCCCGGTTCCAGTCGGTCGGGTCTGCATGCAGCCCCTGCGCATTGGCGGGCATCGAAGCCTGCACGATGTGCACCCGGCGGCCCGTGGGCGTCGCCGCGTCTGCCCGGGTGAAGTAGTCGTTGGGGAACGGGTACAGGCACACCGGCCCGTCCATGAAGTCGCAGCGTGACGCCGCCGCGTCGTCGATGTCCAGATGCAGCATCCGGTGGTGCGCACGGTAAGCGTGCAGGCCGCCGTGGTGCCAATCGCTCGATGCGCGCCCGCGGTCTCCGTGACGCGCGTGGGCCGCCGGTGCGAGCGCCAGCGCGGCCGCCACGAGGACGGCCGCCAGCAGGCTTGCGGTTGTGTTGCGGGTCATTGGCAACTCCTCCCTGAGATATTTCTTAGTCCGCCTAACTGTTTTAGCAGAGAATCGCGCACCCGGCCTGCCGGATGGCAGCCGCCGTTGCAAGAGCGGCAGGCTGCGGGTTGAATGGGGGACATGGCGGACTCCCCCGGCACCGCGCCGGGGGGCGGCAGGAATCCCGAACATCCGGACATCGCAAGGAGACCCGCGCATGGAATACCTGCACACGATGCTGCGCATCAGTGACCCCGACCGGACCCTGGACTTCTTCTGCGACAAGCTGGGCATGGTCGAGATGTACCGCACGGACGTCGAGAAGGGACGCTTCACGCTGATCTTCCTGGCCGCGCCCGACGACGTGGAGCGGGCACGCGAGAACAAGGCTCCCATGGTGGAGCTCACCTGGAACTGGGACCCGGAAGAGCTCGGCGGCGGGCGCAACTTCGGTCACCTCGCCTACCGGGTGGACGACATCTACGCGACCTGCCGGAAGCTGATGGACGCCGGCGTCACCATCAACCGCCCGCCGCGCGACGGTCGCATGGCCTTCGTCCGCAGCCCCGACGGCATCTCCATCGAGCTGCTGCAGAAGGGCGAAGCGCTGCAGCCGCGCGAGCCCTGGGCGTCGATGGACAATACCGGCACCTGGTAGGCCGGGCGCGCAGGCCGACCCATGCCCGGACCACTGCACGGCTACCGCATCGTCGACGTCACCTCAATGGTATCCGGCCCCCTGGCAACCATGATGCTGGCCGACCAGGGCGCCGAGGTGATCAAGGTTGAGAATCCCGCCGGGGGTGACCTTACGCGGCTGGCACCGAACCGGCAGGGCGGCCTTTCGGCGGCGTTCCTCAACAACAACCGCAACAAGCGCTCGGTGACGCTGGACCTCAAGCACGACCGGGGCCGGGAGGTGTTCCTGCGCCTTGTGGCCTCGGCGGACGTGTTCGTACAGAACTTCCGACCCGGCGTGGCCGAGCGCATGGGGATCGGCGAAGAGGCCCTCCGGCGGGCGGCGCCCGGGATCGTCTACGTCTCCATCAGTGGCTTCGGCGAGCACGGCCCCTACGCGGCCCAGCCGGTGTACGATCCGCTGATCCAGGCGCTGTCGGGGCTGACCACCATCCAGGCCGGCTCCGACGAGCAGCGTCCGCGCCTGGTCCGGACGATCCTCCCGGACAAGCTCACCGGCATCACCGCCGCCCAGGCGATTACCGCCGCCCTGCTGTCCCGGGAACGGGGCGGTCCCGGCCAGCACGTGAAGGTGTCGATGCTGGGCGCGGTGATCGCCTTCCTCTGGTCCTCGGACATGGGCGGACAGACCTTCGTCGACCGGGAGATCTCCCAGCAGCGCGCGGCCAGCTTCATCGACCTCATCTACGAGACTGCCGACGGCTACGTCAGCGTCGCGGTGCAGTCCGACCGCGAGTGGCAGGCGCTGGCCCGCGCACTGGACCATCCCGAATGGCTGGAAGACGAGCGCTTCGCCACGCCGGCGCTGCGCCACGAGAACATCGACGAGCGCCTGGCGCTGACACAGGAAGCATTGCGCCCGCTGCGGGCGGAGCACTGCCTGGCCCGGCTGCGCGAAGCGGGGATCCCGTGCGCCCCGGTGCTGACGCGCAGCGAGATGATCCGGCATCCGCAGATCACCGCCAACGGGATCATCCTGGAGTCCGGGCACCCCCGCGCCGGGCGGCTGCGGCAGGCGGCGCCGCCGGCCCGGTTCTCGCGCGATCCCGCCGGCATCCGCCGCGGTGCTCCGGCGCTCGGGGAGGACACCGACGCCGTGCTCGCCGAACATGGCTATTCCGCCGCGGAGATCGACCGCCTGCGCCAGGCCGGGGCATTCGGCCAGGGCTGACGGGAGAGCGACGCAAGGGCCCCGCCCCGGCCGGCGTCCCGGCGGCGCATGCGCCGGACCGGCGCCGATTGCGACGGCGCAAGAGACTCCCGCGAGGCCGCGGCCGACGATCGCTCCGGATCGCCCGCCGGTCGCGCAAGATCGTCGTCTATGGAACACTTTGGCCCCGGAGCATTCAAAGCAGTTGTGGTGTGCCGCAACGTACGGCGATCCACCACGCTGTTGCGAGGGGACCGATTTCCGGGACCGGAAAGAGCCCGGAAGAGGTCCTCTTTGGCTTGTACGGGGCACGCAAATCCACTCCCAGGCAGAACCAGACAAGGGGCATTCAGGATGAAATCCAGAATCTTGGCGCTTGCCGCGCTGCTCTTCGCGGGCACCGTCGTCTACGCGGCGCTCGCCGCCGCACCTGTCGCGGATCAGCCGGCCTACGCCCAGAGCGGCGGCCGTCTCGCCTACGAGCAGAACACCATCGACGTGGTGAACAAGTACGGGCCGAGCGTGGTCGCGATCAACGTCACCGTGAAGGGCAAGCGCGTCAATCCGATGGAGAACGTGCCGCCGCAGTTCCGGCAGTTCTTCAAGCAGTTCATGCCGCCCGGCTACAACAGCCAGCAGGGATTCCAGCCGGTGGAACGTGCCGCGGGCAGCGGCTTCGTGGTGGACAACCAGGACGAGATCATCACCAACTACCACGTGGTCGCGGATGCGCTGGAGAGCGACAAGGCCAAGCTCGCCAGCAACGCCAAGGTGACCGTACGCTTCGCCGGCGAAAAGAAGGAGCTTCCGGTGAAGGTGGTGGGCGTGGACCAGTCCTACGATCTCGCCCTGTTGCGGGTCGCGAGCAAGGACAAGGACAAGATCCCCAAGGACGTCAAGCCGATCCCGCTGGCCGACTCCAACAAGGTCCAGGTCGGCGAGAAGGCGATTGCCATCGGCAATCCGTTCGGCCTCCAGTCGACCGTGACCCAGGGCATCGTGTCCGCCCTGAACCGGCGCCAGGAGGCCATGGTGAGCGGCGTGCCGATCTCCTACATCCAGACCGACGCGGCCATCAATCCGGGCAACTCCGGCGGTCCGCTGCTGAACTCCAGGGGCCAGGTGATCGGGATCAACGACGAGATCCTGGCGCCCCACGGCACCTTCATCGGGGTCGGCTTCGCCATCCCCAGCAACCTGATCCGCGAGCACCTTTCCGAGCTCCAGAAGGGCGGGTTCATCAAGAAGGCGCAGATCGGCATCAGCGTGATCTCGCTCAACGACTACCCCGATTCCGTGCGCCAGACACTGAACCTGCCGGATCACGGCGTCATGATCGTCCAGGTCGCGCCGGGGGGCCCCGCGGCCAAGGCCAACCTGAAGGGCGCGCAGTTCACCGTGACCGTCAACGGCCAGCAGTGGCCGGCCGGGGGCGACATCATCCTCAAGGTGAACGGCAAGGCCGTGAAGGACGCCTCGAGCCTGCAGTCCTACGTGTTCTCGCACAAGGCGGGCGACCACATGAAGCTGGAGATCCAGCACAAGGGCCACAAGCGCAACGTCACTGTGACGCTCGCGGTCCTGAACAAGAAGCAGGACCGTCAGCTGATGCAGCAGCGTCCGTAACCCCGTCCGGCGCCGGTCCGTCCCGTCCGGGACGGACCGGCATTCCTCCTTCCAGCGGCTCCGCCCCGGCGGGGCCGCGTTTCTTTCCGGCCCGCTCCATGCCGGGGGCGCCCTGCAAGGAAGCAAGGTGTTGCGCCAGGTACGCTGCCCTCGGGGTCCGCGCCGCGGCCGAACCGGTACCGCCCGGCTGCGCGATTTCGTCATCGGGTCCCGTGTCGGTTATGGTTGATGCAACCCGAAACCCGACGGCCGTGCCTGCCGTGTCCCCTCCGGAGTCCGACCATGGAATTCGAGCTGAGCGAAGAGCACCGCATGCTTTCCGACCTGGTCGCGCGTTTCGTGCGCGACGAGCTGATGCCCCTGGAACGCGTGGTGCTCGAACGCGAGGCCGCCGGTGACGGTGCGCGGCTGACGGGCGAGGAAAGCGCCGCCATCGACGCCCGATCCCGTGAGCTGGGCCTCTGGGGCCTGGACGCGCCGGAGAGCGTGGGCGGCTCGGACCTGCCCGCGGTGGCGCTGATCGGGGTCAACGAGGAACTCGGGACCACCGTCACACCGTACGTGTTTCCGCCCGATTCGCCCAACCTGCGCATGCTCATGGTGACGGTCAACGATGACCAGCGCGCCCGTTACCTGGAGCCCTACGTGCGCGGCGGTGCTGTCTCGGCGATCGCCATCTCCGAGCCCGGCGCGGGCAGCGACCCGGCCGCCATGACCACCCGCGCCGTGCGCGACGGCGACGAGTGGGTGCTCAACGGTCGCAAGATCTGGACCAGCCGCGCGGCGGAGGCCGACTTCACCATCGTCATGGCCGTGACCGACCGTGAGAAGGGAGCGCGGGGCGGCATCTCCGCCTTCCTGGTCGACCGCGACACGCCCGGATTCAAGGTGCTGCGACGCATCCCCATGATCGGTGGGATGTTCACCTACGAGCTGGCGCTCGAAGACTGCCGGCTGCCCGCCGGCCAGCTCCTGGGCGAGGAGGGCCGGGGCTTCGCGCCGATGCAGCACCGCCTTTCCACCCGGCGCCTGGAAATGGCCTGTTGGTGCCTGGGCATCGCGCGGCGGGCGCTGGAGATGATCTGCGAGTACGCGCCGGATCGCGTGACCTTCGGCAAGCCGCTGGCCGAGCGCCAGACCATCCAGTGGTGGGTGGCGGACGCCGCGACGCGCATCCACGCCTGCCGGCTGATGGCCTATGATGCGGCCTGGAAGCTGGACCAGGGGCGCGACGTGCGCACCGAGGTCTCCATGATCAAGGTCTACGCCACCGAGATGGCCTGGGAGGTGGTCGACCACGCCATGCAGGCCTACGGGGCCATGGGCATGACCCGGGAGATGCCGCTGCACCTGATGGCCAGCCGGGTGCGCAACATGCGCATCTTCGACGGACCCAGCGAGGTGCACCGCTGGGTGATTGCGCGCAAGCTGCTGGGCCTGAGGCGCTGAGCGCGCCCGAAACACGCCTGACATACCCGAGGAGCCCGAAACATGACCGAGCCGCGCTACGGTGACGTATCGGTGTCGTACGACGCCCACGTCGCCCTGGTCGAGATCCACCGGCCGCCGCACAACTTCTTCGACTTCGAGCTGATCCGTGATCTCGCCGATGCCTTCGAGGCCCTCGACGAGGATCCGGACTGCCGTGCCCTGGTGCTGGCCAGCGAGGGACGCTCCTTCTGCGCGGGCGCCGACTTCCGCCAGCCCTCCTCGGCCGGGCTGGCGGGGCGCGAGGCGGGCCGGGGCAACCCGCTCTACAGCGAGGCGGTACGCCTGTTCTCGTCGCGCAAGCCCGTGGTCGGCGTCATCCAGGGGCCCGCCGTGGGCGGCGGCCTCGGGCTGGCGCTGGTGCCCGACTTTCGCGTGGCCACCCCCGACGCACGCTTTTCCGCCAACTTCGTCAAGCTGGGCATCCACCCGGGATTCGGCCTGACGCACACCCTGCCCCGGCTGATCGGCACCCAGCGCGCCGCCCTGATGTTCTACACGGGGCGTCGCATCAAGGGGGAGGAAGCGGTGCAGTGGGGTCTTGCCGACGTGCTGGCCGAGCGCGGGGAGGAGCGCGCGACGGCCATGCGCCTGGCCGCCGAGATCGCGGAGAACGCGCCCCTCGCGGTGCAGTCGACCCGTGCCACCATACGCGACGGACTGGCGGAGGCAGTGCGCGCCCAGACCGACCACGAGTTCGTCGAGCAGGCACGCCTGGTGCAGACCGAGGACCACCGCGAGGGCGTCCGCGCGGTCAGCGAGCGCCGGCCGGGCCATTTCACGGGACGCTGATTGCCATAACGGAACGCGGGCCGGCAGGCCCGGAAGGAGACGACATCATGGCGACGCTCGATCGCTCCGGGGTGAGCATCTACTACGAAGTCCACGGGACCGGCCCGGTGATTCTGCTCTCGCACGGCTACTCCGCAACCTCGCAGATGTGGCGTGGCCAGATCGACACGCTCACGCGCAACCACCGCCTGGTGCTCTGGGACATGCGCGGCCACGGACGCAGCGACAGCCCGGAGGACCCGGACGCGTACAGCGAAGCGCTGACCGTCGCCGACATGGCCGCCCTGCTGGACGAGGTCGGGGCCGAGCAGGCGATCGTCGGCGGCCTCTCGCTGGGCGGCTACATGTCGCTCGCGTTCCACCTGGCGCACCCGGAACGGGTGCGCGCGCTGATGGTGATCGACACCGGCCCGGGGTTCCGCAAGGACGCCGCACGCGAGGACTGGAACCGCAACGCGCTGCGCACGGGCGAGCGCCTCGAAAGCATGGGGCTCGAGGCCCTCCAGGGTCTCAGCCGGGAGATGGCCACCAGCACCCACCGTTCCGCGACGGGGCTGGCCCTGGCCGCCCGGGGCATGCTCACCCAGCGCGATGCGCGCGTGATCGACTCGCTGCCCCAGATCGCGGTACCGACCCTGATCGTGGTCGGCGCCAACGACGAGCCGTTCCTGCCTGCCGCCGACTACATGAGCCGCAAGATTCCGGATTCCCGCAAGGTGGTCATACCCAACGCCGGCCACGCGGTGAACCTGGATCGGCCGGAGCCTTTCAACCGCGCCGTCGCCGAGTTCCTGGCAGAGCTCGACGGCGCCTGAGGAAATCCGGGGCGACAGCGGGAAGCGTTCCGCGCCGCCCCGCCGCAAGCAACGGACCAAGGAGGCACCCGACATGAAACTCTACGACGCCGATTTTGCTCCCAGCCCGCGCCGGGTCCGGATCTTTCTGGCCGAGAAGGGCATCGAGGTCCCGACCGTGAAGGTCGATCTCCGTAACCGGGAACAACTCGACGAGCAGTTCCGCAAGGTCAACCCCTGGTGCACCGTGCCGGCCCTGGAGCTGGACGACGGCACGCGCCTGAGCGAGATCCCCGCGATCTGCCTGTACTTCGAGCAGCTCCACCCCGAGCCGCCCCTGATGGGAACGGACGCAAAGGACCGGGCCCTCGTCCTGATGTGGGACCGCCACATGGAGCAGGACGGCGGAGCGGCCGCCGCGGAGGCTTTTCGCAACTCGCATCCGGCGTTCAAGGACCGCGCGCTGACCGGCCCCCACGACGTCGCCCAGATCCCGGAGCTGGCCGAGCGCGGCCGCAAGCGCTACGGCTGGTTCCTGGAGAGCCTGGACCGGCGCCTGGCCCGGTCGGAGTTCGTCGCCGGCGAGCGCTACACGCTCGCCGACATCACGGCGCTGGCAACCATCGACTTCGCCCGCGCGGTGAAGACCGGCGACATCGACGGCCACGCCAACGTGCAGCGCTGGTACGACCAGGTCAGCTCGCGTCCCAGCGCGAAGGCCTGACACGCGCGGAGGGCGCCGTGGCGCCCTCCTTTCCCGGCCCGGCCGCCGTTCACCGGCTCACGCCCGGCCAACGGCTCGAGCGACGCCCGACGATCCGCGAGGGCCGGTCACCAGGCCGCCTCCAGCAGGGAAACCAGGTCCTCCCGGGCCACCTCCGCGCCGACGGTGCCGGAACGTTCCACCTCCTTCAGCACCGTCCCGGCGACGCCTTCCAGCTCGGCGACCGGCACGTCGAAGTCGCGCAGCCGCGTCGGCAGGCCGAGACCGGCGATCAGCCGCGCCGTGCGATCCGCGCTGTCCGCCGCTGCCGGTCCGGGATCGCCGACCTCGAAGGCGATGCCGAAGCCCTCGGCCACGGGGCCGAAACGTTCCGGCGCGCGGTCGGCCATGTAGCGCATCACGTGGGGCAGCGTGATGCAGGAAGTGATGCCGTGGGGAACATCCCAGCGCGGGCCGATCTGGTGGCCCAGCGCATGCGAGATGCCAAAGCCGGTATTCATGGCACCGAAGATCGAAAGCCAGGCCGCCAGCTGACAGTAGCCGCGCCGGGCCAGGCGGGCGTCCCCCGACTCCGACGCCGAGGCCGCCAGGTGCTCCCGCAGCAGGCGGATGGCGCGCGTGGCAAGCGTGTCCGTCAGCAGCTGATGGCGCACCGACAGGATTGCCTCCACCGCATGATCCAGGGCCCGCATGCCCGTGGAGGTCCATAGCCGCTCCGGGGTGAGCTGCGTAAGGTTCGGATCAAGGATGACGAGCCGCGGCTGGATCCGCGGATCGAGCACGCCGCCCTTGACCCGATCCCGCTCCCGCGTGACGCCGCCGCCCGGGGTGAACTCGCCCGCCGACAGGGTGGTCGGCAGGGCCACGTGCAACAGCCCCGGGCCGCCGCGGTCCAGCAGCGTCTTGGCGGCCGCCTTGGCGGTATCGATGGGGCTGCCGCCGCCGAAGCTGATCAGGCAGTCCGCCCCGGTCTCACCCGCGCGCTCGGCCAGGGAATCCACCGTGGCGGACGGCACGTGCTGGCGCGCCCCGTCGAACACCGCACGCACCCGTCCACCGGCAGCCTGACGCACGTCGTCCACCAGCGGCGAGCCGCCCAGGGTGCGGCCGGTCACCACCAGCGCGTTGCGCACGCCGTGACGCCCCAGCTCCGCGTCCAGGGCGGAAACTCGCCCCGGTCCGAACAGCACCTTCTCCAGCCGGGTAAAAGTGAACACGCCGCTCGCAGCTTCCACGATCCTCTCCTCGGGTTGCCTGCGCTCACCGTAGCACAGTGGCGCGCGGCCCCATGGCGACGGAAGCAGTTACTTGCGTATCTTCTTATATTCGAATATTCTTATTTACGGCTTGGCTGACCCACGTCCATCAAGGACGCATCAGCGGTCACTAGGATTCGGCAATAACGGCAACGACCAACCGTGGAGGACCAGGGGATGAACATAGACAAGTGGGTGTTTCGCATGGCCGGGCTGTTCATTCTGGCCAGCGTCGTTCTGGCCGTGTGGGTAAGCCCGTGGTGGCTGCTGTTCACCGCCTTCGTCGGCGCCAACATGCTGCAGGCCTCGTTCACCGGGTTCTGCCCCATGGCCAGCATCCTGGCGCGCATGGGCATCCGGCCCGGCCGCGCGTTCGAGTGCGCGCCGCGCCAGTCCGGCGGCAGCGAAACCCGCCACGGTGCCTGAAATCATGGCGAGCACGGGGATGCCGCGCCCGGCGGGGCGCGGCAGGCGGGTTGCTGTGGCACTGGTGGCCGTCCTGGGCGGCATCGCGCTGCTGCATGGGACAGGCGCACCCGCCGCGCCGCGGGTGTTGACCTTCGACCAGGCGGTGCACGACGCCCTGGCGGACAATCCGGACCTCGCGGCCAGCAAGGCGGGCGTGTCGGCGGCCCGGGCGGCCGAGAGCACCGCCCGGGCCTCGCGCTGGCCCCGGCTGTCGGCATCGGTGCGGGCCGTGCGCAGCAACGACCCGCTCAACGTCTTCGGTGCGAAGCTCAGCCAGCGGAACGTAACCTTCCGTGACTTCGGCGCGGCCCAGTTCACCGGGCCCGGATCGCTGGACGTCGCGCCGGAGGCGCTCAACTACCCGGGTTCGTACGACAACGTCAACCCGCGGCTCTCGATCGAGTGGCCGCTCTACGCCGGCGGACGCATGGGCGCCGCCATTGCGCAGGCACACCAGGCGGCGGCCGCTGCCCGGCAGGGCAGCGCCGAAGCGCGCCAGGGCGTGATCCTGGAGGTGCTCCAGGCCTACGAGGGCCTGCGCGCGGCGCAGGCACAGCTGGCGGTGGCGCGGCGGGCGCGCAAGGCCGCAAATTCCTACCTGCAGATGGCGCGCGCCCGTTTCCGCAAGGGCACCACCATCCGCAGCGACGTACTCACGGCAAAGGTCCGGGCCGAGCAGGCCGACCTCGACTACGGCAACGCCCAGGACCACGTGGATCTCGCCCGTGCGAACCTGCGCCGCCTGGTGAACCTGCCGGACGACCGGCAATTCACGCTCGGTCCGCCCGCCTCTCCCTTGGTGCGCGACGCCAGCCTGACCTCGCTGCAGCACCGCGCGGAAGCGCACAACCCGCAGCTGGCCCGACTGCGCCACCAGGCGCAGAGCCGCAAGGCGGCCGTCGACGAGGCGCGCGGCGCGTATCGTCCGGACCTGGCGCTGCGGGTCCAGCGCGACTGGTACGACCGCACGGCCGGGTTCGCGGCGCCCTCGTACACGGTGGGGCTGGTCGCGTCCTGGGACATCTTCGATTTCGGCCAACGCAGCGGGAAAGTCGACCAGGCGAACAGCCACTACCAGGCGGCGCAGGACCAGGCCCGCGGCTACGCACGCCGCCTGCGCATCTCCGTGGACCGGGCCTGGCGCGCCGCAAGGCGTGCCCACCAGCAGGTGCAGGTCAGCCGCGAAGCCGTAACCCAGAGCCGCGAGGCCCAGCGCATCCTGCGGCTGCGGTACCAGAAGGGGCTGGTGAACATCACCGAGCTGCTCGACGGCGAGGCCCGCCTGGAGCAGGCGGAGTCCGACCTGGTCTCGGCGCGCTACGCGCTGCGCGTGCACCGGGCGACGCTGCTCGCCCGGACCGGCCGGCTCGACCTTTCGCACTTCGCGCCGGCGAACGCGAACGGCACACACCAGGACCAAGGCAACCACGAGACGGAGACGGGACGGTGAACAGAACCGCGTTGTTGGCGCTCGCGCTGGTAGGCACGCTCTCCCTCGCCGGCTGCGGGAAGCATCAGCAGGCCCGCGCCGCGGGAGAAGCTGCAACGCCGGTCCGGGCGCAAACGGAGACACTCTCATCCACCACCGTGCCGGTGGAGTCGGAGTCACCCGGTACCGTGATGTCGGCGCATACGGTCCGGGTCGCATCCCGGCTCAGCGGCTTCGTCGACCGCGTGGACGTCGATCTCGGCGACCACGTCAGCCAGGGCCAGGTGCTGCTGACGATCGACGACCGCGACGTCCAGGCCAGAATGCAGCAGGCGAAGGCCAACGTGGCATCGGCCCGCGCCGCCCTTGCGGACGCGCGCTTCAACTACGACCGCTATCACGACCTCTACAAGCAGGGCGCCGCGAGCCGCCAGGAGTACGAGCGGATCAAGCGCAACTTCGACACCGCCCGGGCCCAGCTGCAGGCGGCCCGTGCCGGCCTGCGCGCGGCCCGGGCCCAGCGCAGCTACGCGCAGGTGCATTCGCCGATCGCCGGCGTCGTCACCGGCCGCAGCGTCGACCCGGGCGACCTCGCCATGCCCGGCAAACCGCTGCTGACCCTGCAGCGTCCGGGGAACCTGCAGGTCCATACCAACGTACGCCCGGCGGCCTTCCGCGCCCTGAAGCAGGGTGACACGGTGCGCGTGGTCGCGGGCAGCGACAGCGTCAACGCCAGGGTCATCCACATCGGGCCGGCCGCGTCCGCCGGCACCGAGACCCACCCGGTCAAGCTCGCGCTGCCGCCGGACACCGGGCTTGCCAGCGGCAGCTTCGTGCAGGTCATGGTGCCGACCGGCGAGCGGCATGCGCTGCTCGTCCCCCGAACGGCGGTGGTCCACCGTGCCGGCATCCCCGGCGTGTTCATCGTCGGCAAGGACGGCAAGGCCCACCTGCGCCTGGTGCGCCTGGGCCAGGTGCACGGCAAGCGGGTGGAGATCGCCGCGGGGCTTCACGCGGGAGAGCGATTCGTGAGCGCCCCCGGCGCCGACGTCGGCAACGGCACGCCGATCCGGAGCGGGGGTTCGGCCAATGCCCAATAGCCACCACAGCCGACGTCTGCGCGAGCTCAAGCTCAATCCGGTCGGCCGGGTCACCCGGCTGTTCATCGGCTCCAAGATCACCGTGCTGCTGATGCTGGCCGCGGCGCTGCTGGGCGTCATGGCACTGCTGTTCACTCCGCGGACTTACAACCCGCAGATCTCGGTCCCGGTCGCCAACGTGATCGTCCGCTTCCCCGGCGCCTCTGCGAAGGAGGTCGAGAACCAGGTGATCCGGCCGCTGGAGAGCCTGATGGCCTCAATCCAGGGCGTGGACCACACCTACGGCTACGCCTCCAGCGACATGGGCGTGGTAACCGTACGCTTCAAGGTCGGCCAGAATCAGGAGCAAAGCCTGGTCAAGCTCTACAACCAGATCGCGCGGAACATGAACCGCATCCCGCCGGGGGTTTCGCAGCCGCTGGTCCAGTCGATCAGCATCCACGACGTCCCCATCCTGACGGTCTCGCTGAGCTCCAACTCCCTCAACCAGACCCGGCTGCGCAAGGTTGCGCTGCGGGTGATGGACAGTCTGCGCAACGTCAAGGACGTCGGCAACACGCGGCTGTACGGGGCGTCACCCACCAGCATCAACGTCTGGCTCCAGCCGCAGAAGCTCGCCAACACCGGAATCGGAGTGGCCACGCTGGAGAGACGCCTCAAGGCGGCCAACGTATCCCTGCCGGCGTCGCACCTGGTCGACGCCAATGGCGAGACGCGCGTGCGCGTGGACGGCTCCCTGGGCACGCCGGCCCAGGTCGGCAGCCTGATCGTCGCTACCCATGCCGGCAAGCCGGTGTATCTGCGCGACGTGGCGCGCATCAAGGAGGGACCGAGCGAACCGCGCCGGTACTCCTACATCGGTTATGGCGCAGCCTCCCACCGCGCCGCCAGTCCCGACGCGGCGACCTCGGTGACCATTGCCATCGACAAGCGCGCCGGCAGCAACAACGTCAAGGTGGCGGACGCCCTGCGGAGTCGCCTCGACCAGATCCGCAAGGCGGCCCTGCCCGACAACGTGCACCTGACGGTGACGCGGGACTACGGCCGCAAGGCAAACGACGCGGTCGACACCCTGATCGAGCATCTGGGCATCGCGGTGGGCACCGTGGCACTGCTGCTATGGCTGTTCCTGGGCTGGCGCGAGGCGTCCATCGTGACCCTGTCAGTGCCGCTGGTTCTGGCGGTCGTGCTCGGCGTCGACTGGGTGCTGGGCCAGACCATAAACCGGATCACCCTGTTCGCGCTGATCCTGTCGCTGGGGCTGCTGGTCGATGACGCCATCGTGGTGATCGAGAACATCCACCGGCACATGCACCTGCCCGGGCGCAGGCGCTTCGACCAGCGTATCGTGCTGGCCGCCAACGAGGTCGGCCGGCCCACCAACATCGCCACCTTCGCGGTGATCCTGGCCCTGGTGCCGATGGCCTTCGTCACCGGCATGATGGGGCCCTTCATGGGGCCGATCCCGCTCAACGCGCCCACGGCGATGCTGGTGTCGCTGGGCGCCGCCTACATCGTGGTGCCATGGGTCTCGCTGCGCTGGCTGCGGGGCAAGGCGGCATCGGTGATACGGGCGGCGCGTGCCCCCACCCTCGAGGAGCGGGGCGGCGAGCGGCGCGACTGGCTGCGCCATATCTACCTGAAGCTGATGCGGCCGCTCGCGGACTCGCGCCGGGCACGCTACATCTTCGGCGGAATCGTCGTGCTGCTGTTGCTGCTGGCCATGCTGCAGCCGTTGTGGCAGTTCCTCCGGCCGGCCGGCCCGAACGGGCCGCTGAGCTCCCTCGGGGTCGGCGTCAAGATGCTCCCCGACGACAACACCAACACGGTGCTGCTGGAGGTAAAGACGCCCGAAGGAACCGCGCCGTCGGATACCGACGCGGTGGTGCGCGAGGTCTCGCAGGTGCTCTCGCGGAACCGCTACGTGACCAATTTCGAGGCCTTCCACGGCTACGCGGCGCCGCCCGACTTCGCCGCACTGGTACGGGGCGACAGCATGCGGCGCGGATCCAACTTCGCGCAGGTCCGGGTCAACCTGATGCCCAAAGGCGATCGTTCCATCGGCTCCCACGGCATCACCCAGGCGCTCTACACGCAGCTCGCACCGGTGCGCAAGGCGCATCCGCACACGCGCATCAAGCTGTACGA
>Ga0209921_1000221_pt1 | contig 20165 bp, 14 predicted proteins | sample SalPonF2_C_D2_MG_FD_185730 | JGI IMG/M metagenome (GOLD analysis project Ga0209921, IMG submission 185730) | Salt pond soil microbial communities from South San Francisco under conditions of wetland restoration - Salt Pond MetaG SF2_C_D2_MG... ...
GACGGCGTGCGCAACGACATGACCATCGCGCGCGAGGAGATCTTCGGTCCGGTGCTCTCGGTCATCGGCTATGACGACGAGGCCGAAGCGATTCGTCTCGCCAACGAGTCCGAGTACGGCCTGGCCGCTGCGCTGTGGACCCGCGACGTGAGCCGCGCGCACCGCGTGGCGAGGCGCCTGCGCGCGGGATCGGTGTGGATCAACTGCTTCGATGGCGGCGACATCACAACGCCCTTCGGCGGCTACAAGCAGTCCGGCACCGGGCGCGACAAATCGCTGCTGGCGCTGGAGAAGTATACGGAGGTCAAGACCACGTGGCTGGAGCTCGAATAGCTCCAGCCGGTGCGGCCGCCCTTTCCCCGTCCCCCTCTTGGCTGCCATGCACTACTATTTGCAAAGCGCCAGCCGGCCCGGCGTAATGAGACCCGGCCGCCGGCGCGCGGGCGTGCTCGGCCGCACAACCGCTGCGGCCGCGGCAGCGCCCGCGATGCTTACCCTTCAGGTGTCCCATGACCGATATCGAACAATGGTTCAAAGAGCACGAAATTACCGAAGTTGAGTGTCTGGTGCCGGATCTCACCGGCATCCCGCGGGGCAAGATCATGCCCTCGCGCAAGTACCTCCAGGGCGGCAAGCCCCGCCTGCCCGAATCCATCTTCATCCAGACCGTTACCGGCGATTATCCGGAGGACGGCACCTATATCGATCCGGCCGAAGTCGACATGCAACTGGTGGCCGACCTGGATTCGCTGCGGCTGGTGCCGTGGGTCGACGAACCCACCGCGCAGATCATCCACGACTGCCTCTATCTCAACGGCGAGCCGGTGCCCATCGCCCCGCGCTACGTCCTCAGGCAGGTGCTGGAGCTCTACGAGGCGCGCGGCTGGCGCCCGGTGGTCGCCCCCGAGGTGGAGTTCTACCTGGTCCAGACCAACAAGGATCCGGACTATCCGCTGGAGCCGCCCATCGGGCGCTCCGGGCGCCAGGAAAGCGGACGGCGCTCGTACAGCATCGACGCGGTCAACGAGTTCGACCCGCTGTTCGAGGACATGTACGACTACTGCGAGGTCCAGGGCCTGGATATCGACACCCTGGTGCACGAGGAAGGCGCCGCCCAGGTCGAGATCAACTTCCTGCACGGCGAGCCCATGCGCCTGGCCGACGAGGTCTTTCTGTTCAAGCGCACGTTAAGGGAGGTGGCCCTGCGCCACGGCATCTACGCCACCTTCATGGCCAAGCCCATGACCAGCGAGCCGGGCAGCTCGATGCACATCCACCAGAGCCTGGCCGACCGCCAGAGCGGCAAGAATCTGTTTGCCGGCGAGGACGGCCACCCCTCCAAGCTGCTCCTCGCCTACATCGCCGGCCTGCAGCGCTACATCCCCGCAGCCATGCCGTTGTTCGCGCCCAACGTGAACTCCTACCGCCGCCTCATGCCCCATATCTGCGCGCCCATCAGCACGGAATGGGGCTATGACAACCGAACCGTGGGGCTGCGCGTGCCGGTGGCCGACCCCGAAGCCCTGCGCGTGGAAAATCGCGTGGCCGGCGCCGACGTCAATCCGTACCTGGCCATGGCGGCCTCGCTGGCCTGCGGTTACCTTGGCATGATGCAGCAGCTCGAGCCCACGCCGCCGCTGACCGGCTCGGCTTACGACCGCGATCCGTCGCTGCCTTCCGATCTGTCGCCGGCGCTGGACGAGCTGGAGCAGAGCAAGGCACTCGCCGACATTCTGGGCGAGCGATTCGTCAGGGCCTACTGTGCGGTCAAGCGCGCCGAGTACGAGGCGTACTTCCGCGTCATCAGCTCCTGGGAGCGCGAGCACCTGTTGCTCAGTGTGTGAGGCCGGGGCCGGAGCCTCGCGCCGCTCTCTCGCAATCCTTATTTCGTCAGCGAACCCGCCGACGGCGACACGCGGCGCATCGGGGAGCGCCTGAATGGGCTAGCGTTTTCCCACCGCTCTGGCGGGTTTCTTTCGAGCGATCGTTCGGTATATAGTCGAAGCGCCGCGTGGGCGAAGGGCCGGGCGGGCCGCACCGGCGGCGCATCGCCCGCGTCGGCGCGGGTGGGCGAGTGCGAGAAAGCGACAGCAGGAGACAGCCATGCGCGGCCTGATGATGGATGCGCCGCTGATGATCTCGTCGATCATCGAGCACGCGGCACGCAATTATTCCGAGCAGCAGATCGTGTCCCGCACGGTAGAGGGGCCGATCCACCGCTACACATACACCCAGGCGCATGCACGATGCAAGCAGTTAGCCCGTGCCCTGCAGGCGCTGGGCGTGCAGGCCGGGGACCGCGTCGCCACGCTGGCCTGGAACGGTTATCGCCACTTCGAGCTCTACTACGCGGTGTCCGGCATAGGCGCGGTGTGCCACATGATCAACCCGCGTCTGTTCGAAGACCAGGTCACCTACATCGTCAACCACGCCCAAGACCGCTTCATTTTCCTGGACCTGACCTTCGTGGCGCTGGTGGAGCAGTTGGCACCGCGTTTCGAGGGCGTCGCCGGCTTCGTGATCATGACCGATCGCGAGCACATGCCGGACACGGCGCTGCCCAACGCCTACTGCTACGAAGAGTTGCTGGAGGCCCAGCCGCCCGATTTCGAGTGGCCGCGCTTCGACGAATGGACCGCTTCCTCGCTGTGCTATACCTCCGGCACCACGGGCAATCCCAAGGGTGTGCTCTATTCGCACCGCTCCACGGTATTGCATGCGCTGTCCGTGCTGGCCTGCGACGATGTGCACATCGACCAGTATTCCGCCTGCCTGCCGGTGGTGCCCATGTTCCACGTCAACGCCTGGGGTGTGCCCTATGCCGTACCCATCGCGGGCGGGCGGCTGGTGTTTCCCGGGCCGCGCATGGACGGCAAGAGCCTGGCGGAGCTGATCAACGAAGAGGGGGTCACCGACGCCTGGGGCGTGCCCACGGTGTGGCTGGGCGTGCTCGGCCACATGGGCGAGACAGGGCAGCGCTTTACGCGCCTGAAGAGCGTGCTCATCGGCGGATCGGCGGCGCCCCAGGCCATGATCAAAAGCTTCAGGGAGGAATACGGCGTGAAAGCCCTGCAGGGCTGGGGCATGACCGAAATGAGCCCGGTCGGCACCGTCTCGACACTCAAGCCGTACATGCAGGATTGGCCGGATGCGGAGCGCTACAACGTGCTCGGCAAGCAGGGGCGGGCGCTGTACGGTGTGGACATGAAAATCGTCGGCACCGAGGGCGAGGCGCTGCCCCACGACGGCAAGGCCTACGGCGAGCTGCTGGTCAGGGGCGCGGTGGTCACCAGCGCCTACTTCAACGACGAGCAGGCCAGCCGTAAGGCATTCGATGCCGACGGGTGGTTTCGCACCGGCGATGTGGCCACCATCGACCCCGACGGCTACATGCAGATCGTCGATCGCACGAAAGACGTCATCAAGTCCGGCGGCGAGTGGATCAGCTCCATCGACCTGGAAAACGCCGCCGTCAGCCACCCCAAGGTTGTCGAAGCCGCCGTGGTCGCCGTGCCGCATCCCAAATGGGGCGAGCGGCCATTGCTGGTCGTGGTCAAGACAGCGGATGCCGATCTGACCAAGGACGAGCTCGTCGAGTACCTGCGCCCGCGCGTGGCCAAGCTGTGGCTGCCCGACGACGTGGTTTTTGTCGACCAGTTGCCGCACACGGCCACGGGCAAGCTGCGCAAGTCCGCGCTGCGCGAGCAGTACAGGGACTACGTGCTGCCCACACGCGGCTAAGCCGCCGCCTGGTCCCGGCGGGGCCAATCGGCGCGCCGTCACCCACTGACAGGAGACACCGCACCATGCCGCAACCCGTCAGCTACCAACGCCGCGGACGCGTGGGCCTGATACTGGTCGACAATCCGCCGGTCAACGCGCTCAGTGCCGCCGTGCGCCAGGGGCTGGTCGACGCGCTCGAACAGGCCGATGCCGACCGGCAGAGCCAAGTGCTGATGCTGGCGGGCGAAGGGCGCACTTTCATCGCCGGCGCCGATATCCGCGAGTTCGGCAAGCCGCGTCAGCCCCCCGACCTGAACACCGTTATCGAACGCGTCGAGGCGAGCCCGAAGCCGGTGGTCGCCGCCATCCATGGCACGGCGCTGGGCGGCGGCCTCGAGCTCGCCCTCGGCTGCGATTACCGCATCGCGCTGGCCCGGGCCCAGGTGGGCCTGCCCGAGGTCAAGCTCGGGCTGCTGCCGGGCGCCGGCGGCACCCAGCGCCTACCGCGGCTCACGGGCGTGGAGACCGCGCTGGAGATGATTACCACCGGGCGCTTCATGGGGGCCCCGGTTGCCGCCGAGAGCGGCATCCTGGATGACGTGCTGCAGTTCGGCGACATCGTCAACGCCGGCGCCGACTGGTGCGAGAAGCTGCTCGATCAGGGCGCGGCCAAGCGCCCGGTACGCGCGCGCGCCGAGAAGCTGGAGCTGGCGCGCGCCGATGCGGGCCTGTTCGACCGCGCGCGCGAAGGCCTCAAAAACAGCGCGCGCGGGCTCTACGCCCCCCAGCGCTGCGTGGACGCGGTGCAGGCGGCGGTGGAGCTGCCTTTCGAGCAAGGGTTGAAGCGTGAGCGCGAGCTGTTCATGGACTGCATGGCCTCGGACCAGTCTAAGGCGCTTATCCATGCGTTCTTCGCCGAGCGCAGGGCCGCGCGCGTGGCCGACGTCCCGCGCGACACACCGCGCCGCGAGATCGCCAAGGTAGGCGTGGTGGGCGCCGGCACGATGGGCGCCGGCATCGCCATGTGTTTTGCCAACGCCGGCCTGCCGGTCACCGTGCTGGAAGTGGACCAGACTGCGCTCGATAAGGGCTTGGCGCGCATCCGCCACACCTATGCCGCGCGCGTGGAGAAAGGGCGCATGGACCAGGCCGGGATGGATGCCTGCCTGGAGCGCATCCGCGGCAGCGTCAGCTACGACGACCTGGCTGAGGCGGACATGGTGGTCGAGGCCGCTTTCGAGGACATGGACGTCAAGCTGGGCGTGTTCGCCGAGCTCGATCGGCTGTGCAAACCGGGTGCGATTCTCGCCAGCAACACCTCGTCGCTGGATCTCGACCGCATCGCGGCCGCCACCGGCCGCCCCGAAGACGTGATCGGCACGCATTTTTTCAGCCCGGCGCACGTGATGAAGCTTTTGGAGGTGGTGCGCGGCGAGCGCACCGCCAAGGATGTGATCGCCACGGTGATGAAGCTCGCGCGCACCCTGGGTAAAGTCGGCGTGGTCGTCGGCGTGTGCGACGGTTTTGTCGGCAACCGCATGATTTTCCAATACATGCGCGAGGCCGAGGTGTTGGTCCTGGAGGGGGCGACGCCCGAGCAGGTGGACCGCGTGATGGTGGACTTCGGCATGCCCATGGGGCCTTTCACCATGGGCGATATGGCCGGACTGGACGTGGGCTGGCGTATCCGCAAGCGCCAGCGCCGGGAGCTGGCCGCGGATCATCCGCTGCCCAACGTGCTCGACAAGGTATGCGAGCGCGGCCGTTATGGACAGAAGACCGGCGCCGGTTGGTATCGCTACGAACCCGGTTCGCGTAAGCCCATTCCCGACCCGGAGGTCGCCGGGCTGATCGAAGCGGCGGCGGCCGAGCGCAGGGTCGAGCGGCGCACGCTGGACGACGCCGAAATCCTCAAGCGCTGCCTGTATCCGCTGATCAACGAAGGCGCCTATATCCTGGAGGAGGGCATCGCCCAGCGCCCCGGCGACATCGACGTCATCTACCGCTACGGCTACGGTTTCCCGGCGTGGCGTGGCGGCCCCATGTTCTACGCCGATCAGACCGGACTGCCCGCGATCCTGGACGATATCCGGCGCTGGCATGAGCGGTTGGGTGCCTGGTGGACCCCGGCGCCGCTGCTGGAGCGGCTGGTGCGCGAGCAAAAGACCTTTTCCAGCCTCGAGGACGAGGGCTCATGACGCGCGCGCCGGGGCCCGGTGAGGACTAAGCGATGGATCTGAATTTTACGCCGGACGAGCGCGCATTCCGCGAGCAAGTGCGCGCGTTCGTCGCCGACAAGCTGCCGGGCAAGACCGCGCGCAAGGTGCGCCACGGTCAGCGCCTGCACAAGGACGACTTCGTGACCTGGCAGCGCCTGCTCTACGAGCGCGGCTGGATCGCGCCGAACTGGCCCACCGAGTACGGAGGCACGGGGTGGGGCGCGGTGCAGCGCTACATATTCGAGGAGGAGTGCGCCGCCGCGTGCGCACCGCCGGTGATCCCGTTCGGCCTCAAGATGGTGGGGCCGGTGATCATCGCCTTCGGCAGCCCGGCGCAGAAGGAGCGCTTTCTGCCGCGCATCCTGCGCTCCGAGGACTGGTGGTGCCAAGGTTATTCCGAGCCCGGGGCGGGCTCCGATCTCGCCGCGCTCAACACCCGCGCCGAGCGCGACGGTGAGCACTACATCGTCAACGGCCAGAAGACGTGGACCACGCTCGCCCAGTACGCGGACTGGATCTTCTGCCTGGTGCGCACCGACCCCAAGGCCAAGAAGCAGGAGGGCATCAGCTTCCTGCTCATCGATATGCGCTCGCCCGGCGTGAGCGTGCGCCCCATCGTCACCATCGACGGCGACCGCGAGATCAACGAAGTCTTCTTCGATAACGTGCGCGTGCCGGTGGAAAACCGCGTGGGCGAGGAAAACCAGGGCTGGACCTACGCCAAATATCTGCTCACCCACGAGCGTACCGGCATCGCCGGCGTGGGCCAGTCCAAGCAGCAGCTCCGCCGGCTCAAGGCGGTCGCGGCCCAAGAGCGCCGCCATGGCCGGGCGCTGATCGAGGACGCGGCGTTTCGCGCCCGCGTGGCGAGGCTGGAAATCGAGCTCATGGCGCTGGAGATCACCAACCTGCGCGTGCTGGCTGCCGAGCGCGACGGCGGCGGCGTCGGAGCCGAGTCGTCGCTGCTCAAGATACAGGGCACCGAAATCCAGCAGGCGCTGAGCGAGCTCATGCTCGAGGCCTGCGGCGCTGCCGCGCTGGCCTATCGGCCCGAAGCTTTGGAAGGCGGCGGGTCCGAAGCGGACGACGCGGCCGCCGCGGCGCCGCGCTATTTCAACTGGCGCAAGGCGAGCATTTACGGCGGCTCCAACGAGATTCAGAAAAACATCATCGCCAAGCACGTGCTGGGGTTGTGAGGGGCGCACGCCATGGACTTTTCGCTCAGCGACGAACAACGCATGCTCGAGGACACGCTCGGGCGCTTCGTCTCGGAAGACTACACCTTCGAGTTCCGCCGCTCGGTGCTGGACAGCGACGCGGCGTTCAGCCGCGATACCTGGTCCGAGCTGGCGGAGCTGGGCGTAATGGGCCTTTTGCTGCCCGCCGAGGATGGCGGCCTGGGCGGCGGCGGCGTGGAGCAGATGCTGCTCATGGAGGCGCTCGGGCGCGGCCTGGTGCTGGAGCCGGTGCTGGCGAGCGTGGTCCTGGCCGGCGCCGTGCTGCGCCGGGGCGCGGACAGCGCGCAGAAAGAGCGCTGGTGTCCCGGATTGATCTCGGGCGAGCGCATTTTCACGCTCGCCTTCGACGAGCGCGCGGCGCGCGGCGAGCCGGCCTGGATTGCCACCCGGGCGCGGCGCGCGGACGGGAGCTATGTGCTCGACGGGCACAAGATCGCCGTGGCGCACGGCGACTGCGCCGAGCGCTTCATCGTCGCGGCGCGGCTTGAGGGCGAACCGGGCGCACGCCACGGCCTGGGCCTGTTCGGCGTCCCACGGGATGCGCCCGGTCTGAGCGTGCACGGCTACCCCACGGTGGACGGTCAGCACGGTGCCGATCTGACCCTGAACGGCGTGCGGGTGCGCCCCGAAGACGTCATAGGCCCGCCGGGCATGGGGGCCGGGATCCTCGACTACGCGATCGACTGCGGCCTGGCAGCGCTCGCCGCCGAGGCGGTGGGGGCGATGGAGACGCTGTTCCATATGACGCTCGACTATCTCAAAACGCGCAAGCAGTTCGGCGTCCCCCTGGGTCATTTCCAGGCCCTGCAGCACCGTGCTGTGGACATGCGCTCGAGCCTGGAGCAGGCGCGTTCGCTGGCGGTGCTGGCCGCGAACCGGCTGGAAGCAGAGGAGGGTGAGCGCGCGCGCGCCTGTGCCGCGGCCAAGGTCATGGCGGCGCGCAGCGCACGCCGCATCGGCCAGGAGGCGGTGCAGTTGCACGGCGGCATCGGCATGACCCTGGAATACGCTGCGGGGCACTACTTTAAGCGCCTGACCGTGATCGAGCAGGCGCTGGGCGGCGTCGACCGCCATCTGGAGCGCTTCGCCGAGCTTGGCGCGCAGGAGCAGACGGCATGATGCAGCGCCACTTCTCCGTCTGGCCCGCCCGGCGCCCGCACAGCCTGACGCTGCCCGCGACCGCTCTGCCTTACAACCTCACCGTTTCCGCCGCGCGCTATCCGGACAAAGCCGCGCTCGTCTACTACGGGCGCGAGATCAGCTACCGCACGCTCGCCGATGAGACCGCACGGCTGGCGGGGTACCTGCAACGCCAATGCGCCGTGGGCCGCGGCGATCGCGTCATGCTCTACCTGCAGAACAGCCCGCAGTTCGTGATCGGTTATTACGCCGTGCTCATGGCCGGTGCGGTGGTGGTGCCCGTCAATCCGATGAACCGGACTGCCGAGCTGTCGCACTACGCCGCCGACAGCGGCGCGCGGGTGGCGATCGCCGGCCAGGAGCTCGCCCGGCACCTGGCCCCGCTCGCCGGCCGCGGCGAGCTCGGGCACGCCGTCATCGCCGCCTACGGCGACTATCTGCCCGAGGCATCGGCCCGTCCCGCGCGATTGCCCGAGGTGGTGGCCGCTGCCGCTGAGCGCCCCGACTGGGCCGGCGCCGTGGCCTGGCGCGATGCGCTGGGTGCCAACGAGGCGCCAGAGCCGGTCGATGTGGGGCCGGGGGATCTCGCGGTGCTGCCGTACACCTCGGGGACCACCGGCTCGCCCAAGGGCTGCATGCACACGCACCGCTCGGTGATGGCGACGGCCGTGGGTGCGGCTTCGTGGCAGGCGCCGCTCGCCGACGCCGTGCATTTGATGACGTTGCCCCTGTTCCACGTCACCGGCATGACGCACAGCATGAATCTGCCGGTTTTCACCGGCGCGACCATGGTGGTGATGACGCGCTGGGACCGGGAGCTGGCGGCCGAGTTGATCGAGCGCTACCGCGTCACCCACTGGATCAATATCGCCACCATGGCCATCGATTTTCTGGCCAATCCGCGGGCGGGAGACTTCGACCTGTCCAGCCTGCAAATCATCGGCGGCGGCGGCGCGGCCATGCCCGCGGCGGTGGCCGAGCGGCTGCACGCGCTCACCGGGCTGGCCTATGCCGAGGGCTACGGCTTGTCCGAGACCATGTCGCAGACGCACATGAATCCGCCCGAGCGCTCCAAACCGCAGTGCCTCGGGATTCCTTCCTTCGACGTCGATTCGCGCATTATCGATGTGGAGAGCGGGGGCGAGCTGGGGCCGGACGAGGTCGGCGAGATCGTCTCGCGCGGGCCGCAGGTGTTTGAAGGCTACTGGCGCCGGCCGCAAGACACCGAGACGGCCTTCATCGACATCGGCGGCGAGCGCTTTTTCCGCACCGGCGACCTGGGCTACTACGACGAGGAGGGTTATTTCTTTCTCGTGGACCGGCTCAAGCGCATGATCAACGCCGCCGGCTACAAGGTTTGGCCCGCCGACGTGGAGGCGATCCTGTACCGCCACCCGGCTATCCTGGAGGCGTGCGTGATTGCCGCGCCGGACGAGCGCCGCGGCGAAACGGTCAAGGCCATGGTGGTGGTGCGCGAGGGCCGCGAGCTCAGCGAGGCCGAGCTCATGGAGTGGGCGCGCGGGCAGATGGCGGCCTACAAGGTGCCGCGCCGCGTGGAGTTCGTCGATGCCCTGCCCAAGACCGCCACCGGCAAGCTGCAGTGGCGCGCACTGCAGGAGCAGGAGTGGGCCGCCCAGCGCCCCTCGTGACCGCCGGACACGCTCAGCCGCGGGCGATCAGCTCGGAGACGTCGTCCTCGATGGCGCGCATGGCCTTGAACCAGGCCACGTGCGGATGGGCCGCGGTGCCGTTGGTGAGCGCGGCGAACGCGCCCCAGCGTCCGCTGGCGGTGCGGAAGTAGCCCGCCACGCCGAGCACGGAGACCGGGTCGTTGAGCGAGCCGGTCTTCACCATCACCTGCTTGAGCCACAGGCTGTCGCCGCCCTTGAGCATGTGCATGGGGCTGGACTGGGGCACGGACAGCGCGCCCAGAAACGCCGGAAACAGCGCCGGCCGGTGGTACATGGCGCGCAGCAGCAGGATGAGGTCTCGCGCGCTCACGCGGTTCTGCACCGTGAGCCCGCTGCCGCTCAACAGCACCGGTGGCGGCGGGTCCATCCCGCGCGCGTTCTTCAGGCTGGCGGCGAACGCCTCCAGCGTCTCGCCGCCGTCGCGCAGCGACGCCTGAACGGGCGAGGACCGATGTGCAAGATCCAGCGCCAGCGTGTCGGCCATGTAGTTGTTGCTGTAGGTGAGCATGCGCTCCAACAAAGCCTGCAACGGCCGTCCCCTGACCTGCGCCAGGGTGCGCGCATCCGCGGGCAAAGCCGATTGCTGCACCGAAAGGCCCCCGTCCACGCGCACGCCGCTCGTGCGCAAAATGCGCATCAGCAGCCGCCCGGTCTGGTGCGCCGGGTTGGACGCCGCCAGGTAGATGCGCTGCGGCTGATCGCCGGCGGGGATGCGCCCGCTCACGCGCACCGTGTCGCCCTGCTGGTCGGTGCTGCGCGACGCTTTGAGCCAGGGCGAGCGCGAGGCAGACACGGTGCGAACGCTGTTGGCGATTTCCACGACCCCGCGCTGGCCATGGCACGGCACCGCCTTGGCCGGCCGCCCGGCGCGCTGAGCGGGGATCACCGACACGCACCAGTTGCCGTAGTCCACGCCGGCCGCGGACAGCAGGGCGTTGTACGCATGAGCGGTGTGCGTATGGGCGTGGCAGCGGTCCTCGCTGATGCAGTTGACGGGTCCGAAGCGTGACTGGTTGATGATCAGCCTGCCGGTGACTCGGCGTATGCCGCGGTTGTTCAGGTTCTGGGCCAGCTGCCACAGATCGCGCGCCTGCAGGCCCGGGTCGCCGGCGCCGGCGAAGATGATGTCGCCCTCGAGCACGCCCTTGTCCTGGCTGGCCGTGGTGAGCAGCCGGGTGGTGAAGTGATGCTTGGGTCCCCAGCGCTCGAGCGCTGCCGCCGTGGTGTAGAGCTTGGTGAGCGAGGCGGGGGTGAGGCGCTTGCCCGCGTCGACGCTGCCCAGAAGCCGGTCGTGCTCGAGAAGGACAGCCTCGGCGCTGACGGCGACGCCGTGGTTCGCGAGCCGGCGTAAATGGCTGAAGGCCAGCGTGCGGGCGTGGGCCTGGATCGGGGGCAGGCAGAGCAGGGCGAGCAACGCGAAAACATAAGCCTTGATCGGCATAGGCAGCCCCCGGGGCGCGCCGCAGCGTTGGGTTGACAGGCATTGTAGCGGTTGCCGCGGGCAATGCCAGCCTGCCTATCGCCCGCCGGCGACCGCTGGTCGTCCGGGGCCCGTCAGCCCGGCTTGAGCGCGTTGTTTGCCTGCAGCGGTCGCGCCGGCAAGGCCGCTGTCCATTAATGGAAGTAATGGCCGCTACGGGGCCGTCTCAGCATGATCCAGCGCCGACGGCGCGAGCTCAGCCAGGAAGGCTTCCACGGCGCGGGCCGGCTGGCGGTTTCGTTGGCGGACCAGATGCAGCGGGCGCTGCAGCGACAGATCCTGTACGACGATCGCCTTGAGCTCACCACTGGCCAGCTCCTTTTCCACGGCGAGCCGCGAGATCAGCGCATAGCCCGCGCCGGCCGCCACGGCGCGTTTGATCGCCTCGCTGCCGCCCAGCGACATGGAGACGCGCGGTCTCAGCCCGCGCTCGGCCAACGTCGACTCGATGACCGCCCGCGTGCCCGAACCGGGCTCGCGGACAATAAAGGGCAATTGACACAGCTCCGCGGCGCTGATGAGCGCATCGCCGCGAGCCGAGGCCGGCGGGCCGATCAGGATCAGCTCGTCCATGCGGAAGATGTGCGCCGTCAGTTCGGGCGACGTTACAAAACCTTCCGTGAGACCGAGATCGACCTTCGCGTCGAGCAGGTTCTGCTGGATGATGTCGGTGTTGGAGATTTCCAGCGCGATTTCCACGCCCGGATAGGCTTGGCGGAAACGGGTCAGCACCGGCGGCAAAAGGTAGTTGCCGATCGTGGTGCTGGCGCCGATGGACAACTGTCCGCGGGCCAGGTCCTTGAGATCGCGCATCGCCTGTTCCGCCTGCTCGGCGATGGCGAAGACCTGCCGTGCGTGTTGTGCCAGCAACCGGCCCGCCTCGGTCAGGCGCACGCCGCGCGGCAGGCGGTCGAACAGCGTGACCCCCAGGCGCTCCTCCAGCTCCCGAATCTGGCGCGATACCGCGGGCTGGGCGATGTGCAATTGCTTGGCGGCTTCGCTGATACGCCCGCTTTGCGCCACCACGTGGAAAACGTGCAGATGGTGCATGTTCATAGATATACAATTATAGTATTTTGCGCATAATAAATATATATTTTAAATATATATGCACAGGCCATAAAATCCGCGGCATCGTTCATTGCCCGCTGCGATGCCATGTCCGTTCCAAATCGTGTCCTTGCCCGATCGCTCGAGCCGGCCCGTCCGGCCATGTTCAGCCGCTGGCTTGCGTATGCGGTTTACCCGATCGCCGCACTGGCGTGTCTGAGCCCTTATGCGTCCCCGGCAACGGCGCTGGGCGCCGGGATCGTGCTGGCGCTGGCGCTCGACAATCCTTATCAGCGCGCCGGGCGGCGGCTGTCGAAGTGGCTGTTGCAGGCTTGTGTGGTCCTGCTGGGCTTCGGCATGGATCTGGGGGTGGTGGTGCGTACCGGCGAGAGCGGGTTGATGTTCGCCGCCGTCACCATTGCAGGCGCGTTCGCGCTGGGCTTCGCGTTGACCCGTGCGTTCGGCATTGAGCGCCGCGTGGGTATGCTCATCACGGCCGGCACCGCGATCTGCGGCGGGTCGGCCATCGCCGCGGTGGGATCGAGCATCGACGCCCACGAGAGCGAGATGTCGGTGGCGTTGGGTACGGTGTTCATGCTCAACGCCGTCGCCCTATACCTGTTCCCGCCTCTGGGCCACGCGTTGGGCATGAGCCAAGTGCAGTTCGGGGAATGGGCGGGCATGGCGATCCACGATATCTCCTCGGTGGTGGGCGCGGCATCGCGCTACGGTGTCTCCGCGCTGCAGACGGCAACGGCAGTCAAGCTCTCCAGAGCGCTTTGGATCGTGCCCGTCGCGGTCGTGGCATCGCTGATTCATCGTCGCAACACGGGAGCCAGCGCCGGGCGTCTGCGTGCACCCGTGCCGTGGTTCATCGGCCTGTTTTTGTTGGCCTCGGTGATGCGCACCTTCATTGCGCCGGTGGCGGCTGCCGCGCCGGTGTTGGACACCGCGGCCGAGCGGGGGCTCACGGTCACGTTGTTCCTGATCGGGGCCGGACTGTCCAAGACCGCCCTCAAGGCGGTCGGCTGGCGGCCGTTGGTGAAGGGGCTGCTGCTGTGGGCCGCCATCAGCGTGGCGTCCGCCGCCCTCGTGTTGCAGTTGGGCGGCTGAGATGGGGTTTGGCTGAAAGTGCGGGCTCGGGGCGTCGGGCTGAAGTATCCGCCACGCGCCTTTTCAGCCCGCGGGCTCGACCCGGTTGCGCACCGGCTCGCCGCGCGCGAAGCGCTCGATGTTGTCGTAGACCATGGCGCGGCCGCGGGCGCGCGTGTCGGAGGAGACGCCGGCGCAGTGCGGCGTGACCACAATATTGTCCACCGACAGCAGGGGGTGATCCGGGGGCAGGGGCTCGGGGTCGGTCACATCCAGGCCGGCGCCGCGCAGCCTGCCGGTGCGCACCGCCTCGATGAGCGCCTCCTGATCCACGATGGGGCCGCGCCCCACGTTGACGAGCACCGCCCCGGGCTTCATGCGCGCGAGCGCCTCGCGCCCGATCAGCGCGCGCGTCTGCGCCGTGAGCGGGGCGGTAATGCACAGCGCGTCCGTGCTGGCCAACAACTCGTCCAGTGACAGCCAGGCGATGCCGTCCCGGGACGAGCGCGCGGCGCCCGAGCGGTTCCAGACTTCCACCGTCATGTCGAAGCAGCGGGCCTTGCGCGCCAGCGCCCGGCCCACGTGGCCATAGCCGAGGATGCCCAGCCGTTTGCCTTTGAGCTCCCAGCTCCAGGGGCCGGAACCGCGCCACTCGCCGCGTTGTTTGAGGTCCAAGTAGGGTTTGACGAAGCCGCGCGAGAGCACCAGCAGAAGCATCATGGCGTGCTCGGCGACCACGTCGGCGTTGTAGCCGCGCGTGTTGGCCACCTGTATGCCGCGTGCGCGAAGCGCTTGCAGGTCCAGCAGATCCAGGCCCACGCCGAAGTTCTGCACCAGGCGCAGCTTTGGCATCAGGTCGAGCAGGGCGGCGTCGACACGGGTCAGCGCGACGATCAGAACCTCGGTGTTGCGCAGGCGCTGCCGATCCGGGGCGTTTTCGGCGCCGGCAAAGGCGATGTCGTAGTTGTCGGGCAACTCGCGAAAGATTTGTGCGGTGGCGGCGTTGCGCAGGATGGTGACCACCGGGGCCCGTCGGCGCTCGCTCATGTAACCGTTTCCCTCGCTTTTTCAACCACTCAGCCGCGATGCGCTGAGGGCTCGCTTTGACATCGGCGCGCGGCGAACTTATACGTGGCCCATGGCGGTGCCGCGCTCGCGGCGGATGCAGTGCGTTCGTCGTGGCGGCGCCGAACCGCGCACAACATACGAGGAGGTGACCATGAGCGCAACACAGCCAGTTTCAACCAAACCGTCGGGCGTCAGCGAGGAGGAGTGGAAGCTGCGGGTCGACCTGGCGGCCTGCTACCGGCTCATGGCCCATTACGGCTGGGACGATTTGATCTTCACGCACCTGTCGGTGCGCGTGCCGGGGCCCGAGCACCACTTTCTCATCAACCCCTACGGGCTGATGTTTCAGGAGATCACCGCCTCGTCGCTGGTCAAGGTCGACGTCAACGGCGAACTGGTCGAGGACGCCCCCGGCCACGGCATCAACCCGGCCGGTTTCACCATCCACAGCGCCATTCATATGGCGCGCGAGGACGCGCAGGCGGTGCTGCACCTGCACGCGCGCGATGCTGTCGCCGTCTCCGCCCAGGACGAAGGGCTGTTGCCGCTGAGCCAGACCGCACTGCTGGTCTACAGCCGGCTCGCCTATCACGACTACGAGGGTGTGGCCCTGGATCTCGGCGAGCGCGAGCGCCTGGTGCGCGATCTCGGCGACAAGGACGCCTTCATCCTGCGTAACCACGGCGTGCTGACGGTGGGGTCCACGATTCAGGAGGCCTTCATTCTCATGTACTTCCTGGTCAAGGCGTGCGAGATTCAGGTGCAGGCGCAAAACGCAGGCGGCAAGCTGCGCCTGCCGTCACAGGACGCGGTCGAGACCACCCGTCGCCAGTCCCTCGATCGCACCCCGGAGACCGGCAAGCGCGCCTGGCCGGCGCTGCTGCGCATGCTCGACAGTCAGGACCCGTCCTACAAGAGCTGAGGGCGTAGCCAAAGCCCCGGGCGGTTCTCGCCGCCCGGTTCCTGGAATCAGAAGCTGTTGAAGAACCGTCGCGAGCGACGGCCGCGAAATGCCGAGCGCAGTCAGTTATTGAACAGCTTCTAGCGCACCAGGTCCCAGCCCGTCTGAGCCAGCAGCGTGGCGTTGCGGCCCACGTCGAGCGCGTGCTCGTCGCTGGCGTTGCCTTGCTGGGCGCGCGCGTAGACGCCTTGCGCGATGGCGGCCAGGCGGAACAGGGCGAAGGCGACGAAGAACGGCCAGTGCTCGATGGGCTCACGCCCCGTGCGCCGGCAATAGGCGGCCACGTAGTCCTGCTCCGCGGGGATGCCGGCTGCCAGATAGTCGATGCCCACCACGCCGCGCAGGCCGGGCTGGCCCGCGGGCAGGTGGTAGGGGATGCAGTTGTAGGCCAGATCCGACAGCGGGTGGCCCAGGGTGGCGAGCTCCCAGTCCAGCAGCGCGATGATCTCGGGTTTGTCCGGATGCAGCATGACGTTGCCCAGGCGGTAGTCGCCGTGGGCGATCGCGGTTTCGTCGCCTTCGGGCACGTTGTGCGGCAGCCATTCGATGAGCCGGTCCATGGCCGGGATGTCGTGCGTCTTCGAGGCTTGGTACTGCTTGCTCCAGCGCGCGATCTGGCGTTCGATGTAGTGGCCCGGCTTGCCGAACCCTTCCAGCCCCACAGCCTGCCAGTCGACGCGGTGCAGGCGCGCGAGCACGTCGTTCATGGCGTCGTAGACGGCGCTGCGCTCGGCCGGGCCGCTGGCGTCCGGCAGCGCCGGGTCCTGCACCACGCGCCCGTCCATATAGGCCATCACGTAGAAGGGCGTGCCGACGATGGCGTCGTCCTCGCACAGGTGCAGCATCTCGGGCACGGGCACATCGGTGTCGGCGAGCGCCTTCATCACCCGGTATTCGCGCTCCACCGCGTGAGCGGACGGTAGCAGCTTGCCCGGCGGTTTCTTGCGCAGCACGTAGCGCTCGTCGCCCGCCTCGATGAAGTAGGTCGGGTTGGACTGTCCGCCCTGGAACTGGGTGACGCGCGCGGGCGGGCGAAACCCCGCAATGTGGCGGGCCAGGTAGTCGCCGAGGCGCTTTTCGTCCAGTTCCATGCCGGCGCGCATGGGCACCGTGTGCGGTTTGCTCATGGTCGGATTCCTGTCGATGGCCTTACGGCCCATGATAACGGGCTGCACGAGTGCGTTGCCCGCGCGGGCCGCGCAAGCGCCGAAGACCGGGCGGCGGTCAGTGCAGGACGTCGGCGATGGTCACGCCGCCGTCGGCGACGATGACCTGCCCGGTGATGAAGCGCGCCAGCGGCGAGGCGAGAAACAGCGCCAGACCGGCGATGTCGTCCGGCTCGCCGATGCGCCTTAACGGCGTCTTGGCCTCCGTCTCTTTGAGCAGATCCGGGTTTTCCCACAGCGCGCGTGCGAAGTCGGTGCGCACCAGGCCCGGGGCGATGGCGTTGACGCGGATGTTGTGCTCGCCCCATTCGACCGCCAGGTTGCGCGCGAGCTGCGCTTCGGCGGCCTTGGAGATGCCATAGGTGCCGATTACGGGATTGCCGCGCAGCCCGGCGATGCTGGAAATCACCACCACCGCGCCGTCGCCGCGCTCGGCCATTTGCGGCAGCACCATGTTGCACAGCCAGAACGTGGATCGCACGTTGGTGCCCATGATCTTGTCGAAGGCCGCATCGCTGATGTCGCCGAGCGGGCCGTAGACCGGGTTGGTGGCGGCGTTGCACACCAGCGCATCGATGCGCCCCCACGCCCGCAGGGTGCTGTCCACCAGGTTCTGTAGCTGATCCTTGTGCGAGACGTTGCAGGGCACGGACATGGCCTCGAAGCCGGCCTGGTGCATCTCGTGCACCACCTGCTCACAGGCCTCGGGCTTGCGGCTCGAGATCACCACGCGCGCGCCGGCGCGCGCCAGGTGCTGGGCAATTGACTTGCCGATGCCGCGGCTGGAGCCGGTCACCAGCGCCACCTTGCCGGACATGTCGATCATCGCTGGACCTCCTTGAGATCGGTGCTTGAGGGTCGTGAGCGCGGGCGCGGCCGTCAACGTCTTGGACGCCGCGGCGCCCGCCGCGGTTCAACCGGGGCGGGCACGCGCCCGGGGCTACAGGAAGTCGGCCCCGGCCTCCTCGATGAACGACTCGGCGTCGCCCTGCCAGGTGAGATCGCCCGTCTCCAGCAGGTAGATGCGATCCGAGTGCTTGAGGGCGAAGGTCACGTTCTGCTCGCCGAGCAGGATGGTGAGGCCGGTCTCGTCGCGCAGGCGCTCCAGCGCGGTCGAGATGTTTTCGATGATCAGCGGCGCCAGGCCCAGCGTGGGCTCGTCCAGGATCAAAAGCTTCGGGCGCTGCATGAGCGCGCGCGCGATGGTGAGCTGTTGCTGTTCGCCGCCGCTGAGGGTGAACGCGGCCTGCTTCTGGCGCTCGCGCAGCACCGGGAACAGCTCGAACACCCGCTCCAGGCTCTCGCGCAGCTCGGGCTTGGCCAGGCGCTGGCCGCCCATCTCCAGGTTCTCGCGCACGCTCATGTAGCGGAACAGCTCGCGCGTCTCGGGGCACAGGCCCAGCCCGTAGTCGGTGACCGCGGCCGGCGTGCGCCCCCTGAGCGAGGTGCCCTGCCAGACCACGTCGCCGTCGTAGGCGACAAAGCCCAGGATGGATTTGAACAGCGTGCTCTTGCCGGCGCCGTTCAGCCCCACCACGGACACGAACTCGCCCTCGTGCACCTGAATGTTGGCGTCGCGCAGGGCCTGCGCCTTGCCGTAGCGCACCGACTCGATTTTGACGTCGAGCATGACCGGGCGCGCTTCGGCCTTGGCCGCCGCCTCGGCGCTCGACTCCACGTCCAGCGCCTCTTTTATCTGCTCCTTGCCGGGCTCGGCTTCGTCGAAGGTGCCGCCGAAGTAGACCTCGCGCACGCGCGCATCGCCGGTGACCTCCGCCGGCGTGCCCTCGGCGATCTTCTCGCCCACGTACATCGCCACCACCCGGTCCACCAGCGAGGCCACGGCCTTGACGTTGTGGTCCACCAGGACGATGGCGTGGCCTTCGTCGCGCAGTTGGGTGACCAGCTCGGAGAACTCGCGCACCTCGTTGGGGGCGAGGCCGGCGAAGGGCTCGTCCAGCAGCAGCACGGCCGGATTCAGCGCGATGGTCTTGGCCACCTCCAGGCGGCGCAGGTCCGCATAGGCCAGCGACTCCGGCAGGGCGTCGGCGACCTCGCCCAGCCCTACGCGCTCGGCGATCTCGCGCGCGCGGCGCATCACATCCGGCTTGGAGAAGAGCTGGAAGATGGTGTTGGGCAGCAGCGCCAGCTTGATGTTCTCCAGCACGGTCTGGCGCTTGAGCGGGCGCGAGTGCTGGAACACCATGCCGATGCCGCGCTCGGCGATGCGGTAGGTGCGCCGGCCGGCCGCCTCGCGTCCGTCCAGGCGCACCGAGCCCGCGTCCGGGCGCACGATGCCCATGATCAGCGACAGCGTGGTGGATTTGCCCGAGCCGTTGGGCCCGATCAGCCCGAGGATTTCGCCGCGGTCGACGCTGAAGGCCAGGTCGTTGACCGCGCGCAGGCCGCCGAAGCGCTTGGACAGGCCGCTGACTTGCAGAATGCTCATCGGCGACCTCCCGCTACGCGCGCCAGGACCCCGAAGAAGCCGTCAGGGTAGAACAGCAGCACCAGCAGCGCCAGCGCCGCCACCACGGCGGTGCTGAGCTGGCCCAGCGGGCGCAGGATCTCGCCGGCGACGATCAGGAACACCGCGCCGATGATGGAGCCGGCGATGGAGCGCCGTCCGCCCAGCACGGTGGCGATGATGATCTGGATGGTCACGGTGAGCGCCACCACGGTGCCCGGCGAGGCGGTGCCGAGATAGAACACGGTCATCGCCCCGGCGATGCCTGAGAACAGCGAGCTCAGGATGAAGGCCAGCAGCTTGAACTTGGTGACCGAAAAGCCCAGCGCCTCGGTCTCGGTCGGGTCCTGGCCGCTCGCCTCCAGGATCAGCCCGATGTTGGAGTTGGCGATCACGGTCATCACCACGCCGCTCACCACCATGAAGCCCAGCGCCCAATAGTAGTTGCCCGACGAGCTGATGGAGAGCACATTGGGCAGGGCCAGGCCGATCTCGCCGCCGGTGACCCCGGCGAAGATGGTGATGAACTTGGACAGGATCAGCACCGAGACCAGCGTGACCAGCCCGAAGTACGGCCCGCGCAGGCGCAGCGCCGGGCCGGCCAGCAGCAGCCCGCCGACCACGGCGGTGGCGGTGCCGCCCACCACGCACAGCCACAGCGGCAGCGCGGTGTTGGTGTTGAGCAGCGCCGCGCCGTACGCGCCCAGGCCCACCAGGAAGGTCGGCCCGAAGTTGACCTCGCCGGAGTAGCCGAACAGCAGGTCCCAGGACATGGCGTAGACGGCGAAGTAGTACGCCACCGTGAGCACGCCCAGGAAGTAATAGCCCATGAAGTGGGGGAAGACCGCCAGCACCGCCACCGCCACCAGC
>Ga0209921_1000222_pt1 | contig 20164 bp, 16 predicted proteins | sample SalPonF2_C_D2_MG_FD_185730 | JGI IMG/M metagenome (GOLD analysis project Ga0209921, IMG submission 185730) | Salt pond soil microbial communities from South San Francisco under conditions of wetland restoration - Salt Pond MetaG SF2_C_D2_MG... ...
CGGTTTCTCGTGCAGGTTAAACATAGTCGGGATACTGGGACCATATATGTCGGTATCCACAAGACCCACTTTCGCACCGGTCTTTGCTAAGGCTACGGCAAGGTTAACGGCGACTGTAGATTTTCCCACACCTCCTTTTCCGGAAGCCACAGCGATAATATTTTTAACGCCCGGTAAAAGTGAAGTATCACCTTGCTGTTGTGTCCTGCCTTTTTTTACATTAGAGGACATATTGATAGAGACTACAGCTTCTTTATCTACCAAATGTGAAATAGCATTTTTACACGCTCTTTCTATTTCCTCTTTTAACGGACATGCAGGTGTAGTTAGATTTACGGTAAATGAAATATTTTTACCTTCAATGTTAAGATCTTCCACCATATTCAGCGTTACGATATCTTTTCCAAGATCCGGATCTATAACATTAGATAGGGCTTCTTTTACCTGATCTTCTGTAATTGGCATAATTAGAAGGAAATTTCAGTTCTTAAAAAGTATTTTTTTTATTATTGCTTGTAATCTAAAAGGGAAGTGTTAAATCTTAATGAATTTTAGTACATAATTCATATTGGTAACAACTCTCTTTCGTGTTTTATTATTTGAGTGTAAGATACGAATTTGATTCTTACGATTAAACTGTACCATCAAAACCGTTATTGTATTATATAAATCGTATATTTCTCATTAACTTTTGCTACTTGTTAGGATTATTTGGCTAATAAACCGTTTTGCAAAGAATTCTAATTAATGAAAGAACACGAATCAGGTGTATGAATAATTATTTAAAACAACAGCAACCGGTTAAAATACCTGTACCAGGTAATAAAATTATTGAAGAACATTTTGGAAAGGTGGCCACAAAAAGCGATGATTTTTCGCTTGCCCATATGCAGGCCCCTTCCGGATGGTCAGAACCGGCACAAAAACCTGATTTTGATGAAATAACTATTATGGTTAAAGGCAGAATGAAAATATTAATAAACGATAATGAGGAATTCATTATTAATGCCGGCGAGAGTTTTATGAGCAGAAAAGGGGTAAAAATTCAATACTCTAATCCTTTTGAGGAGGCAAATGAGTACTGGTCGGTCTGTATTCCTGCCTTTAGTCCGGAAACCGTCAATCGACAGGAATCCTGATAATCAAATAAATAATAAGTATTAAATATGGGATAACATTTATGAAGAGTGAGACGACAAAAAAAACACCCTTTTATGAGATTCATAAAAAGAGTGGCGCGAAATTAATAGATTTTGGTGGATTTGAAATGCCTGTTCAATATACCACAATTCGTAAAGAACATAATGCGGTACGAAACGGTGTTGGTATATTCGATGTTTCTCACATGGGTGAAATTTATGTCACCGGCGATCATGCGTTAGACTTTATTCAAAAGATTACGGTAAATGATGCTTCCAAACTGGAGCCGGGCAAGGCACAATATTCGGTTATGTGTTATGAAGATGGAGGGATCGTCGACGATTTAATAGTATATATGCTCGGAGATCAAAAATATATGCTGGTGATTAATGCTTCGAATCGTGCTAAGGATTTTGAGTGGATGAAAAAGCAAAATGATTTGGATGTTACACTGAAAAATGCATCCGATGCTATGTGTTTACTCGCCGTTCAAGGTCCCGATTCGGTTAAAACATTGCAGAAATTGACGAATGTTGATTTGAATAGCATTGGATTTTATCGTTTTAAGATTGGTGATTTCGATGGCTATGATGATATCATTTTGTCCGGGACCGGATATACCGGTGAAAAAGGTTTTGAAATATATTTTGATAAGAATAATGCCGATCCTGAAGAAATCTGGAATGATATCATGGATGCTGGAGCCGAATATGATATTCAGCCAGCCGGATTAGGTGCTCGTGATACCCTTCGACTGGAAATGGGTTTTGCATTGTATGGAAATGATATTACTAAAGATACGAATCCGCTTGAAGCCGGATTAGGTTGGCTTACAAAATTGCAGAAAGACAGCTTTATCGGGAAAAATGCCTTGCTGAATGTTAAAGAAAAGGGATTGTCCCGGAAATTGGTAGGATTTAGGATGGAGGAAAAGAGATCGATACCAAGAAGTCATTACAAGATTTACGATGCGGACGATCATGTTATTGGGGAAGTAACCAGTGGAACGATGTCCATAACTCTTGGGGAAGGTATCGGTATGGGATATGTAACAATGTCTCACAAAGAAGAAGGAGAAGAAATATTTATTGGGATACGTAATAAAAAGGCGAAAGCCAATGTTACGAAACCACCCTTTATTAAAAAGAAATAGTGAATAGTTTGATTAAAATGAGTTATAAAATAGATGTATTTTCCACGGCTCATTCCATACAGGAAGAGGATGTCAGAGGCAAAGTGATTGTCGTTATTGATGTATTACGGGCCAGTTCCACCATAGTCGCAGCTCTTGTAAACGGAGCAAAAGGAGTAATCCCAGTTGAGGATATGGAGGCGGCCAGTAAAATTGCTCTTAATTTGGATTCATCCCGCTATTTGTTGTGTGGTGAGAAAGATGGTAAAAAAATCGATGGTTACCATCTGGGGAATTCACCTCTGGAGTATACCCGGGATGTTATTGAGGAAAAAACGCTTATATTTAATACGACCAACGGGACCAAAGCGATAACCAGAGCCAATCTGGCTGAAAAAATTATCATCGGTTCTTTTTTGAATCTGAAAACGATAGTCAAAGAACTGAAGGACGTGGAAAACGAAATCATTTTGCTTTGTGCCGGTTGGAAAAATCGTCTTTCTTTGGAGGATAATCTGTGTGCCGGAAATATCATCTATGATTTGATGGAAGGAACATTGCCTGAAGACGCAAGTGACGGGGCTAAAGTCGCTTTTGTGCTTTACGAAAAATTTAAGGACAATATTAACAATACCATTAAAACATCAAATCATGCAAAACGGTTGAAAAATCTGGTTAATACAGATGATGTGAATTATTGTAGTCAACTGAGCATATTTGATACGCTCCCGGAACTTAATGAGGGAATCATCACAGACGCACGCAATGGCTCAAAAAAGCAAAACCCAAAAAGCAAGTAAAGGGGTGAGCGGTTTTTCCGGTTCATCCCGAAAAATGGAAGTTATCGGCTTATTGATTATAGCCATAGGTGTCCTTATTGCTCTTTGTATCATCACCTATGTTCCAAACGATTATGCCATAATCCATAATGTTTCTTTAAAGAAGGTGCTTACACCCTCTAAAGGACCCTCTCTGCGCGTCCAAAATGGTTTGGGCGTTGTTGGAGCTTATTTATCGCACATTTTCGTGTATTTACTGTTTGGCTACCCAAGCCTGGTTATACCGGTTTTAATTGTTTTTTACGGCTGGTATACTTTCCGTAGTAAACCTTATCGTGAATTGAACTGGCAAACGGTTTATGGCATCTATATGATGTTAGTGGTCTCTACGTTTATTGGCTGGTTTTATAATGTCTACCATATGCAGATCATAAGCCTGAATGGATTCACCGGTCAGGCACTTGCTCGTATTCTTCGGAAGGTAATCGGGTTTTACGGCTCTTTCATATTGTTATCGGCTCTATTTTTGATCGGCGTACTATTCCTGGTTGACAGAGATATTCAAACAACCATCGACCGTTTTAAAGAGATGTTTGCGCAGTTTAACCGGAATCGGGCTGTTAGTAAAGAGGAACGGGCCAGAATAGCGGCTCAAAGAAAAGAGGGAAAAAAGCGACGGAAGGAAGAGAAGCGTAAACAAAAACAGGCTCGCATAAAAACCGTCGAAGAAAAAGTAGAAAAAACAAATGCTGAGGGAAAAAAACCGCTGGATTATGTAGCTGCTCAATCAGAAAAGCGTGAAAGGGAGCGTATTCAACGTGAAAAAGAGGATAGTCAGAAAGATTACATAAAAAATCGCGCCATCCTGGATAAAAACGGCGGATCCTCAAAAAATAAAAGTGAAGATGAAGAGGATAAAGATGATGTCGGCTTAAACGTATATGTAGGGAAGGGCGAGGAAGAAGCCGGTTCTCGTGATCTGGAAAAACAGCAGAAAAGCAAGGAAAAGGAAAGTCCGGTCATCCGCTATAAATTTCCGACGATCAAATTATTAGACACACCGCCTAATGAGGGAAAAGATGTCGATTTTGAAGAGATAAATGAGAAAAAGCTGATCATTCTCGATAAACTGAAACGCCACAATATCGAAATTTTATCGATCGACGCTATTGTTGGCCCGACCGTAACGTTGTATGAATTAACGCCTTCCCCTGATGTAAAAATCAGTAAGATCGAAAGTTATGCCAATGACCTGAAAATGGCGATGGCCACACATGGTCTTCGTATCATTGCGCCGATACCGGGAAAATCTGCGGTGGGTATTGAGGTTCCGAATAACAAACGCGAGACGGTCTATATAAAATCGGTGATCAATACCCGTAAATTTGTGGATAGTAATAAAGAATTGCCGATCGCTTTTGGAAAGACGATTGAAAATGAGGTTTTTATGATCGATCTGGCACAACTTCCTCATTTGCTCATTGCCGGCGCGACCGGATCCGGTAAATCGGTCGGGATCAATACGATTATTACCTGTTTGCTGTACAAATGTCATCCTGAGAATCTCAAGTTTGTTCTGATTGATCCAAAGAAAATTGAATTATCGCTTTATCGTAATATTGAGAGCCATTTTCTGGCCACTCTGCCGGATGCTGACGAACCAATCATCACGGATACCACTAAAGTTTTGGAAGTCCTCAACAGTGTTTGTAAAGAAATGGATGAGCGCTACGAACTTTTGAAAAAGGCGCTGGTGCGCGATCTCAAATCCTACAATAAAAAATTCAAATCCGGTCAGTTAGATACCGATGATGGTCACAAGCATTTACCGTATATTGTAGTCGTTATTGATGAGCTGGCTGATTTGATGATCACAGCCGGTAAAAAAATCGAGGAACCGATTGCCCGGATTGCGCAGTTAGCCAGGGCGGTGGGTATCCATATGGTGATTGCTACTCAGCGCCCATCCGTTAATGTCATTACCGGAACTATTAAAGCGAATTTCCCGGCAAGAATTGCCTATCAGGTTGCCTCAAAAGTCGATTCAAGAACCATAATTGATACTAAAGGAGCCGATCAACTCGTAGGTAAAGGAGATATGCTGTTTTCCGGCGGCGGACCTATGGTCAGAATCCAGAATGCTTTTGTATCGACCGAGGAGGTTGAACGGATTACCAGTTTCATCGGCGAACAGCGTGGTTATGAATTGCCGTATCATTTACCCGTGATCGACGAAGGTGGTTCGGGCGGTAACGGCGTGCTTGACCGTGAAGAGCGGGATGATCTATTTGAAGAGGCCGCTAAAGTCGTTGTCTTGCATCAGCAGGGTTCCGTATCATTATTACAAAGAAAACTTCGTTTGGGATATAACCGGGCCGGTAGAATCATCGATCAATTATATAACGCCGGGGTTGTCGGACCTTATCAGGGAAGTACGGCAAGAGATGTTCTCGTCGAAACAGAAGAAGAACTTGATGATATTTTGAGGAATTTGGATGACTAAACATTGGAAAGCAGATGGAAAATGGTTGCTGTTGCTCATAATCATAACAGCAGTGCCGGCACTTGCTTCTGCTCAATCTCATATTTTTAACGAACTCAAAAAAAAATTCGATAAAGGTAATATTTTCAAAGCGAATATCAATAATCAATTCGTCGATTCCTATACGCATGATACGGTTACGACCGATGGTGATATCTGGATTGGCAAAAATCGCTATAAGATTATATTAAAAGACCGTTATATTTTAGTCGACAGTCTCACTTCACGAGTATACAATGCAGTCAAAAACCAATTGATCATATCAAAATATGACCCACAGGAAGATGATTATGCTCCTTCCAAATTTCTATCAGGTTCCCAGCATTCCTATAAAATAGAGCAAAGTAAAATTCCTAATTTTGGGTATCTCATAAAATTAATTTCCAAAGATCCCTTTTCTGTTTATAAAAAAGTGGAAATTGAAGTCGACAAATCGCTGATCCCAAAATATATTAAGACTATTGATCAAACCAAAAATGAGACTGTTTCAAAATTTTATGATGGTAAATTCATAAAACCGACGCCTAAAATGTTTACCATTTCATATCCCAAGAATGCTGAAGTCATAGATTTGAGGAAATAAACGGTGCACAGATTAAGAAAAGGTTTACAGTTTCTAATCAGCCTTGCAATAGGGTCACTTTTTTTATGGCTAGCGTTTCATAATGTAAAATGGGACAGCCTGTGGCATTATATGGAAAAAATGCATTATGGATGGTTGGCTCCGTACATCGTCATATTCCTGATTTCACATTATTTGAGAACCGAACGCTGGAAATTACTGATCGAAAATAAAGATGTTCGTGTGGATCGGTCTGTGCTCTTTTCAGGTGTTATGATCGGCTATGTGATCAATTATGCCATACCCCGGTTAGGTGAGATATCCCGTTGTGTTTACGTCGGACGCAGGGAGAAAATAAGTGCCAGTAAGTTGCTTGGAACGGTAATACTCGCACGTGTCATCGATCTTGTTTGCCTGATTGGTTTAATGGGTTTCGTCTTTTTTTATATCGTTACCGACCCGAAGACGCTTCGCCAGCTTTTTGGGAATGAAACGGTAAACTGGTTTCATGATTTTTTTTCGATCAGCAATCTCGCCTATTTATTTTTATTAGGAATTGCTGTCCTGATTGTTATGTATGGAATATACCGATTTTCAAAATGGCTAAGTAAGCATAACTCGTTAGTTGCAAAACTGCATGACAAGGTTGTCAATTTTATCAAAATGGTGGTTGACGGAATAATGGGAATCAAACAGATCAGAAATTGGCCTTTATTTATTGGTTTGACCTTATTAATGTGGTTCTGTTATATTTTAATGACGTACATCCCTTTTTACATGTTCAATATGGTTTCGACTTTTCATCTGAACATGGTGGATGCGTTAACGGTGACCGTTCTTGCTGCTTTAGGAATTGCGATTCCATCACCCGGTGGAATGGGCACTTACCACTATTTAGTAAAACAATCGTTATGGGTTCTGTATAATGTTCCACAGGTCACTGGATTGGCATATGCATTTATAACCTATTCCGTTTCCCTGCTGCTATTTCTTACAGCGACTCCTATTATTATCTTAATAAGCAGATTGCTGCACGCGAGAAAAAGAGATAAAATTGATTTTAATACACTATTGATGACGCCCGAAGAACAAAAAGAAAAATAAAGGGATGTAATGTAATGATTACGTAAAATGACTATAATACGTACATCATTTCGGTTCTTCCGGTTTTCGAAATATATTAAAACAAGTAATATCTCTGTATATCCACAAATAAATAGTTTTTTAGTACGTATTTAATTAGTTATTTCTTAAGACCATCTGTACGGCTCAAGTAAAAAAGTAATGTGATGTTTAAAACAATATGTAAAGTAACTTTCGCGGCGGGATTATTACTATATCCCCTGTTGAGCATGGCCCAACAGGCTAAGAAACCATCGAATTCACTTCTTCCTGATATTAATCCACAGGATATCGAGATTAAAGGTAACTTTAAGGCAACTTTTCCGGGCTTACGCCGTCAGCCAATTTTGGGATTTAATCCGACATCCCCGATTTTTCAAATGAACAAGAATCATGTTCCGTATATGGAAAGTCCCGATCAGGCTGTAGCTAATATATCCATCAGTAAACTCGAAAGTCCGATTGCTCCGCAGAAACATTACTTTACCTATCCCAAATCATCAAGTTTGTATTCCATGTTAGGATGGGGAACCGATATGAGTCCGCAATTAAAAGCTTATGGAGAATTTCATTCCAATCAAGAAACCACCGTTTTAGCAAAGGTGAATTTTGAGTCAAGTAATGGACATTATGCCAATCAGGCAGATTCGTATCGTAATTTCAATTTCAATGTTAACTGGCTTCATAAGCTGAGTAAAGAATCCCGCTTAGGTTTTGGCGTGGAAGGGATGAATAATTTTAATTACCGACCCGGATATGCTCAAAAAACAGAATATGGGAATGTTGGATTACAAGCCGGTTTTGAGCATTTAAAAAACGAGTTTGATGAGTTTAAAGCACATATCAATTATCATTACTTCCGGTATCTGCCCAAAGTAACCAATGTTCAGAGTTCCGAACATGTCATAGATCTGACATTGCATAAAACGTGGACTGGTCCAGCTATGAATTCCAATTTTATTGCGAATCTGAATACACAGTCATCCATTTATACTAATCCCATCCTGACAAATGAGAACTGGGATATTGTAAACCCGGAAATTGGATATCGTGTCAGAAAGGGTTATAGTCATCGCATCACGTTAAAAGTTGATGGCTTTTATGCGAAAGACCAAAGTGCCGGTAAATTTTTTGCTTATCCTGATCTGACGTATGAATTTTGGAAAGGCACGAATTTCAAATTTACAGCTAATGTAAACGGTAAAGTTTTCAATCCGGGAATGCAGGGTCGTTACTTACAGGATGAAATGTTAGTAACCCAGATGAATCCTTTGAATGAACGCGTACTGACCGGTCGCGCTCACGCCCAATTAACTTTTTTCAAAGGTTTACAATTCTCCGGTGGATTCCGTTATCAGAAATATTATATGTTCCAATATGTAAGTCGTAATCCATTAGGACAATATCAGTTATCACAGGATACCAATACTCGCATGTGGCGGGCCTATTTAGGCTTATCTTATGATGTTATTGCGAATAAGGTTGCATTTACCTCTAAATTTTACCTGCAAAATCAACAGCTTTCGAATGGTAATGATGTCCCATTCATGGAAAACTCGGGAATTACGACGGAATTATCGGTTAATCCCGTAAGTAAACTGAATTTTAAACTCTGGGCTAATTACATCGGCAAACGACCGAAAAGTACAAGCGGAGATTTAAATGCTGCCATTTTATTAGGAGGACATATTGAGTACCGGTTTACACAACACATTGGTGTGTACATTAGCGGTAATAATTTACTGAATCGGCAATATGTAATGTGGCCAAATTATAAAGAGATGCCACTTCGAATATTTGGCGGGATAACACTGACGAGGTAATCATGAGTAAAAAACTGGAAAACGCGTTACTTGAAGTTATCAGAGATCAAATCAATCAAAAAAATAAAGTTAGGATTGATGGACTTGGTACGTTTCATCCTCATCATGAACCCCGGTATCACGTACAGTATAAAAATGGAAAAGTAGTTTTACGACCGCCCAAAGATAGTATTACATTCACCCCAGAAAATAATAAAGCATGACTTTAACAAACGATGAATTAGTTAAAAGACTTGCTGGAAAACTTCAGAAATCAGAGCATGCAGTTTCGGAAGAGCTCAATGCATTAGTTCAGGAACTAAATGATGCGGTGAGCAAAGGGGAAGAATATATTATAGATGGAATTGGAACATTTCGGGTTACAAACGGAGAACTGGTTTTTGAACCCGATGCCATACTTGCCATAGAAATCAATCATAAATATGCCGGTATGGAAGATATTGAGATCCTTGGAGCGGATAAAGAAGGGAAAGACGAGGAGATAGAGCCCAAAGAAAAAGAAGATAAATCAGATGGCAACGTTCCAAAAGATGAAGATGAATGGTCTCCGATTCATTTTGATGATCCCAATATTTCCAACCTCACAGATTTAAAGGATGAAACTACGAAGGGTAAAAATGGTAATGGGAAACATGAATCAGAGATCAAAGAACAATTAGATGAAGTAAAACGTAAGGTCAGGCAACTTGAGTCGGATGAGGGTAATCAAAATGAGGAAGAACCTTTTTTGGAAGACTCTGAAGATTGGGATGATTCGGCCAATGATGATGAAAACAAGATTGTCTATGAGGGAAATCAGGAAGAAGACCATGTTATCGATGAAGCTGTTCCCAAAGAACCGGTAGTTGAAGACCCGAAAGAAGAGAAACCGCCTAAAAAAAAGAAAAAAAGGGTAAAAAGGAGATCGAGAGGAGAAAGAACGGTCAGTGGATCGGTCGCGATCATTGTAGGAATTCTCGGTGTATTTTTTGTCGTCGGATTAGTTTGGATTTTGGTGACCTATAACGGAAATCAACCTAATGCGAATGTTTTATTAGGCGAAAATGCAACACAAAAACAAACCAGTAAAAGCAATGCCCAACCACAAAGGCAGCAACCATCATCGGGAAACAATCAGAATAATGGCGGAGGTTTATTTGCCAATCCTCAGCCTGGTTCTTCCAATTCAAATAGTGACAATACGAATACTGCTAAACGGTCAAATTCGCAATCAATGAGGATGAAAACATCATCCCCGCAAACAAGTAATCAAACACCTACCACACCACCAACGGGCACTTCATCAAATAACACAAATTTATTTGGATTAAAAGGTGATTTATCACCAAAAAATACCGATTTTTACACCATCGTCGTATACTCCTTAACAGACCACAAGCGTGCAGAAGAAGTTAGGAATAATTTGAGCAGTAAAAATTATCGTGTTTCATTAACACGCTCGAGACTGAATAATCAGTACATTTATCGAGTCGGACTCGGTCAATTTAAAAATACAGCAAGTGCAGAACAGGCTGCCAAGGGCCTGCCATCGAAGTTTCGAGATAACCACTTCATTAAGCATGTCCATTTGAAATCAACAAACGAGTAAAATCATAAGAATATGATTACCCTACTATCTTTTTTTATGACAGTTGCACAGGACACGGCCTCCGCAGCGGATAGCCTGACTAATGCAATGGCACAAAGCAGTAACAGTATTTCATTATTAAAAATGCTGATTGATGGCGGTCTCATTATGATACCTATCGCCATACTGTCCATACTTGCTATTTATGTAATTGCCGAACGTTGGCGTTTTCTGAATAATTCAAGAGTGGAACCTGAACATTTTTTAGCTACGATAGAGGATATGTTAAAAAATGGCAATGTCAGAGAAGCCATTCACTATTGTGATCAAATGGATAAGCCGCTGCCCCGTATTTTGAAAGCAGGGATCAAACGATTAGGCCGTCCTATGCTCGATATTGAGGATTCCATCAAAAACGCCGGTAAGAAAGAAAGTTATATGCTGGAAAACAGGATGGATTGGCTGGCGACCATTGCCGGTGCCGCTCCGCTTCTTGGATTCCTGGGTACCGTAACCGGTATGATTGAAGCCTTCCAACAAATTCAGAATTTGCAGGGAGCTGTTAATCCCAGTGTGTTAGCCGGTGGTATATGGCAGGCTTTGTTAACCACTGCATTCGGTTTAACTGTCGGGATTATCGCGTATTTCTTTTATAATTTCCTTTCAGCGAAAATAAACAGGATGATATTCGAATTGGAAAATTCCAGTACCGAATTTATTGAGTTATTGCAAGCCCCTTCAAATAAAAAGCAGACGGTACAACGATGAATTTTCGTGATGAAAACGATCGACTGAAGCCTTTATCGGTTTTTTCCCATTCTTCATTAACGGATATCGTATTTTTGCTTCTGGTATTTTTCCTACTGACTTCATCTTTTGTCGTCAATTATGGAATCAAAGTGAATATTCCTAAAGCTGAGAGCGGTTCTCCAAAACAGTCACAGTATATCACCGTGACCATCACAAAGAGTAAGAAGTATTATGTAGGAGGGAAGCTCACGAGTCCGGGTTTACTGGCCAGCGCTATCCGAAAAGAATATCAGAAAAACCCGCGCAGTACGTTAGTACTACGAGCGGACAAAGAAGCTATTGTCGATGACGCTGTAAAAGTAATGAATATTGCCAAGGCGTTAAATTTAAAAGTAGTGTTAGCGACAGAACGAGCGAATCGGTAGAGAGATATGTTTCCAGAAGGAATGACGGAAGAAAAACGGTTTGGTCTTTGGGTGACCGGAGGAGTACACGTGTTACTCTTATTGGTTGCTTTATTTGTTTATGTCGGCAGCCAGCCGCCACCAAGGGCTTCGTTTATCTCAGTTACATTAGGCAATTATAGTAAAGGGAAGCAAGCACAGTATGCTCCCAAAAAAGTAAAAAAAGTAGCCACACGTCCTCATCCTTCAAAAGTCAAACCCAAAAATCCTAAACCGCAGGAACACAAAAAACCTAAAACTCAGCAGAAAGAGCAGAAAAAAGTTTCTAAAGCGGTTAACCTTCCGAAGCAAAAACAGAAAGTAAAAGCCAAACCGGTTAAAACACCGGATACCAAGAAAACCAATCCTAAGAAAAGTCAGGATAAACAACAGAAAAAACAGGTTGAAGTAGCTCCTGAAACCAACAAAGGAGAAACGCAAAGTAAAGGCGCCAAGAAAAGTGGTGATAAGAAGGGGACCAAAGGAGATGTAAAAGCCGATCAGGGACAAGGAAACAGTGAGAAAAAATCAGCTCCTTATTCGTTAAAATGGGAAGGTGACATCAATCGAACTCCGATGGTACAACCAATGCCGAAGTATACCGTCGATGTTGAAGCGGTCATAACCATGCGATTCGAAGTTAAACCAGACGGTTCGGTCGGACGTATTATTCCCTTGAAGAAAATGAATCCGGAATTGGAAAAAGAAGTCATTAAAACATTACGCAACTGGCGTTTTTCACCGCTGCCCTCAGGTGTACCCCAACAACCCCAGTGGGGAACCATTACCTTCCGTTTTGTATTGGATTAACTTTTTTCAATCAATCATTGAACTCTTTCAGGGTTGAGGTCGACGTAAAAAAACTGATTTTGATATAAGCAATCATTTAAGATTTTAGACAGTAGACGGTGGTCTGTTTTGAAACAATGAACTAATTTTATGTTATAAAATACTGTTTTATTATTCTTTATATTAACGTGAGGTTCGTTTAAGCTTATAATCTATCTACCTAATAAAAGTAGCTGTTAAATTAGATTATTCTATGACCACCGACAATCGACCACGGACTACAGACCACAGAGAAATGCTCTGATAGTAATTAAACATTATTTATTCTGAATAACCGTATCATCAACTTGAGTTCGAAATCGGAATCATGTTTTATGCATCAAAACCGCTCAGTGTCGTCGATGGTCAGTCGTCCGTTGTCAAGATAGGTCATATTTTCACAGGTCGTATTCTCAATGAAATTATTATAACTCTGCGATTCTTATCCAAACCTCACGTTATATTAATTAACGAACAGAGATCCAAGCATCCGGACGACTACCGTCTGTGCCAGCTCCGATGTTTTTTTCGGGGTCCTATCGTCCATCGTCATCCGTTTATTTGAAATTCTTGCTCTATAATTCCTTTGATTAAATCTGTGGCTAATTTCATTTATATCGAAATACTATACCTCGAAAAAAGCTAATGCAATCTTACAAAATGCCTAACAAGCAAGTAATTAGCCGTATCTTGCAACCAACAACCAACTATTTTGTCTCGGTGTACGCTTTCGCTCCCCAAATCTTATTTGTGTATTCCATGATCGTTCGATCCGATGAAAATTTGCCGACACGAGCCGTATTCAGAATTGCTCTTTTACGCCATACTTCAGGAAGCTGATAAATCTTCTCAGCTTCCTGTTGCTTGTTGATATAACGCTTATAATCGGCTAATACCATGAAATAATCATTTTCCTGTAAGAGCGCTTTTAAAACCGGATGGAATAAATCTTCTTCATTGGGACTAAAGAAGCCATTTTGAATCTGATCGAGGGCTTTTTTCAATTCTTCGTTGTTATTGTAATATTGTGAAGCGTCATAGCCTTCCCGTCTCATTTTCTCAATTTCTTCTACTGTATGACCAAAAATGAAGATATTTTCATCGCCAACCTCTTCTCTGATTTCGATATTGGCTCCATCGAGTGTTCCGATCGTTAATGCGCCGTTAAGGGCGAATTTCATATTGCCGGTACCGGAGGCTTCCATTCCTGCTGTTGAAATCTGCTCGGATAGATCGGCTGCAGGGATCATCAATTCGGCGAGAGTAACACTGTAATTGGCCAGGAAAACTACTTTCAGTTTATCACCAACATCAGGATCGTTATTGATCTTTTCCGCTACACTGTTAATCAGTTTAATGTGCAATTTAGCCATCGAATAACCCGGTGCCGCTTTCCCTGCAAAGAGTATGGTACGTGGCTGAAAGGGAGCGTCGGGATTCGTTTTAATACGATTATAGAGGGTTACCGCATGTAATAAAGACAGTAACTGACGTTTGTACTCATGAATCCGTTTAATCTGGATGTCGAACATAGAATCCAGGTTAAGCACGATATTCTGACGTTCTTTAACGTAATCTGCCAGTCGTTTTTTGTTCTCTGATTTTACCTGAGCGAATTTTTCCTGAAAATCTTTATCGTCTGCTTTGTCTTCGAGTTGCTTCAACTCATCAAGCTTCGTAATCCATTTATCTCCGATTTCACTCGAAATCAAATCCGATAATTTAGGATTACATTGTTTCAGCCATCTGCGCGGTGTTATACCATTAGTGATATTGATGAATTTATCATTCCATAATTCATAAAAATCACGGAATAAGGTTTTTTTCAGGAGATCCGAATGAAGTGCGGAAACACCATTTACTTTATGAGAACCTACAATACCCAGTGTGGCCATTTGAATGCTCGGCTGTTCTCCCTCGCTGATAATCGACATTCTGCGAATACGGTTGATATCTTCGCCAAAATTATCCCGGACTTTATTTAAAAAGCGATTATTGATCTCGTATATAATCTGTATTTGACGGGGAAGAAGCGTACGCATAAGCGAAACCGACCAATTTTCCAGTGCTTCCGGCATGAGGGTATGATTCGTATAGGCTACCGATTTACTGACGATATCCCAGCTTGTTACCCAATCCAGCCCTTCTTCGTCGAGAAGAATCCGCATCAGTTCAGGAATGACCAGATTCGGATGCGTATCATTACATTGAATGGCTACTTTATCCGGAAATTTCCGCCAGTCGTTATGTTTCTTTTTAAAGCGAGCGACAATATCCTGTAAAGTAGATGAAACCAGGAAAAACTCCTGTTTTAAACGCAATTCCTGTCCGACAAAAACTTTATCATTAGGATATAAAACACGGGAAATATTTTCTTGTAACTCTGTATCTTTGATGGCATCGATATATTCGCCTTGATTAAAACAATGCAGATCAATGGCTTTTGAGGATTCTGCTTTCCACAAACGTAGATTATTTACCACGTTGTTATTGTAACCGGGAATGGGGGTATCGTATGCCAGTGCCAAAACGGCTTCCGCATCTTCAATCCGGTAACGCAGGCGTCCTTCTGAATCCGTATAGGGAACCGAACGTCCGTAAAAATGTACCGGATAAGCGATCAACGGCCGGACCACATCCCAGGGATTTCCGTATCGAAGCCACAAATCGGGCGATTCAACCTGATAGCCGTTTATGATCTTTTGGTAAAAAATACCGTAGTCATAACGAATGCCATAGCCATAACCCGGAATACCAAGTGTCGCCATTGAATCCAGAAAGCAAGCGGCAAGACGACCTAACCCGCCATTACCTAAACCGGCATCCCATTCCGCATTTCGAAGTTTTTCATAATCCAGTCCAATATCATCGAGGGCTTCTTTGGCCGTATCAAGCAATCCCAAATTGATCAAAGCGTTATCGAGTAACCGTCCGATCAGAAATTCCATTGATAAATAATAAACGCGTTTTACATCCCGATCGTAATAACTTTGCTGGGTCTCAATCCATCGTTGGTGTAATCGATCGGTTACCGCAAGAACCAGGCTACGATAATGATCCCAGTCTGTAGCTGAATATTCGTCTTTTGAAAGTGTAAAACGTAAATGTTGTTCGATGTCTGCTTTTAAAGATTCGACATCATTACCGGTTCTCGGGTCAATGGTATTCGTATTTGCCATCAGATAAAAATTTAAATGTAAGATTGTAAAATCGGGGATTACATATAATACTCACCGCTTTATACAATGTAAGCGCTGACATTAATTTGAGAGTTCCATTTGTTTAAAGTCATTGTGGCAGCTTTCAAAATAAAATCCTCCAAAAAGATTAAAATGGTAAATAATTAACTATTACCAAAGTGAAATTTCAACAATCTATTTAATCCGCATTTTTTAAGTAAGTATTCGGGATTAATCACAACAGAAATTTTTGATCAATAATACGGGTTAAGACAAACGGTAAATTCCTTTATCCGGTTTAAAATCAGGTCGTGTCAGATTGGCGGTCATATCATATTCCAGTAACATGCGATAAGCATGATTAGCTACAAATTCCTGCTCAAACAAGCCATAAATAGAAGAGCCACTGCCGCTCATCGAGGCATAGATGGCTCCAAAATCGTATAACTGGTCTTTCACATTCCCGATCATAGGATGTTGATACATGACGATCGGTTCCAGATCATTCAGCAGTAAATATTGCCATTCATCCATTTCTTTATTTGTGAGCACATCAAGTATCTCGAAATCATGATTTGGATTGGTTTCACAATATTGATAAGCTGTGGCGGTATCACTTTCGAAATTAGGATAAACCGTGACAATCCAAGCGGATGGCTGAATAGGAACCAGGGTCAGATCGGTGCCAATTCCGGAACCAATAGCTGGTTCATTCTTGATAAAAAGAGGAACATCCGCACCTAACTGTTTACCGAGGTCGATCAGTGCCTCATCGGAAAGGTCTAATTCTTCAATTTTATTCAGCATACGCAAGGTTAATGCGGCGTCACTGCTGCCACCTCCCAAACCGGCACCAACCGGTATTTTTTTAATGACGGAAATCTGATATCGTTGCTTAAGTCCGATCTCTCTTTCCAGGAGTCTGTAAGCTTTCATGATCAGATTGGATTCATCGACGGGGACCGAATTATCTGAAACAGATAATTTTATTTCATCCGATGCCTGTATTCGAAATTGGTCGCTCCAATCGATAAAACAAAATCCGGTGGTAATGTCATGATATCCATTGGGCAGGCGTTCATTGACATGCAAACCAAGATTAATTTTAGCATAGGCACGAGCGGTATAAATAGTGTTATCAGGCATCAGTCTTTCAAAAATTGGTCCTTAATCTTCATCATATAATCAAAAGCCGCGTTGTGTTCGTTGGGAATGTCCCCATTTAAAATAGCCTCTTCAATAGCTTTTTTAATTTTACCAACAACAGGTCCGGTTTTGATATTTAATGCTTCCATAATTTCGCGTCCATTAACCGGAGGCTGCCAGTTTCGCAAACGATCTTTCTCTTCAACTTCTTTCATTTTCTTCTCCACACGATCGAAGTTATTGAGATATTGAAGCACTTTACGATCATTCTTACTGGTGATGTCGGCCCGGCATAAGGTCATTAAATCGTCGATATCGTTTCCCGCTTCAAACAACAAACGGCGGATGGCACTGTCGGTCACTTCATCACTCACCAACGCAATGGGACGAAGATGCAGTCGGACAAGCTTTTGAACGTATTTCATGCGATCATCCAAAGGGAGACCTAATCTGCGGAATATTTTGGGAGTTAATTTCGCTCCAATTGCGTCGTGACCATGAAAAGTCCACCCGGCTTGCGGATCAAAACGCTGGGTCATCGGTTTGGCTATGTCGTGCATAATAGCTGCCCAGCGAAGCCAAATATTATCCGAGTTCTCTGCCGTATTATCCAATACTTTGAGGGTATGCCAAAAATTATCCTTATGCCGAATTTTATTAATTTCTTCGACGCCGTGCAGATTATGCATTTCCGGAAAGATCAGTTTTAACAGGCCAGTGTTGAACAACAGAGCGAAACCAATGGATGGTTTATCGGTCATTACCATTTTGTTGATTTCATCGATAATACGTTCTTTGGAAACAATTTTAATTCTTTCCGCTGTTTTTACGATCCCTTCATAGGTTTTGTCCTCTATCTTGAAATTTAATTGAGTTGCGAATCGAATGGCCCGGAGCATCCGAAGAGGATCATCATCGAACGTCGCTTCCGGATCGATGGGAGTGCGGATAAGCTTATTTCGCAAATCTGATAATCCGTCAAAAGGATCGTGTAATTCTCCAAAATCATCTTTGTTCAGAGACCAGGAGAGGGCGTTGATGGTAAAATCTCTGCGAAGCTGATCATCCCCTAATGTTCCGTTTTCCACGATCGGCTTTCGGGAATTGCGCCGGTAACTTTCCTTACGTGCACCGACGAACTCCAAAACCAGTCCGTTGGTTTTAACCTGGGCTGTCCCAAATTGTTTAAAAATGGATAATTTACGTGTTTTTAGTACCCGGGCTACCCTGCGGGCCAATGTAATACCCGAGCCTACAGTGACAAAATCAATATCAAATTCTCCATGATTTTGAATCCTGTTGAGATAAAAATCTCTGACATATCCTCCAATTACATAGACTTCCTGACCAATTTCTTCTGCGGCTTTTGATATTTTTTTAAAAACTTCGAGATGTTTACGATCAATCGCGTTCACTTCCAATGTTCCTGCTTCCTGATTCAAAACTGGTAATAAATTGATATTAGTTGGATAAAAAGCTGTTTAATAAGAATAGGCTTACGTGATTTTAGGATAAAAATAAGAGGTCTAATTTACCCTCTTATTCTATCCTCATATAAAATATTAATTTATAGTGGAATGATCACCCAGATGGGCTTCTCCTTTAAAATCATTCACAGTAACATGATTCCCGATCGTTGTATTATCCAGCTCAGAATCAGATATGGTAGTTTCATCGAGGACAATACTCTCTTTTACCGTGCTGTTTGTGATTTTTGTTCCATTACCAATGCTGGTATGTGGTCCGATTGTTGCATTTTCCAAAGTGACATTTTTACCTATAAATACCGGTGGGATAATTTTTGAACCGGGGTATTTACTTTCATCATAGGAATGTTGCTCTTTGTCGATAATAATTTTAGTTGTATCGAGCCAGGCGGGTAACGTTCCGCAGTCGAGCCATTCATCAACCGTAGCTGATTTGAAAACATTTCCTTTCTTAAGTAAACGATCAAGTGCATCGGTCAACTGATATTCATCGCCGTGACCAGTGATATGATTATCGAGTAAATATTTAATTTCTGCTTTAAGGTCTTCTCCCTTTTTAAAATAATATACTCCGATAATGGCGAGGTTAGAAATCGGTTCGGACGGTTTTTCCACAAAATCGGTGATCTTTTCTCCCTTATGAACCGCAACACCAAATCTGGAAGGATCTTCCACTTCTTTAAGCCAAATGACACTGTCGGCATCTTCCACTGAAACTTTGCTATCGGTATCGAAGATGGTATCGGCGAAAACAATGATGACTTCACCATCTAAAGCCTGCTCTGCGCAATATACGGCGTGAGCGGTTCCAAGAGCTTTATCTTGTTTGAAAAAAGTGGCTTTCGCATTATGTCGGGCGCTCATTTCCCGAAGTGCTGTTTTAACATCCTCTCCAAAATCTCCTAAAATAAATACGATTTCATCAATGTCCCGGTCGAGTGTTCGGGCAAACGTTTGGATAATACGTTCTACAATCATGGTTCCTGCTACCGGAAGCAGGGGTTTCGGTGTCGTATGTGTATGGGGGCGCAAACGTGTGCCCCGACCTGCCATTGGAATAATTAATTTCATAAATTGTTTTCTTTTTGTTTAGTAGTTAACAATTCGGCTGTAAAGATAGTATAAGTTGTTATATTTAGCGACCTGAAGTACACTTCTGTTGCAAGAAAGTACAAAACGGGTATTTTGCACGTAGTAGTATAGTTATCAACCAATCAACAACGAAGAATATAAAATAAACATTTTGGTCTGGTATTTTACAGTAATCGACGCCCTCGCCATTATCTTTGTATTAATAATGGCACGCCGCCTTATATATCGCGGACGCTTTTTCCTTCACCGGTTTCAATTAAGTGGCTATAAAAGACACGAGTTTTGGCATTGGATGAAGGATAATTGGACAGAGTATGTTATTACATACGAGCATGGGTTGCTTAATCTTCTCATTTTAGTTCTTTTTATTTTCTTCCGGAACGAGTTAACCGAATCGATCGTAACGGTTATCATTTTTATTTTTGTCCTGTTTTGGATGGGGCCGGTTAGAGCCTATCGCAGCAGAGAAAAGAAACCACTGGTCTTTACTCCGAGAATGACTCGCTTATCGATTGCTTTTGCCATTTTATCGGTATTGCTGCCAGTGTGGGGAAGTAATGTAACTTACCAGT
>Ga0209921_1000223_pt1 | contig 20014 bp, 19 predicted proteins | sample SalPonF2_C_D2_MG_FD_185730 | JGI IMG/M metagenome (GOLD analysis project Ga0209921, IMG submission 185730) | Salt pond soil microbial communities from South San Francisco under conditions of wetland restoration - Salt Pond MetaG SF2_C_D2_MG... ...
ATCGGATCGAGGAGGCGCTTCTCCAGCAGCTTGCCCGGTATCGGCACCCGGACGGCTCCGTGGTGATGATGTCCAGCTCCTGGATGGTCAGCGCCGAGAAGCTGCCGACCTAGCGGGGTAGGCCTGCCCGGGGCCGGGGGCGCGCCAGGAGGGCCGGGTTCCCGGGCCTCGCTCGGCAGGTGAGGGACTTCTGCCGGGCAAGCGCCGCGGGGGGACCGGGCGTTCTAGGGAGCTCCCGGGCGCGCGCTTGCCACACGGCAGTGTGGCGCAGCCGGGTGTCGGCTTAGTATCATTCAGCGCTTCAGCCACAGCGCAGGATGAATGCCGTGTCCCAGTCCGACGCCCCGCCCGGGGTTGCCTCCGCGGCGGACAAGCATGTCGTGGAAGGCGAGATCACCTGGACGGTGCGCCTGGCGGGGGCGTTCATCGCCGCCCTGATCCTTCTTGCGGCTGCCCTGGGGGTGTGGCGGGGCCTGGCCAGCCCGCTGGCGGGTGCTGCCGCGGCAGCCCAGGGCCTCGAGCTCGCCCAGGTGGTGCTGGCGGCGGCCCTGATCATGCTGGGCAGCATGGTAGAAGGGTTCGGCTTCGGGCTGGCCCTGGGCACGCGCTGGCCCTATACGCGCAACATCCTGGTGCTGATGCTCCGCGGCGACCCGGAGGCCGCGCATCGGGTGGTCGCCACCGGCCTGTCGCTGGTGGCGGTGGCGCTGGCGATCCTGGATCCCGGCTACATGACCTTTCTCGGGCTGGGATTGATCGTCGCCACGGCGCTGTTCGGCATGGGCGTGCTGTACGTTCTGGCGGGCCGTGCCCCGGCGTTCGTGCACGGGACGCATGGGCTGCTCGCCTACGCCGTGTTCCTCACCTACCTGGTGGCGCTGATCTTCCCGGGCGTGCACCTGGGGCTGTACCTCAAGTACGCCGCGCCGCTGCACGCACTTCTGCTGACGGTGTTCGTCGGCGGGATGGTCACGGGCCAGCGCGGCTTCGGACAGCCCATCGGGGCGTTCTACGGGCCGCGCAAGGCCTCGCAGTGGGTGTTCGTCGCCCACGGGGCATCGGCGCTGCTGGTGATCGGCACGCTGGGCTGGTTCATGCCTGCCTACCCGGTCGCGTTCGCCCTGGCCCTGACCCAGGCGGCGGTCGGATTCTTCCTGTTCCACGCGGTCAACCTGCGTCCCCGCGCGCCCGGCACCATCGTCGCCTTCCACCAGGCGATGGTGCTGCTGATCACCACCGCCATCGTGCTGCGGTGGTGACGGGCGCCCGGCGGGCGCCGCGAAGGGGGCGCTCGTGAAAGACGGGCCGAAGCAGATCGTCGGCAGAACCATCACCTCTGTCGTTGTTGCCAGCAACGACGCGGGGCCGCAGAACCAGGCCTTCCTGGTCTTCGACGACGGTACCCGTGTTGAATTCTGGGGGCCGCTGTTCAGCTGTGCCGGCGGTGTCGACCGGGGCGGCGTGGAAGAGGCGGTGCGCTACGCGCAGAAGCTCGGAGCGGAGATCACGGCGGTCTACCCCGCCCGCGAGAGCTGAGCCGGCGGCGACGGGCACGCCGGGTTTAGACGCGGCCACGCGGGGTTCCTAGAATAGGTCGCGTATCCACCGTTCGACGACGTGCCCCGTCGAACCCGTGCAGGGCGCCCGGCCCGGGCCGGCGTGGCCCGGACGGGCCCGAAACGGGGACGCCACGACTTTCACTCCAATACCGGGAGTCCGCAAATGTCCCGCTCCATCGAAATCAACGCCAGTGACGGCACGATCGACGCGCACATCTTCACCCCCGACGGCGCCGACGGCCCGCGGCCGTCCGTGGTCCTGTTCACCGATATCGGCGGCCTGCGGCCCTGTTACCACGAGAAGGCGCAGAAGGTGGCCGATGGCGGCTACGCGGTGCTGATGCCCAACGTGTACTACCGCGACGTGACCGGCCCGGCGGTGCCCGAGGGCAAGTCGTTCCGTGATCCCGACGTCCGGCCGACCCTGTTCGAGTATGCCGGTCACCTGACTCCCGAGGCACAGGCCCGGGATTTCTCCGCCCTGCTGGGCTGCATCGACGCCGAGGCCGAGTTCGCCGACGGACCGGTGGGCGTGGTCGGCTACTGCATGACCGGGGCGTTCGCCCTGCGCATGGCCGCCAATCATCCCGACCGCGTGGCCGCGGCCGCCGGCTTCCACTCGGCGCGGCTGGGGGACGAGAGCGACGCCAACAGCCCCGTGCACTTCGTGGAAAGGATCCGGGCGCAGGTCTATCTCGGCCACGCCGACAAGGACGAGATCATGCCGCCGGAGCAGATCGCGCGCCTGGACCAGGCGCTGTCCGCCGCCGGCGTGCATTTCACCACCGAGCTGTACAAGGGCGCGGCGCACGGCTACACGGCCAAGGACGCACCGGTCTACAACGAGGAAGCCGATGCGCGGCACTACAAGCGGCTGTTCACGCTGCTGGAGGAGACGCTGTGAGCGACAAACCGATCAGCCGGTTCCCGGTGCCGGATATCGCCGGGCTGCCGGACGATATCCGCGAGCGGATCGAGGCGGTGCAGGAGAAGTCCGGGTTCGTGCCCAACGTCTTCCTGGCCCTGGCGCACCGCCCGGACGAGTTCCGGGCGTTCTTCGCCTACCACGACGCCCTGATGGAGAAGGACAGCGGGCTCACCAAGGCCGAGCGGGAGATGATCGTGGTGACCACCTCGGCGCTCAACCAGTGCCAGTACTGCGTGGTGGCCCACGGCGCGATCCTGCGGATCCGCGCGAAGAATCCGTACATCGCCGACCAGGTGACGGCCAACTACCGCAAGGCGGATATCACGCCGCGGCAGCGTGCCATGCTGGACTTCGCGGTCAAGGTCTCCCGGCGGGCCGAGGAGGTGGACGACGGCGACTACCAGGCGCTCCGTACCCACGGCTTCAGCGAGGAGGACATCTGGGACATCGGCGCGATCAGCGCCTTCTTCGCGCTGTCCAACCGCATGGCCAACCTGACCAGCATGCGGCCGAACGAAGAGTTCTACGCCATGGGCCGCGACTGAAAAACGGGGTCAGAGAGCATTTCCCGCTGGTCTGGAAGAAATCGTTCCCTGACCCCGATTCCGGGACTCACTCGCCTTCGAGCTTGTCCTGGGTCCGGTTCTCGAAGTCGCTGGGGTCGTGGCGTTCCCGAAGCTGCCTGGCGGGGTTGCCCCAGGTCCGGTTGACCATGCGCCCGCGCTGGACCGCATCCCGCTCCAGGATGGCATCCGCCCAGCGAATTACGTTCCGGTACTCGTGAACCGCGAGGAACTCGCCGGCGTCGTAGAGCCATCCCTTCGCCAGCGCCCCGTACCAGGGGAAGATCGCGATGTCGGCGATGCTGTACTCGTCTCCGGCCATGTACTCGCGATCGTCGAGGTTGCGGTTCAGCACGTCCAGCTGGCGTTTGACCTCCATGGTGTAGCGGTCGATGGGGTACTGCCACTTTTCGGGCGCGTAGGCGTAGAAGTGGCCGAAGCCGCCGCCGAGGTAGGGCGCGGCACCCATCTGCCAGAACAGCCAGTTCATGGTCTCGGTGCGCTTGTGGTGATCCGCCGGGATGAGCGCGCCGAACTTCTCGGCCAGGTAGAGCAGGATCGAGCCGGATTCGAACACGCGGGTCGGCGGCTCGGTGCTGCGGTCCACCATGGCCGGGATCTTGGAGTTCGGGTTGACCGCCACGAAACCGCTGGAGAACTGGTCGCCCTCGCCGATGTTGATCAGCCAGGCGTCGTACTCCGCTCCGGAGTGTCCCAGCGCCAGCAGCTCCTCCAGCATGATGGTGGCCTTGACGCCGTTGGGGGTCGCCAGTGAGTAAAGCTGGAACGGGTGCTTGCCTGCCGGGAGCTCCCGGTCATGCGTCGGTCCGGCCACGGGGCGGTTGATGCTGGCGAAGCGGCCTCCGCTCTCGCGGTCCCAGGTCCACACTTTCGGCGGCGTATAGGTCTGGCTGTCATCCATATCTGCGGGCTCCTCGAGTTGTCGGTGGTCGGATCCGGGGTGATGAACCGGATGCCCAACTGTCCGGATTGGACAGTTCGCAAGCCCGCGTGGTTGCGGGACGAGTCGCTCCGGATCCGGGCACGGGGATCCCACGAGGTTAACAGATAGAAGCCTCCGGCTCCCTGCCGTGCCGGAGCGGGGGGCGTCCGCAGGCGGTCATGCCAGCCGCTCCGGGTCTGCCCGGGCCCGCATGAGCACGCGGGATTCCCTCTGCTGCGCGAAGAAATTCGATGCGGTGTGACGTTCGTCAATGGCCCCGGGAGCCGCAAAACTACACTCCCTGCATGAAGGGCTGGTGCTGCACGGGGCAGGGAAGAAAGGGGACACGGCGATGGCGTTTCGGGTGCGCCGTGCCGGGAATCATGTTGCTGTTCCTGCCCCTGGCCGCGGGCGCGACCGGGGCAGCGTCCCCCGCCCCGGTGTCGGCAGACATACGGATGGCGCTCGCGCGGTCGAATCCGGCGTTCACGGAAGACGGCGCGCGGCTTTACTCGGTCGATCTGCTCAGGCGGTTCTATGCCGCGCGCGAAAACCGGCCCGGATGGGTGGGTGCCCAGGGGCCGCGACCGGAAGCGCGGGCCCTGCTGCGCACGCTCCGGGCCAGCCGCGCGGACGGCCTGAATCCCGATCACTACCATCTGGAGGCGCTGGCTCGACTGGTCAGCGAGAATTTCGCCGCGCTCCCGGCCGGCACGCGGGACCGGCGCCTGGCATCCCTGGAACTGCTGCTGAGCGACGCTTTCCTGGCCCTGGCCCGGGACCAGCGCAGCGGACGGGTGGATCCGGCGACACTCGCGCCGCGCGCGCCGGCGAGCGACCCTGCCGGGCCGTCAGAAGCCGGGCTTGCGGACGTGCTCGGAGGGGCGTCTCCGGTGACCGTGATGCGTCGGCTCGCCCCCGACCGGGACGGCTACGGCAGGCTGCGGGACGCGTTGGCCCGCTACCGCGCCATCGCGGCGCAGGGAGGGCTGTCGCGGATTCCCGCCGGGCACGTCCTGTCTCGCGGCGATCGCGGCGTACGCGTAGAGGCACTGGCAGCGCGTCTTGCGGAGACCGGTGATCTGCCGGGATTCACGCGGGGCGACGACGTGTACGACGTCGACATCCGCGCCGCGGTGATACGCTTCCAGGCGCGGCACGGACTCCGACCGGACGGCGTCGCCGGCCCGGTAACGCTCGCCGTGCTGAACCGGCCGGCCAGGGCGTGGATCGACAGGTTGCGGGTCAACCTGGAACGGATCCGCTGGCTGCCGCGCAAACTCCCCGGTACGCGCCTGGTGGTGAACATCGCCGACTTCCGCGTGACTCTCTACGTGAACGACGCTGCCGTGATGTCGGAGCGGGCCGTCGTCGGCCGGCGTTATCGGCAGACGCCCGAGTTCAGCGGCGCCGTCCGCTACCTCGTGGTCAACCCCGCCTGGGACGTACCGGAGAGCATCGCCGTGAAGGAGATCCTCCCCGCCGTCAGGCGTGATCACCGGTACCTGCAGCGGCAGGGGTTCGAGGTGCTGGAGGGGTGGGGCGCCCGCCAGCATCGCGTCGACCCCGCCCGGATCCACTGGCAGCGTATATCGCCATCCCGGATGCCGTACCGCTTTCGCCAGCCGCCGGGACCGACGAACCCGCTGGGCGCCGTCGAGTTCATGTTTCCCAACCCGTACGACGTGTACATGCACGATACGCCTTCACGCTGGCTGTTCGATTCCCGGCGCCGGACGTTCAGCCACGGGTGCATACGCGTCGAGCACGCCATGCGGCTCGCTGCAGCGCTGCTGCGGCTGGACGGGAGAGAGGACCCGGGGCTGTACCTGATTCACGCGGCGAGCGGCGGGGAGACCCGCTGGATCGATCTCCGCGATCCCGTACCGATCTTCATCGTCTACCGCACGGCCTGGGTCGGCGGTTCGGGCAGCATCCAGTTTCGTCGCGACATCTACGGCCGCGACGCGCAGGTGCTCTCGGCACTGGACGCGCCGGCGGCGGCCGCTCGGTGACGGCACTACCCGGGCCCGCATTCGCGGCAACACCGTGTACCGGGCACGCCGCCGCAAAGCGCCCGCCTGCCGATGCTGCCAACGGTGGCGGGCGGGCCCGGACTGGGGTTGGACGGTGTTTTCCTCTAGAGTGAGAGACATCGTGTGAGCTATTCGGCGCTCCCTGGACGGAAAACAAGGCCATAACGCGGTTCAGACGCCATCGTGCGGGAGGGGGGATGGCAGGTCAGGGAACGAATACCGCCGTCGCGTCAGGAACGCAGTTGCCGGAGTTCTCCTGCCAGCAGGAGGCCGAAGCAGCGCTGTTCGCCTGGCGGGATGAGGCGCTCGTGGCACTGCTCGCCGACGTCGGTGCCGTGCTGAAGTTCGATTTCTCCGGGAAGAGCCTCAAGCGCCTGGAAGCCTGGTTCCTCGGAAACGGCCGGCCGGAGTTCGCCGCCGCCGGGTGTTCCGTGCCGCATGCCATCGGATTTTACCTGGGCCAGATCTTCCGTCGTACGGGCGGGTTCGCGTGGATGGTCCAGGAGTCCCCGTCCATGCCGCGCCGATACGAGATCGGGGTGAAGAGACCCCATCTCGCGATCATGCTTACCCGGGGCGAGAGACCGTCGCCTCACGACAGCGCGCGCAAGCACGCCCTGTGGCGGCGCTGGAAGCGTTACGTGGACCGCTAGCATGAGCTTCGCGTCCGGTCCGGTCCCTGGCGGCGGAGGATCTTCCGGGCTCCGTTCGGCGCTGACGGTTGCGGCGGTCCAGCTGCGCGCGGAGCCCGGGGAGATTGCGACCAATCTCGCGCACGCCGGCGAGTTGGTGAGCCAGGCGACGGAGCGGGGCGCAAGGCTGATCCTGCTGCCCGAGCTCACGCCGGGTGGATACGTCCTGACCGAGGATCTCTGGCGCTCCGCCGAGACCATGAAGGGACAGAGCGTGTCCTGGCTCCGGGCCACGGCGAACCGGCTCGGGGTGTATCTGGGAATGAGCTTCCTGGAAGCCGAGGGGTCGGATTTCTACAACAGCTTCGTACTGGCCACCCCGGACGGAGAGATCGCGGGACGGGTGCGGAAGAATCCGCCCGCCTCGGCCGAGGCGTATTTCTACCGTGGCGGGGATGACCCGCACTTCATCGATACACCGATCGGGCGTCTCGGGGTGAGCATTTGTTACGAGGCGCTGTTGTACGAGCGTCTCGCCGAGCACTACCGCAACGGCATCGACCTGCTTCTGGTGCCGGCGTCGGCGGCGACTCCGGCGCCCGTGTTCCCGATCGGCCGCCGAAGTCTCCGGGGCTACAACGCGATGCTCGCGGGCCTGGCCGCCCACCACGCGCGGGCCCTCGGTGTCCCGGTGGCCATGGCAAACAAGTGCGGGCCGCTGGTGACAGCGATGCCGCGACCGATGCCGTTCCAGGACACGTCGTTCCCGGGGCTTTCCACCATCGCCGATGCCGATGGCGGAGTCGTCAGTCAGCTCGGCAGCGGCGAAGGACTGGCGGTTGCCGAGGTGCAGCTTGATCCCGCCCGCAAGGCGGTCCGCATGCCGGCATCACACGGCCGCTGGGCGCTGCCGGTCCCCTGGTTCAGCTTCTTCTTCGCGTGGGCCACGTTCCTGGGGGCCCGCGCATACGCCGGGAATCGCCTGCGCGCCGAACGCGCCCTGGCGGTCAGCCGCCGGGGCGATTGAGCAGCGGGCAGCTCAGCGGCGGGCCACGGCGTACGCGGGGCTCCGGATGTGGATCGCCGCGTATCCGCCATGATGCATCAGCTCCCGCAGGATCAGCAGCGTCGCGCCGAAGCCCGGCTCCTGCGGCAGCCCTTCCACGGATGCCGGCCGCCCCGCGCTGACGCGGACCAGGCGCTCGAACGTCATCTCGACCGCCTCGCGCGAGAGCTCGAGCGCGCGCCCGGGGGGAAGACCGGCCGCGCGGGCGATCGCGCGGATGCCCCCGTCTGCGGTCAGCAACGGCCGGTCGGCGGGGTCCGTGGTCACGGCGCGCAGCAGCTCGTCTTCCACGCCGCGGAGCGCCTGCTGCAGCTCCCCCGGCGTCGGCGGCGCATGATGGAAATAGCGGGTCGCACTGGAAACGGAGCCGAGATGCGCTATGATGGGCTCTTCCGGACCGGCCGCACCGCCGGTAGCGTGACCGGTCCGTTCCTTCCCGATGTGCAGCACCGTACAGGCTGAGCCGTCGCCCGGTCGGGCGCGGATCATCCGGTTGCGCGTGCGGATCTCGTCTTCAGCGGACATGGATGTGACGTCAGGGCGGCAGCGGGCCCCATGATCGGCACGGTCGTCGACTGCTGGCAACCGCGTATCGGGCGCCGTATGGGACGCAGACGGGAATCTTCCTAGGTTGAATCGAGACATTCGGGAGGACATTGCATGCGTATCGTCAAGGCACCCGTTCGGCGCTGGACCGTTCGCGCCCTGGAACTGGCGGGACCGCTGACCGGGGCTCTCCTGCTTTTCTTGATGCTCTCCGGCCTGGCGGAAGCCAGCGTTCCTCCCCCCGGGCTCGGATACTCGAGCGCGACGCAGGGACCGGAGTCGGCCACGGCGCCGGTGCGCTATGTCGCGTTCGGGGCGGTCCCGGTGGTGCTCGAGCAGAGCACGCTGGATGAAGTCCGGCGGGCCGCGGGCCGTGGACAGATCGAGCACAAGGCCAATCCGGACGGGACCGAGCATTGGTTGTGCTACACGCTCGCGAAGGAGCGTGTCTGGGTCGTCTCGGACGGTACGGCGGGCGGCCCGGACCACAGGGTCACGGAGGTCAGTGCGGACCGGATCGAGGATGTCCGCCCGGTCGACGGCTGTCCCGAGCTGCCGGATTCGCTGCAGCCGGTTTCGGTCAACGGGGAGGTCTGGATCGGCACCGCGGAAGACACGGCCCGGGCCATCCTGGGACAGCCCGCTTCGCAGTACGGCTGGTGGCAGGCCTTCGAGCACCGCTCGCAGCTTCCCGGCAGCTGCGAGCCGGCCGGCTACGACCGGCTCAACTGGCTGATGCTCGAGATGGAGAAGGGCCGGGTCGTTGCCGTGCGCGCCGGCCAGGTCACGAGCTGCTGATGCCCTGACAGTTGGCCTGGACCAAGGGGTCTGAAAAACGGGGTCAGACACCCTTTTTCGTCAAGTCCGAAACAACGACTCCTTATCCTCTCGTTGTGCCTGGTATCGGTAAGACATAGGTTGGTACCACATTCACGGCGCGCTATCCTCCAGGCGCACGAATCTTACAAGGGTGCATGCCGTGGCAAGGAAGCCGCGTATCGATCTGCCCGGAATCCCCCAGCACGTGGTGCAGCGCGGGGTCAATCGTGAACGGACGTTCTTCACGGGTGACGACTACCGCTACTATCTCCATGCCCTGAAGAAAGCCGCGGGCAAGCACGACATCAGAATCCATGCCTACTGCCTGATGACTAATCACGTGCATCTGCTGGTAACGCCGGACGAGCAGGGTGCGGTATCGGCTCTGATGCAGTCGCTTGGTCGCCGCTACGTGCGGTTCGTCAATACCCGCTACGAGCGCACGGGAACACTCTGGGAAGGCCGCTTTCGGTCGAGTCTCGTCGATTCGGGGCAATACCTGCTCAACTGTTACCGGTACATCGAGATGAATCCCGTACGAGCGCGGATGGTCGAGGCGGCAGAGGGATACCGTTGGTCGAGTTATCGGCACAACGCATTGGGTGAGGCGGACCCGGTGGTAACGCCTCACGAAACGTACCTGGGCCTCGCCGACAAGGGGAGCGAGCGACCCAAAGTCTACCGGGAGTATTTTCCCGACAATGGCGAGGGCAGTGCCTGGGCCGAAATTCGAGGCGCGATCGCACGGGGCCTGGTCTACGGGTCGGAGGAATTCAAGAATCGCATCGAGGCTTCGACCGGTATCCGCGTGCGCCCCGGGCGGCCGGGCCGGCCACGGAAGCGTTCCATGTCGGGAGAAAATGGAGTCTGACCCCGTTTATTGCGTCATGGACGACGTTGCTCGTCGCTCGTGCAGCGGCACTGCAACTTCCTGCTCGCGCCTTGTCACGACGGCACAGGCAGCTGCTGAGGCCTGACAACAGGTTCCGGAAGACCGGCAAGGGTGCCCAAAGCCCTGCAAGGCCGGTGGCAGGGGCCCACGCGCTATCGGAACAGGGACAGGCGGCCTTCGCGACGTCTCCGTAGCGGGCCGGATGATTGATCCGGGGCAATTCCCGCACCCGATCCGCTGCTAGTTTGTGAGCATCGGGGGACGAACAATAAACACAGTGGGAGACGGGGCCGGGGATGCAGGATGCGGGGATGCGTCGATTCCTCTCGTGGCGAAGCGATCTCGCTGCCTGCGGCGAGGGCATCCGCCCGGCCCACGTTATCCGCGACACAAAGAGAGAGCGGTGACCGAGCCACGACCAGGGCATCGCGGGCAAGGATCGCCCACGTGGTTGCGTGGACTGGCCGCAGCGTGTCTCCTTGTCTCCGGGTTGGCATACGCGGGCACGGTAGCGGCGGGCAGTTGGCAGGTTCCGCCGGCAAACGCACCGGCCACGGCGTACGGTTCCGCCGTCCGGGGCGGACACGGCCACCCGAACGCCGAGGACCTGGCCGGCCTCGCGGCGCGCCTTCGCGAGCAGGGTGACCTGGCCGCGGCACTGCACCTGAGCACGCGCGTGCGCGGATTTTCGCCCGGCAATGTCCAGGCGATACAGACCGAGGTGAGCACGCTCTCCAACCTGGGCGCGGCGCGGCGGGCCTGGCAGCTGGCACGGGCGCATTCCTCGCTGTTCTCCCGTGCCGACCTGGACCGGCTGCGCGCGGACAAGGCGGCTGCGGACCTCCGCGACGCGCTCTCCGAGCGGCGCCGGCTCGAGCGGCAGTTCGAGTATGCCCGGCGCAATGATCCCCTGAGCGCGGTGCTGCCCGAGATCGACGCGGAGCTGTCGGCCTTCCCCGCGGGGAGCGTCGCGCGTCGCCGCGCGCAGCGCGACCGGCTGTTCCTGCTGGATCAGCTCGGGCGGAGCCGGGAGGCGGTCGCGGCCTGGCAGGCGCTCCGGCGGGAGGGCGGGGCTCAGCCTCCGTACGTGCGGGCCGCTGCCGCGCATGCCCTCTACGTGCAGCACCATCCGCATCGGGCGGCCGCGCTGTACGCCGGGATCATCGAGGATGACCCGGGGGCCGACGTCGATGTGTTCATCGGCCGGTATTACGCCCTGGTCGACGGCGAAGACTACGGGGACGCGGGGAAGCTTCTCGCCCGGATCGAGCGGGAGACGCCCGTCTGGCTTCATCGTCCCGCTCCCCGTCCGGGCCGCAGCCCGAACTGGGAGCGGGTGGAAGTGGACCGGCTGCGGGTGCTGGACGCCGGCTACCGCAACCGGGAAGCGTTGGCGGAGCGGCGCGCGCGGCTCCTGAGCGCGAAGGCCCCGTTCAACACCGACCTGATCAACACCTGTGCGACGGTTCTGCGCTGGCGCGGCTGGCCGCGCCGGGCTGCGCAGGAGACCGCTCTCGCCGCTGCCTACGCACCGCGGGACAAGGCGACGCGCCTGAATCTCGCGGACGATGCCCGGGATCTGGAGCAATACGACCGCTGGCACGCCGCCATTGCGCCGCTGGCGCGCGAGTTTCCCCACGACACCACGGTCCGGGACAGCCTGGCTGCCTGGGACGACCGCGGGCGCCCTTCAATGAGCGCACGTCTGGAGGCGGGCCGCAGCCACGGGAACAACGTGGTGAGCGGCACCCGCGACCGGGAGCTGGTCCTGCGGCTCAATTCGCCCTGGAATGCCGCCGGCTGGCGCGCCTTCGCCACCCACGACTACCGGTGGGGCGACTACGACGCGGGCGCGGCGTCGTTCAGCCGCGTCGGTGTCGGCGCCGAATGGCGCTGGGGACGCCGGCATGCATGGGGCCGGGTCAGCGACCGGCAGCTGAGTGGAGAGCAGACCGGCGTCCAGATCGGCTGGTCGCAGTGGCTCGACGACTACTGGCAGTATCTGGTCAGCGCCGACACCCACTCGGTCGAGACTCCGCTGCAGGCCGAGCGGGCGGGCCTGCGCGGCCGACTGCTGCGGGGACGGCTGGCCTGGCGGGCCAGCGAGTCGCGTTCGGCGTCCGCCGGGCTTGACCTTCTCGACATCAGCGACGGCAACCTGCGCCAGTCCTGGAGCGCCGACTTCTCGCAGCGCCTGCAGGCCAGCGCGCACCATCTGACCCGAGCGGGCGTATCTCTGGGCTACGACCGCAACTCGCGGCCGGGCGGTCCCTATTTCAATCCCGCGAACCTCGCGTCCGTGGGCGTCAGGGTGCACCACGACTGGGTTAGCTGGCGCCGCTACCGGCGTTCCCTGACGCAGAATTTCGACCTCGTGCTGGCCGCGGAACATCAGTCCGGCTACGGCTCCGCTCCCGGCTACGACTTGCGCTACGGGCACACCTGGTCGCTCTCCCGCACCTGGACTCTCGACTATGCGCTGGGCTGGGGCAGTCACGTCTACGACGGCGCCCGGGAGCATCGCCTGTTCGGCACCTTCGGCATATCGGGGGTGTTCTGATGCGGTCCCGGCATGTCCTGATGATGCTGCTTCTCCTGGCGTTCTGGGTCGGACCGGGGGGGCCGGCGGCGGCGTCGACGCCGCCGGCCCTGCGGCTGCCGAAGGGCGACTTCGTCACGCTGGCGTTCCACGACGTGCGTGACGGGGTCCGGCCCGCGCGGGACCGCGACCCGTTCGCGATAAGCACCCGCCGTCTGGCGCAGATTTTCGACTGGCTGCATGCCCACGGCTGGCATCCCGTATCCGTGCAACAGATCGTCGCGGCCCACGATGGCGGCAACGCGCTGCCGCCCAACGCGGTCCTGCTGAGCTTCGACGACGGCCTCGAGAGTGCTTATACGCGGGTGTACCCCCTGCTCCGGGCCTTTGACTACCCGGCCCTGTTCGCACTGGAAACCGGCTGGTTGCGGCGCGTGCACGGCGGGGCCACCGTCGTCTACCACGGCGAGGTCCTGGATTCGCCCGGAAACACGGGTGGGCGGCAGGTGCCGCGGTCCGCCAACAGGCGTGAACCGGGCGAGGTGTTCTACAACGGCGCCGAGCGCGGGGCGGCCGGTTTCCTGTCCTGGAAGCAGGTCCGTGAGATGGCATCGTCCGGACTGGTGGAATTCGCCACTCACACGGACCATCTGCACCACGGCATCCGGGCGAACCCGCAGGGCAACCTGGAGCCGGCGGCGATCACCCGCCGGTACGATGCGAGCACCGGCAGCTACGAGACCGATGCCGAATTCCGCCGGCGCATCCGGGACGATCTCCGGCGCAGCATCGAGAGCATTCGCCGGCATACCGGCCGGCGCCCGCGCGTGGTGGTCTGGCCCTACGGTGCGATGAACCGGGAGGTGATCGGCATCGCCCGATCATTGGGACTGACGCTTTCGTTCGGGCTCGGGGACAGCCGGGTCTCCTCGCCGTCGCGGCTGGATCAACTGGGGCGATTCCTGGTATCCGACGGTGCCGGTCCGTCCGACATCATGCGCCGGATCGACCGGGCAGTGGCTCCGCGTCCCCGCGTACAGCGGGCGATCCAGGTCGACCTCGACGACGTCTACGACCCGGACCCCGCGCAGGCGAACCGCAACCTGGGGAAGCTGCTGGACCGGATCAAGGCCATGCACGTGCGCACCGTGTACCTGCAGGCCTTCGCCGATCCGGATGGGGACGGCACCGCTTCCGCCCTGTACTTCCCCAACCGCTACCTGCCGGTGCGCGCGGACCTGTTCAACCGGGTGGCCTGGCAGCTGAAGACGCGTGCCGGCGTGGAGGTCTATGCCTGGCTGCCACTGCTGGCATTCGACCTGCCGGACAAGGCGCTGCAGCGGCGCCTGGCGGTTACCGTCCCGGACCACGGGGGCGGTGCCGTCCCGTCTGCGCACGCGTACCGCCGGCTGAGTCCGTTCCTGCCCCGGTCGCAGCGTATCGCGCAGGGGATTTACGCGGAGCTGGCTCGCAACGCCAGCTTCGTCGATGGCGTGTTGATCGGCGACGACGCCTACCTGGCCGGTGACGAGGATGCGTCAGCGTGCCGCGCCGATGCCCGCTGGCCGGGCACCGGCCGCTCCTTGCCGGACTGCCACCTGGATGCACGGCAAAAGACCCGTGCATTGATCGCATTCGGCCGGGCGGCGGTCGCGCCCATGCGCGACTACGTGGATCTCAGCAACGGCTTCCGCGTGGCACGCAACCTCTACGCGCGGGTGGTCATGGATCCGGCGGCCGAGGACCGCTTCGCACAGGCCCTGGGACCGTTCCTGAAGAGCTACGACGAGGTGGCGCTGATGGCGATGCCTTATCTGGACGGCACCAGCGTCCCGCCGGCGCGCTGGCTGCAGCGACTGAGGGCCCGGGTCGCGACGCATCCGGACGGTCTGCGCAAGGTGGTCTTCGAGCTGCAGGCACGCGACTGGCGCAGCGGCAAGTGGATCGGGGGAATCCGGCTGCGGCGCTGGATGGATGAACTGGTCCGCGGCGGCGCCGTCAACCTGGCCTACTATCCCGACGATTTTGCCGGGAACCGGCCCGCCTTCGCACCGACCTTCGCGGGAATCAGCCTGAACGACTTCCCGCATCGGGGGGGCGACCGGTGATGTGGCCGGACCTCCCGCGGCTGGCCTCCCTGCACGCGAGCGACGTGCTGCTCGGCTTTACCTTCTACTACCCGCTGTTCATGGCCTGGGTGTGGATCGTGGGCGGGCTGTGGTTCTACCTGCGGCACGAACGGCCCGCGGCCGGCGGCCCGGCAAGGCCGCCGCCGCTGGACGAGGCGCCGCCCTGCAGCATCCTCATCCCGTGCTTCAACGAGGAGGAGAACCTGGAGGACACCGTCGCATACGCGCTGCGGACCCGCTACCCGGAGTTCGAGGTAGTCGCCGTCGACGACGGCAGCAGCGACGCTACCGGGCCGATGCTCGACCGGCTCGCCCGGACGCACTCCCGGCTGCGGGTGATCCACCTGACCGAGAACCAGGGAAAGGCCGTCGCCCTGCGGGTCGGCGCCGCCGCGGCACGGCACGACTACCTGGTCTGCATTGACGGCGACGCGATGCTTCATCCGCATGCGGTTCGCTGGATGATGGAGCACCTGGTGCACGGCTCGCGGGTGGGTGCCGTGACCGGCAACCCGCGCATACACAACCGCTCCTCGTTGCTGGGGAAAGTCCAGGTGGGGGAGTTCTCCTCGATCATCGGATTGATCAAGAGAGCGCAGCGGACCTACGGCCGCATCTTCACCGTATCCGGCGTCATCGCCGCGTTCAGCCGGGCCGCCTTGCAGCGCGTCGGCTACTGGAACGACGACATGGCCACCGAGGATGTGGACGTGTCCTGGCGCCTGCAGATGGACCACTGGGACATCCGCTACGAGCCGAAGGCGCTGTGCTACATCTACATGCCGGAGACCCTGCCGGGCCTGTGGCGACAGCGGCTGCGATGGGCGCGCGGCGGGGTGGAGGTGCTGCTCCGCTATGGCCGTGATCTGCTCAGCTGGCGGGCGCGCCGGTTCTGGGGTGTGGCCCTGGAGCACCTGGCGAGCGTCACCTGGTCCTATGCGATGCTGATCGTCGTGGTGCTGTTCCTGCTGGGCCTGGTGGTGCCGCTGCCGCCGGAGTGGCGCATCCCGACACTGTTGCCGACCTGGGCCGGCGTGCTGCTGGGCATGACCTGTCTGATCCAGTTCCTGGTCAGCCTGTGGCTCGACCGGATCTACGAAGCCTCGGGGTTCCTGCGCAACTTCTTCTGGGTTATATGGTATCCGCTGCTCTACTGGGTCCTTTCGATGCTGACCGTGGTCGTGGCGGTCCCCGGAACGCTGCTGGCGCGCCGGCGCACGCGGGCGCGCTGGGCACACGTGGACCGCGGAATCCACGCGGAAAACCCGGAGGCGAAATGACCGCACAGGCACCCGAAACGGACCTTCAGATCCCCGAGCCCATTCATCGGCCGGACCTCCAGACGCCGATCCAGCGCGGCGCGTTCGCCGTGCTGTCGCTCCTGGGCTGGCTGGCCTGGCTCTACCTCTTCGTGCCGCTACTCACCGTGCTGGCCTGGGCATTCGGCGTGCACCGCTTCGACCGGTACGTGCTCGGCAGCGTGGGCGTGTCCGCGTTCACGCTGTCGGTCTACGCCGTCATCATCGTGGCCGCGGGCCTGACCCTGGTGCTGTGGGCGATCTACAATCTGCTGCGCTTCCGCGGCAAGGACCGCCGGTCTCCGCCGCCCACCGTCAGCGAAGCGGCGCTCGCGTCCGCGGTCGGCCTGGAGATCACGCGGCTCAGGCGCCTGCGGCGGGCGCGGGTGGCGTGGGTTCGCTGCGACGATCTGGGCCGCATCGCGCAGATCGAGGCAGGGCCGCCCGTTGACCGGGCAGGGGCGGAGGCAACACGGGATTCCTCCTGAAGCGGCGACGGGGCGGACGCAGCCGGCCGCGGATCGAGCCCGCCGCGGTTGGCGCTTCGCGGTCGCGGTCGCGTATCCTCCAAGGCCTGCGATTCATCCTTCCGAATCCACACCGGAGGTGCGGCCGATGATCGATCTGTACTACTGGACGACCCCGAACGGCTGGAAGGCGAGCATCATGCTCGAGGAGTGCGGCCTCGAGTACCAGGTGATCCCCGTGGACATCGGGGCAGGAGAGCAGTTTCAGCCGGAATTCCTCAGGATCAGCCCCAACAACCGCATGCCGGCGATCGTCGATCACGACCCGCTCGGCGGCGGCGAGCCGCTGTCGCTGTTCGAGTCGGGCGCGATCCTCGAGTACCTGGCCGACAGGACCGGGAAGTTCCTGCCGGCGAAGGCGCCGGACCGGTACCGGGTGCTGCAGTGGGTTCACTGGCAGATGGCCAACCTCGGACCGATGATGGGCAACGCCAATCACTTTCGCAATTACGCGAAGAACATCGTCGACGACCCGAAGCAGCTCGAGTACGGCGAGCGTCGCTTCACCGGCGAGGTCGACCGGCTGTGCGGCGTGATGGACGCCCAGCTGCTGGCCAACCGCTACCTGGCGGGCGACGAGTACAGCATCGCCGACATCATCACCTGGCCCTGGGCGATGCTCGCCGGACGCCTGATGGGCGAGGAGATCTGGGAGACCTTCCCCAGCCTCAAGCGCTGGGTCGACGAGATCGGCGAGCGGCCCGCGGTGCAGAAAGGCCGCAGGCTCGGCCGCGAGTGGTCGCAGCGTGAGCGTACGGAGGAAGAGGAAAAGCGCCGCCGGGATCTGCTGTTCAACCAGACCAGCGAGAAGGTGCGCAAGGCCCGCGAGGAGGCGGCGAAGGCGGCCCGATAGTCACGCCGGCGGTATCCCGGCGCCGGTGAGCTACCCTGTCTGCATGGACAGGAATCCGACCACGAATCCGCGCGTGGCCGATCGCCTGCGCGACGCCGCGGACATCCTGGAACAGCAGGGCGCCGACCGGTTTCGGGTCGGGGCCTACCGGCGCGCCGCGCAGACTGTCGCCGGCCTCGATCGGGACCTGCGCGAGCTAATCGCGGAGCGGGGCGTCGAGGCCCTGCTGGCGCTGCCGGGGATCGGGCGGGGCATCGCCACGGCGATCGAAGAGATCCTGCGCACCGGCCGCTGGGCCCAGCTCGAGCGTTTGCGCGGGACGCTGGATCCGGTGCGGCTGTTCCAGACCGTGCCGGGCATCGGTCCGCAGCTGGCGCGGGCGATCCACGACGAGCTGCAGGTGGACACCCTGGAAGCCCTCGAGGTCGCCGCGCACGACGGACGGCTGGAGGGGGTTCGGGGCATCGGGCCGCGCCGGGCGGCGGCCATCCGCGCGCTGCTGGAGAACATGCTGGGACGCGTGCGGCGACTGCGGGCGCGCGGGCCTTCGGCCGGGCCCGGTCCCGGGGTCGACGTGCTGCTCGCGGTCGATCGCGAGTACCGTGACAAGGCAGCCTCGGGGGCTCTGCCGACCATCATCCCGAGGCGGTTCAACCCGACCGGCGAAGCCTGGCTGCCGATCCTTCACACCCGACGGGACGACTGGCATTTCACCGCTCTTTACTCCAACACGGCCCGGGCGCACGAGCTGGGCCGGACCCGCGACTGGGTGGTGATCTACTTCTACGACGACGACCACCAGGAGGGACAGTACACCGTCGTTACCGAGACCCGGGGGCCGATGGCGGGCCACCGCGTGGTGCGCGGGCGCGAGGCCGAGTGCCGCGCCTTGTACGCGGCCTGACGAACGTCTGACGGCGATCAGTGCAGCCGCGCGCGCCCCGACTATGCTGTCCGGTCGGGGCCCCGGTGATCGGCAGGCCTGATGCGAGGTGCGCGGAGATGGTCGGCGGCGGGGAGTGGTCGGGCAGGTGGACACGACAGCTGTTTCGGGTCCTGGCTGGTCTGGCGGTATTCGCGCTGGCCGCTTCCGCCGGGGCGGCCGTTCCGGCGACCCGCGGAGATTTCGTCAGCTTCTATCCCCTCGCGTTGCACGAGGCGCACACGCGGCATCCGCTTGACCAGTACCAGCTGGTGTGCACCCGGCCGGCTACGGGGGGTGCCTACGTATCCCTGGTGGCGGATACGAGCGGCGCGGTGGTACTTGTGGCGATCAGTCGCGAGGAGCCGCAGAACGTTCGCTCGCTGCTGGACCCGAAGAACAACCCCCGTGCCACCCGGGACTGGGCATACGCATGGGATCGTAACGGTGACGGCAAGATCGACTACCTGGTGTACTACCTGGGCGTCGAGATGGTGGTCACGCAAGGTGCATTGCCCGAGGGGTTCCCGGGCGGCATGCGTCCGGCCCTGAACATGAACCAGCTCAGGTTCGCGCTGGAACATATGCGCATGACGTTCTATTACGCGGCGGACGACGATTTCGACGGGCGCGTCGACGCGATGATATTCCCGTATCACGACGGGAAGGTGCCGATGTGGGTGAAAGGCCACTTCGTGCTGCGGAGTACCCGGTTCGACGGCCACGCCGACCGGGACTGGGCCTTCCGGGACGACATCACCCGTCTCAGCGGTCCGGCGCCGCGCAACGCGCATGGCTACCGGGTGCGGATCGACCCGTCCGCGGGCGCCGGGGGAGACGGGGTCCTGGCCCACTGGAGCGAGTTGCTGGGGGAATTCAACGCTGCCGTGCGCGCCTGCGGCGCGGGGCCGCGCCTGCGCCGCTGACCGGGACCCGCTCGCGGGTCACGACGGGCTGGCCAGGCGCACCAGGCCGACCAGGAATACGGCTCCCACCGGGAATGCGAGCCAGACCAGGGTGAGCGTGAGCGGGTCCGGCCGGTCGGGCGCGTCCAGGAGCACGGTGAGAACGAGCGCCGTGCCGAAGAACACCGCTCCCGCGAGCCAGCGGATCAGCTGGCGGCGAATCGGGGGCGGATCACCGGCTCCCTGCATCAGGCGTGGCATATCGACAACCTCCCGCCGCCGGTGCCGCCGCACCCGCGCGTCGCGACAGGGTGCGGCCGCCGGTGACATGACGTCTCTTTCATCCACTGTAGACGTTCGTGACGCTTGCTACCCGGTTGCCTTCGGTCGGTCCGGTTCGCGGCCGGCACCGATATCCGCGAGAAAGGGGCGGGGGCACGGTATGACGTGACTTGATGGACGCGTTGCGGTTGGATGACTATGAGTAGCGGATGGGCCCGCGCGGGCGGCCCCGAGGAGAGCGGTCGGCACAGGCGCGCGAGGAGCCCAAGAGGCGACCCCCGTGCCAATGCCATGGCGCCGGCCGGAGCCGCGTTGCGCGCCGTGCGCGCACTATGCCTGCGCGCCCGGGAAGATTTAGTATCGCAAAGGGTCGGCGTCATCCCGATCCGATTCACCCCTGGACGGATAAGCAACGAAAAAAGGGGAAAGAATGCAACGCGTGCAGGCCTATCTAACGTCAACTACTTTGGCCGGTCAGCGACAACTATTTTGGCCGGTTGGCGGGAGTTGTCGTCAGACCGCTGAGGCGGTTTTCGCTTTCCTGCTTTGCTCGGTGTGTGCCCGCTTTCTGTAGC
>Ga0209921_1000229_pt1 | contig 19732 bp, 19 predicted proteins | sample SalPonF2_C_D2_MG_FD_185730 | JGI IMG/M metagenome (GOLD analysis project Ga0209921, IMG submission 185730) | Salt pond soil microbial communities from South San Francisco under conditions of wetland restoration - Salt Pond MetaG SF2_C_D2_MG... ...
AATCACTCTAAATCGTTTACTAACTCATCGATATTTTCTGTCCCCGGCGGGCTGACTGATGCGGGTAATTTTGTATCCAATTTATCAGTCTTTGAGGTAGCCGGGGTCTCTTTAGACGTTTCCTGTGCCGGGGAGCCCGGTTCTTTGGTGGGTGATTGAAGATTTTCCGGCCGGTTGAAAATTTGCGACTCATCGCGGTCAAACTGTTCGATCGATTCCTGAGCAACCTGGAGATAAGAGTGAATGCCGGCAATAATTTCTTTTCTGCGATTTAATAATTGCTTAATGCTCTGACGTATCTGATGGCGTTCTTCTCTGGCTTCACGTACAATATCGTCTGCCTTCCTTTCGGCTTTTTCTATTTTATTTTCAGCTTCATTTCGGGCTTTTTCCAGTTTGGTTTCTGCTGATTCTTTGGCAGACTGCAGAGCCTCGCGTAATGCCTCTTCAATCTGTTCATAATGCGATAATTTATTTTCAAGATTTTTAATCTCTCGTTCCAGCTCCTTGTTTTCACTTTCCAGGTGTTCCCATTCATTTGCCACCAGGTTTAGAAACGCCTTGACTTCAGTGGGGTCGCAGCCCCGGAGCGACTTTTCAAATTCCTGTTGCCTGATTTCCAGTGCTGTAAGTCTCATAATAGGTTCATTTTGGATGCAGTAGTGTTAGTCAGTTGATCAAGCCAAGGATAATAAACGACCAATTATTTTTTTTATGATGCAGATCCGCGTTTTGCCTTCAAAATATTATTCATCAAATAGTTAGCCTATAATCCGATTATTGATGGTGCAAAACGTATTATACCATTTTAAAATAGTAGTCAGGTAAACAGAAAAGTAAACAAATTAATGCAATAAATTTTGCAACTTTAAGCTTTTATTTAAGTTCGCAGCATGTTTCGAAGGTTGTTGTTATCCGATTCATGTTTCTCCTGCGGCGGCTCAGTGTCCATTTCAATTGAACTATGCAGTGTCTTTTCTTTCGTTGATTGATTAGAAGATGAGATATTTTTTCCTTTTTCGCCAATAAGTGCTTCCAGCTTTTGCAGGCGACGTTCCGAATCTTTTTTGTATTTAACAAACGCTTTGGCCAACCGTTCAAATTTTTCCTCATCATAGGAAGAATTATTTCGGTTAATCCAGGATTTAATCAACCCCATCAACTTACTGATTATAACAATTGCAATGATTGATCCAAATATAATTGCAATAACCGCTACTGCCACTTCATTATCACTCATGATTTACCCCCCCGTTTAGGAGTTTTATTAGAAATATGTCAATGTTCTTTTTTCCCTTTTTCCGGACTGTTTCGTTCGTTCAAGCGAATTTTTATGTATTCAAAAATTATCCATCCACAAAAGATGATAAAAATTATACCAATAATAGCGAGTACATCAATAATGAAAGATATCATCCTCGCCCTCTTTTCAGATTAACTTATCGAAGAAAAACAGAATTTAAATATTCTGAGTCTTGCAACCTTTCATGAATCCATTAAGGAAAACGATCTGAATATTAATATAATGTATTAAAATTCAGTTAAAAAGTAACATAAATTTATACGAGTATTTTTAACCATAGTTTCGCTCACCAAAGATAGCACGGCCCACACGAATCATGGTTGAACCTTCTTCAATTGCGATTTCAAAATCATTGGTCATGCCCATCGAAAGGTGTTCCAGCTGTACACTGCCGCTATTGTTTTCAGCGTGTTGATCAAAAATATCTTTCAGCAATTTAAATTCATCGCGCACAACATCCATGTCATCGGTGAAGGTAGCCATGCCCATCAGTCCGCGCACGTTAACATGGTCAAGCGGGCGGGCGTAATCCAGTATTTCTTCCAAATCGTTTGGCACACAGCCGCTTTTTTGGTCTTCGCCGCTGATGTTTACTTGTACGAGTGTGTTGATGGTACGGTCAATACGCGAGGCACGTTTTTCAATTTCATGAAATGATTTTTGCTTGGGTACGGAGTCAATCCAGTTCACCCGCTCAACCATATATTTTATTTTGTTTGTCTGCAGGTTGCCGACCATGTGCCATTGGATTTCATCAATTTCACAGCTTTCCATCTTATCCTGCAGTTCCTTAGCGCGGTTTTCGCCAAAATGAACCTGTCCACAGCCAAAAGCTTCTTCAATATCATTCATGGGTTTGGTTTTGCTAATTGCTACAAGCTGTATGTCAGCCGGATCTCGGCCAGCCCTGTTGCAGGCATCTTTAATTCGTTGCTGGACATGGTCAATATTTTCACAAATTTCACTCATAAATAGATTCTGTTTGAACTCGTTAAATACATTGTTGTGAATTAAAAAATTTTAAACTACATTTTCTAAAATAACCTTTTAACAGACCGATATAAATCGTATTTTTAGTGTACGATATTGGAGAATGAACTCAAAAAATTAAATTTCGATTCTGAATCGTATTATTATCGATTTATTGCTTATTTTTGAAGCAGTGATTGGTCCACATGCAACCTGGAATTCCAAGAAAGCGGCCAATAGACAGCCATGAATATCCAGGTGCAACATATTTCCACCTTTCTTAACGAATGGGCCCCGCCTGAAACGAAACTTGACTATGATAATGTGGGCCTGCTAATTGGCGATTCCTCTCAGAGCGTTCACAAAATTTTAACCTGTCTTGATGTTACCCATGAGGTTGTTGAGGAAGCCAGGGAAAAAAAATGTGAACTGATTGTTTCTCATCATCCCCTTATTTTTAATGGCCTGGATCGCATCAACCCGTCTACAGAGAAGGGTAAAATCATCTACAACCTCATTAAGAATGACATTGCCGTTATTGCTGCGCATACCAATCTCGATGCGGCGCTCGATGGGGTATCGTTTGCACTGGCAGAAAAGCTGGAATTGCACAATCTGAAATTCCTGGATAAAACTTACCCCGTCAGCCGGAAATTGGAACTGACTACTGCCCGTGCCGACAGTGATGATGTATTAAAATTACTGAATTATTATTCGGCTGAAGAAGCCCATGTGCACGATGTTGTGGGACGCAAAGGATCGCAAAAAACCTATGAGGCTATTATCGATAGCAACAATTTGCCGGGACTAAAGAAAGAACTTCAAAAAAATGGCTTGCTGGATGAAGGTAATATGCAGGTGATGAATCTGGCGAGTGCGTCAGATAATGTGGGCATGGGGGTGATAGGATTTTACCGTAATCAGGGACTTACGCAGCAAGATTTTTTGGCGCTGGTTGGCGAGCGATTAAATCTGAAAGCCATACGATTTTCCGGCCAGACGGATTACGTTAAAAAAGTGGCGGTATGCGGAGGTGCGGGAGTATCGCTGGCTGGTAAAGCAATAGCAGAAGGCGCCCAGGCGTTAGTCACTGCGGATATAAAATACCATGATTATTTTACGGATACTGAAAATTTTTTGTTGATTGATGTGGGGCATTATGAGAGCGAAGTACCTGTTGTTGCCCGCATGCAAAAAGAATTGAATGAAGCTTTTGAAGAAATACAGGTGTCGGCAACAGAAACCGTCACCAATCCAATGAATATTTTTATCCCAAAGCATAAATCAAACACGTAGCAATAAACGAGATAACCACTATGGAAGAAGTACTTCAAAAATTAGCAAATCTTCAATACATCGATAGTCGTATTGACGAATTAAAACAGCTTCGAGGCGATTTGCCGGAGGAAATTCTCGATATTGAGACGGATATAAACCGTCAGGAAGCACGTATTAACCGGCTTCAGGAAGAAAAGGATAATCTTGATCACGAAGAGAGAAATCTGCACCTTGAAATTCAGGATGCCGAAGCGAAGCTGGATAAATACGAAGACCAACAAACATCTGTTCGCAATAACCGGGAGTATGATGCACTGACCAAGGAAATTGAAGCACAAAGGCAGGTCATCGAAAATGCCAAATCGCGACAAGAAGAGATTGCCAAACGCAGGCAGGAAATCGAACCGGAAATCGAGAAAGCAAAGCAAAAACTTGAGGAAAGCAAGGAACTTCACGCCGAGAAAGAGGAAGAGCTGAAAAAAGTTAAAGAAAATACTGAATCAGAAGAACAAAAGCTGATCCAAAAGAGGGAGGAAATGGAAGAAGAGCTCGATAAACGGTACCTGAAGAGCTACAAACGCCTTCGCAATGGCTTGAAAAATGGTTTGGCTGTGGTCCCCATGGAAAAAGGAGCTGCAATTGGCATGGCATTGCCCCCTCAAACACAAGTGGAAGTGCGCCGCAAAAATAAAATCATCATTGATGAAAACAGCGGCCGCATTGTTGTTGATCCTTCATTCTTTGAGCAGGCGGAAGAGCAGCTCTCGCAATAAAATAATAGGTAATACTTCTTGCTTTTTTTGCCATTTGCGCAACCAAAAACCTATTTTTGGCGCTAATTTGAATAAGATTTATTCAAAATTCAAAAGCAATTAAAGAATATTGCCGGACCAGATCAACCATTCTTTAAGCTTGTTAATTCCTTGCAGCATATTTGACTGGTAATAAATTAATGGAGTCTGGAAGATTTTTTTATAGAGGGGCAACCCTGATCAACAAATACAAAATAAAAGCCCTTGAAGATGGTTATATAATAACTGCGATGATCGGGTAATCGCCCACATGCGCTGAAGCTTCGGCGGGCAGGCTCTCTTTGAAACATTTATTGAATGGTTTGGCAGCCTGCTCACCGAAGCCTCGGCGTAGGTGAGAGGAAAGTCCGGACACCGACAAGCACCGTGCTTCCTAACAGGAAGATCCGGGTAACCGGATAGCCAGTGCCACAGAAAATAGACTACCTATCGAGGGCAGGCGGATAATCCCACCTGCGCTAAACTTTGGTGGGTAAAGGTGAAACGGTGAGGTAAGAGCTTACCGCTCTGCTGGTGACAGACAGAGGCATGGTAAACCTCACGGGGTGAAAATTCATGCAGGCCGAATGCATCGCTTGTTGCTCATCGGCCGGGTGGAATGCTTGATCCCGGTGGTAACAGCGGGACCAGATAAATGATTATCCCCGACAGAATCCGGCTTACAGATCATCGCTAAAAATTTGTAAAAGTTGCCTTGAAGAGATTCGGGGCAGCTTTTTTATTTAAAATAAGCTATTACTATACACTATTTAACAGGAATGTTTATCTCGTCCGTGAGAACTCTTTATGGAGCTAACTACAGGTGCATAGGGAGTTAAATTTCTTTCATGACCTGCCGCTTGCAGCGAAATAAATGCCTTGTCAAGGCCCGTTAAATACGTTTTTAATTGTGCGGAATTTGAAAGTTTGGTATAATAGACTAAACATCTAAGAGAGTCAGTTTCTTAGCATTTCTTTATCAAAATAATTTATCAAGATATAAAGTGTGAAGAATTTCATGAAGAGACTTATTGGGATTACAGGGGTTGGAGTATTAGTCATAATATTGCTGAGTTGCAGCGAGCAGCAAAAAAATGCCGAAGCATCAGATAATAGTCTACCGCATGTTGCAGCAGCCAGCCAGGTTAAAGCTGGTCGTTATTTAATTATCACCGGCGGCTGTAATGATTGCCATACGCAGGGATTTATGCAGGATAATAATATACCCGAAAGTGAATGGATGACCGGATCTTCGGTAGGCTGGCAGGGACCGTGGGGGACCACCTATGCAGCAAATTTGAGGCTTTCAGTTCAAAACTATTCAAAGAAAGCCTGGGTTCACATGGCTAAAACGCGAAGCACCCGTCCGCCGATGGTGTGGTTTTCCCTCAATCAAATGAGTGATAAAGATCTTAAAGCTATTTATGCCTATCTAAAGTCACTTGGTCCCAAAGGTAAGCCGGCGCCTCATGCCGTGCCTCCGGGGCAAAAACCTAAAACGCCGTACATAAGTTTGATGCCTCAAAATATGCCGCAAGATTCTGTACCTATGAATACGAATAAATAATCTAATTGATAATTAAAAAAATGCTTTATTATCAAATTTGTAAAATTCTTACATTTTATTTTGATCGATCATCGTATTATTGAGCAAAGAGATTAGGGATACATACCCAAACTGGCGCAAGCATCCGCTTGTGCCAGCGTGGAGAGAACTTCAAATGGTGATATATTCCTAAATATATCAAGTCTATATGTTACTTATTTGAGATTCCCATATCCTATTTAAGGCTAAGGTGTCATGCATAGACAGTCCACTCATTTTTGCATATCTTCTGGTGTTCAAATTTATGAGTTGATATATTTCGTCTTACCGATAAAATCAATTTCAAGATTATCACCTTACACTTTACCAATATGAAGGCAAAAGAGTTACGTGCTCTTCAGAAACCACTCAAGGAAAAATATAAAGAAAATCCCGAAGAGGCTGAATGGATCCTGCATGCCGATGGTGTGCTGGAAAAAGAGATTGCATGTTCGGTTGAAACAGATATTGGCGAGGTAGAGGCGGGGCTTCATCCCGCAACCGGCGGAGACGGTTCATTTGCATGTTCAGGGGAGATGCTGCTCCAGGCTCTTGTAGCGTGCGCTGGGGTGACGTTAAAGTCAGTTGCAACAGCGATGGGAATTAAAATATACAAAGGAACAGTCCACGCAGACGGTATGCTTGATTTTCGGGGTACACTGGGCGTATCACGCGAAGTTCCGGTAGGATTTAAAAAGATAAATCTTACGTTTGATTTGGATACGGATGCCGAGGCTGGAAAACTCGAAAAACTGGTTGAATTGACGGAGCGATATTGTGTGGTTTATCAAACGCTGACTAACCAGTTAGATGTGTCAACGAATCTAAAATAAGTTCAAAGCGACTTTATATGAAATAATGATGAAATATGAATAATGTCGAGCCATTATAACATCATTCGATAAAAATTCATACAATCATAATATGAGCTTTTCATAATTCTGTATTATCTTCAGAAGGGTTGATATATTTTTGGTTAAAAAATTGGTGACATGTAGGAATATTCTGTCGGTATCTTAATAAAAAAATTACATTTAAATTATCGGGCCATGAAAATAACCCAGCATTATAAATTAAAGCGTCTTTTTTCTCTCTTTTTAGGTTTGACTCTTTTGTACGGCTGCAGCCGGGCAAGCAATACAATGGTTCACCAAAAGGCCGAAAGGTCGACAAAATCACTGCAAAAAAAGCTTGATCAGCGCCGGGTTAAAATGTTTAACGGCTGGTCGGTATCAGCTGCAGGGCGCGCCATCCCATTGCGCAGAGATTTACCGCTTAACATGGCTCTGTCGCCAAATAAAAAGTGGATGGCAATCACCTTTAACGGGTATGGCAAAGAAGGGGTGAAATTTATTAACACCCAAACGGGATCGGTAGCTGATTCCGTAAGATTGGGGAACGCCTGGGTAGGGCTTTCGTTCGGCGCATCGGACAGCCGGGTATATGCCTCAGGCGGTAACAGCGACCAGATTTACGTACTTGGAGATCATCACAACAGGTGGATGAAAGAGGATTCCATTTCGCTGGGCAAACCGTGGCCCAAAAATAAAATTTCACCGGCGGGACTTGATGTCGATCCCAGCCGCCATCGTCTTTATACGGTTACCAAAGAAGACAGCATGCTATATGTGGTGAATCTTAAAAACAGGCAGGTGATCCGGCGCGTTAAGCTTAACTATGCGGCTTATACCTGCAAGCTATCGAATGACGGCAACAGGCTTTATATCTCACTCTGGGGCGGAGGAGAGGTAGCGGTATATAATATTCAAACCGGAAAAATCACACATCATATCACCGTCGAAAGCCATCCGAATGATATGGCACTTAGTCCGGATGGGAACTACCTGTATGTGGCTAATGCTAACAGTAACTCTGTATCAGTAATAAATACACGTCAAAATACCGTTATTGAAACGCTGAATGCCGCGCTTTATCCCAATTCACCTACGGGCAGTACGACCAATTCGGTTGCCCTTTCGAATGATGGAGATACGTTGTATGTAGCCAACGCCGATAATAACTGTCTGGCCGTATTTGATGTGTCTAATCCCGGGGAGAGCCGCTCGCTGGGATATATCCCGACCGGTTGGTATCCGACATCCGTAAAAGTGGCAAAAGGCAAAATATGGGTGGCGAACGGAAAAGGGATGCATTCCCGACCGAATATTCACGGACCTAATCCCACTACTAAACAACGTTCAAAAGAATATACGGGGCGAATGTTCACAGGGACCCTCTCTATTATTTCCGTGCCGAACCACCGTGAAATGGGCATATATTCCAAGGCAGTCTATAAAAATACACCTTACAATCCTCACAAAAATAAAAATAATAAGAAGCAAAAGGCCCAATTCCTTTATGCGTCACCGGGTCATCCGTCGCCGATCAAGCATGTGTTCTACATAATAAAGGAAAACAGAACCTACGATCAGGTACTTGGTGACATGTCTGAGGGCAATGGCGATCCTAATCTTACCCTATTTGGTCGCAGGGTGACACCGAATCATCATAAACTGGCTCGTCAGTTTGTTCTGCTGGATAATTTTTATGTGAATGCAGAGGTAAGTGCAGACGGCCATAACTGGTCTACGGCGGCCTATGCTACCGATTATGTAAATAAAACCTGGCCAACATACTACAGTGGCCGGGGCGGTAACTACGATTATGAGGGAGGGCGTAAAATTGCTTTTCCCAAGAAGGGATTTATTTGGAATTATTGTAAACGGGCAGGCGTGTCTTATCGCAGTTATGGTGAGTTTGCAAATTTGGGTAACCCGCATCTGAAAGTTCTGAAGGGTCACACCGATCTTAATTACCCGGGTTTTGATCTGTCTGTAACCGATACGCTTCGGGAGCACCGCTGGGAACAGGATTTTGATTCTCTGCTGGCTCGCCACGAGGTCCCGCAATTTCAAACTATCCGACTGCCGGATGATCATACGGCCGGTGCCCGCGTGGGCAGTCCGACGCCCCAAGCCTATGTCGCGGATAACGATCTGGCGCTGGGCAAGCTCATTCAGCATTTGTCGCATAGCTCAATCTGGAAAAGCTCCGTTGTTTTTGTGTTGGAAGATGACGCCCAGGACGGCCCCGATCACGTGGATGCACATCGCTCCGTTTGCCTGGTCGCCGGACCGTATGTTAAACGTCATGCAGTCGTTCATGCCATGTATTCTACTTCGTCAGTTCTTCATACGATAGAACGCATCCTGGGACTTCCGCCGATGAGTCAGTATGATGCTGCGGCCCCGCTTATGACAAAGGTGTTTACCACGCATCCGGATACGGCAGCCTATCAAGCCCTGCCAAACAATATCAACCTGGATAAGAAAAACAAAAAGCACGATGCACTATCAAGAGAATCAGCGCATTTTGATTTTTCCGGGGCGGATGAAGCGCCCGATGTTCCGTTTGACCGGGTGATTTGGAAGACCGTAAAGGGTATTCACAGTAAAATGCCCGCACCGCGGCACAGCGCGTTTTTGATGGTCCATGAAAATTCAAGCGACAAGGGCGATCAGGATGATGATTGATAATCAGAACGGTTAACCTGCAGTTCTTCAAGCCCGTTGAAATTCGATTGTTTCTTAATCAGTCAAAATATTCGCTTGGATTCTGCTGATAAAAAAGCCGAAATTGCTCATAGAGCTCCGGATATTTTTGGCGCAGTTTTAGTGGCCGCTCGAAAAAATATTCAGTCGTTACGGCAAAAAATTCTGCCGGATTTTTAGCTCCATACGGATTCAGCAGGGTTTTTTGTCCTTTGTGCAACTCACGGATGAACGTCCGGTATGCTTTTCGGACAGTGCGAGTCCATTCATTGTCATCTTTATCGGGTGGAGCCTCAATACGGGCCGTTGCGCCGTATTCGCGATCGAGCTGGTGAGCAAATTCATGAAATACCAGGTTTTCGCCATCATCGGGGTCGTTGGCGCCATGCTGAACGTCGTCCCAGGCCAATACAACATTACCATACGACCATGATTCGCCGGCCCGCGCCTGGATGCCTTCGGTAATGACGCCATCAGATGCCGTTTGTTTCACGCGGGCAAAATAATCGTGGGGATAAATCAGGATAGCCCGCAACAGTGGATAAATTTCATCATCGCTCCCCAGAATAAGGATGCAGGCCTGCGCAGCAATAGTTACTTTCATTTCATCAGTCAGCGTAAGGCCACCGCAACCTTCAAAACTTTTTTTGCTGATGAAACGTTGTACGCGTTTTCGCAGATTTTGCTGTTGTCCCGCTGGCAGTCGCTCGTAATACGGGACGTTCTGTTGAATAATCGCCAGCCATTCTTCCGGAAACGGCTGGCTTGATTGCCATTTTTGCCGCAGTTTTTTAAATCCGAACATAGTCGTGAATTAGAGTGGAGTGAAGGGGCCTGTCAGGCTTTTTAGGTCCATCAGCTATGAAGAATATCTTATATAATACTGATTAGTGATTCATAAATTCACATTATACTTGCCTTTCACCTTGCGTTCAATCTCGCGCTTCATATCGCGCTCCTTAATATCCTCTCGTTTGTCGTGGCGTTTTTTCCCTTTCGCCACACCAAGGAGTATTTTAGCATACCCATTTTTAAAATATAGTTTCAGCGGAACCAGGGTGTATCCTTGACGTTCCACCGCTTTTCCAAGGGCCTCAATCTCGCGGTTCTTTAACAGTAATTTTCGTTCGCGTCGCTCGTCGTGATTTGCGTAACTGCCATGTTTGTATGGTTTGATATACATGCCGTGGATCCATACCTCACCATTATCGAGGTAAGCAAAAGATTCGGCGATACTGGCATTGCCGTTACGGATTGATTTGACCTCCGTACCTTTAAGCACTATCCCCGCCTCATAGGTTTCTTCAACCGAATAATTATGCCTTGCTTTTCGGTTTCGAATCGTTGGTGTTGCCATAAAAATCAAACTTTTTCAATGATTAGTGATCATTAAATATAAGCTTTTTTGAGGGGCTTTACAGCTTGATGAATGTCACACATTACCATTTACTCAAAACACAAAGAAATTTCCAACCAAACAGCTCTGCAGTTTCTTTTCCACTCATCAATGGAGCAGGTAAATAGGGGTGGGACTGATGCACAAAATATAGATAACCATGCTGCTCCAGCCCAGGATTTTGCGTTTAAGGTCAAGCGGCTTTTCATGCATGGCCGGCGGGTGTTCAATGCCGGTAAAGAAAGCCAGAAAAAATGACCAAACAACCCAGATAAGCGAGCCGGGTGTTACGGTATTGCCAACATAGAGATACAAGTAGCCGGCGGTAACAGCAAGCGATCCAATAAAAACGGGGGTTATCCACTTGTAATTGCCGTGAAATGCTTTAAAAAGCAAGATGGACAGGATGATTGCCCAAACAAACAGGCTAAACAGCCCATGAGCCGTAGACCATCCCCAGCTGCTTAACAGAAGGTGTATAGGAGGGATGGCCTGTATGCCCCCCAGTGTTACAAGGATGCAGAAAAATATACGGGCAACCAGCCGGTGTTTCCTGAAGCCTATCAGCGAGTAAAGAATGTGTCCGCCGTCGAGCTGGCCAACCGGTGTCAGGTTCAGGGCTGTAAAAAATAATCCAAGCCAGCCGGCAAATAAGAAAGGATAGTGATACATTTCCCACATCGGGGGGACGTTCCTGAAGAAACTGGCCAAAAAACTGTACATCAGCGTATTCCCAACTGCTATTGTGCCCCCCTGTTCGCCCGGAGCAAGCGGGTTGGATGGAAAAGTTCCGTGTAACCGGATGTATTGTTTAAGTGGCTCACTACCCGCAAAACTTGTGATATAACTCGGATGGGGAAGGGTCATAAAACCATATAGAAGAACGCCCAGCGCTATCAGAAATCCAGCCAGTGGGCCGGCCGCTCCCACATCGAACATTTCGTATGAATGATTAATTTTTTGTCTGATGCGAATGACGGCTCCCAGGGTGCCGATCCCGAAAGGTATAGGGATAAAATAGGGGAGGGTGACTCGTATCTTGTGGAAATAAGCCGCAAAATAGTGCCCGAATTCGTGCACTCCGAGGAAAGCTAAAATCAGGCCGGCAAAAATAGCACCCCGGCTGATATCGATTAAATCAGGCATCGAAGCAGGAAACATCGTTCCCTGATAACCGACAAATTCAGCCCCGGCCAGCGACACCGTCGCGAAGGTGACGATAAATAGTCCAAGGTGTTTTAGAATGGTCAGTGTGTCGGGATGATTCGGTTGAGGGCGATTTACTGGTTCATCTATCGGCTCAAAGTAAGATGGATATGTGGAATCTATTGGGCTTTCTGGCTTATCCAAAAGTAATAATGAAACTTAAAAATTGAAGTAACAATCGTATATCAAAAATGCACCGTTTGATTCGCTTAAGAAAAATATTAATATATTGCTCAGTTGAAAATACGGTATTATGATTTTTAATGTTCTCTTAAAATGGGCATGGTCATACAGCGAGCTCCTCCCCGGCCCCTGCAAAGTTCATGACCTGAAAAACTGATAGCTATTTTTCTGCCCACCGGATCAAAGGGTTTATCGCGATATGTTTCAATAAAATCAAATTGATCGATAATCTGATACCCGTGTTCTTCCAGAACCCTGAAGGTATTTCTGTTGCGCTCGTAACCGACGATGACTCCGGGAGCCAAGGCAAAGACATTTGCACCATCGGTCCATTGCTCGCGAAACTGAGTCGTACGGTCTTCACCGCCACATTTTATAAAAGTGATGTCCCGGTCTAATAATTCCTCAAGAGTTGATTTTAAAGAAGTTCGGGGAGCAGACTGGATAGCCCCGTTATGGTCAGTCAGCACTGAAACATTGTCCTTTTGTTCCATAATGGCGGGAGGAAAAACAATACATTCATTTTCGCTGGCAAACGTAAAGATTGTATCGAGATGCATGGAAGATCGTTGCTTGGGGATATCAACCGCGATAATATATTCAAATGTACCGGAGAGCAGATTTTGAGCGGCATTCATCAAAGCACTGAAAGAAGTACGCTCGCTCATACCGATGAGCACTACTTTATCGGATGCCACCAGCACGTCTCCCCCCTCCAGTGAATCGCCAATGCTGGTTTTGATAATATTTTCATTAATTTCGGAAAAAAGAGGATGGTATCTCACCACCGTTTCCATCAGCAAAGCCTCACGCAACCGGGCCTTTTTAGCCGGACGTGAAAGTAAAATGGAACTCCCTGCTATAGCGGCTAAATCACGGGTAAAAACCAAATTTGGGGTCGGAGACAGCGAAAAGTCAGCAATCGCCGGTGTGGTCCCTTCAACAACAAACTGCAGCAGATCATCCGGCGGTAAAGCTGCTAAATCATTTTTGATAATACCAAGATTATCCTCCGGGAAGGCATCGACCAGCAAATCAATAAAAAAAGTATGGGCCTGACTCTGACTATCTTGCAGGCATTCGCGGAATAATTCCGTTATTTGAAGTATCCGTCCATCCGCGGGCATGGCCGCTTTGAAAATTTTTAGCATATCGACGTGTTCTTCACGGGCGTCCTCCTCGAATATGATATCATCAAAAAGCAGCTCATCTTTAAGTGCAGGATTAACCAGCGACACTTCCCTGCCGGGAGTATGCACAATAACACCTTTAAGCCGATCGGTTTCAGAAGTAATTGACAATTTCATGAAATGAATCCTAATGTGAAACTATTTAAATACACCAAATATACAATTTCGGCGTTAATTTATTAAACCATTTTTAAGTTGAAAATAATGCCACAAAATTTCGATATTCCTGTATGATAAAACATTTTTATCAAAATTTGGTTCATCAGTACCATATAATGTTTGTATCAACTGGTAAACAACGAGGTTTTCGATGTCTCAAAAAACTGAAATAGAATCTTTGGTTTTTTTACTGAACGATCCCGATCCGGATGTACAGGGGGCGGTCAGGGAACGTCTTTTTGAGATGGGGCAGCAGGCTGTGCCGCTGCTCGACGAGAAACGTAATACCGTCAATGATGAAGAGGAACGAGAGCTGATCAATGACATTATTCGTCATATCACCTATGGCCACGTTGAAGAAGATTTTATAGATATTCTGGAAGGGGGCGTTAAAAATATAAAGCAGCTGGAAAAGGCTGTTTTAATTTTGTCTCGCTTCGAAAATCCCACGCTCAGAGTGAGCGATTACGAACGAAAACTCGATCGATGGGCCGAGGACATTGAAGATGAAATTCGATTTCAGCCCGATGAAACCAAGCAGATGCATGTGCTGTTGAGCTACATTTTTGAAACACTTGGCTTTTCGGGAGGAACGACAGATTATTATCACCCCAAAAATGCATATCTGGATCGTGTCATTGACCGCCGGCGCGGATTACCTATTTCTCTGGCTTTTGTGGTTCTTTTTCTGGCTCGCCGGCTTAATTTGCCGTTTTACGGATTGAATGTCCCCATCCATTTTATGGTCAAATTCAGTGGACTGAAAGAGGAGGTTTTAATCGACCCCTTCGATCATGGCAAATCGGTGACTTACAATCAGTGTTATTATTTTTTGAAGCAAAATGGGGTTGAACCTAAAGCGGTCTATTTTAACAAAGCGAATGAAGCATCAATGCTGGCGCGCATGATACGTAACCTGGTGCGCAGTTATCACCGGAGGGATGAGGAGCAAAAGGCTGAACACCTCCAGGAGTTGTTGCAAACCCTTGAGATGATGTGCCTGTAGACCTTCGATCACGATATTTTAATGTATTCCTGTCAGTGATGCGTCTTATTCTGATGAACGTTTTGGCTACGATTATTTTATGAATATCTTTGAGATTCGTGCTGACGGTCTGTTGGCAATAAAAAAAGAAATTGGGGAGCTCGTCTAACAGTGTTACTTTAAGGCATTCGATTTTTTAGCAAGATATCTTTTTTCTTTACGTTAATGCTCTGATATGACGTCTGATTTAATTAATAAATATCAAAATATCTTTCGCTTTTAATATGAGAAAATACGTTTGTAGGTCATTTTTGAAACATTTCGGCCTTTTATTATTCCTTTATGGGTTATGTATCGTCTCGGTAACTCCGGCGTTTGCTCAAACAGGGCCCCCTAAAAAGGGGATACAACCCCTGCGCTCGGACGTAGGTATTAATGGATTTACGGCTAATTTTCACGGGCTTAGCAGTTTTACGAATCTGGAAAATGATACGCTTCATACGAATGGAAGTGCCAATCTTGAAATTGTATTCCACGATGTGCGTATGATGTCGCAGCGGCTGGGCGTTGGATTTCAAGTACTGGGCAGTTTTTACACAAACTCAAACCCGGGTCACTCTCAATTTGGCATCAAAGGCTGGGGGGCAGGACCGATGGTCCGCGTTTATCCATTCTTCACCAATCGTTTTCAGCCCTATGCACAGGCCGAAGCACTTTTTGGAGATAATATGGGCGTGGGCAAATTAGCGACTACTGCAAATAGGGGCAAAGGATTTCGTGTACGCCTGGGGATGCGCGCTGGTTTTGCTTATCGCATAATTAATAATTTTGGACTTTTTGTTGAAGGCGGGCCTGACTGGGAAAGTGGCGCACTATTTAAGGCTGATGCCCGGGCTTGGCAGCTAAATATCGGCTTTGATATCTACCGTTTTAAATAACAATACGTGAAAGTGTAAATATTTAATGGAGGAAGGGTGCTATAAAAGCGTTTAGTGTCGCTAACAAATTAAAAATTTGTGCGGCAGACTGTTAATGTGCCATTAGTTAAATAAAAACGTTGCATCTGTGCCAATAAGCCGAGATATTTGAGCGTAATATACAGCAACTAAAAGAAATGAAAAATTCGTATGACATATGTAGTTACCGATCCGTGCATCAACTGTAAATATACAAACTGTGCGGCTGTATGTCCCGTTGATGCGTTCCGGGAAGGACCAAATTTCTTGACTATTGATCCGCTTGAATGTATTGACTGTGATGCATGTGTAGCTGAATGTCCGGTGGAAGCTATTTATCCTGATGATGAAGTACCGCTTGAATGGGAGCATTTCATTGATCTCAATGATCGGCTTGCTCAACAGTGGCAGGATAAAATAATTAATCAGACACAAGAAGATCGCGAGGACGCTGATGAATGGGCTGAAGTCGAAGATAAGCTGGAATATCTGCAGGAGGAATGGGATGAATAGCTGATTTCCGGCTTATGAACTTTTGTCAAATTTCATTTTTCTGTGGGGGAAATATTAATAAAAGGTAAAATTGAACAGATACGTGAACTCTGGCAAACGCTAATAAATATCGCCGTATGAGTGATTCGGCTGCTGCCGGCCCGCTCAAAATGAGGATTCGTAATCGGGTGCTTAATTTTGACTCGCCTAAAGTTATGGGAATTCTTAATGTTACCCCGGATTCCTTTTCTGACGGCGGAGAATATAATGATCCCACTTCGGCACTTGGTCGAATTGGGTTAATGATTTCTCAAGGCGCTACAATTATTGATATTGGAGGCGAGTCGACCCGCCCGGGCTCAGAGCCCGTTTCCGAGCAGGAAGAATTAGAGCGTGTTGTACCCGTCCTGGAAAAAGCCATACCGCAATTTCCGGATACCTTTTTTTCTATTGATACTACTAAATTTGCCGTCGCAGAGAAAGCGCTGCAGCTGGGGGTTCATTTCGTCAATGATGTTAGCGGTCTGAAAAAGGAGCCTCGCCTGGCGGGTTTATGTACGAAATATAATGCGGCTTACATCCTTATGCATTCACAGGGCCGACCAAAAACGATGCAGGATAACCCCACCTATGATGATGTAATGGCTGATATAAATTCTTTTTTTAAAGAGAAAGTGGCGATTGCTAAACAAACCGGACTTCAGTCCATCATCGTCGATCCCGGAATCGGCTTCGGTAAAACACTGGCCCATAATATTCGTATATTAAAAAATCTTGAGGAATTCAAAAATTTGGGATATCCTTTATTAATTGGTGCTTCCCGCAAGAAAATGATCGGAGAGCTGTTAAATGGTCGGGAGACTTCAGGTCGGCTTATTGGCACAATCGCTGTTCATTATCATGCCATGTTGAAAGGAGCGAATATTATTCGCGTGCACGATGTAAAAGAGGCTTATGATTCAGTTTTGGTTTATAATGCCTTAAAGAAGTAATTTTGATACCGGAAATGAAGTATCAGATTCTTAAATTATAGCTTCTGGTATCTGAAGACGCCGGACGTTCTATTTATTAAAAGAATAACAAATCACACGACGAAGCCGTGATTTCCATCTGGTTTTTACGATTTGGCATACGAGACTTGGTTGAAGTCCTGATCATTGCCACGGCAATTTATTATTTATATCGTGCTATGCGGGGAACGTTTGCCATTCAGGCGGCGCTGGGGCTGGTCTTCCTGCTTATCATAAATGCCATCGTGAGCGCACTGGGATTAACGACTATTAATTTTATTCTCAATCGTATTCTGGATGTTGGGGTGTTAGCCGTTTTTATTATTTTCCAGCCCGAAATTCGAAAATTATTATATCGATTAGGCCGGAACACCATTCTTGGTCGCTTTTTTATGCGTTCGGGCTCCGAAACTACTATTGATGAGGTGGTTGATGCGGTTCGCAGCATGTCTCGAAGCAAAACCGGTGCACTGATCGTTTTCGGTCGCTCAGCGACCTTGCAGGATCTCGTCGATCGCGGAGTGAAGCTGGATGCCCGCGTTAACAGCTCGCTGTTGCAAACGATTTTTTACAAAAATACCCCCCTGCATGACGGGGCCGTCATCATCCGCAACGATCGTATTGTAGCCGCCAGCTGCTACTTGCCCATTTCGCAAAATCCCAATATTTCCTCCGTCTTTGGCACCCGCCACCGGGCAGCGGTAGGTGTCACGGAAACAAATAATGTATTTGTGGTCGTTGTTTCAGAGGAAACCGGACGCATTTCTATTGCCCGGGATGGTTCACTTACCAGCGGACTGACCATTCAAAAACTACGTAGAGAGATGCAAGATACGCTTAGTGAACAACAAGTGACCGATGAGAGCACCACGTTTTCTTCACAATCCGAGCTCAATTTGGGGTGATTATATTGTTAGCATAACTTAGAGTGGTCAATCCGTGATTGTTATGAAGGAGCTCTGCTTCTGAGCATGTATGCCACGGCGTTCGAGGGTAGTATTAATTTATGGTTTATGGGTGCACCCGACCCTTGCAGGCGGATGGTTTGTTCTCTTGGCGGAGAGCAGAGCGCTGGCGGGGCTTTTATTTTAGTTATGGTTTATGCTTCTGGTGAAACATATTTTGTTTTATTTATCACTGTACCAGTCGGTCAGATGTAGTCCACCTCCAAGGTGGACTACATCTTGCTTATCAGGTAGCAATATTCTAACTATTCCTATAAATATCCAGCAGTTTACGGGCGGCTTTAAAGGAACTTATCTGTCCATTTAATACCTGATTTTCAGTTTTTTTGAGGGCTTTTTTTACCGAAGAGTTTTTGTAGAAATCATCTTTAATCTGCTGGTGAATGGACTCGTACATCCAGTGGCGGGCCTGTTTTTTGCGGTTCGTCTCAAAAAAACCGTTTTCTTTGGCCGAAGAAATGTATTCTCCAATCATGGTCCAAATTTCGGTGATCCCGGTTTCTTCCAGCGCCGAGCAGGTCGTTACTTGGGGCTCCCATCCCGATTGAGCCGGTGGGTACAGGTGAAGTGCATTTTTGTATTCCCGCACGGCCCGTTGTACCTGCTTCTCCGGCATATCGTCTGTTTTATTGATGGCGATGACATCAGCCATTTCAAAAATACCGCGCTTGATGCCCTGCAGTTCATCACCGGCCCCGGCCAGCATCAGCAGCAGAAAGAAATCAACCATGGAGTGTACGGCGGTTTCTGACTGCCCGACACCCACCGTTTCAATGAAAATAGTGTCGTAGCCGGCGGCTTCGCATAAATAAATCGTCTCCCGTGTTTTTCGGGCCACACCGCCAAGCGAACCGGCCGTAGGTGAGGGACGAATAAAAGCGTCGGGATTGTTGGCCAGCGTTTCCATGCGCGTTTTATCACCAAGGATACTGCCGCCCGAGCGCGTACTACTCGGATCGATAGCAAGCACGGCCAGTTTACGTCCCTTTTCGATGATATAATTGCCCATTTTTTCAATAAAGGTGCTTTTGCCCACGCCCGGCACACCGGTGATACCGATTCGGATAGAATTACCTGTTACGGGCAAACACTGTTCAATGATATCCTGCGATTGATCGCGATGTTCAGCCCTGGTACTTTCAATGAGGGTGATAGCACGGCTGAGAACGGTCCTATCGCCTGATTTTATGCCTTTCACGTATTCCTCTGTCGAAAGCGATCGCCGCCGATTTTTAAACGCGTTCAGGCTTTTTGGGTTGATAGAGTTTCTTTTCGTCACACGTTTATATATGGGTAATGAGAATTATTTTATTCAAAAAATAAGAGCTATTTCAAAAGTAGCACAGAGGAATAACAAAGGTTTTTGTGTACTTTTTTGCGCGATTTTATACTATAAAATAATTGTACTCTGCTTTGATTAATTATCATAAAATTTGATGAGGTATAGGCCTTAACACCCCTCTGTCACATTTGTGACGTCTCCCCTCGAGGGGAGATTACAAAATATTAAATATGTTTAGAGTTATTCAATTGAATCCAATCTTGGATGGCTTGCAATACATTGTTAATATCATTTTTGATTTCGTTATTTCCAAATCTCAAAAAATGAATACCGACATTTTCCAGTTCCTTTTGGCGTGCCAGGTCTGAAACACTTACTTCCGGGTGATTGTGATATGAACCATCTATTTCTATTGCAAGCATCAACTCATG
>Ga0209921_1000233_pt1 | contig 19454 bp, 13 predicted proteins | sample SalPonF2_C_D2_MG_FD_185730 | JGI IMG/M metagenome (GOLD analysis project Ga0209921, IMG submission 185730) | Salt pond soil microbial communities from South San Francisco under conditions of wetland restoration - Salt Pond MetaG SF2_C_D2_MG... ...
ACTATCAGAGCATTTCTCTGTCGTCTGTGGTCGGTGGTCATAGAATAATCCAATGTAACAGCTACTTTTATTAAGTAGATAGATTATAAGCTTAAACGAACCTCACGTTATTTTAGTAAAATAACGATAGGGATGTAGCATGCTACGTCCCTTTTTTTTGAGAGGGGCGTAAAACTCAAATTATACTTTGTTTTCGGTATCTTCGATAGATCCGTTCGACATCTATTTCCCGTTTCAATGGTTTCCCATCCACAAGATAGTTTGCTAGTAGATTGGACGTGTATTTTGAATAGAGTAATCCTTTGGACCCCATTCCGGTAATTATGTGAATATTCTTATAATTGCGATGGGTACCAAGAATAGGTAAGCGGTTGGGAGTCGATGCCCGGACTTCCGCCCACTGACCGATTAATTCTGCATCAGGTGCAATACCGGGTAACGATTGTTTAAGTTTGCGACGTAGATATTTACGACCATATCCATCAGGCTCAATATGGGTAAAATCATGTTCGTAAGTACTTCCAACAATAAATGTGTCATCTTTAATGCGTCCAATATAACCGTTCCCGGATAATGAAAATGAAAAGGGCAGGGGATCGGATGTTTTGAACATAGCAACCTGACCTTTTACCGGTTCAATCGGCAATTCCTTCCAATAAACCGATTTTATCGTTTCCGCTCCAGTGGCGTAAATTATTTGATTAGCTTTGATGGAGATATCCTCACCATAAATCTCCCAAATATTATTTAGTGGACGAAGCGTATATTCCTCTTCAACAATTAAGGGTATTTGCCTTTTTTTTAAAAAAATTTGATAAGCTTTTAAATATTCTGGAATGGCAACCGCGATACTGTTTGGATGCCATAAACCACCATAAACGCAATGCACTTCTGGTGACATCACTTTTATTTCGGATTCATCTTTCCATTCGCACCAGCCTTCCGGCCAATCTTGTCGATGAAATGATCTTTCCAGGGAAATGCCGCGATCTCGAGCGATACCAGGACGCAGAACACCGGTTATCTCATAGAATTTTTGATTGGAATGGGGTTCAAGCTTTCTCAGATTAGCTAAAGTCGTGTTGTAACAGTTTTCTGATTCCCAATATAAATTAGCATTACGCGATGCCGCCGGATCAGCCATACCGATTGGTATGCCTGAAGCACCGGCTCCCAAACCTTTTTTATCCAGAAGGATGACATCACAACCTTTTTCCTGCAATGAATCGGCAATACTCAAACCGGATAATCCGGCTCCAATAATCAAGAAATCGTATGTTTTATTTGGGTTTATTGAATGAATCGACAAATGCTTATTTACGATTTAATATTTCTGATGAAGATAGTTTATCAATCCCATGTTGGTTCATTTCTTCCCATGACTGAGTGACGGAACCATCTAAATCGATGCCTTTCACCGCATCTTCAATGACATGTACGGTAAAACCTCGTTTCGTTCCATCGATTGCCGACCATTTAACACAGAAGTCGGTTGCTAATCCAACCATGTACAATTCATCAATATCACGTTCTCTCAAATAGCCGGTTAATCCGGTCGGCGTTTTATGATCGTTTTCAAAAAATGCAGAATAAGAATCGATTTCTTTGCGAAACCCCTTACGAATGATTAATTCAGATTTCGTTGTCATAAGATCATTGTGGAATGCTGCACCATTTGAACCCTGCACACAATGATCGGGCCACAAAACCTGTTCCCCGTAATCCGTTTCGATAGTATCAAACGGATTTTTACCGCTGTGTGATGATGCAAATGAAGAATGTCCTTCGGTATGCCAATCCTGAGTTTGTAAAACGTGATCAAATTGAGGAATCAGTTTATTGATGACGGGTACCACTTGATCACCATCAGGAACGGCTAAGGCACCGCCCGGACAAAAATCGTTCTGAACATCTATAATGAGTAGTGCATTCATATCACTAAGCTTTTTTCTTTGGTGCTAAATTCATAAGTTCACTTCGTAAATCGTGTAATTTCTTACTCAAGCCGACCTTGTAATAATGCGGATTTTCGAAGCGACGGTGTTCTTTTTGCAGCATGGAAAGACGTTCTTGAGCATATTGAGCACAATCTTTGGGTTTTTCTAATTCCGTAACGATTTTCCCATTTTCCATCACTTTATGTAGGATTTCCTCTTTTTCCAAATTGCTCACATCTACATTTTTTTCGGGAAAATGTGGATGATATATATGCTCCAACTCGTTTTCTTTATCCAGCATAACACCATCCCCATAAAAATAACCGTCGGGATGAAATAAACGCAGGACTTTCTTAACCCCGGGAAGATTTACTTTTGTGATATTTTCTGAAATTTTCAATTTGGGACGGTTATTGATCATGCTGAGTTTATAAACACCATCCAAAGCCGGACTATCGTAAGCTGTAACAAGACGAGTCCCTACGCCGAACAAATCAATGGGCGCATTTTGGTCCAATAAGCTCTTTATGAGATATTCATCCAGCTGATTTGAAGCGGCAATTTTTACATAATCGAGTCCTGCATCATCCAGCATTTTACGAGCCTTTCGACTTAAATACGCCAGATCTCCGCTGTCCAGACGAATTCCTAACAAACGATGTCCGTCTTTTTCCAATTCTTTACCGACTTTAATGGCATTGGGAACTCCGCTTTCGAGTGTGTTGTAAGTATCAACCAGTAGTACACAAGAATCAGGATAAAATTCTGCAAATTGCCGGAAAGCTGTCAGTTCATCATCAAAAGATTGTATCCATGAATGGGCCTGAGTTCCGGAAGGTTCGATATGATGTTTAAAAGCTGCATAAACATTTGAGGTGGCATCCGCACCACCAATGATAGACGCTTTACTGGCCTGAATACCACCCCAGCCCTGAGAGCGTCGTAGTCCAAAATCGATAAATTTACGGTCTTGCGCGACTTCCCGAATGCGGGTTGCTTTTGTCGCAATCAGAGATTCAAAATTCAGGATATTGAGTAGCAGGGTTTCGACGATTTGAGTCTCGATAATATTTCCTTTAACTCTGACAATCGTTTCAAGCGGGAATACAACTTCACCCTCCCGAGGAGCATAAATTTCACCTTTAAAACGAAAACTCTTTAAATAATCTAAAAATCCTTTATTGAAATTAAGTGATTCTAAATATCCAATATCTTCCTTACTAAATCTGAAATTTTCAAGATAGGGAAGAAGGTCACTAAGTCCGGCAAAAATAACATAACCTCCTTCAAAAGGATTTTTTCTGAAAAAGTAATCAAATCCAGCTGTGGTCTCTGCTCTTCCTGCTAAATAGTATCCCTGAGCCATGGTTAGCTCATAATAATCGGTATAAAGAGCTACATGATTTTCAATATTCATAATTTAACTTGATTCATCATTCCTAAATAATATTATGAAAGCCGGATGTTATGAATAACATCACGGGCGAACTATTAATATACATAATCCTGTGGGGTGATGATAAGTATAATTAATTGAATGCCAGAGCATCTCTTATTGCCGGAATACACCTCTTCTAATGATTTTCTTGATTTTTTTGTTCCCGATCCATGTCTTTTCATTCGTTTCAATATCAATCAGCTCTAAATTGGTCGTATAAAACATGGTGATCGTTTTACCGGTTAAAGATTCATCCTGTATGGAATTCAAATTACCGATTATCATGTAATCCGCACCTAATTCATGAGCCAGTTTTTTCATCGATTCATAAGAAGCATGTTTTTGTTGATCCAGTCTTTCCTGACGAATTTGTTCTCTTTCTTCTGGACCGGCAACGAATCTGACTTCTCCTGAATTAACCAGAGCTCTTTCGAGATCTTTGGTAAAAACTTCCGTATCGATATGTTCCATACTCTCATTTCGTACATGACCCACAATTACCACCGGATCATTTTCATCATGAGATTGACGGAAACTTTCGAGCCAAGGTGATGCAATGATCTCTTTGATCATCGCATCGGCGACCATGCGGGCATCCGAATCGTTCCACCTTCCTGAAAGATCCGTTGTGGTATCACTCGAAACTCTTGTAACTTTTTGGGTGGCACAAGCTCCCAGAAATATAAGACATAGTCCGGTTAGGATATAATATAAACGCTTCATAACGCTCTCTCTTGTGTTTAGTTGATTTTTAGAAGTTCTTCTTCCAAGAAGCTTTTAAGTTGTTTATGAATTTCGTTTTGTAATGTGTGCTGTGATCGAACGATAGCTCCCTGTTTTGATAAACCTCCATCCCGTCCTTTAAGGGAAAAGGTTTTTAATTTAACTCCAGTACGGGTATCTATCATCTGCATCGAAAAAAGCCAGTTGATAAAATGGGCATCTTTTCGTTTCAAATTGACTTCATGATAAGTATAGACGATCCGGGCTTTCATGATTGCTTTGTCGGAATGCGCCGTTACTCTAAAACCTTCCTCTTCAAAAACACGAATTACCGAAGATTGCAAATTAGAGGGAAGTTGTGTCGCATCAAGATAGATAAAAGATCGTTTTCGTAAATTTCGGTAATCTTTTACCAATTGTTCACGAACCTTATTACCTGAATTATTTGTGGATTGATTAAGAAGAATATCTCTTTGTTTTTTCAGGTTTTCATTGACTCTCGCCAATATCAATGCTTTTTTAATTAATGCCAGGCGACGTAACTGACTGTTTTCCGAATTAATATTTTTTTGATAGTTATGTAATAAGACATTATTTCTGCGAATTTCAGCAGTATATAAACGGGCCGTTTCCTTCCGTTTTAATCCGGCAAGTGCATAATAATTGCCTGTTTTATCGGAATATGTTTTAAGGATTTTCGCATTAATCAGATTTTGCCGGGATCCAATTTCTGTTACTGACAACAATTGAATAATTCGATCACTTTTAATTTTGTCATCTATCGATGTCTCTCTGAATTCATCAATCATTTTTTGATTAGTTCTAATCTTAGACTGAAAAATCCTTGATAATTTTTCGAATGCGTGATTTTGAGCTTCATCAAGACTCGAACCGGTTCCAACTGCGAGTAAATAGGTATCGGAATTGTACAAACTTGAAGGTTTTTCAACCCATTTTGGCAAATTTCCTTTATTGTTTTCCTTTTGAGCCAGACTACTACAGGAAATACCCAGCGTGAAACTAAAAAAAAGTATTAATGAAAAACGTGGGTTCATAATGGCCTCCTAATTCCAATATAATGATTCTGCAAGCTCAAGCGTATTATGTTCGGAAATTGTTATTTCTTTGTGATCTTCAAAGAGTAATCTACCATTATAGGAATAATATTCAATATGAAGTTTGTGTGTACCAGGCGATAATTGCAGTAGATTTGCATAAACCTGTCCCGGCATGGTCTGCCAGCTTCTTAAATCCGCCTTCTCAGTTGATTCCGTTGCGATTTTGCCAAATAGATTGACCAGTCCACTTAGAATCCTTTTACCTTCTTTACGTAATTTGTTTTTAGCGTAAACGGTACCCGAAGCCTTTAAAAAAGCTCTGACAAAGGACCGGGCATAGATAATCGGTTCCTTTACCTTATATACTTCAGCGGCAACCTGATCCATATTTTCAATCATATAGAGTGGCATATGCAAAGTATCATCAAGCACAGCCTGTACAGAATACACTTCGCTGGGGATAATTTTTAAAACAGGTAATGCGAGTTTGAGATAAAAATCTTCCTGAGCTAAATATATTCGGGTATTGACCTCATATTTAACTGGAGCCCGACCCGTAAAACTTATCAGCGCGGTATTATACGCATCCGATCTTTTCATAGATGCGAGTGGATTATTTGCAAGCAATATATTCGGATACAACACGGATTGATCCGTAAATGCCTTTAACATTTGCTCATATTCGATACGCGCATCATCAGGATGATTACTTTTGGCATATATTATCCCAGACAAAAAATGTCCCAATGCACTGTTTTGGATGTTTGTCTTACCGCTTCTCCACGAAACCTGATTGGTTGTATCCGCTTTTGAAAGGGCACGCACTAATCCCTGATATTTGATGTTAAGGCTTTGTAGCTTATAAGCCATTCTTTTGGCTTCCACAAGTGCTTTCCCCAGATTATTTTGATGAATAAAATTCAGGCTTTTAAAGGTGTTTAAATATATGTTTTCATAATCTTCTCCATTATAAGCCAAAATGTTGTCGTTGACCATGAAAGAGGCGATACCCCGGGAAATGCTTTTAGAAAATAACCGCTGAATTTCTTTTTCTGCGTTTTCATAGGCTGTAAAACTGGAATCATATTGACCCGCAAAATGATAAGCCGTACCTTTTTCCAATAAAAATAATACTTTGTCTTTCTTTTTGTACGTTTTATTATTTCCAAAGTGATTGAGCAATTCAACCGTTTTTTCATAATCACCGGCAGCAAAACTTTGACGTACCGATCTTTGAGCCTTTTGAATGCGATAGGTAGCGCAGCTTTGTAAAAAAATAAATAGCGCTAAAATTGATAATAGTTTGATTACATTACGTTGTTTTAGTATAGTCATTTACTTATTTCATTAAAACAGGCAGGCAATAGTGAGAATCAAAAATGATAACTTACTATTCAAAATATAATTTATGTCAGCTTAAACAGCTAATTAGATGAAGCATAATTATTTTTATAAAGTAAGCGGGAATTTAGGAGTAATCTTATTTTACATTTCGATGCGGCTACAGAAATTACCAGGAATGGTTTGTCAGATGGATATAGCCAAAGGATCGTAAAAGGCAATTTAACCGTGACACTCATTGATACCCTGAGTAATATTGTTAGAATGGTCAGTTATCCTTTTTCAAAGACGGACACCCTTTCGACAGACAACATGTCGCATCTATCGGGGAAAAGGGCTCTTTCGAAATTCATGAATACCCGTCAAATGAAAAAAAATAAATTTGGAATAGAGTAGTACAGTCAGGTTTATTAATTTCAGCAATCGGAGTAACGATATATTTATTATTTAATGTCAGGAGTAAATGATTGCGTTTTTTTAGATATTCTTTTTTGATCTTAATAATCGGGATTTTAGCATATTCATGTGCGACCCCAACTACACCGACTGGTGGTCCGGCTGATAAAACGGGACCCAAGATTATCAACTCCGTTCCTAAATCAGGTACAACGAATTATCATAAAAATTTCATTGAATTTGATTTTTCTAAATGGGCGAACCGCTCAACATTTCAGAAAGCGTTTCAAATTCAGCCTCAATTGCAATTAAAGTATAAAATTGATTGGGGACGTAAATCATTAAAAGTAGTTTTCCCAAATGGATTGCCAGATTCTACCACGATAATTTTTACGGTAAGTACGGATTTCCAGGGTTATAATGGAAATAATATGAAGAACCCCTACACACTTGCTTTATCTACAGGATCACGAATTTATAAAGGGAAACTGCAAGGAACGGTTCTTAATGCTAAGGATGGATCGGTTAAATCGGGTTTACATGTTTTATTATATCGGTTGCCTTTTAATTTGAATAAACCGGCTCAGTATTTTGGGGAAACCGATACGGCTGGCGTGGTACATTTTTCTTATTTACAGGATGGCCGCTATCTGGCTTTTTATCTCGATGATCGTAACCGGAATAAAAAATGGGATAAAAGCATTGAAAACGCACAACCATTTCCCAAACATTATGTGACGTTAGCTCAGGATTCGACGGTTAATCTCGGGACCTTGTACGTCACTCATGTCGACACCGTGAAACCCCATTTATTAGGTGTGGGTGTTTTGTCAACAAATAGGTTGCGATTGCGCTTTAGTGAACCGGTTGAGATGACCGATTCGATAAAAGCGGAAGTTCAGGATACAACGGGTAAAAATTATTCGAGTGCTATTCCATTGTATCGCGATCCGAAAGAAGACTACGTGTTATATTTTTATAGTCAGAAAAAACTTCTTCCAAAATCCAATTATCAAATGAAGCTAAAAGGGGTAACGGATCTGAATGGAAATGTGCTAAGTCATGACAAAGTTATATTTCAGGGATCTAATCAGAAAGATACCACAGCTGTAAAAATAATTAAAGTCAGTGCTGAAAAAGGATTATATCCTAATCAGCCGCTTATTGTTACTTATAGCAATTTAATCAGAAATCTTCCTGTGGTGGATTCTTTAAAGGTCATTCAGAATAATAAATTGATTAAACATTGGAAGCGGGTACAAACGGCATATAATAAGATGTATATCTTCCCGGATTCTGTCTGGCACAGTGGTGTGAATTTTCAGTTTCGCTTATATAACCCGGCAACACAAAATTATAAAAAAATCGGACCTCAAATATGGTCGTCCGATCAGCTTGGTTCTATTGCCATTGATCTGCCCGATTCTACAGGGGATACAACCGGGGTTTATCATTTATCTGCTGTAAATAAAGAATATCATATCAATAAGGACACGACATTTACTAAAAACATAACGATTGATAATTTACCACCAATTTCTTATACAATTCGGATTTATCAGGATCGAAATGGGAATGGGAAATGGGATGAAGGTTCGGTACAGCCTTTTAAGGCTCCGGAACCGTATTTTATTCAGACCAAAGTGCCGGTAAAATCAAAATTGACTTCAGAATTACATGTAAAATTTCAATAAGTATAGTAGGAAGATAAGGAGTAAAGATTTCTCATTTCTTTTCCTTAACTTTAAAAAAAGCGCTTTTTAAATAATATTTGATTATAACAACTATTATGAACGAAACATCAAAAAATATTAGTGTTGATACCAGAAATAAGAACAAAAAGAGTAAAAGTGAGTACAATTCGAAAAGCCCCAAAATATATAAAGCTAAACACAAAGTTCGATTTGTAACGGCCGCGAGTTTGTTCGATGGTCATGATGCCAGTATAAACATCATGCGTCGGATACTTCAGAGCAGCGGAGCAGAAGTCATTCACCTGGGGCATAATCGTTCCGTACATGAAATCGTCAATTGCGCCATTCAGGAAGACGCCCAAGGCATCGCGATTAGTTCCTATCAAGGTGGGCATATTGAATATTTTAAATACATGATCGATTTGCTAAAAGAACAGGGGGCCTCCCATATCAAGGTTTTCGGCGGAGGTGGTGGTGTTATCGTGGACGAAGAAATCAAGGAACTGCATGATTATGGTGTCACCCGGATATTTTCCGTAGAAGACGGTCGTTCGATGGGATTACAGGGTATGATCAATTATATGATTGAAGCCTGCGATTATGATACTACGAGTATTGAAAAGATAGACACGTCTCGCATTCAACATAAAGATAAAAAAATAATGGGTCGGTGTATTACCGCTATAGAAAATAAAAATGAAGCAGCACTGACTTTCAAAAATAATCACTTATTGGATGCTTCAGGTAAAGAAATTTCGACTGCTAAAAATGGTCAATCGATTCCTTTAGTTGGGATTACGGGAACAGGCGGAGCTGGCAAGAGCTCTTTGACTGATGAACTTGTTCGCAGGTTTTTAGTAGAATTTGAAGATTTAAACGTAGCTATCATCTCCATAGATCCATCAAAAAGAAGAACGGGAGGAGCTTTATTAGGCGACCGTATACGAATGAATAGTATTGATACCGATCGGGTTTACATGAGAAGTATGGCGACCCGTTCCGATAACCGGGCAACTAATGATGCGGTAAAAGGAGCGATTAAAGTATGTCAGGCTGCCGGTTATGATCTGATCATAGTGGAAACGAGCGGAATAGGTCAAAGCGATACAGAAATCGTCGATTTGGTTGATATTTCCATGTATGTCATGACAAGTGAATATGGAGCGGCTACTCAGCTCGAGAAGATCAATATGTTGGATCTTGCCAATCTTATCGTTTTAAATAAATTTGAGAAAAAAGGTTCACAGGATGCTTTAAGAGATATCCGTAAGCAATACCGTCGCAATACGTTAAAATTTGATATGGAAGATCTGGAACTACCGGTATTTCCAACAATCGCAGCTCAATTTAATGATGAAGGGGTGAATCGATTATTAAAAGCACTGGTGAATCAGATCAATGATCATTATTCACTCTCCTGGAAAACGCACATCTATACAAATTCAGAACCGGTAAACAATCTTCAAACAAATGCCATTATTCCTCCAAAACGGAATCGTTATCTTTCTGAGATAAGTGAAACTATTCGTGATTATCATGAGTGGATCGAGCAACAGGTAGAGTATGCATCCAAATTACAACAAGTTGAAGGAACAATAGAGCAATTGGCCAACTGGAATCCGGATAATTGGCAAGAAATGAAAAATCGTCTTTTCGAAATGCAGGATCATTGGCGTAGTAAATTGGATGCCATCAGCCTAAATATTTTGGATCATTGGGAGGATTTGGCTGAGCAATATCAGGGTGAGGTATTGGAAACCCAAATCAGGAATCGTACAATAAAGAACGAATTGCATCGCATGTCATTAAGTGGAACAAAAATTCCACGGGTAGCTTTACCCGGATATTCTGATTACGGTGAGCGTCTTAAATTCGCATTGAAGGAAAATTTACCGGGTTATTTTCCATTTACAGCAGGAGTTTTTCCATTCAAACGTCAGGGCGAAGATCCAACACGGATGTTTGCAGGTGAGGGTACGCCAGAGCGGACCAATAAACGATTTCATTATGTCAGTGAAGGAATGCCGGCTAAAAGGTTGTCAACGGCTTTCGATTCCGTTACTCTATATGGAGAAGACCCCGATCATCGTCCCGACATTTACGGGAAAATTGGTAATTCGGGAGTGAGCATCTGTACCCTCGATGATATGAAAAAGCTGTATTCCGGTTTCGAATTAACCAACCGGGGTACATCCGTTTCAATGACCATCAATGGACCGGCTCCTATGATTTTGGCGATGTTCATGAATACCGCTATAGATCAGGAAGTGGAGCGTTATTTAAAAAACGAAGGGAAGTGGGAACAAGCCCGAAATAAAATCAAAAACTATTTTAAAAACCGTGGTGTGCCACAGCCAACGTATAACGGTCCGATGCCCGAAATGAATGATGAGTTCGGACTTGGATTGTTGGGAATTACCGGGGATAAATTAGTTGATGCCGAGACTTATGAAAAAATAAAATCAGATACCTTAAAGGTCGTTAGAGGAACGGTTCAGGCAGATATACTGAAAGAAGATCAGGCTCAAAATACCTGCATTTTTTCAACAGAATATGCGTTACGAATGATGGGCGATATTCAGCAATATTTCACTGATCATAAAGTTCGTAATTACTATTCTGTTTCCATTTCCGGTTATCACATTGCTGAAGCCGGTGCCAACCCAATTACACAGGCTGCCTTTACGCTGTCTAACGGTTTGACCTATGTGGAATATTATCTCTCAAGAGGAATGGATATCAACGATTTTGCTCATAATTTATCCTTCTTTTTCAGTAATGGACTTGATCCGGAATACGCCGTAATTGGCAGAGTGGCCAGAAGAATATGGGCTATTGCCATGAAGAATAAATATCAGGCCAATGAACGTTCACAAAAACTAAAATATCATATTCAGACAAGTGGACGGTCGCTGCACGCAAAAGAAATTCAATTCAATGATATTCGTACGACGCTTCAGGCTCTAATGGCTATTTATGATAATTGTAATTCATTGCATACTAATGCGTATGATGAAGCTATAACAACGCCGACAGAAGAATCGGTTCGCCGGGCACTGGCCATACAGTTGATCATCAATAAAGAGCTGGGATTAGCTAAAAATGAAAATCCGCTTCAGGGTTCATTTATAATTGAACAACTTACGGATTTGGTTGAAGAAGCGATCTTAAGCGAATTTGACCGGATTACTGAACGTGGCGGAGTTTTAGGGGCCATGGAAACCATGTATCAGCGAGGTAAGATACAAGATGAGTCGCTGCGTTATGAACGACTCAAACATAATGGGAAATTACCGATCGTAGGTGTTAATACATTTTTAAAAGAAAATGGAGAAGCTGAAGAAAATAAACCCGTCGATCTGATTCGGTCATCGGATGAAGAGAAAAAACAGCAAATTGCAAGTCTGAAAGCATTTCAAAAGCGAAATGAAAAAGAAAGTGATCTGGCTTTAGATCAATTGCAAAATGTCGCAAGGAATGGACAAAATATATTCGAGGAACTGATGGAGACCGTTAAGACGTGTTCACTCGGACAGATATCTCATGCCATGTACAAAGTAGGCGGACAATATCGCAGAAATATGTAATTTGATCGAGTACGTCTTATCTAATTTGACGCCAACCCGTAGGGGCAATTCATGAATTGCCCCTACGGGTTGTTTTTAAAAATTTACTGCGCTTATTAATATGTTCGTACGTTAATTAATCTCACATTTTATTTAAATAAAATTATGTGCATCTTATGTCAGCATATTTTGCATAATAGATTACGTCATAAAGCGTTTTTATAATCAATAATATATTTTTAAAAAGAAATTAGAAGAGATATCATATGGCTATGACAAGATCAGCAAATCCTGCTTTACGTTCGAAGGCTTTTAAAGAGGTTTTCGGTACGGCTGTCAGTTCCGATTCGATGACACTTGACGGTACCGTAAATAAAACAGGACTGATGTTATTTATTTTGATCGCTGGTGCGACCTTAACCTGGTCAAATCCACAAGCTACTTCTGGCTGGATGATGCTTGGAGTTATCGGTGGATTTATTACGGCTATGGTTACGGTTTTCAAAATGGAGTGGGCCCGTTATACGGCACCATTGTATGCTTTACTGGAGGGATTTTTTATTGGTGGAATTTCATCAATATTTGAAGCACAGTACCCTGGTATTGTCATACAAGCCGTTTTGTTAACTTTTGGTACGGCAGCTGCAATGTTATTTGTTTACAAAACAGGAATCATTAAAGTCACTCAAAAATTCAGAATAGGTGTAATTGCCGCAACAGGCGGTATTTTTATAGCTTATTTCCTGAGTTTTATATTGGGATTTTTCGGTGTTCACATGAACTTCCTTTTCGGTGGCGGCTTATTTGGCATTGTTTTCAATCTCGTGGTAATAGGGGTTGCCGCCATGAACCTGATTTTGGATTTTGATTTTATCGAAGAAGCTGCTGCCAGCAATGCTCCGAAATATATGGAGTGGTATGGAGCTTTTGGCTTAATGGTTACGTTAGTATGGCTTTATATTGAATTTTTAAGATTGCTTGCCAGTTTGCAAAGACGGTAATCTGTATAAAATTTATCCCATTAGATAAGAGCTCTTCTAAAAAGAAGAGCTCTTTTTTTACCACTAATATTGCATTTTCGTATTGATTTAATAGAAATCAATTTCTACCCTCCTTATTTTGTATAAGAAGACTTTGCAAAACCAGGGATTTTATTCAAGATCAAAGCTTGAACGACTTCGAAATCCTCGAATCCCGAATGCTTTCGGGATTCGAGGATTTCGAAGTCGTGAAAATGCAGATATTGGGCAAAAGAACGGTTTTGCATAGCCTTCTATAACAAGATATAGATTCTGAAATCAATTTAATATCAGTCAGAATAGTTTGGATGGATTATATTTGTTAATAAACTTCTGTTTCCCCTGATTAAATTATGCGTACTAACTTTTTATCTGAATTTTTTGAAAAGACCTGGTTAACACCGGCTCATATATCCGTAGGGATAACGATATTTCTATTCTCCTTTTCAATGGTTTTTATATCCAGGTACAGCCGGCTAAACAATACAGCAGCTATCAGAACGGATAGTACACGTGTCGTATATCTCTATCATGATTCGAATATTCATCAATTGAATAAAATACTGACGAAAAATGAGATTCAGCATGATAGTTTGAATTTATTTTGGGCAAGCCATTTGCTCGGATGGCGAAAATTCAAACAGGGCAGATATGTTATCAATCATGATTATTCATATAACTCATTTTTAAAAAGACTGGCAATGGGCATTCAGAGTCCTATTAGGGTAACGATATTACCGGGACAGACTAAAAAGCATTTTGTTAAAGAAGTTGCCGGACATTTTTTATTTAGTGCGGATTCATTGGAAAAAACGATGGCTGATAGCTCCGTATTGGCAAGTTTAGGAGCTAATAAAAAGGACATTTATGGCCGAATGTTGCCCGATACCTATCTTTTTTATTGGAATATGTCTCCAAAGGAATTTCTTGGTAAAATGCTGCATGAGTTTCATCGTCTGGTAGTCGATAAATACAAAGATCGTTTTACGAAACTCAACAAATCGGTCGATCAAATACTAACACTTGCCTCAATTGTCGAATGGGAGGCCAAAGTCGATTCAGAAAAACCGGTCATCAGTGGATTATATTGGAATCGATTAAAAAAAGGCTGGCCTTTACAAGCCGATCCTACAATAAATTATATTATTGGTGAGAGACGCCGATTATTATACAAAGATTACAGAATTAAAAGTCCTTATAATACATATATCAATAAGGGCTTGCCACCGGGACCGATTACGAATCCAAGTCTGAGTTCTATAAAAGCGGCTTTATATCCAGATAGCAATGATTATATGTATATGGTTGCCCAACCCAATGGGGAACATGCTTTTGCAAGAACATTAGCCAAGCACAAAAGGCAAAGTGAAAGGTGGCGACGCTGGCTGCGGAAACAGTATCGTATCAAACGAGAAAGAGAACGGGCCGCAGCAGATTCTTTAAAAGCAAAATGAGATTAGAGATGTGATTGCCTTTAAAATCGGTAGGGACGTTGCATGCAACGTCCCTACAACGAAAATATTTAACGTTAGGTTCGTTTAAACTTATATTCTATCTACCTAATAAAAGTAGCCGTTAAATTAGATTATTCAATGACCACCGACCACCGACCACCGACGACAGAGAAATGCTCTGATAGTAATTATCGTGAGTTCGAGATAAAATAATATTTAAAACAGCGTTTTGGAATGAATAGGAACCTTTGAAGATTTCTCTCTCCGTTCGAAATGACGCGAATGGACGTAGATGATGTAGATGATGAACAAATATCAAACAAAGGCGTCATCTCGAACCCGCTTTTTGGGTGAGAGATCTTCCAATCGTGGATAGGAAACAAAATAAGTAGAAAATTATGTCGAATTCACGTTAATTAAATATTATTTATTCTGAATAACCGTATAATCAACGTGAGTTCGAAATCGGAATAGGCATCAAAACAGCTCTGTGTCGTCGATGGTCCGTCGTCCGTCGTCAAGATAGGTCATATTTTCACAGGTCGTATTCTCAAAGTAATTATTACAACTCTGCGATTCTTATCCAAACCTCACGTTAATTAAAAAAACCGAATTGGATATGGGTATTCAATTCGAAAAACTAATTTGAAATGCCCACTTTTATATTTCCTTTGGGGGTCATTTTATAAAATTCTACAGCTTGATTTATATGTGTGCCATCGAAGTAAAAGTGACTGCTGAGACCTTTAAAAGAATGATTATTCTTTAAAGCCTCTTTTAACAACGCTGGATTTTGAACACTGTTAAGTGTTTCAAGTAGATATTTTGCACAATTGTAACCGACAATGGCATATTTATTCGCAGCAATACCAAATCGATTTCGATAATTGGCCCGGAATTCTTTTACAGAGTCAAGCGTTTCATCGGGAATATTGATAGCTGAATAATAAATATTAAATTCTTTAAGGCTTTCAGGATCCAAATTAACCAAAGACCATTCTTGTGACCCTAAAACGGTAACGTTGCTTCTGTGTGCCTCCAGATCTGTGAAGATAAGATTTATTAAAGTGGGAGCCGTGTTACCGGTTAACGGGAGATACAACCCTTGAACGGGTTTGATGTGCAGACTGTCAACGGTAGTCGAATCAGTGGAGAAATATTGGGTATATTTAGATACATCAAATCCATTTGCTTCTAAGTTATCAGAAAAGAAATATCTTACTTTAGCACCAAGACGTTCCGCTTCATCTCGAAATGCAAAAGCTTCTTGCATGCCAAGAGAATTTTGATTTGTAATCACGGCCAATGTGTCCAGATGAAGCTGCTTAACAGCAAAATCAGCCATTTGTTTTCCTCTAACTTTAAACGTCGGATTAGCTTGAAAAACATATGGATTATCAAAATTAAGGGAATCAGAATTAGCCAGAGGAGCGAGCAGAGGAATCTGATATTGTTCAGTCATAGGTGCCATTTTAGCTGCCATTTCCGAGTAGAGCGGACCGATTATCATATCCACTCGATCGTTCCAGGATAATTCTGTCATGATATCTTGTGGCAGGCTGTCGTTTTTCAAAGTATTCTGGTAATGGATAAATACTTTTTTCGTGGAATCACTTTTGTTAAATTTCTCAACCGCTAACTGGATTCCATTATATATTGCCTGACTCACTTTATATTCCTGGGTGTCTTTCTCGAATTTTGGTAATGCAACCCCCAAACTATAAGATATGCCGGCTGGTGCTGTTACATGTATCTGATTTGGAGCATAATCCGGAAAATTATTGTAGGTGGAAGCTTTATTTTCAAGTTGTTGGATTATGGTGGAATCAGGTGTATTATTGAAACGTAATTTCAAAGCATTTAGCAGAGAACCGGCCGTTTTTCGATCTACTTTATTAAACACAGAAGTTACTACGTCGCGCTGAACGGCAGGTATATCAGAAGCACTAAAGACCTTTTTACGTTGTTCTAAAGTCAAAAAGCCAAGGGTCTCATTATAAAATTTCCTGGCAGCAGACTGGATATCATAAGCTTGTGATTGATTCATCAGCCGATGAAGAATATCGAGCTCCCGGGCATAATTATGTAACTGGAAATCGCTTAATGCAAGTGTATAATTTGCCTCATCTTGTACTTTGGAGTTTGGAGACTGTGCTGCTTTGGATAAATAGCTTTTAGCAAGCAGAAAATTTCCCAGAGCAAAGTTACTTTTGCCGGCAAAAAGCTCACCGGCAGCATTATCAATTTTCGTAAAAAGGGATAGTGCCTGTTGATAATTCTTCTGTTTATATAAGCTTAAGGCTTGCTGAAAATGCTTGCTCTTGTTTGGTAACGTTTGAACGTTTGTATTAATGAGTTGTGCCTGAGCATTGAAAGCATTTCCTGTTAATATGATTAATGTTAGCAAGGTCGTTGCTGATACCCATTTTAAAATTGGTAAAGCCTTCCTGTTATGATTAAAAATAGAAAAGAGACTGTATGATGATAATTTTTTTAAACCATTACAGCTCATAGGATCTCCTGTTAGTTATGGAAAATTTAATTCCTATAACGGATTAAATAGTGTGATTGTTTGAATGTTATCGTTTGAAACCGCAATATTTTATTCCCATTCTATCGTAGATGGCGGTTTTGAACTAATATCATAAACCACCCGGTTAATTCCTCTGACTTCGTTAATAATGCGGTTCGAAACCTTAGCAAGGAATTCATGCGGGAGATGAGCCCAGTCTGCCGTCATACCATCTACGCTGGTAACGGCTCGTAATCCTGCAGTAAATTCATAGGTTCTGTAATCTCCCATCACGCCAACGCTTTGAACGGGTAATAACACGGTAAATGCCTGCCATACCTCATCATAAAGATCATTTTTAATTAACTCATCGATGAAAATGGTATCAGCTTCTCTGAGAATATCCAATTTCTCTTTGGTGATATCAGAAATGATTCTGATTCCCAAACCTGGTCCCGGAAATGGATGACGTTTTATGAAATGTTCCGGAATATTCAATTCCTGCCCTACATTACGAACTTCATCTTTGAATAATTCCCGCATGGGTTCAATAAGTGCCATATTCATCTTATCAGGTAAACCGCCAACATTATGATGAGATTTGATAGTCGCAGAAGGCCCTTTGAATGAGACACTTTCTATGACATCCGGATACAAAGTTCCCTGAGCCAAAAATTTGTATCCGTCATCATTAGACACATATTCATCAAAAACTTCAATAAACGTATTACCGATTATCTTACGCTTTTTCTCGGGATCAAATATACCTTCTAATTTATTTAGAAATAAATCAGAGGCATCGACTCCTTCGACCGGAAGATGTAAATCTCTTTCATAAAGATTCAGTACATCTTCGTATTCATTCTTCCTTAATAGGCCATTATTTACAAAAACACATTGTAACTGATCTCCAATTGCCCGGTGAATTAAAGTAGCCGTGACTGTTGAATCCACACCACCGGAAAGTCCGCAAATGACCTTATTGTTTCCAACTTTCGATTTAATTTCATCAATACTTTTTTGAATAAAAGATTTAGCAGTCCAGTCTCCGGATAGGTTACAGATATCGCGTGCGAAATTCTCGAGAAGCAGTTTTCCAAACTTGGTGTGTACGACTTCTGGATGAAATTGAACTCCGAAAATATCCTTTACCTGATGTTTAACGGCGGCAACGGGTGTATTTGTCGTATGCGCAATAATCTCAAATGTTGAAGGTAATTTACTGATATGATCGCCATGGCTCATCCAAACCGTTGAATTTGATGGAAAATTCTGAAACAGATCCGAATTATCATCAATATGTAATGTCGCCCGGCCGAATTCACGTCGATCCGCACTTTCGACACTATCCGGATCTTCTGCAAATGATAACAGAAACATTCCATAACAAATACCTAAAATCGGAACGTTCCATTTAAAAACATCTGTGTTAAGAGTGGGCGCATCAGGTTCGTCTACACTTTTGGGTCCACCCGAAAGAATGACGCCATCAGGCGGATTGTCTTTAAATTCATTAAGGTCGTAATTATATGGATGGATCTCACAATATACATTGATTTCCCGAAGCCGTCTGGCTATCAGTTGGGTATATTGAGAACCGTAATCGAGTATTAAGATCCATTCATCATGTTGTGCGTGCATGTCTGTTGAGAAATAAGAATGTTGCTTTTAAAAAGCAGGTTAGTATTAAGTTGTTAACGTGAGTTCGATATAATATTTTTTTAAGCAACGTTTTTAAGTGACTACTTCACTCTGAAGATTTCTCCCTCCGGTCGAAATGACGCGAATGGTCGATAAATGATGGTGAAATTTAAAATAATCACTTAGCGGCATCATCTCGAACCCGCTTTTTGGGTAAGAGATCTTCCAATCGTGTATATGAAACCATTTATGCATATAATTACATCGAGCTAATGTTAACCCGGATTATTCACCAAGAAATTTAGTCGTGTCCCGAAAGCTTTCGAGATAAAAATGCGCATGAAAGGCACTTTGGTGCCTTGGTTAAGCAATTTTAATTTCAACACGGAGCACGGCCAAATTTCGCTGTTCTTTTTAGTGTCCTCAAAATCGAGGATCGGTTTACTTATTATAAGTACAATAATTTACAATATGATATGTATTTTGTCTTGTTGGTTGCGTGAATAATTCGGGTTAAGTTACCTGTTCAATGAATCCATAGAATATAATAAAGCCGCTAATTAATTTTATAATTAGCGGCTTTTATGAAATTATTCAAAATTATGCGATAATTTTTTGATAAGCTTCAGCATCCATTAAATTGTCGAGCTGAGAAGTATCTTCCATCGTCATTTT
>Ga0209921_1000235_pt1 | contig 19379 bp, 25 predicted proteins | sample SalPonF2_C_D2_MG_FD_185730 | JGI IMG/M metagenome (GOLD analysis project Ga0209921, IMG submission 185730) | Salt pond soil microbial communities from South San Francisco under conditions of wetland restoration - Salt Pond MetaG SF2_C_D2_MG... ...
CGCTCGGCCAACTCCCAGATGCGAAGCTCGCCGATCTGGCCGCGATAGCGCTGGCCGAACGATCGCAGCGCCACCGAATGAGTGGTCTTGGCGGTGACGTGGCGCGGGAAGGCTCTACGCACCTCATCGGCGACCCAGCGGTTGAAAGCCAGATACAGGATACGGGCGCCGGGATTGGCCTCGGCGAACATCTTCAGCGTCGAGGTCTTGCCGGTGCCGGCGAGTGCGAGCACCCGCAGTCGCTGTGCCTCGGAGGCGATGATGGCGGCTTGTTCGTCGGTGGGACGCATGCTCAGGCCCGGCTCTTGCGCGAGTCCTCGTACCAGTGATCGTTGATCAGCGCCGCATGGATTTGCTCGATGCACGCGCGCACCGACGGAAAGAGGCGGCTGGAAGGGCCGAGGTCGGCGGGTACGCGTATGACGTTGCGCAGATTGATGCCCATCGGGCGCAGCCGATCGGCGAATGCGTTGGGCGAGTCCTTGACCAGTCCGGACACCAGCTCGCAGCGGCGATAGACGTAGAGGCCGAGCCGGTTGCGCTCGACTATTACACCGGTGGGGCGGTATTCCTCAAGGAAAAATTGGATCTGACGCGGGCCGGGATCTGCCGGGTACGCACCGTAGTGCTCCAGCTCGCGGATATTGAAAAAGCGCTGGGTGACCGGGCAAACATAGCGCCAGTTGCAAATCTCGGAGTTGCGCAGTTGGGCCGGGCGGCACTCAAGCATGGATTCGATGGTCGATGGGTCGGGTATCGGCATGGGATTGGCTCTTGACAGTCCAGTGTTGGTGCTACGCTAACGCGGGAAGGCGGCGATGCAAGCCGCGCTGTCAGAGGTTATGAGGGAGCACCGTGAGCGCACTGCCGACGAGCGGGTTCGACCGCGATGATTCGGGACAGCTCGATCTGTTCGACGGCGCGGCGATCTCGCCACCGCCGCCCGCCCCGGACGAGATTCACCGCACGGTGCTCGACCACCCGGTACTCGGCCCCGTGGTGCGCGCCGAGCTCGCGCGCCAGCGCCCGCATGCCGCGGTACTCACCGATTTCGCGCTCGCCGACTCTGATCCCCTACGCCGCCAGTTGCTGCTGAGCTACGCGCGTGCGCTCGAAGAAAAAGAAGAGCGGGGGCAGGGCGTATAGCGGGCGATCAGATGAGGCCGTTTTGCGAATACATCAGATCGGCGGGCGCCATTGGCAGACTGGCCCACTCCAGCGCGCCGCGCAATGTGGGCGATGCGCGCGCATAGGTGCGCAGCATGGCGGGCCAGGAGGTAATGAGCCGGGTGTTGGCGATCGGTCCGCACGGCGGCGCCTCTACAGCCGCCTCGTCGACCAGGGCGAATAGCAGCATCAGGCTGGCTCCGTCCTCACCCGTTCCGGCGGGTGCCTGCGGCAACCCGTGCCAGAGTTCGTGGCGCGGGAAGCGCCCCGAAGGGGCGGCCGCGAGTGCGCGTTGGGCGATGCGCGTGAATGCAAACGGGTGCGCCTCGAACCACGACAGCGCCTGCGAGAATTCCACCAGGTGGGGCGCGACGACGAGCTGCGTGCGCTCGCCGATCAGACCGGCCTGAGTCAGCGCCGCGCGCAGCGGTGCGCCGGGCTCGCGCGAGCGCCCGGCTTCCTGCAGGGCGCCCGTGCCCAGCACAATGCCCTGGATGCGGCAGCGATAGCGCCCTATGGGCCAAGCGGCGCCGTCGAGCGCATCGTCCAGACCGCTTTGCCATAGGGCGGCCAGAGCTAGATCCTGAGCGTCGACTGCCATCGCCTCTTCGGTTTCGTCGTCGTCGAGGAACGCGTCGTCTTCGGGCGTGCGAAGCTCATGCGTCGCCTTGGCGATGGCGTAGTAGATGGAGCTGCGCAGGGTCTCGTCGTAACCGGCGATCGACTCGAGCACCGATTGTTCGAGCTGCGCCAGTTGCGGGCCTTCCACCAGGTGGTAGGCGTGGTCGATGAGCAACTCGTTAAGCTCTAGGAGCAGGGTGTCCGTGTTCGCTGTCTGCGACATCCACTGGAAGTGATCCTGGATGAGGTTATACGGGAAGTCGTCGAGCAACGTCGTCATCGCAGTGCGTTCTTTGGCTTGTGGTGGATTGTTGGGAACAGGCTAACAGGACACCGACGGACACGGACGAACAATTGAGGCCACAAATGGACACAAAAGACGCGATGGCGCGAATCACACGACAGCCCCGACGCATCGCCACCCCTGGGCCGGAGCACACGGGCCCGCCAGCGGGCGAGTGGGTGACGGCGGCGAGATTGTACTCGATCTTCGTGGTACTGATGGATGGCGGTGCGCTGGTGGTGGAGTTGCCCCAACTGATCGCCCGCACAGAGTGGGACGTGGGGCTGGCCGTGCTGGCGTGCGCGGTGATCGCGCTACCGCTGGTGGTGACCTGGATCACGCTGGAGCGCGCCGGCCACGTCCGCCTCGCCTGGGCGGCGCTGGTGTTGAACGCGGGCTACGCCGCCGGCTTTGCGGCCACGCTCGCGCTGTGCCTGGTGCGCATGCGAACCGGCGACAACACCCTTCTCAGAATCGTCGTGCCGGGGGTGCCCGTCAGCCTCGCCTACGCCCTCAACCTCGTGGCGTTGCTACGGATACGGTGGGCAGCCAGGGGCGGCACGACCCGCTAGGCCCCTCATCCCCAAAAAAATCGGAAATACCCCCGAAAATCGGGCCTAATTCCGACTCGCATCGCCCAAAGCCTCGTTTACGCTGAGGTCATGGCTGATGCGGCAGCACGCAATCAAGACGGCGGCGACGCCTTGTCCGGGCGCCTGCGCCGACTGCATCAGGAGGCCATCGAGCGCGAGCGCGAGAAGGCCCCCGGTGCGCGCGAGCAACGCATCCGCGCCTGTCTTGAACGCTTGTCACAAAGCTACCCCGTCGATCCCAACGTGGCGATGGAGGAACTTCGCGCCGGTGGCGATCTGGACGACCCCGAACTAAGCCCCGCGCACCTGCAAGCCTTCATGCAGGCGTTGAGCGCCACGCAAGGCCCGGGCGAGCTTGCACGCTCGGCGCTGTGGGTGAAACTCGCCGTGTACGGCCAGCCCTATGCGATCAAAGATGCCGACGGGCGCACCGTGGCGCGGCTCGTGGCGAAGGCCAGCGACGCCGAGAACCCAAAACTTGACTACGCCGCCGAAGAGATCGAGATCATCGCCACAGTGGCCCAAGGCGACGCCGACAGGCTCGTCGAACTCAAATCGCGCTTCGGCGCCAGGATTCAGCACCCATCCGACACTGCGAACGAGGAATTCCAATGACAAAGATCGTGAAGAGCGTTGTGAGATCCGGCCAACAAATATATGGCGACGGCGAGGATGTCGTGGTATTGGCCGCCGTGCAAAGCGGTGCCGAAGTGATTGCCGATGGGTGCGTGCATATCTACGCGCCGTGTTTTGGGCGCGTGATGGCCGGTGCGAACGGCGACCGGGACGCGATGATTTTTTGTGCCCACTTCGAGCCGGAGCTGGTGGCGATCGGCAACCGCTACGTCACCGCCGAAGAAGTGCCCGCCAAGGCCTGGGGCAATGGCGTAAAGGTGTATCGCGAGGGCGGTGTGTTGCGCGTTGAGGATTTGGTGATGAGCTTCGGCAAGCCGGCGGCTCATCCCAAGCGCCGCAAGACGCCGGCAGCGATCCGTCGGGTGCGTCGCCGTGATCGCCGGGCACGTGCGCAAACGAGTGTTTGAGGGAGGCAAACATGAGCGAGACCAGCGACACAAACGATTTCGCCTCACAGATCGAGCAGCACCACAACGAGAGCGCCGTGCAGGCGATTCGTCGATCCATCGGTCAAGTCGCCGACAACGACGAGTGTGAAGAATGCGGCCAGGAGATTCCAACGGCGCGGCGCAAGGCGGTGCCGTGGGCCAGACGCTGCGTGGACTGCCAACAGCGATACGAGCGCTGAGCCGCGCACGCGGCCGGTGCGGTGCGAATAGCAAGAGAGAACCAACGCGATGGCAAAGAACGAGTTCAGGATTCTACTGAACCCGCAACCGCTCCAGCGCTTCGTTATGCGCGGGCGGCTGGTCATAGTGCGTGCGGTAGTGAAAATGCTGTTGCCGCGCGACATCTGGGTCGGGAATCACTTCGGTGCGTACACGCAAAAATGGCAAACGACGCTCGGGCGTCTTGACAGTCGGGGTGTTTTGCAGGGCGTTAGCGACAAAGACGTTTAATAAATCGCTGGGGGCGCGGCAGTAGACCAAGCGTTAAAAGTCCAGTCTTATCCACCTGAAGCAAGGAGAGTTAAACGTGAACAAAGTCGAATTGACCAAGCGTATCAGTGACGAGTTGGGCACCACCCATGATGTGGCCGCCAAGGTCGTCGATACCTTCGTAGGCACCGTGAAAGGCGAACTCGAACGGGGCGGCGAGGTACGCATCGCCGGGTTCGGCACTTTCAGCGTGGTCGAGCACGCCCCGCGCAAGGCGCGCAATCCGCAAACCGGCAAGCCCATTGCAATCCCGGCGCGTACAGTGCCCCGCTTCAAAGCGAGTGCCAAGCTCAAGGAAGCCGTCTCGTAGCGGCGGCGCAAACGAAGGGTCTATCCCGCGTACGCGGGGATTGTCGGTCGCTCCAGGCTGGGTTTCTGAGATGGTTTTGCGTCTATCCCGCGTACGCGGGGATTGTCGGGTCAGGCGAGATACCCAAGCCTCGATACCGCGGTCTATCCCGCGCAGGCGGGGGTTGTCGAGCGGTTCGCAAGCTGAGAATAGAAGCTGACGTTGGTTATCCCGCGCGAGCGGGGATTGTCGCTGGGTTGGGATCAAATAGTGGGTTCTCCGCTGGGGTATCCCGCGCGAGCGGGGATTGTTGACACCCAGCGCTGGGCTGGACGGCGAGACGGGTGGTTATCCCGCGCGAGCGGGGATTGTCGGATTCGGCGGCCAATCCTTACCCGCCCACGGCGTGGTTACCCCGCGTACGCGGGGATTGTCGCCGTTACCGGATCGGGGACCGTTTTGGCGCGATGGATATCCCGCACAAGCGGGGATTATCGGCAAAAGCAGTGCCGCTCATGACGCTCATTCAGGGCACTCAAAGCGAGCTTGCAAATCGCCGATACGCCATACGATGAGATTGAACGAGTGCTTTCATCCATTACCGGAAACGAGGGGATCCATGATTCGATTGAAAGGCACGATCACGGCACAGAGCCCGATTGCGGTGTCCTACATGGACATGGACGCTGCCTTACCCCGCACGCCGCACGGAGAGGTGTTGCTTTACGGCGGCACGTTCCGCGGTCCGCTGAGAAAGGCGGCTTACAAGGCGGTGAGAGCCAAGCTGGCTGTTTTCCGCGGCGTCGCCGAACGGGGTGTATTCAGCCTGGAACAGGCGTACATGCTGGCAGAGGGCGTTGACACGACACGCGAGATCGAAAACGAATCCAGTGACGCGATTGACCCCAAAGGCGAGCATGAGCTGCGCCGCCTCAATCCGCTGCTCAACCTGTTTGGGCGCTGGCGCCTGCCCTCGCGGCTGTCGGTGGACGGGATGCGCGCGCCCGAGGACTCGGTGATGATCGTGGGCAAGGGCGTGAGACACGACATGTTTGTGCGTGAACCCGAAGAGATCGAGTTTCTGAGCGACGAGCAAGCGCAACGTCTTGTGCGCCAACTCACCTCGGAACGAAACACCCAAATCGAGATCGACGGTATCAACGAAGCGATCAAGCGTCTCAAACGCGAGATTGCCACGACCGAGGATACGCACAAGCGCCAACAAATATCCGAGCAGATCGCGGAACACCAGAACCAGATCAAGGCGCTCAAAAAACAGCGCGAAGGTGCTGAAGAGTCCACCAAACACCCGCTTGCCGGCTTCGAGGCCATCGCGCCGGGCACCGAGCTCAGCCACCGCATGACGCTGATCAGTGGCGGGGACATCGAACTGGGCCTGCTGCTGCATGCGCTGTGCACGCTGGCGCGCACGCCTTATCTGGGCGGCCACCGCGGTGTCGGGTGTGGGCAGTTCAGCGCCGATTGGTCGGTCGAGGAATGGCCTGTGGGAGAACTGGCGCCGCACGAAATTGGCCGTGTGGCGTTTGACGACACTGGCATGGACGTGCAAGGCGCGCGACTCAAGCAGGCCATGGATACATTCGACAACGCCTTGGGCGAGTTCGATTTCACGGTGGCAACGTTGGCCCAGGCTCGCAAGCGCATGGCCGCCGAGGTGGCGTGATGGAGCCGTTTCGCATCGTGCTGGCGCTGCATGCGCCTATCGTGTTGCCGGATGTCGTGCCGCGACTGGACAGGCTGTTGCATGAGGCGAGTTGCCGGCTGCATCGGGACTGGTCAGTGCAACACGCACTGCCTCTCGCCTTCGACGGGGCCTTGGGTCTGTACCGCGCCAGCCAGCTTATCATGGCCACCACGCGCGCCAGCGCGATCCGCGCGGCGAGCTACGCGCGCCCGACCCGGGGGCAGGCGATGGACCTGACGGTCACGCGCAACCCTAGGGAATTCAAAATCAGTGGCAGCAAATTCCTCCAAAAGGCAGGTCAGTACAAAGCGTACTGGCCACCGTATGCCGTGTTCTACGGCGAGGGCGATGGCCGCCAATGTGCCCGTCTGCTCCAGCTCCTGGACGGCATCGGCCGCGAGCACAGCGCCGGCATGGGCCGATTCGAGATTGTGGACGTGCGTGCTGCCGGCAGGGCCGATGCGTGGCAATGCCGCTCGCTGCCGCCGTCGTGCAATCCCCCTTGGGCCGACACCTACCACGTGTTGCACGACCACGAGCCGCTGGGGGTGTTCGGTGAGCCCACGCCGGTTATCCGTCCGCCCCGGGTCATTCGGGAGGTGATGTGAGTCATGGACAGTCGCACGCTAGCCTACCAACGTTTTTACGCAGCCACCCAGCCCATTCGCGACCACCCGGCCAAGCCACTGGAGGCCACGGCGCCACGGGCGCCGGTGTGTGGGGTGTGTGCCCGGCCCTGGGATGCGGTGGAAGAGCCGGGGAAGGCGCTGGCGTACCGATACGAATCGGGCATGGCGTACCAGTGGCAGTGTATGACCTGCGCGACGGGGCGTTTGGGTTCATCCGGCGCGTTCGGTGTTGAACGTTACAGTAAGGGTCATCCGGTGGCCGCCAAACTCAACATGATGAGTGGCACACCGGTGATCATCACCGCCGACAACGTGATGCATATCGCGCCACCTAAAAAAATAGCGGACAAAATCGCGCACGGCATTTACGCACAACGCGGCCAGGTCCACAGCCGCACCGGAAAATTCCCCCTATTGCTGCTATTGACCCGGCTATGGAAGAGCGGCGAGTTGGGCGATGTGGAGCGGGGGTTTGTCTGCATTGGTGGATTCAATCGCAAGCTAGGCGCCGTCATGTCAAACCTGCGAGTCAGCACCAGCCTGCACGAAGTGTGGATCATCGATGACAGCGGTCGGCGAACCATCGATGTTCTGGGCCTGTTGGCATTGCGTGATCGGCTCCGCGATCTGGGGCTAGAGCGCAAAGCGTGCCAGGCAAAGTTCTGGCGCCCGATTTTCAACGCCACTCAAGGGCAATACGACGACGCTGCGATTGACCAATGGATGGAGCAGACACCGGGCGGGGACAATCTGGTGTCGCTGCTGCCGACAGACCCCCACGTACGCTTGGAAGTGCCCAAATACCTCAATCAAATGGAGGACGCCTGATGCGCATCGAATATCACGAAGCCACGGCGATAGCCCGGTTGCCCGGCGTGAAACCCGGCCGGCCCATGTGTCTCGACGACTGGCACAAGCTGGCTTGGCGGTTGTTCTGCGGTGGAAAAAATCGTTACCAAGGGCGCCGCCCCTTCGTGTTCCGCATACATCCGTTGGACGCCGAACGTATGTTCATCTTGGTACGCAGCGAGCGAGCGTTTGCGCACGCCCAGCCGCGTTGGCTCGATATAGAGGCCGGGCAGCGCGTGGTTGCGGATCTGTGCTACGTGCCGGCAAGGCGCCCAGGGGGTGGTGGGCGAGCCGAAATCACACCCCGTAGTGAGCGCTGGCCTGAGATAGAGCGGCACACGCTGGCACGGGCCGGGGTTGAGGTGGAGTCTGCCTCGCGGTCGAGCTTGATGGGCTACTTCAAGCTCTATGCTGAGAAGAGTGCACTGCTGCCGGTGGTCCATGCCAGCCGTTCGGGCAAGGTGGCCGACGAGGCGGCGTTTGCTCAAGCCTTTTTGCACGGCATCGGGCGCAAACGCGGCTATGGCATGGGCACGATAATGCTGCCCGCGCCAGAGGCACAGGCCAGCAGGGTAGCCGCATGACTCATCGTCGCGTCCAGCAATTCCTTGCTGAAGTGCTTCCGGCCACACAATCCGGATTCCACTACAACCCCGTCCAGATCGACTATGCGGCTTCGGTAAGCGAAGCGCTGAGTCAGCCGCAAGGCTATTTCCATTTCCTGGAGGGGGATACGGGGATCGGCAAGTCACTCGCGTATATGCTGACACTGGCCGATTGGTGGGCACGAGAGCCCGAGCGGCGCAAGGTTGTGCTGGCCACGCACTCCCGAGCGCTGCAGCAACAGTTGGCCTCGGAACAGAATCGGCGCATCGTCGCGCAATACCTCGACTGGGCCGGGCTTGCCTCCATTGACATCCAGATCAGGATGGGTAGGGCCAACTATGTGTCTCATCGTCGCCTGAGCTTGGCGCTGGGGGCGGATCGGCTCGAAGACGTGCCGGGCGAGAAGAACCGACCACAAGTGGATCGCGATCTGGCGGAGTGGGCCTTGTCCAGCGATGGGTGCCTACTCGAGATGAATGGCATCGAGCTGCCGGAAGAGCTATCGGTCAACGACATTTGCCTGGCGGACAACGAAGAGCCACCGGACACCGTGAGCGCTCAGTTCGAGCGCGCCCAAAAAGCCGGCATGAGCATCATCAACACGGCGGTGCTGGCCAACGGCCTGGAACGCCATAACGGGCATATTGCTGGCACAGACGGCAAGGACACGGTCCTACTCATTGACGAAGCGGAGCATTTCCCGGACATGGCAGCCACGTTGTTTGCCCAGCGCGTGAGCGTTCGCGCCACCGCCAAGCTGGCCCGCCAGCTGGGCTACGCCAAGAACGCGCAACGCTGGGATGAGCTGTTGGAGCGTTTCAAAGACCCTGGCAAAGCGGGCGAGGTGAGCGAGATAGACGACGAGATGGGGCCGCCTCTGGAGACGACGCTACGCGCCGTCACCCACACGCCGAAGATCGAAGAACCGGACTCGGTTGAGCAGGCGCAGTGGCAACGCCTGCGCCAGACGGCGCTCATGCTGTTAAGGCGTTTGCGAGCCGGGGATCAGAGACTGGTGGTGCATTTTTCGCGAGTCCTTGGCCTGCCCAGTGTGGTGCGGGGTAACGATATGGCGGGGTATTGCATCACGAAAGGGGCGCAGAACAGACGCACGCTCCTCACCTCGGCCACGCTCTCGGATAAGCTGGACAACAGCCTCGAGCCGGAATTTGTCTACATTCGCAATCGCCTTGGAATCGGTAAAAAGGCCCATGTTGGCGTCGAGGCACGGCACAACGCCCGCGACTTCGGCCGTTTAACGTTTCGCGTGCCAGCCCCGACAATAACGCGAATGGCGAGTCCACTCAGGGAGGCCGGCGAGCGGGGTTTAGAGCTCTCCAAGGCGTTTGCCGAAGCCGCCGTGAAAGAAATTTTGGCAGGCGCGACAGGCCGTGTGCTGGTGCTGTGCAACAGCTACGCCGATGTGGAGGTGCTGCGTAGTGTGTGGCCAGCGCGCCAGCTTGGGCGTTGGGTATCGCACCCCCGGGGCGTGTCGGTGAATCAAGTGGCGAATGGCTTATCGGCGCAGGCGGTACTGGTCACGCCTGCGGGTTGGGAGGGACTGTCACCGCAGCGCGCCGGTGACGAGGCGTTTTGGTCACGCGTTGTGTTACTCAGAAATCCAACGCCCGCCATCGATCCGGTCGAGCGCTTTCTGATCGCGGATTACAAGTTCTCGAGAGGATTAACCAGAACGCAAGCGCAAAGCAAAGCCGAGGGCATACTGCACGCACGGCTGCATACCCAGACGCTGCACAAGATTCGTCAGGGCATAGGGCGGGCGTTGCGCCACCCCCAGGACCGCTGCGAGATTGTGTTTCTCGACCCGCGGTTTCCCACGCCGGACAAACTCGCCCGTGAAGGGGGCATGAAATTGGGTTTGGCAGCGGCGATACCGGCCCGATTCATTGACGGGTATCTGGCATTGGCCGATACCGGCAAAAGGCGGGCCGTGGTTTGAAAAGCCGGTGGCGTTTGTGGGTGTGAGCAATGTGAGGTTATCCCGCGCGAGCGGGGATTGTCGGGGGGCAGTATACGTGGTGCCACGGCAATCCGAGGTTATCCCGCGCGAGCGGGGATTGTCGCCAAGCCGCCTGGTGCCTGTTGTTCGGTGACGGGGTTATCCCGCGCGAGCGGGGGTTGTCGGAAAACAAAGATTTACGAAATGATCAGGGACAGGTTATCCCGCGTAAGCGGGGATTGTCGCTCTGTCGCAATACCGATCCCGGTGCTCGCACTGGTTATCCTGCACGAGCGGGGATTGTCGGTATGTGCCGCACCCGGCGACCTGGTTGGACCAGGTTATCCCGCGCACGCGGGGATTGTCGTCACGGCTACGGCAGACGATCGGATTTTGCAGGGGTTATCCCGCGTACGCGGGGATTGTCGTAGGCCGCGGTGTTGAGGATGGGCCACTGTGGTGGTTATCCCGCGCGAGCGGGGATTGTCGCTGGAGCACCTACACAAAAGCCGGTTCCTGCTCGGTTATCCCGCGTAAGCGGGGATTGTCGGAAAACAAAGATTTACGAAATGATCAGGGACAGGTTATCCCGCGTAAGCGGGGATTGCCGGGAGGCCGTGCGCCGCTGGCGGGCAGCACAGGCGGTTATCCCGCGCGAGCGGGGATTGTCGGCACGTAACGCAGGCCCGTGCCCGGCTGCTGCGGGTTATCCCGCGTATGCGGGGATTGTCGTCGGATCGGGGGCGGCACATCGCGGGCCATTCGGTTATCCCGCGCAAGCGGGGATTGTCGCGCCGCAGGGAAGCCCCGCCGTAAGCTGACGCAGGTTATCCCGCGCAAGCGGGGATTGTCGCTGGGTTGGAATAAAATAGTGGGTTTTCCGCTGGGTTATCCCGCGCAAGCGGGGATTGTCGGTTGCCGGGGCTCAAGGTCGCCATGGACGACAAGGTTATCCCGCACGAGCGGGGATTGTCGGCTGGCCGATGTGGAGGGAAAAACAAGCCTCGGGGTTATCCCGCGCGAGCGGTGATGATGTATCGAAACTCAATCTGGCTAAAACCTAACCAATGTTGCAAAGCGCTGAATCGCTAGGGCGAAGAGAGGTTGTCCACAGGGCTGTCGACAGCAACAGTGAATAACCGCCCATCCCGGGCACGACGCAGAAGCGCCGGTAGGGACGCCTCGTGCGACTGCGGCAACAGAATCATGGACACGTGCGCCTCCCCACGGCGTTGCTGCTCGTGCACGCCCAGCACGAAATCCGGCCGGTCGTCGGGAATAAGACCGGCGCGGCGCAACCCGTCGATCGCGTATTTCGAGTTGAGGTTATCCCGATCTGCGGCGCGCGTGCGCGTGGCACGGGTGACGATGATGTGCACCGGCTCGGTGGGCGCGAAAAGCCCTGACGCCCACGATGCCTTTACTGCTCGGGCGACGGCCGCGTGCCAGGCATTGCGGTAGCGGATGCGTACCTGAAGGCGGGTGCCGAGCAGGTCGTTGACCGTGGGCATCAGCGCGCCGGCGAAGGACAACACCACCAGTGTGCCGTGGCAGCGTGCCACCGCGCGGCACTTGCGCACACTCGCGATCTTGCGCTCATGCTTGTCCGCCCCCTTGTGCGGGCGCGCCCGCGTGTGCGCAAGACCAAGCTGGCGGCGCATGGAGGCGGGCAGTTCGGAGGCGTCGCGGACTCGCATGCCTAGTATTGTGCGTGCCGAGTAGCGCCAGCGGGGCGAGAAATACAAGCGAAAAAGGCCACTAATCACGGGTTGCGTTTCAGACCCGGCCAGTATCATGGAAGACAGTAGCCGTGATGACCGGGAGCCACCGTCATGCCGAACACCGAAGCCGCCGCTGCGCAAGAAGACCTCACGCTCGGCCAGATCAACGAACGGATCGAGTTTTTGAACCTCAAACCCAAACTCACGCCGCAGAGCGCGCGAGTGCTCACCGAGCATGTGGACCGCGCCAAATTCATCCGGGCGCTGACTGTGGCTGATGAAAACGAGGAAGCCTGGCGGTGGTTGCAGGGCTGTCTGAACCGCGCTCAGCAGCAGGCACAAGTCGCCACCGAAGGCGACGACGCGACGCCCGCACCGGAGCCAACCCCGCAAAGTCGCGCGCCGGCGCGCGAGGACACCCCTCGCAATCGCCCCTCCGCGGATCGGGACCGCTACAGCGTGCATGCGTACGGCGGCAAGGCGGCGCTGTGCTTCGAGGCGGACCAGACGCGCAGGGGCGCGGCCACCGTCAGCATCGATGCCGCCGACGCGACCGCACCGCGGGAGTACGACTGGCAGAGCAAGATCCGCATCCAGCTAACCCAGAACGAGCTGCCGCAGGTGGCGGCGGTGTTTTTGGGGCTACTGCCCGGATGCAAGTTCTCCTCCCACGGCCAGGCGAGCAACAAGTCGATCGAGTTCCGCCGCCAGGCCGGCAAGGCCAATCAACTGATGTTCGTGCGGGTCATCGAAGCGGAGAAGAAGGCCAAGGCCGTGCCCATTAGCAATGCTGACTGCTTCCGCGTCGAAGCGCTGATCATGCACCAGCTCAAGGTCCAGCATCCGTATCTGGACGGCACGATGCTCATGGCCATGCTGCGCTCGATCGCCGTCGCCGAGCAGGACTGAGCCGGTGTCTGCCTTGGGGCGATTCATGGCAGGGAGGGCGGCACGGTTTCTTGCCGTGCATGTAGTGTCCCGGCGCGATCCGGATATTGCGGGGGATGAATGGGTCCCGCGCAAGTGGCTACTGACCCCTTGGTCTGATATGGGCGACGGAGCCGGGACCGGCTCTGTGTGGCAGCGGTTCAAACGCCGACTGCCGGCGGCCTATCTGGTGTGCCGGGGCAAAAACGGCGCGCAAGCGATTCACCCGCACCGCCGTGCCCGTGTGAGCTTCATCATCCGCGGCAGTCAATGGATACGCCCTGCGGCGACCCGCGCTGCGCTCAACCCCACCGGCAGCCTCAGCCTGCGCCGCCCCGACGCGCCGTGTCGGGTGGAAGTCATCGACGGTCCCGTGTGGTCTGTTGAGATTTTGATAGGCCGGGCCAAGGGTATGGTGGGTCGGTCACGCCAAAGTAAGGGGTATTCAGGGTGACGTGATGCGCACCTGGTACACCAGCGAGGACGAGTACCAGCAGGCAAAGCGCCGCCACCCCGATCTGGGTCCGGCACAGCGCCCGCCCCCTGCTGCCCAAACGCCCGCGCGGTGCCCACGCTGCGCTCGCCTGCATGGGCGATACAGCAAAGTGCTCGGCTGGTGGTTTGGCCGTTGTGAGCCGGTCAATGAGCGCGACCGCCCACCCGATGGAGAGTGAGTGCAACAACAGACGAAAGGAGTAACCCATGGCAACAAAGTTCATCAAGCCGATGAGCCGCAAGAACCGCGATGGCGTGCGCATCTTGGACGGCATTCTCTACGCCGGCGATCAAGACAGCGCCAATCTGAGTCTGGTGCCGCTTCGGGCCGACGATCGAGCGGAGCTGTTATACCGGGCGAGCAACCTGTTGGATCCGCAGTCAGAGCACGCCGCCACGCCGAACCAGTTCGGTGATCGCGTCGCCGATGTGGGCAGTGCCAACACTCGCATCGGCATGCTCACGCACAACGACGGCACCGGCGAGACCGTGCTGTTGTACGGGGGCGTGATGATCCACTTCACCATACCCACGCTGGGCGAGCTCGTGAGTGCGCTGGAGCACTTCGAGCGCGAGATTGCCCAAAAAGACGCCGCATAACCAGCGAAGGGGGCGATATGCAGGTGACGAAGATGGTCGCCGCGCTGGGGGCATGCCTGCTGGTGATGGGCGCTACCATGCCCCTCGCCCGTGCACAGCCCGCCGATGCGGCCACACTCAAAACCCGCGTGCAGGTCAGCGAGCGCGTGCCCGCCACCGCGCTCACGGTGGTGATGCTCGCCGAGCAGCGCGGCTCCGACCCGGTGGCCGCGCAAGCCCAGGTAGCCAAGCAAGTCAAAGCCGCGCTGGCGCAGGTACCGCAAGGGGTGAACGCGAGCACGGCCGGCTATCGGGCACAGCGGCTCCATCGGCGCAAGGGTCAGTCAAAGTCGCAGTGGCAGGTCAGCGAGCGCATTGCGCTGCGCGGGGCCAGCGCGGGGGAACTGCTGGCGCTGGCCGGGCGTATGGGCCGCTCGGGCTTGGTGGTCGAGGCACTGTCTTATCGCGTACCGCATAAAGTCGAGCGCAAGCACGAGCGGGCAATGCTGCGCCGCGCGGTGCATCGTTGGCGCCATAAAATCGAGGCGATGGCCAAGGCGGCGGGTGAGTGCCGCGTAATCGTGAAAACGCTCGACACCAACCGTTCGCGCCCCGCGCCGCCACGCCCGCGGTTGATGGCGGCGGCCGCGCATGGCTCCAACTCGCCGCACGCACCGCCCGGCAGCGAGCGCCTAACGGCTACGGTCCACGGCAGCGCCCGGGCGAGGCCCTGTTCAAAAACCGGAGAAAACGAATGACCGATATCCACATACAACCCTGTCTCAATGCCCAGCCGGACGGCAGCGTGCGCCGCGACGGGTGGTTGAGGGTCGGGGATGTTGGGGCGGAGATACGCTGCGATATGGTGCTTCGTCCCCGCGACATCGCCGAGCTGCGCGAGCAGGCGCTTCAGTTGATCCCGGGCCCACGGCAGGTCAAGCCGAGCCTGAACGGTGATCGCCGCGGCGAGCGTGTCGACGCCACAAGCCGCCTGCACTCGCTCGTGTGGAACGAGACCGACAACGAACTCCAATTCAGTATCGACGATGTCAGCGTGAGCGTTCGCGGGATCACCCCGAACGACGTGCTCGATCGCCTGGACGAGTTCAGCGCTGATGTCGACGACGACGGGGGGAGGCGGTGATGTTGCAAACGCAACGTATCGTGTGCCCCTCGATGAGCCACCCGCCACGTCTGCGGCGCGGCGACGAGCCCTTCCACTGCACGGCGCTTATCTGGCGCGACGGCGAGCGAGCGCTCGTGCTGCTGGTGGACCGGCGCGAGCGCAACGGCGGCGCGTCGGTGACCAACGCGGCCGACGCCATCATAGAGACCCTGCTGGATCAGGTGCTCGAGCCCGCTGGTGTGGCGATGGGCAACGTGCGCTGGGTCGAGCGCGACTCCATGGGGTGTTTCGACGAGCTGCACGTCATCGATGAGTGGGGTTTGAGCCTGCAGCCCTGGAATGTGGCATTTAGCCCCTGCGGCGAACGCACGCTGGAATCGTTCAAGAACATAGCCAAGGCGCTGGGTTTCACCATCGACGCCGACACCGTTGGCCAACTCCGTGCTGTGCTCGAAGACGCCGACGCACCCCCGACAGAGCGCATCCGCTGATCCCCTTGTACCGACAGCCGACCCTCTGGCAAGGGGAGGGTGCGCCCAAATTCACGATCCACTCCAACGAGGTTTGCCGTGGGAAGCAGAACACGAAAGAACGCCGATCAACCGCACATGGATTTTTTGGGCGAGATTGGCGAGAACGTAGCCAATGCCGAAACCCCGGAGGCGATACAGGCGCCGCCACCGCCGGCAGGCAACGGCCCGGACGAGGCCGTGTCGATGGGCTTTCGCGTTGCCGTGCTCACCGCCGCCGGACCGTTATGCGGCCAGTGTCGGCATCGAACCGACAGGGGGGAGTGCGCCGAGCTTGGCGTAAGGATTGACGAGCGCGGCGCCAGCCGGTGCGACGCCGCCTCGCTGCTGGCGCACAAGGAGGTGGCGTGAGCGAGCTGGATGAGGCGCAGTCGGCCGCCGTCAACGCCGTCGACGGGCCGGTGCTGATCCGCGCGGGTGCCGGCGCCGGCAAGACGCGCGTGCTGGTGCACCGCGCCGCGCACCTGATCGCCGCGGGTGTGCCGGCGCGCAACATTCTGCTCGTCACTTTCACCAACAAAGCGGCCGGTGAGATCGCCGAGCGGTTGGGGGACAGGGTGGGCCGAGCGGCGAGCGAGATGGTGATCTCGACGCTGCACAGCTTCGCCTGGCGCTGGATCGTTAAGCCGCTGGCCGACATGGACGAGCTGGGCGCGTGGGAGCGCCGCCGGGGGCTACGTATCGCACGCCGCGACGTGTTGGCCCGCATCCAGCGCGATGCCTGGATGGCGCTGCCCAAGAGCGCGCGCAAGGCGAGTGATAAGACCGGCGTCAGCGCCGATCTCATGCAACGCGGCCTGGGTATCGTGCGCGCGGCGGGCGTGAAAGCGACAGACATGGACGATGCGTGCGCGGCCCGTGCCGCCGATCGTGTCGCCAGCACCGAGATCCAGGCCGATTTCATCGTCGAGTGGTTGGCGAGCTATGGCGAGGCCATCGAGTGCGGGGCGGCCGATGCAAACGTGATTGACTTTGACGATATCCTCGTGATCGCCAACGGTGTGCTGCAAAGCGAGCCCGAGGTGCGGGCAGCGCTACGCGAGCGCTTTCATTATCTGCAGGTCGACGAGTTTCAGGACACCAACCCGGTGCAGCTCGACATCTGCGATGCGTTGGCCCGCGAACACAGGAATCTGTGCGTGTGCGGCGACGAACGTCAGGCGATCTATGCCTTTCGCGGGGCCGATCCCCGGATCCTCGATCACTATATGCAGCGCTACCCGGAGGCGCACATCGTCGAGCTTGCCGGCAACTACCGCTCGACGCCGAAGGTGGTGGCGGCGGCCAACGCCTGTGCGAGCGCGATGCCGCCCACGCTCAATGGCGAGCTCGCGCCTATGCGTGCACGCCGGCGCATGCTCAAGGCCCGCCCGCCGCTGATCTGGCAGTTTGGCGACGACAAGGAGGAAGCGAAAGCGTTGGTAGACTGGCTGGGCGATGCGGACAAGGCGAACACGGTCATTCTGTTTCGCAGCCGCTACGTCAAAGACGAACTCGAGAAGGCACTTCAGGCGGCCGGCATCGCCTATGAGCTGGTCACCGACACGAGTTTTTTCGACCACCAGGAGGTGCGCTTCGCGCTGGGCCTGGCGCAAGCGTGGACGCTGTGCGAGCGCGGCGCGTGGAGCCAGACGTTGGGCCGGCTGGCCGTGGGGATGGGCCAGGACAAAGCCGAGCGGCTATGGGCCGACGGCGGCTTCGCGGCACTGGAGGCCGCGGCGCAGCGCAAACGCAAGGGCGGCGAAGCGCTGGTGGCGTTGCTCGGTGAAGGCCGGGCCGTGTACGAGCAGATCCAGCAACTCGGGGCAGAGAACACCGTGGACACCATCAGCCGGCGCGGTGCGTTGGCGCGGCGGCTGAATGCCGCCTGGGGGCGATGGCTGGCACCCCGATTGGAGGCCCTATGGCGCGCCACGATGATAGACGAGGACACAGGCGAGGTGGACGAGGCCGGGATCGAGGCCCGGCTCGCGTTGGCCGCCAACCGCGTGCATCTGCTCAACCGCCTGATCGAGCGGCTCTGGCAGCACCGCGATTCGATGTCGCGGGTGTTCGACGATCTGGAGCTGTTCGAGCCGGGCGAGGACGACCGCGCCGACGAGCACGATACCGACGTGCTGCGGCTGATGAGCGTGCATGCGGCGAAGGGGCTGGAGGCGAAAACGGTGGTCTATCTCGGCGGCGCGGATGTGGCGGCCGGCCAGCGCGTGTCGATGAGCGAAGAGCGGCGGGTGTTCTATGTTGCGCTGACGCGCGCGCGTGACGAGTTGGTGGTCACGGGGGCGGGTACGCGCCTGAGTCTGGGCGAGAGGCAGTGTGCGCGCGCTGAATCGCCGTTTGTGCGTGAACTGGGCGAGATCGTGGCACGGGAGAAGCAGGCCCCGGACCCGGCGGCGCGCCAGCACCTGGACAAACTGCGGGCAATGCTGAGTTGAGAGGCGTGTGGAGAACGGCAATGAGTGGTAATGCGATGCGCCTGATCGCGGACCGTCGCGAGAGCAAGGGCACGGTCGCCAAGTGTTTGCGCGAGTGGGGGATTGAAATCACCGTGAGGGAACTGGGCGGCGCCGACTACGTGCTGAGCACGAAGAACAGGGTGGCCGTTGGACGAAAGGCCGCGGCCGATTTCGTGGCGGCCGTCGTGGACCGGCGATTGTTCGCACAGCTGAGCAGGATGCAAAACGAATACAGGCGCGCGATCCTGATCGTCGAGGGGGACGTGTTTGCCATGCGGGGCAGCCTTGAGCGTGGAGCCTTGGAGGACGCGCTGTCGTGGATACCGGTCATCGAGGGTGTGGCGTTACACCACACGAGCGGGCCGCGGGAGACGGCATCGATGCTGTGTGTGATGACGCGCCATGCCCGAAAGAGGTTGGGCTACGACATCTCGGTGCGATCGGACAAACCCAGAGACAGGCTGTCGATGGCCCAGTTTTTGGTGGAGGGGCTGCCGGGTGTGGGGGTGAAAACGGCGCGCCGGCTGCTCATACGCTTTGGCAGCGCCGGCGCTGTGTTCAATGCTAGCAAGGAAGAGTTGTCCGAGGTATCCGGGATTTCAAAGAAAGCAGCGGCTCGGATGCGCTCGAGCCTGGATGCAAGGATCGTTTAATGGCCTGCCATCGAGCGTCGATACCGGACTGGGCGTGGATATCGGTGCCGGTGTGGTCAAGGGTTCCGTGGGGCTGGGCATCGACGTGCTCAACACCACACTGTGGCTGATTTAAGCCGCCACGCTACTTCAAAGGGCTTAGCTCTTAGGATCGAACACCCTGAAGGTATCCCCACCGATCTGGACCTCGTTGCGAGCCTGGCGGCGCTGTTGCACGCGGCGCACGCGATTGCCCATCGGCTTTGAGGGGATCGGCGGAATTTTCTGCGCTTCGGGCTCGCGGGCTTCGATTACCTCGGTCTCGAACACGAGGACACACGCCTCGTCGAAGTGCTTCTTGTGCCCTTGGATGAGGAATTGCATACCGAGCTGAATGATTGGGCCCTTGATACGGATACGCGCGTCGCGGCCGACCTGCAGGCTGAGCGTGTACAGAGAGGGCCTGCCGTGCGGCGAAAACGCTACCGTGAAAGTGTCAATCCGGAACCTGTCGCCGTCGCCGATAGGGGAGGCAACGTCGAGCTTTAACTCGATCCGTTGAATGCAGTCCCGCGAATCGCGCTTGATGGTCGGCTCTGCGGCGACGGTGCCGCTAAGCTCTATGCGGTTGACGTCG
>Ga0209921_1000241_pt1 | contig 18848 bp, 17 predicted proteins | sample SalPonF2_C_D2_MG_FD_185730 | JGI IMG/M metagenome (GOLD analysis project Ga0209921, IMG submission 185730) | Salt pond soil microbial communities from South San Francisco under conditions of wetland restoration - Salt Pond MetaG SF2_C_D2_MG... ...
CGCCGTAAGAAACAGTTTCAGGTCGCTTTGCTGGCCGCTTTGGTGGTCGGGGCGGGGCTTGTTTACGGCGGGGTGCGCGTGGTCGACGGCGACGTCAGCTACCAGAATGCACGCAATCGCTACCTGCAGCAGCAGATTGCTGAAACGGACCGGCAGATCAAAAAGATCAAGGACCTGCAACAACTCAAGTCCCGGCTCCTGGCGCGCATGCACGTCATCGAGCGGCTGGAGCAAAGCCGCTCGCAAATCGTGCACTACTTCGACCAGTTGGTGGCGACGCTGCCCAAGGGCGTTTATTTGACCAAGGTGCAGGAGAAGGGCGCATCCACCACGCTGCAAGGCGACGCCGACTCCAACGGCCGCGTTTCCACCTATCTCAGAAACCTCGACGGCTCGCCCTGGTTTACCGACCCCAACCTGGTCGTCATCACCGCCAAGCACGTCAACGGCCAGCGCGTCAGCGAATTCACCCTGAAGGTCAAGAACGACAACCCGTCCAACAACAAGAAGAAAGCCTCCAAGGCCTCCGGGACGGGCTCGGCATGAACCTCCACATCGACCTCCGGCGGATCGTCGACGAGCTGCGCGGCCTCGATGTCAACAACATCGGTTCATGGCCGATGTTCGCACGCGTGGGCGCCACGGCGCTCTGCTGCGTGGCGATCGTGCTGGCGGGATATTGGTTTATGATCCGCCCGCGCCTGCAGACGCTGCACCAGGCACGGGCGCGCGAAGCCCAGCTCAAGCATGAGTTCGAAAGCAAACAGCACAGAGTCGCCAATCTGCACGCCTACGAAGTGCAGCTCACCAAAATGAAGCACGATTTCGGCGACATGCTCAAGCAGCTCCCGAGCAAGGGCGAGGTCGCCAATCTGCTCAACGACATCTCTCAGACGCGCGCCTCAGCCGGGCTCACCGAGGAGCTGTTCAAACCCAGCCCCGAGATCAAGAAGGAGTTCTACGCCGAGCTGCCCAACCAAATCAAAGTCACCGGCACCTACCATGAGCTGGCCACTTTCGTCAGCGGCGTCGCCGCCCTGCCGCGCATCGTCACCGTGCGCGACGTGACCATCACGCCCGTCAAAAAGAACGGCGGCAAGAACCAGAAGTCGCCGAACGGCGCACATCCGCCGCCGACGCTGCAGATGAGCGCCATCCTCACCACCTACCGCTACCTCGATGAGGACAACAGCGCCCGGCCGGCCCAAGGCAAGGGCAAGCGGAGGCGGCGGAAGTGAACGCATCCCGGCGCACGCGGCGCGTCCACTTGGCGCTGGCGGCGGCTTTCGCCGCGGTGCTAACGCTGGCCGGCTGCAGCAGCCGTAACATGAGCGACCTGAAGCACTACGTGGCGCGGGTCAAGGCAAGGCAGTCGGGCCACATCAAGCCGCTGCCCAAAATTGCGGAATACAAACCGTTCACGTACAAACAGAACCATCGCCGCGATCCGTTCGAGCCGGCGCAGAATACGGAAAAAGGCCACGGCGGCCCGCGCCCCAATCCCAACCACGTCCCCGGACCGCTGGAGCAGTTTCCGCTGTCTTCGCTGCAGATGCTGGGAACCCTGAGCGCCGACGGCCACACCCAGGCCCTGGTCGCTTCGCCCGATGGCATCGTGCATCGTGTCAACCTGGGAGACTACATGGGCCAACACTATGGCCGCGTGACCCATATCACGCCCAACACCGTCGCTGTCGTGGAATTGGTGCCCGACGGGTTCGGTGGCTACAAAAAGCAGCCCGCGTCCATCGCCCGCGGACAAAAATGAGGCAGGGAGAAGTCATGATCAGCGCCCGACCCACGTTGCCGCCCGTCCGCCCCCACCGATCCGCGACATGGGTCCGATACGCGCTGCTGGCGATATTGATGCTGGGTAGTGCGATTGCCGCGCCTCGCGTGTTTGCCGCCTCACAGACGCTTCAGAAACTCAAGGTTGAGCAGCTTCCGGGGGATGCCGCGCGGCTGATCTTGACGCTATCGGGCCCGGCGAGCAAACCGCGTGTCTTCTCGGTCGACAATCCGCCCAGCATCTCGGTCGACCTCAGGGATACCCATAACGGTCTGAAGAAGCGCTTCCGCAACATCACCGCCGGCAATGCGCACGCGGTCGCGGCGGTGCAGGCCGACGGGCGCACGCGCGTGGTCGTACAGCTTAATCATTCCGCGCCTTATTCGGTCCACACGGAAGGCAAGCGTATCTATGTGACCATCGGCTCCGAGTCCAGCGGGCGGGTGCGCCCGGCCATGCAAAGCAGCACCAGCGGCGGCAATCAACGCGCCGCGGCGCAAAGCTCGCGCATCACCAATGTGGACTTCCACCGCGGCGAAGACGGAGCCGCGCGCGTGGTCATCGGGCTCAGCAACCCCAACACGCCCGTGGACGTGAAAAACCGGGACGGCAACGTGGTCCTGGACTTTCGCAACACCACGGTGCCGCAGCGACTGGTGCGGCGCATGGACGTCATCGACTTCTCCACGCCCGCCAAATACATCGACACGCGCCAGAAAGGCAACGACGTGCAGATGACGGTGATCCCGGTCAAAGGCACGCAGTATGAACGGGTCGCCTACCAGACCGGCAATACGTTCACCCTGGAGCTACAACCCAAGAAGAATGAACAGACGGCCCAGAACGAAAACGGCCAGCCGGGGGCGAAAAAACACTACACCGGCCAGCGCATCAGCCTGAACTTCCAGGACATCAAGATCCGCGCGCTCCTGCAGATCATCGCCGACGTGGCCAAGGTCAACATGGTGGTCAGCGACAGCGTGCACGGCTCGATGGCGTTGCGTCTGGACAACGTGCCGTGGGATCAGGCGCTCGACATCATTCTCCGCACCCAGGGGCTGGGCAAGACGCGGCAGGGCAACGTGATCATGGTGGCGCCTCTACAGGAGCTTGCCAACCGCCGCGAGGCGGAACTGAAGGCGGAGCAGCAACAGCAAAAGCTCGAGCCTCTGACCTCGGCGATCATCCAGATCAACTATGCCAAGGCCAAGAACATTGCCGCCATACTCAAATCGTCCCATAACTCGTTCCTCTCCGACCGCGGCCACGTCACGGTGGACGATCGCACCAATACCCTGCTGGTGCAGGACACCGCCGACAAAATCGCCCAGATCCGCCAGTTGATCAGCCGCCTCGACCGCCCCGTCAAGCAGGTGTTGATCGAATCACGCGTGGTCATCGCCACCAGCAACTACGCCAAGGATCTGGGCGCCCAGTTCGGCGTGTCGCTGGCCAATGCGCACTTCGCCACGTCCGGCAGTACCGCCGCGGCCAACGCGGGGATACAGTCCGGCGTCTCGTCGCTGTCCTCCTCGCTGGCTTCGGGCGTCGGCTCGAGCGGCTCATCGACGGGTGGCACGAGCAATTCATCCCTGAGCAACATATTCAACGTCGCCCTGCCGGCGGCGCCCAGTACCGGCAGCGCCAGCAAGCTGGCCTTCGCCATCCTGGGGTCAAATTATCTGGTCGGTCTGGAGCTATCGGCGCTGCAGGCGGAAGGGCGCGGCGAGGTGGTGTCGTCGCCGCACGTGCTCACCGCCAACGGCCACGAAGCCAAGATCGAACAGGGCACCGAGATCCCTTATCAGGAAGCGGCCAGCAGCGGCGCGACCTCCGTGTCGTTCAAGAAAGCCGTCCTCAGCCTCAATGTCACACCCCAGATCACACCGGACGGGCGCATCGTCATGGACCTGGTCATCCACAAGGACGCCGTAGGCAAGCAGGTGTCCAACAGCCAGGGCGGCACGGTGCCCGCCATCGATACGCGAAGCGTTTCCACCCAGGTGATCGTCAACAACGGCGACACGGTGGTGCTGGGCGGCATCTACGAAGACTCGCAGAACCACAGTGAAACCAAGGTTCCGTTGTTGGGCGACATCCCGCTGCTCGGCGCCCTGTTCCGCCAGCACCACACGGATACCAGTCGAACCGAGCTCTTGGTGTTCGTTACCCCCAAGATCCTGACGCAGAGCATGGAGATCCACTGAAACGCGGATCGGATGAGCGGGATCGGCCGGCCGGCAGGGGTACGGCGAGCGAAACGCGTACAGAACACGGCAAGACGCCTGGCGTTCAGCTCAGCGCTGGCAGTCCCCGCTCAGTCGACCCCGTCGCATCCCGGCGCCAGGTTGGCATGCGTTCGCCGAAACGCAGGCTGCGTGCGATGCCCTCCTGCAACAGGCCGTCGCCGCTTAACGCATCCCAACGGCCCGCTGAGCCAGCGCGGCCAACGCGCTTGGGCCGGTTCAGCCTGACTTCTTACTTATGGCTCTTGGATGACGAGCAAGCGATATTGCTGAGACTGGAATAATAATCTGCCAAGTCCCGAATCTGCGCTTTGGAAAGCCCGTGAGCGATCCCCTGCATGATGGGGCTACTGCGCTCCCCTTTCTTGAAATGCGTCAAGGCCCGCACCAGATATTGATAATTCTGACCGGCGAGATTGGGATATTGCGTATTGACGGCGATGCCGTCGCTTCCGTGGCAGGCGGCGCACTGGCCCGATATGGCCTTGCCCTCGCTCGCACTAGGGTTGGCCAAGGCCGCGGCGCTCATCAATAACAATGCCAAAGGCATTACATAGAGCAGATGCTTGGAATATTTCGGCTCGACATCACAACGGTTTCTTCGGCGGCTCGGGATAGGCAAATTCACGACACGCCTCCTTAATCGAATAGAAGTGCACCAGACCATTTGAACACAACCTGTCGCAAGACAGACGCATAAAATACTGGGCCCGTTCACCGGTCAACCAACATGCTGCGGGCGTCCCCGCCGTTTACGCCCCACGCCGTGCGGGCGTCACATAACGGACCGGAGCAACCATGACGGCAACCGCTCATGCACAGACTGCGCCGCTGATCCGGCGCGACAGCTTCGTTCGCTGACGACCAGCGCCCCCTTGGGCGCAATAATTTGTTGATCGACAAACAGTTATGGTAGTTCGCCGCATCGCGCGGAGGCGCATGGCGTGACCGGCAGGCTGCAATTGCCGCCTCCGGCGCGTGGCGTGATCGAAACCTCACTGGCCATATGCCGGCGCACCGCTCAGTACCAGCGGCCATCCACCACGTTACGGGGGCTGGCGACCATGAAACTGCCAAACGAGCTGTGCGCGTATGGCTAGGACTGTGCATCGACGGGAAAGTTCGCCGGCTTCATCCCGCCGTAAGGCTGCAATCACGTTCACCGAGCGCGCATGACATCGGAAACAAATAGGCGCCTGCGCTTATAGCACGGGTGCCCTGCATAATGGAGTCGATGCGTAGCGTCTGCGCGGGAGTCGTTTTTCGAGAGCAGCGGAATAACTGCTGCACGATTTCCCAGCGCGCGGCCTTGCAGCCTATGGGTAAGAGGATTGTATACGCATGGTGGACACGCACCTGGATTTCAAGCGGTACACATCCGCGGCGCGGGAATCTGGAGCCTGCCCGGGATTCGGATTTCGCGAGCCAGTGTACGCTGCCACCGCCAAGCCCATTTGATCTGGATCAAGAGCCATCACTGCGGACGACGTTACAGTACACGCGACGCATGCCAAGAGAAATCCTGAGTTAGCTTGACCTGCCGCGGCAGCGGGGTGGCTTGCATGTGGCCCATGCCCGCGGCGATCCGGCTTTACTGCCTTTCTCGGCGGCGCCAGGGCCGTTTCCATTCCAACGATTGAGGGAGGTTTCGAATCATGCCTCGCAGCGATTCGCGTTATTGGTACCTTTGGCTATCCCTGCTTTTGACGATGGGGGTTTATTTGGTGGGCGCACAGGCTTTCGCCGTGCCCTCGTTCTCCCGGCAGACGGGTTTCGCGTGCGACGCCTGCCACACGTCCTATCCGGGGCTGACGGCGCTGGGGCGCGAGTTCAAGCTCAACGGCTACCAGATGGGCACCATCAAGAAGGTCGCCGCGCAAGCCACCCAGTCGGCGCCCGGCATGGGGATTAATCAGATTCCCAACCTCTCCGTGATTTTGCAGGTCGGCGAGGAAGGCATGAGCAAGGCCGCGCCGGACACCCAGAACCCCTCGGCGGACTTCCCCAAGGAGATGGGTCTGTACTACGCCGGGCGCATCGCCCCGCACCTGGGCACGTTCCTGCAGGTCACCTACGACTCCGGGGGCGATTTCGGCATGGACATGAGCGACGTGCGCTATGCGCGCCACGCCCAACTGTTCGGCCAGAGCGACACCTGGGGCCTGGACCTGAACAACGGGCCGACGTTCGAGGACGTGTGGAACAGCACCCCGGGCTACGGCTGGCCGTACGTGGAAAACGACGCCCCGATCGGCGCCGACGGACCCTTCATCGCCAGCGACGCGGTGCAGACCAACGTCATCGGCTACGGCGCCTACCAGTACTGGGATAACCTCATCTACGCCTATGCGGGTGTCTACCAGGCGGCGGCGCAGGGCAATACGCCCGCTCCTTCGACCGGTGCGAATGGAGAAGTGTTGGACGGTGCGGCGCCGTACTATCGTGTGGCGGTCACGCCGATGCCCAACCTGGAAATCGGCTCCTTCGGCTTCTTCACCAAGGCGCATCCGGACGGTGAGACGTCGACGCAGACCACGCGGTATAACGATCTGGGCTTCGACGCTCAGTACCAGTGGTATCCGAACAACCGCAACATCATGACCTTCCACGCGACCTATATCCACGAGGTGCACAATGGCCTGGATCGTGTGGGCGTGAGCGGGCCGAGCTCGGTGACCACGGATTTCGCCAATGTCGATGCCAACTGGTACTACGAGCACCGCTACGGTCTGGGCCTGGGGTATTTCTCCTCGCACGGCGATGCCAGCCCGCTCTATGCGGTGGGCAGCAAGGATATGGCCAAGCCCAACACCAACGGCGAGATCGTGCAGCTCGACTACCTGCCGTGGCAGAACACGCGCTTCTCGGTGCAGTACATCGCATACAACAAGTTCAACGGCGCGAGCAGCAACTACGACGGCAACGGGCGCAACGCTTCCGACAACAACACGTGGTTGTTGAACGCACTGTTCGGGTTCTAAGGACGGCAGCGTAACGCCACACATTTGGCGACAGGCCCGGGCTGGCAGCGCAACGCCGGCCCGGGCCGCTCTTCATTGCACCCCCTGCAAGGGCCGCCCGGCCCGATCGCGGAAACCTTTTGATGCGTATCAAGTAACGGGCAGGGACCACGCGTTAGGCTCAGTGCCTTCTCCCGCTGGGTATGGAGGTCTCATGGAGCTCGTGTGTCCCGCCGGCAGTCTCCCGGCTCTCAAAGCCGCCGTCGATAACGGCGCCGATGCCGTCTACCTCGGCTTCCGTGACGCCACCAACGCCCGCAACTTCCCGGGGCTGAATTTCTCCCCCGAGGAAGCCGCGCGCGGCGTCGACTACGCCCACCGGGGCGGCGCCAAAGTCTTCGCCGCCATCAACACCTACGCGCAGCCCGGTCAGGTCGAACGCTGGCGCGCCGGTGTGGAGCGGGCGGGCGCAGTTGGCGCCGACGCCCTGATCGTCGCGGATGTGGGCCTGCTGGGCTTTGCCGCGGCACATTATCCGTCGCTGCGCCTGCACCTGTCCGTGCAGGGGTCGGCAACGACACCGGCCGCCATTCAGTTTCTGCACGAACAGTTCCGTATACAGCGCGTCATCCTGCCGCGCGTGCTGTCGCTGGCGCAGGTCCGCCGCGTCCTGGGTGAACTGCGCGACGTGGAAGTGGAGGTCTTTGGATTCGGCTCGCTTTGCGTGATGGTGGAGGGGCGCTGCATGCTGTCCTCTTACCTCACCGGCGAGTCCCCGAACATGTCCGGCGCGTGCTCGCCCGCCAAGGCGGTGCGCTGGGCGGAGACCCCGGCGGGCCGGGAGGTCCGTCTCAATCAGGTCCTGATCGACCGCTATGGCGCCCATCAGGCGGCCGGCTATCCCGTGTTGTGCAAGGGCCGCTTCGCGGTGGATGGGCGCGTGGACTACGCGCTGGAAGAGCCCACGAGCCTGAGCGTGATCGATATTCTGCCGCAGCTCATGGAAGCCGGCGTCGCAGGCATCAAGATCGAAGGGCGCCAACGCAGCCCCGCTTACGTGGCCGAAGTGGTGGCCGTGATGCGCGCGGCCCTCGATCAGTGCCTGCGCGATCCCGAAGGGTACGCCCCCGACGCCGGCCTCACGGCGCGGCTGGACCGGTTGGCGGAGGGGCGCACCCACACGCTGGGCGCGCTGGAGAGGGCCTGGCTATGAGGATCGCACTGGGGCCGCTTCTTTACCTGTGGCCGCGCGCCCGCACGCTGGAGTTCTATGCCCAGGTGCGCGACTGGCCCGTCGACATCGTGTATTTGGGCGAGACCGTTTGCGCCAAGCGCCGGGAGCTGCGCCCCAAGGACTGGCTCGCGCTCGCCAACGACCTGGCCGGCGCCGGCAAGGAAGTGGTGCTATCGACGCTGGTGCTGCTCGAAGCGGGCTCCGAGCTCGGCGAGATGCGCCGCCTGGTCAACAGCAGCGCCTATCCCGTCGAAGCGAACGACATGAGCGCGGTCAGCGTGGCAGCGCAGAAAGGCGGCTTCGTCGCCGGCCCGCACCTCAACGTCTACAACGAGGCAACGTTGGCCACGCTGCGCACATGGGGCGCGGTTCGTTGGGTCGCACCGCTGGAGATGGGACGAAAGGGGCTGGAAGCGCTGCAGGCCAGCCGGCCGGGCGGCCTGGAAACGGAAGTGTTCGCCTACGGGCGCATGCCTCTGGCGTTCTCCGCGCGCTGCTTTACCGCGCGCGCCGAGGCGCTTGCCAAGGATCAGTGCGCATTCCGCTGCATCCAGGATCCGGACGGGCGCCCCGTACTCACCCAGGAAGACGAACTCGTGTTTGCGGTAAACGGCATCCAGACGCAGTCCGGACGGGTCTGCAGTTTACTGTCCCAGATCGAGCCCCTGCGCGCCATGGGCATCGATGTGGTACGCCTGTCTCCGCACTCCCAGGGCATGCGGCAGGTGGTCGCGCTGTTTCACGACGTCATCGACGGCGTGCGCCTTCCCGCCGAGGCGGAACGCGCGCTGGCGGACAGCGCGCCCGCCCCTTTGTGCAACGGCTATTGGTACGGCCACGCCGGGATGGTGTCACTGCACCCAGGCGGCGAGCACGCGGCGCAGCGAGCTTAATCCCTGGGACAAGGGCAGGACCCGGGCGAGCGGCTGCAGCCTGGGGCCGAGCAGCAGCGCCAGGGACTCCTCGGAGGCGGGCTCGATGCGGTCGAGCAGATTTTTGACGTAGAGCCCGGCCTCGGTATCGCCCTCCATGCTCAGGGCGCGGTGAAAAAACAGCGTATCCGGGTCTTCGCTGCGCAGCCCCAGACGCAGGAAGTTGCGCAAAGTGCCGCTGATGGTCACATCCGCCCATTTCAGCGGCGTCGTGCCCGGCACGTCCACCGCCAGGCGCCCGTTTCGGATGCGCAGACTCAGCGTCAGGGGCAAATCAGTCACGCGAATGACGAATACCTTGCCTTCCAGCGGGTCCAGGTCAGAGCCCGCCAGCAGGCGGTTGAGCGCGAACTCCACCCCCACGCCAGGCGGTGCACCGAACACGGGCGAAATATCGGGCAGGCGCATGCGCAGGCCTTGCGGTCGAGTCATAAAGAAGCCTCCTGCGGACGGTCGCCGGCATTGCGCAGCATATCGACTGCTAATGGCTCTTCCGGCGCCTCTGCGCCAACACGGTAATGCGTGTGCCGAAGCGCGCGTTGATACACATCAAGCAGTGGCTAGGCAGCGCCGTGCTATCAATGACGGGTATCTTGCCCGCACACTGCGGCGGCCAGTGTGCGCCGTGCTCAATGAACGCCGGCAAGCAACGATTATTCCGGCGAGCCGCGAAACCAAAGGAAGAAGTGCCACCACCCACACAGGACCAGAACTCATGGCACAGGAAGTTATCCACTCGTTGCAAACAGGCGCCGCACGCCCACCGGCGCCGCAGGAGCAGACGGACAACCATGGCGTGTACGAGCTCAAAAGCCTGAACCCGCGGTCGCTGCCCGGCTTAAGGGCACAAGGGCGCCGCGTGCTCATACGCGATACGAACCGCCAGCGGGCGCGCCACATGCACAGCGGCGATGTGTTTCTGGGCGCTCAAAGCGGCACGCGACCGTGGGATGCGGTTGCCGACGCCGATCGCTTGGGAGCGGCCGACGCGCTCATCGTGGATCTTCTCGTGCGCCGGCTGTCGCGCTGTTCGCCGGCGCCCTTCGCCCGCGTGCACCAGACCCTGGAAGCGTGTATGCAGCGCCTGCCCCACAGGCGCCACACGATCGCGGACCTGTTCGAGTTGCTGCGCAACCCGCCGGATAAGACAGGCGCACCCTGGACGGCCGAATGCGTAGCCGGTGCCCTGGACTGCCTACAACCTTTGTACGGCCTGGCATGCACCTCCCGCGGCCGGCCTTTCACCATTACCGCATGGCCTCGCGGGGTCGTCGTGTGGCTGGACGGTGATGACGTGTCGGCGGCCTTTGTGCACCTGGCAGGGGTGGCGGCCAACCACGGCGTGATCGGGGACGTCGAGCTTTACACGACCTCGCCTCTGTGAACATCAAGCCAGGATATGCGCGGCCGACCCTGCCGCAGTACCCGTCACACCGGTGGACGCATCCTGGATGTCGTTGAAGTCACCCCCGGCGGTCATTCGTGCAGGACGCTGCGGAGGGCCTCCCGGCGTAAAGGCGCAGCTTCAGACATGGCCACAAATGGGCACCTCGAAAAACCCGAGGTGCCCTGCGGCACAGGGATGTGCCGCTCGCAATCTTGCCGCAGGCGTGCGGTATATTCTGTGATTTGAAAACATGTCTCTGACTCTATTGACAACAACCCGCGAGAAAAGGGGCTATGGAAGGCGGACACCAAAATGCCACTTGATACGTATCAACGGCAGGATGCCGGGACCGGGGTATCGTGTGCTTCTCGCCCCATCTGTACCGGGAGATAGACCCCTTATGGCCAGCTACGCGACCCTCTATGAAGCCCTGCGCCGCCGGGACCGCAGCGCACTGGAACAACAGATCACCGATACGGGTACAGCCAACGCCCACAACACGGATGGCCGTACGCTCCTGCACGACGCCATAGCGCTGGGCCTGCCGGATTTCGCCGCTTTGTTGCTGGAACGCGGTGCGGCGTTGACCAGGCGGCACGCGCTGGGCGGGACACCTCTGCACAGCCTGGCTTGGGCGGTCCGCCACCGCGGTTATCCGGCGCGCGCCATGCTCACTGTGCTGAACCGGTGGGTACCGTCGGCAACGCTGGAGCGCATCGTCGGCGACGTGGTGCCCGCACACTCGCTCTCCACCGATCCGCGCCTGAATATAGAGGTCGCCTACCATGCGGTTAACCGCTGGGTGGAACAGATCATGGAGCCGGGGGACCAGACCACACCCGGACTGGTCGAAACCTAAAGGGCGTGACCCGTCGCGGGCGGCCGTCACCGTAGACGGCGCAGACCATGGAGAAGACGCCGCCCGCGACGGTGCTTCAACAGCTTCTCAGAGCCCGCTTAGAATTTGCTTGCGCTTGGCCCGATACTCTTGATCGGTAATCAGCCCCTGCCGGTGCAGCTTGTCCAGCACCCGCAGGCGCTTGGCGATCCGATCGTATTCGCTCTGCACCGGGGATTTGGCGCCGCCGGCCGCGCCTTGCTGCGGCGCCGCCGGCTTGCTGCTCTGGGCCGCGCTCTCAGTCTTGGCCGCCGGCATAGTGCGGGCAAGCGCCACACTGACCCAGTCCCCGCGGCCGGACGCCGGGTGCTCGACAGCCTGTCCTCCGGTCACGCGCCAACCCGAGCGGACGCGGCGCGCGCGATTGCCCGGCGGCATAGGCGGTAACCGCCCGGTTTTCGCATATTCGGTCTCAAAGGGCTGGTTCACGAGGCCAAAGATCACGTTCAGGCGCCCGTTCCGGTAAAACACCCGCCCGGTTGTCAGCAGCGGCTGGTTGATATGGATCAATAACATGTGCGTATCGGCGGATTCGCCCTTCGAAGCCACCGCAAACGTCACGTCCTGATGCGGGCCCGCCTTCGACAGAGCGGCAGCCAGCTTCGGACTCAGTTCCTGCAGCGCCGCATCGATGAATACGGGCGCCGTGGCACCCTGCGAACCGCGTGCCACCTTCAGTTCCGCCAAAGCCTGCCGCACCTGTGCTGGCGTCAGGTCCGCAGGCTGCTGGTTGGGCGATGCACCATCACCCTGAGGGGTTAAAGCGACGAACTGCACGCCGGAATGCCACAGTACCGTGCTACCCTGCGGTGCGGTATTCAGCGAACCAGCCTGGCTCGGCGGCGTGCCGCCGCCCTGCGCCGCACAGCCCGCGACCGACGCGGCTAAAAAGACGGCAAGTCCGAGAGTTCGTGCTTTGTTCTTCATATTCGTCACTTTGCTCATTTGAAGCGAATGCCTTTATCCTACATTCCGCGCTTCGTGAGTGACTAAATTTCGATTTTTTCGTGATCGAAAAAATTATTGATAAAGCGCTAACGGCACGTCTAACAGGTTTAGCACTTGAGCCTGGATCTTGTTTATCTGAGCCGGGAAGATTGTGACCTCATCGCCTTCATGGACCTCATAGCGCTCCACACCTCTGAAGAGTCGTACAATATCGAACATCGTGGGATACTGGCATGGGCGACCCTCGGGGTATATGGGCAAAGCTTTGATCGATTCCCTGCGCATAGCCATCCGCAACTGCCGTTCAATCAGTGTCGACACCATCAGTGACATCACCTGCATATGCAGGTAACCCACAACCCGCTCGGATTTCTTGACATTAACCGGCGTGATTTCCTGGTATGTTTTGATCTGTGAATGACGCTTCTCGAGGAACGGCTGGAACTTGTAGATCTCGAGCACCCGCTTTGCCCGGTACCGAGTGGCGTCCAGATTGGTAATCAGCGGGAACACGCCATCAGCCTTTTCCTCGCGCTCGATGACCTCGTGGCGGACAGCAAATGTGATCGAGTAGAGCGTTTTCCAGCTCAACCGACCCGCTTCGTCTTTCTTTGGCCGCCCCCGTTTTGTTCTGAGATGGTTATATTCTCGGCATTCGTCGATCTCAACAGCGATGCACTCGCCGCAATGCTGCTCTTTGCGGATAGCGCGGACGGCGGCTTCGATATTTTTGCGGTTTTTAAGGCTATATTTGTTCAGTTTGGTTTGCAGCCTCCTGAGTCCCTGGAGCGCGGCCTGTAGGCGTCTTGTTCGGGTTTCCCGGTCCTGCGCGACCTTCTGTGAGCTGCGAATCCAATACAGCCGATAGCCGCGTGCGGTGTGGTAATCACCCGCGGCCTTGTAGTAGCGATCGGTTTGCGCATCCGGCTTGCGGTTGTTGGCGCGCGACAGGATATGTTGCCACTTGATGTCACCGCCGCGCACTTTTTCTCGAAACAGTTCATCTTCTTTCCAGGTACGCGGCATCACCGAGACAAATAATCCGCCCCACCGGCTGATCGTTTGCAGATTGTCGTCCGTCGCCAGCTTGCTGTCGGCGACATAAATGAAGTCGGTTCTACCCAACAGTTTTTGCAGCCTGCGGTGATTGTCGGGATGCAGTCGATCGTCCGTCTGGTTGCCGTCATAAACACGATGACACAGGGGGACCGCGCCATCGGCGGTCACCGTCATGCCCAACACCAGTTGCTTCAGGTCCGGGCGATGGTCTTTATTGTGGCCGAACCCCAGTGCTTCCTGGGCGCTCCAGCCGGCGTACCTGCCGCAAAACGTGATCGAGGTGGTGTCTTGATGCACTTGGCTACAATCGAGCTCGAACAGCTTGATGGCGCGCAGCGCCAGGCGAAAAAACACATCCTTGTGGCGCCCGAGGTAAAGTTGCTCCAAGGCTTTTCCAATACGGTCGTCCTGGATGCCGTCACGCTCCTGTTCCGAGAGGTCGATCGCCGCCGCCGCCAGGGGGCGGACCCAGTCCTGAAACTCATACAGGGGATGGGACTCGGTCAGATAGTTATGGATGACAAGGGACAAAGCCTGTTCGGTTTGGACGATGCGCCGCCGATCGGATTTCATATGCGAGCGGATAATATTCGGGATCTCGAGCCGCTCGATGTAATGCCGAATGATGGGGTGGACGTTCAGCACCATCTTGTTCAAGTAAGCGTCTTGGCTTAACGATGGCTGCATGGTCATGCTGGCGGAATCTGCGCGATCGGTTCTCCCTCGGTGGCCAGGGTACACCGTAACCGTTGTCGCGCTTTCCGCTCGAGCGGCAGCAGGAAAATCCGCTTGGGATTGGCATCGTGACGTTCATGACGGCTGTCCTGTCGGCCCCGGCCACGGGTCACCCCCACCTCAACCCAGTTGGCGGCACGATAACAGGTCCCCGCGAACCGCTGTCGATCCACCAGGGTTTCAATCAGCAGCGGCTTGTGCCATAGCTTGCCTGCCAATCGTCAACCACTTGACGCGCCGCTAACGACAACACATGAGTGGCCAGGTTATCGATGCGAACATGGGGCAGGACCAGGAATCGGCTGTTGTCGACGATGTGTTGCAACCGCCGGCCACGCACTTCGTCGTTCCAGCCAATCCACCGATCACGCGGGGCCATGCGCCAGGCGGGCGATGAAAATTGCAGGCACCCCAGCACCACCCGCTCGGCTCGCACGGCCTGTATCAGGTAACGCAGGTGCGCCCCAAAGGGCAGGCGATAACCCAGGTAATGATAACGTTCGATCAGTTCCTTCCACAGCGCTCTATCATCCGCGCTGTTGACCAACGTCAGGGTAATGGGCCGGTAATCCTTCAGCGGACCTTGCAGTGCCTGACGGCATTCCCCCGCTTCGGTGAACGCAATGGGTTTAGCCCGCCGCGTCGAACGTCGCCGTTTCTCCGGCAGTCGCAGTAAACCCTCGTGCTCCAACTGCTCCAGAAACTGCCGGCATTCCACCGTCTTGAGCTTGCCGTTGGCACGGGTCCAGTCCAGCAGCTCGCACAACGTACTGGCCAACTCCGTTCTCGTCAGCCCGCCATAACATTCGACGATCTGCATAATCGTCGCCCGCTGCTCGCACGACACCTCTGTGCCGCAAAACGAAGGAAATACGCGATGACTATCGCCCATGTCGCCATCTGTTGCTGGAACTTGGCAGTGTATCCTATAGCAGCGTGCGGCAAATGTCCAGCCCTGCGAACAAATTTTTTCAACCCGCTCGTCGCCGCGTCATACCCGACGTAATGGCACGCCCATAGCGATCTGGTTAACCCATCGATGCTTGACAGTACACAAGCAGCTGTGGAACATTCGCGGCATTCTTCAGTATTGTCACCGGTTTTTGCCGATGCGATACGGTCGAGAAGACGGGGAAAAGAGGGCGTAAAAAGATCATTGATGAAAACCCCCAACTTTATCACTGACCAAGTTCGCGTAACTCTCTGATAAATTTAGAGATTAAATTCACGAACTCTCCCTAAAGAAGCGCGGAATGTAGGTCACACGCCTATACCTATGTGCCGGACGCGGTGAAGGCTCTGTCGTTGCTCGTAGACCGCGAGGACGCCTGGAACCGTGCCTGGCACCTGCCGACCGCGGGCGATCCGCCCACCGGGGGTGAGTTTATCCGCGCGGCCGGAGACGCGTTCGGTGCCGAGCCGAAGTATCGAGTGCTGCACCCTCTGCTGGTCCGGTTGGCCGGCTTGGTGCACTCGGACATACGCGAAGTCCGGGAGATGCTCTACCAAAATAAGTATCCCTATCTCTTCGATTTCTCCCGGTTTGAGCAAGCTTTCGCCTTCACGCCGACGTCTTACGCCGACGGTATCCGGGAAACGGCGGCGGCCTATTTGTCGGCTCAGTCCTGAGCACCGGAGCGTAGCCTGTTAGGTTTAGAAGCCGGTTAGGTGTAAAGGCCCACGAACGGCGCCCTTGCCGGATCGCTGGGCAATGGCCGCGCGTGAATGGCCTCGCGATAGACCATTGAAGAGCGTTGGCAGCTTGCCAGCTACCAGACGCTAGCATGCAGTCGGCAGCTCAAAGCTACTCTCAGGACGGTGCCCGATCTTCCCATGAACGTTCCTTAAGAAATCCTGTACGAAAAGTTGGCTATGCGTTGACCAAGGTCATTGCAGTGGCACCTGCCCCCACCTAGCTTTAGTCATGATGCAGGATCGTGTCAGTGGTTCGGTTATGGGGAACAAATCATGAAACACTCATTACGCTTATTGCTTGGATTCGCAACGTCGCTCGCTGCCGCGCTAGCCTTAGCGGCAGGTTCGGCATCTGCGGCGACACGGTCCGGCAACGCACACTTACTGCTTGCCCAGAATGATGCGAGCAACAACTCCAAGATCAGGGTCGCGGAGTGTGTCGATCAAAAAGCTTGCCAAGCCGACTGGGAACGCCATTACGAGCGCATCAGGCAGCAGGAAGAGGAAGCGATACAGGAGGAGCAGAAGGGCATCGAGATGGAGCAGCGCGGTATCGAGATGCAGCAAAAAGCGCTGGAAGAACGGCAGCAAATCATGGAAGAGGAGGAGCAGTGGTTTAGGAAGCAAGAGGGAGCCGGCGGTTCAAAATAGCGCCGCGGGAATACGGCAGCGCCTTCAAGCAGGTACAACCACGCCAGCATATCCAATCATTCGATTCCTATGGACGATGGGCATTGGTGTAGTGGCGGATGCGAGGTGTCGGCGCCGATTGTAAATCCCACCGATTGCCTCACCCAATCAAAGTTGTTTTTTCCGTTCATGGCATGAGAAGACTGCCTTGCAGTGCGTCACTGATCGCCGTCTCATACTGACCGGCTTCCGTGCGCTTCGTGATGCACGACGTCATCGGAAAAATCTAGACAATCTTTCGCGGATTGGATCACGGGGGCCGCGGAGCCGCGAGTGACCCATGGGCGGGTAGCGCAGCGTGGGGTGTAGCGCTAACGCGTCGGCACTTGGTTGTTCTGCCATGTGGGGGAGACATCGTGCAGGTAAAAGGAATGAGGACTGGGCGCGTACGGCGCGAAAAGGGTGTCGGCATGCCAGCCGGGAAGATCGCTAACGTGCCCAGGGGGCGGCTCTCGGGTAAGGGGGAGACCATTGCGCATTCAGGCGCCGTTCGAGTTCCCAATCCGACTGTGCGCAGTTTTCGTGATCCCTTGCCGCCGTTCAGCACCATGGTAGTGATACCGCTGGCGGGAGAGCTGTGCCGGCCCAAGGAGAAGTGAAGATGAGCGAAGGGGTCTCCGCCGGTCGGTTCGCCGCAGTTTTCCTGAGGCGGTTGGCTGTATTGTCTATTGCCTGGCTGCTTATCGTTAAGGGAGCCGCCTCGTCTTGGTGGATCGGTGCGCCGGTGGTCGTGCTCGCGGTAGCCGCAACGCTGCCCATACGCTCTTCGAATCCCGTCGTATGGTGGCAGCTACTCCAATTCATTCCTTTCTTTCTCGGTCGAGCCCTTAGCGGCGGCATGGACGTGGCGTGGCGCGCGTTGCATCCTCGCTTGCCACTGAAACCAGGGGTGATCAAATATCCACTCCGGCTCCCACATGGGCTGCCGCGCGTCGTGATGGCCAATACAGTTAATCTGCTGCCCGGGACGTTGACCGCCGACATGGAAACGTGTGCGCTGCAGGTGCACGTAATCGACCGTCAGGCACCCTTTGTGGAGGAGCTTGAAGCAGTGGAAAACGCAGTAGCACGATTGTTCGGGATTACGCTCGATTAGCCGAGAAAGCGATGGTCGACTCTGCCGCTGCAAGCCCAGCGAAGAGGGTTATCCGAGGAGCTGCGCACGAGACGCCATGCCAAAGTGGGCCGCGACCATGAGTACAAGCGCCACGATACGCTCACGCTGATAGCCGGGCTGGATCTGTCCAAGGGACCCGGAAGTCCGGATTGATAGGCATAACCTCTCCCGGTTCGCAGTAGCAGCACTGGCTAACGGGCCATCCAGCCCGCAAGGGCGAGAAGCAGTCCCAGGATCAACAGGCACAAGGCTCCGGTGCCCCAGCGTCGCAGCGTTGTTTCCACCTGGTCCATGGCTGACCGTGGATCGAGAGCGGTCGCGATACGTTCGACGCGGGTCAGCCAAGCAGTGCGCCATCGCGGCACGGTCGTGCCCGCCAAGCCAAGCAGCCACTCACCCAAAGGCATCCAGGTTTGGCTGATCACCACCAGCAGGTCACCTGCGGGGAGTGACAAAGGGCCACCACCTGAGGTCTGTCCGGCACACCCAGGCCCGACCCAGCGCCTGCGAACAGCGACGGCGCGCCACGAGGTAGCCGCGAAAAGCGCCGCGGCCGCCAAGAGCAACGGCCAAGTGCTGCCGACGTAAGCACTCGCGGACGTCCATATGGGGGACCCCGGGCCCACCATGTACAGCGGCAGGAGCGTCACCAGCGCGATCAGGATCCCCCAAGGGACGAGCAGGCCTGTGGGCACGCCGGCCGCCGCATATCCGGTTCGTGGCCGCTTCAAAAGCAGAAGGAAGCGGCCCATCAGCAAGGATGTCGCCACTGCACTCCAGGGCAATACCGCCTGCAATGCCGGCCCCCACGCACTCGGGAGGTGATACATTTCTGCCTTGAGCAGCAGTTTCGCGACCATACCGCTGGTGAATGGCGCGCCCGCCAGCGCAAGCGCCGGGAGCCAGAGCAACAGCCATATCCAGCGCCGCGGAGTCCCCGAGGCCGCCCCTACTACACCAACGCCGAGGAACAGCGCGCCCTTGTTCAAGGCGTGGTGGAGGGCATAGAGGCCAATCACGGGAACCAGCGAAGGGACGGTGCTGGGTGAGGTGAGCCCCAGTCCCAGAGCGGTTGTCAGAATGCCCATCTGACTGATGCTGGAATAGGCCAGCAGGGTCTTGGGGTTCCGTTGCGTGAGGCCTACCTCGACGGCGTAG
>Ga0209921_1000245_pt1 | contig 18690 bp, 15 predicted proteins | sample SalPonF2_C_D2_MG_FD_185730 | JGI IMG/M metagenome (GOLD analysis project Ga0209921, IMG submission 185730) | Salt pond soil microbial communities from South San Francisco under conditions of wetland restoration - Salt Pond MetaG SF2_C_D2_MG... ...
CGGAATTAAATCAATTAACGATACAATGGAGCTGATGAAGGCAAAAAATACAGATCCACCTCTCCCCTTTGGCGGACTGTATATTGTCGTAAAACCAGCTCCTGCGGACTCATCGTTTGACCTTCACTTCAAAAAACTTCGCAAAATACCCAAACAAGCTTTTCGAGATACGGTACTGGCCACCGAACATCATTTTTTAACCGATAATACTTACCATGACAAGATTAATGATCGTTTTGATGATGATGAGGGACTCGGTATCGGTTTTATGGAGCGACGAGATGTTTTGTCTTTGTTTCCTAAATCTACAGCCGGGGAACTTTCAGGACTGATGATTCAACTTGAGCAAGATAGTCTTATTTCTAAAGGGGTTTCCAAACGTATTAAAGAGATGATGAATTGGCCGTTTGAACAGCAAAACCTCAATAATGATTTCAAATATTACGGAGCGATATATGACAGTCGGCTGGGATTGCTAAACGGAATGGATTACGGTGCTTCGACCTATACGGGCGAACCTTTTGGACAAGCTGTATTTTTTGATTCCCTGCAGGTTGCATTTTGGTTTCATATGAGCAGTTCTATGATGCATGAAGATTATCAACAGCGCCTGATGTGGGATCCTGCTCTTCGTTCAGCCACACAAAAAGAAATTTCAAAATAGTTGTATATTACAAATAGTTACTAATCTATATAAATTCGCAGGTGCTATTATGGCTCGTTCAGGAAGAGTTAAAGAATCAGTTCGCGGGGGGATCACTTTAGGTACAGCGTTGGCTGTAACAATCTCATGGTCGGTTAATAAATCAATTTTATGGGCGATCATTCATGGGCTCTTAAGCTGGTTCTATGTAATTTATTATGCATTTTTCTATTAGAAATTTATCTGAGTAATGAATAAATACAAGTACATTTATTTTACCTGGCTGCTGCCGGCCTGCTTTGTTTTTCTTATTGCACAGCAAGCATTGGTTTATTACGGCTTAATTGACACTTATAATAATGGGCATAGCTATACGGCTGAAGTGGAACACCTTCGCATTGAACAGATCGCTGCTCAAACCAACGGTTCTATGGTCCTTCGTTTTAAAAATGATACAGGACAAAAGATAGAAAAAAAGATGTCATTACCAGTTGAGATGGCTGGCAAGCTGCAAAAAACCCGGGTCGTCCCTATTCGATATCAGCCGGGAGCTTACCAGGAAGTGGTGATCATGCCTACCTATAAAATTCAAAAAGATCTTATTTGGTCTAATATTGCTATAGCATTTGTTGCTTTTTTGATTACACTAGTTATTGCCATTGCGGCCCACAGGTATGCCAATAAGAAATTATCAGGTAGCAACGAAGAAATGGTCATTGACAGAATAGATTAGATATATCATATATGGTTGCAACGGATTCGAAAAAAGGAACTCTCTATCTAGTTCCAAATACCCTTGGTAAAACGCCTCAAAATAATACGATCCCTGAATATGTATTGAAAATCATTCGTCGTCTTGACGTAATGATTGTTGAAAACGTACAAACGGCTGCCCGCTATCTGCAATGGGTTGGCGATACGGTTCCTGAATACAAAATCAATTTCCTGTTACTCAACAAAAAAACTCCCCCCTCCGAAATGGCTTCGTTTCTGAATCCCCTGAAAAAAGGTAAAGATGCGGGGCTCTTATCCGAGGCAGGCTGTCCGGCAGTGGCTGATCCGGGATCAGAATTCATTAAAATGGCTCATGGACAGGATATCAAGGTTTCTCCGCTAGTAGGACCATCGTCAATCCTGTTAGCATTGATGGGGTCCGGATTTAACGGACAACAGTTTTGCTTCCATGGTTATCTGCCCATCGACCAAAACAAACGTCAGCAGGCTATTAAAGAATTGGAAAAAGAATCGAGGGCTAGCAAAAGTACTCAAATATTTATGGAGGCCCCGCATCGCAATGATGCGGTAGTGAAGGACGTGATTAAATATTGTCAGCCGGATACTCGTTTCTGTACGGCAACCAATATAACGCTTCCGGACGAGCGCATTGTCTCCCAAAAGATTTCTGCATGGCGGCGTGATTCAGAACCTTCTATCCATAAAGAGCCAACTATTTTCCTGATACACTGCTCATAGGAAATTTTGCAAATTCTTTTCCTCTTGCCAGCCACAGGTTTGACTAAAAAAAGCCTGCTCCCGTTTCGGAACAGGCTTAAAAAAGGTATAAAAAAAACCAGAGTTGTTAAGCTCCGGCGTCTTCAAGCATATGAACGATGTCATCGTAATGATGGCTGCTTGCCTGATCTTTGGCTGTCCATCCTCTGTCATCGACAACCCCGACATCACTGTGATGCTGAATTAATAATTGTACAATATCATTGTACCCGTTGTTTGAAGCCCAATATAGTGCGCTTGTTCCCCTATTGTCACGGGCATTAACCGACGCACCGTGTTCTAATAATAGTTGAACAATATCAAGATGTCCATGTTTTGCAGCTTTCATCAACGCGGTACGATTGTGCTCATCACTAGTGTCAACATTTGTTCCGCTCTCCAGGTGCTGTGTAACTGTTTCTATATCTCCGTTTTCTGCTGCTTCCAGAAATGCGTTTTCTTCCATATTTAAACCTCCTTAATTAAAATTTAGGTGGGTCTCTTTTTCAATTGTAATTGTTTGTACTGTTAGAATCAACCTTAGAATTGAAACTTTATTTTATGGAAAATTAAATCACGGGATAAAAATGGTTCTGGCTGTTCAAATAACCTCATTATTGTTAGTCCTATTCCGGGATCAATAAAATAAGATCCACAAAGTTTTGAAAACTTTGTGGATCTGACTGCTAACAATAACCATCTTGTAGGTACCTTAAGAACCAGTCGTTAACATGGAAATAGAAGACTTATTCTATGGCTGATGAATGCAATATTAGTTCCATAAGCTGTTGCATTATTTTTATACCAATGAAGGCTTCAGATTCACATACAACTCTTACTTCAATCCAAGGATATCTTTGCCTTGGTTAAATGTGACATCCACTGGAATATTTTGATTACCCAATCGATCAAGAGATTGCTGCAGTTGGGATCCAATATGACCGTATTTGTCAATAAATTTCGATACGCCCTCGTAATCACCATCTCCCTGCAGGGTCAAAATTTTGCGAGAAAGAGAACGAGTAGCATCGGCAATTTTATTATAGTCAACGCTGTAGGTCTTCGTCTGATCATCATAAGTTACCGCCCCTTTTTCTTTGAAATAGTTGAACCGAATAAGATTAGCCAATCCGTGAGCTTCAGAGGCACCGAAACGGATAGAACGGAAAATACTTGCCACAAAGGTAACATAGTTGTCTTCAATGGAGCCATCCGTGACCATGCCTTTGTCACGCAGCTTTGAAACCATATAGAGGCCCAATACGTCGGCCTTCCCTTCTTCAAGTGCAGAATAGTGATCTTTCAAGGCCTCTCTGACGGTCCCTTTTCCACTAATCGTATTTTTAATACCCAGTCCGTGGGCGACTTCGTGAAACATGGTATTACCGAAAAAGGCATTAAAAGTAATGTGTTTACGCTGGTCTTTTGCGATCAATACTTTGGAAATCGGAACCAGGATTTTGTCATATTTTGCTCTCATTGCATTCTCAAGCTGTAAGCGGCGAGTACCTTTTTCAAGCTGAACCTTTTCATCATTTGGCAGATTAATAGCAATTGTCTTGGACCCTGCATTAGCATCTCCGGCATAATAGACCACTTTATATGCATTCAGATCAGAGTCACGACCCGGGGTTTCCTGCTTATATTTATCTGGTACGGGCAAGCCTTTCTGCAGTTCCGGCAGAACAGTCGTATATTTAGAAAGCCGCTTGCTCCAGTCCTTATCCTTAATCAACACAAACGCTTCGTGTGCTGTCTTATATCCATATAATCCATCTTCATACGTTTCAATAGGACCAATGACCAATTCAAGCGTATTATCTTTCATATCCATCCAGGCCATATCACTGGGACGATAATTATCGGTGACCAGCGCGTTTGCCCGCAAATCTAAATATTTTTTAAGTCCGTCATTCTCAGCTAGTTTGGCGGCTTCACGTAATTTTTGTGCAGCCAACTTGCTTTGCTCAGCAAAAGCTTCATGATACGGAACTGTCATCAAGTGGCCACTACTATCGCGCCGGACCAACGTATAGAGATCATCTTTCTTCTCCGAATCCCAATCTTGAAACTCCTGTTTGGTCATATCTTTAGGATAGAAATTAGCCCCTTCCGGTTTCTCTCCAACTCCATCCACGAAGGGCTGGTCTCCATTCAAGCGATCCCAGGGACCATAATTAATTTCAGCAAAGCGTTTCACTTTAGGATCGTTAATCTTATTCATCAGTTGCTGCTTATCCCCGTAAGCCTCTCTCCAATATATATTGTCCATCGCCTTCGCAGCATCAATAAAAAGAGACAGCATTTTCTTCTGATTGTCTGACATCGATGAAAGATCTGCCTTAAGTGTAAAATCGGTATATTGATCCAGCCGATCCTGAATGGTCATTTTATGATTATCTTGATCATTTCTCTCTTTTGATTTATTACAAGACATTAACGCCAATCCAGATATGGCAATGAGCACTGCCATGTTTAGTAATTTTGAGTTTATCATATGTGTTAATTTAACTCCATGTTGTAATAAAATTATCAAACCGCCTGTTTGGGCAGCCATCCTTTTTTGTTTAGTTCGCCTAATATAAGCTCTGTCATATCACTTTTAAAAGGAAATTCGTAACGAATATCCAGCACGTAGGCTTTAACTCGTAATTTGACGACATTATTTCTTTCATACACTTCATTTGTCGCAATCACCACCACAGGTTTCTTCAGGTAAACATACCGAGACGACACAGCTGCTTTATAAGCAATTCGTTTAACAGCATCAACATCTACATCTACAGGAAGGTAGATTTCGGCTACAACCTGACAGTCGAGAGCGCTGGAGTTTGCATTTGAAACTGCTTTATTCATCAGCTCCCCATTGGGAATAGTCACTACTGAATCATCCGGCGTAACAATCCGGCTTGATCGGAGTCCTATTTGCGTGACTTCTCCATAATAATCGCCGACTTCAATTTTATCTCCCACCTGAAAGGGACGGTCGAGAATAATCATAAAACCACCAAAAATATTTTTGAGTATATCCTGGGCCGCAAAACCGACAGCAATTCCTATAGAAGCCAAGACGGTCAATACTGTTCCAACAGGAGGATTTATGATGCCGGCAATAATGATATAAAACGATACAGACCATACAACCAGTCGGAATATGGGAACCAGTCGTTTTATTCCGAGTCGATATTTGGTAAAACGCTCGGATAAATTATCCAGAATGATGACAACAAGACGATTCACAAAATAAGTGAGAATCAACAGTACAATGATGATAAAGACCGTACCAAAAGAGATAAGATTCTCAATTTTCACGATCTTGTTAGAAACACCTTTTCCATCGGCGGAATTGGTTTGCTGAGGAGGGATATTTGCAGATTGTCCAATGCTACTCAATTCTTTAGTAATGGCCGATCTTGTTTGAGTTCCTGACGGTAGTGAATTTCCCCGCCTGACTGTGACAAAGCCAAACAGAAAAATCAAGCAGAATAATATTAATTTTCTGTTCATAATCATTAAACTAAGTGAATGATATTTCGCTCTTTAAGCACACGAACGACCTGCCGGTACATTAAGTGGTTAAGCAAATAGTAGCCATTTATTTCAGTCAGCAGGCCTCTTGAATACAATCGGATCAACATCAAACGGCTCTCTTCTTGGCTCAGATTCAGGATCATCGACAGATCCGTATCTGAGATTGTATCATGCATTACAAAAGCGGCCAGTGTAAACAATACCTGCGCACTTAAATCCTCAATCATCTCAATAGAAGTAACTTCCAGCGGTTTGATATAAAAGCAGGTATCGTCAAAGTTCTGAATAGATCGAATCCAAAAGATCATTGCAATCGATGCATTTCCTTCGGAAATCTCGGCTAATTTCGAAAAATAGTTCTTACGCAAGAATTTCTGTACTTCTTCCTCCTTATCCAGCTTGCGATATGCCCGTGATCGAAGGATACTGTCTCCAACCTCAAACTTGAGGCTGTAGCCGCTTGCCCGGTGTCGGTTCATAATCACCTTTTCAATCTGATCAGCATCCAACGTATCAGTTCTAATGACATGAGAAAAGTATTCACTTATGCTTTCGATCTTATCCCAAAAACGCCACGCATACCGAGAACAGCTTACAACCCAAAAGATTTGATCCTTGGTTTCAGCGATTAGATAGCTGAGCTTTTCCATAGCCTCATAGCCGTTTACATTTCGGATAAAGCAATTCTGGATTCCCTCTAAAATCACTAGCCGTTTTTTGTCTTTATTGCATATAAATTCGATGACATCATTCATCGTCTTGGCTTCGGGGATAGACCATTCTTGAGAGAACAACTCCACGAGTGCTTTTTCCGACCAAATGGTATCGCGTAACTCAATCTGGTGCACGGAGAACTCGCCAAATTTTGTATCGAACGACAAATTCAAAAAAGTGGACTTTCCACTGCCTTTCTCACCTATAACAGCCACCGTAGCCGGGAACGATTGCTGCCACTGTTTGAAAGCTTTTTCCAGCACAGCCACAGTATCGTTTCGGGAAACATAAAAACGCTGGTCGGCCTTTGCATCAAAGTTGAAAAGTCGTCGATAAATATATGGCAGCTCTTTTAATTTTTGATCGGTCTCGGATAAGTAGGTAGCAATATCTGCACGATATGATTCAGCAACTTTTTCTTCCTTGAAGCCAACGAATCTACGCACTTCTTTCACATACTTTTTGGATTTTTGCCAGCCAAAGCGTCCCCACAATGCCAAGCGGTCCTGTGCACGTACCCAGCGAGAATCAAGTACACCCTGCCAGCTCTTTGTCGTTTCCCTTACCCGATATTTGGCATTGATCAATTGTAATGCTTGTGTATCCCCTCCATGCAAGAGAGACAGTAAAGACTGCCGAAAATTCTTTTCACCCTCTTGAATGACCTGCTCTATTCCCTCCCACTTTTTCTGATATTGAGATTGCAGATTCTCAACCTTATGCAGGAGTCGCTGCAAAGCTTCCTGTACAATTTCAGCGGGATTCCCTTCCTGCTCATTTTTACCCGCAGCCGCGTCAATCGCCGATTCAAGATTAATTGTTATGACGCTTTCGATCTCTTCCAGCTCTTCAAGACAAATTGCCAAAAAATCTTCATATTCTTGTGTAGACGGCTGGATATCGGCCATAATTTGTTCCCGAATCGTTCTAACAATCAACAATCGCCATTCTATTTGTTTCTGTTTTATGACCGGTGGATTTTGTTCTAAATCCATATCGAATAAAAATGGAACCTGTGAGGATGCTTCGTTAGCCCGCATCAACAACTGTTCAAAAAGATGCTCAACTTTTCGGGAAAGCACTTCCTCCTGTTGCAATTTATCAATGGGCGGTATGATCTGGTCTCCAACAAAATTACCCAGCTCCTCCTTCACATTTTGAATCACTTGAAGATTAGCACCCCCTTTCACTTTTGAGAAAGCTTTTATAAGCAAATGATACAACTCTTGAAATGGTTCTTCCAGATTATCCTGAAAATAGCTATGAAAGTCTTTCAAAAAAACATCGCACTCATTCTGGATATCTGTTTGCAAAATATAAAACTGGCTCATTGCCCGGCAATGATCTAAAAGCATGGAAAGTGCTTCTGACCACTGTTTGTGGGTCTTATACAGTGATTTTTCTACTTTTTTTGTTCGTTCTGATAGACGAGCCTTGCTATAAAAAGCAGTCCTCTTTTCCATTGTTCCAACTTTCGGAGCTATATCCAGTATTTCTTTTTCAGGTTGACTGAGTGTCTCTTCAATCTGGTTTTGCAACTCACTCTTATAATTATTGAGTTTCTGCTGAAGCGAATCGGCAAGCTCCCCAATGCTCAGGGTCTCCTCATCCCTGCATGCTGCTACAATTAAATTTTCAATATCTGTGAGTAACTCTACTTGAAATCGCTCAAGTTTGTAAATCAATTCCCGTACTATTTTATCAGACAGCAGGTGGTATTTTACGATCCTTTGAAGCGGAATTTCGTGTTGCCAGGACTTCCATGGGGATAATTTATGGCCAAAAAGCTCGCTAATTCTTTGTTTCAATGAATGCCAACCATGAGACGTAGTCCGAACAGAATTTTTGATATGTTTTCCTACCGACAACAGGAATGGATCTTCATCCGCCGGCAAAAATCGTTCTTCGGATTGATCCCACATCTCCAGAACTGGGAATTTTTCAATAACTTCTTCAATAGCATTTAAGTAAATCTGTGAAAAATCCGATATTTTTTCCGACTCCTGCTCTTTGGCAATAGCATTAAAAATACCGGGTAACCCATCCTGAATAATCGTTTGATTATCGTCATATTTGTCATCCAGTGCAGAAAAATGGCGTACCAACAATTTATACGCCTCAAAACGTTGGTTTAAATGTTGGTGAATCTTATCCGCAAAAAATCCGCGCAAAGCTGAATTCACCTGGTCTCTAAATGCTTGATGATCCAATCTTTATAATTTTATTTAAAACAATAATATAGCTTCTGTAATGTGAGTAAATTCTTTCTAAATACAAATCACAGATTTCCATGCAAGACCCTCTGCTGGGAAAGAGAAGAACTTGTTTCGTTATTTATATCAGGCTACAAATTGATTGAAATAGATTACATAAAAATATAACACGATGATAAACCTTTATATTTCAATACATTTTAAGCTTTCTACTTTTTAATCTTGTTCAAATATTAGTTAATTTCGGTAAAAGTTTTATTCAGCATTAAAATACCTAAAGGTGGACTTAAAACACTATTCACATAAGTATGAACGATATGATCGGTTAAAAATACTGATAGTGTTGAGCTGTCTCCTGATATTTGGGGCAATTCCCTCTCTTAAAGCCCAGGATAATTCTTTAAAGCGGGTAACAACTGCAAAACGGAGTGACGGCAAAGGGCAGGTAATCCGCTTTCAATTGAGTCAGCCCGTAGATTCGTTCCGGGTCTACCAACCGGATGTGGATCTTGTCCAAATGACGTTATACGGCCAAAATGTAGATACTACCGGGATTTGGGTGCCGGACTCCTCTTCCGCATTTGATCAAATCAGCTTTTATGAAGTCCCTAATGGTATTGGAGTGGACATTTATATCCCGAAAGATAAATACTACGAGGCAGATGGTTATCCTGATGCAAAAAGTAACGACTTGCTGCTTGGACTTACTAAAACGGATAAAACTGAACTCGAATATGTTACTAAAGATCTGGAACCGATTATCTGGTCCCGGTATTCAGTAAATGAGGACAGCATGCTGATTGGGGGGATAGATACATTGCAAGATCCCGGCAGCAATTATACCGAAGTTAAAAACAAAATGAAGTTTGATGTGGTAGTGCTTGATCCCGGCCATGGTGGACATGATCCCGGCTCGATTGGCTACAAAGGGATTAAAGAAAAAAATGTTGTCCTTCAAATTGCAAAAAAGGTCGGTGGCTATATCCATAAATACATGCCAGGTGTAAAAGTTGTTTACACTCGAAAAACTGATAAGTTTATACCGCTGGAGGAGCGCGGTAGTATTGCCAATCGGAATGAAGGCGACTTATTTGTCTCTATTCACTGCAATTCCAGTCGGTCGCGCCAGCCTTATGGGTCTGAGGTATACTTCCTGGGATTGGAACGTAGCAAAACAGCCCTGGAAGTAATGAAGCGTGAAAATAAAGTCGTGCGTTCTGATAATGAAACGGAACAAAAGAAACTGAGCCAGGAAGAATTACTGGTATATGAGCTGGCAAACAGCGGCTATATTGCTAATAGTGAACGTATAGCGGGTATGATTGAACATCAGTTGGATGATCGTGCCCAACGGCGTTCACGAGGAGTCAAACAAGCTCGTTTCGTAGTCCTATACCATGCTTCAATGCCCGCCGTACTGGTTGAGACCGGCTTTATCAGTAACCCCAGTGAGGCTCGTTATCTTACTTCCGATTATGGACAGAGTATTATTGCTTCGGCTATCTTTCGAGCCATCAGGAATTACAAAAAAGATTACGAAAAGAGTCAACACGTTAACGCAAAATAAATTCATCTGTTGAATCCACTTATTATCGGTGTTGCGGGGGGAAGCGGATCGGGAAAGACAACGGTCGTTCGGCATATCATCAATACTGTAGGCGAAGAAAATATCGTGCTTCTGCAACACGATTCGTACTACCGAGACCTCAAGCACCTCCCCTTTGAAGAACGAACAAAACAGAATTTTGATCACCCTTCGGCGTTGGAAACCGAACTGATGATTCGCCATATCAAAGCGTTGAAAGAGGGCTACCAAGTGGAAGTTCCCATCTATGATTTTACCAAACATATCCGCAGGGAAAAGACCAAGCTGGTACAGCCCAAAAAGATTATTCTTATAGATGGGATTCTGATTTTTACAGAGAAAGAATTACGTAATCAGATGAGCATTAAATTATATGTAGATACCGATGATGATATCAGGCTGCTTCGACGCATTCAGCGAGATATCTTAGAACGGGATCGCCAGCTAAAAAATGTGCTTACTCAATACGAAAAATTCGTTCGCCCTATGCACCTTGAGTTTGTGGAACCTACAAAACGTTATGCGGATATAATTATCCCAAGAGGTGGAGAAAACCAAGTGGCGCTGGACATGGTCAATGCCCTGATCCAGGATCGGCTGAATGATTAATCCCGGAATGAATTTCACCTTACAATTGCTTAGATAAATAAAAATATAAATCTCAAAAAAATTCTGTTTAACCCATTTTAACCTATGAATATTGATTCCAAAATTGCCATCGTAACCGGTGCCAGTAGTGGTATTGGCCTGGCCTTCAGCAAAGCTCTGATTAATAAGGGAGCTACAATTTACGGTTTGGCACGGAGTTCGGATAAACTTCAAAACATCCATGATAATCTGGGGGACCAATTTATCCCGGTAACCCTGGATATCACCCAGCATAAGGCTATTGAACAGTGGGTCGAAGATACTTTTTCTGACAATCACCAACCGGACATCCTTATAAATAATGCAGGTCTGGCTCGTTTTGATAATATTGATGAATTGCCCCTGGAGGACTGGGAAGCGATGATAAGTACAAATTTGTCGGGGATTTTTTATATGACTCGCAAGATTGTGCCGCTGATGAAGGAAAACGAATCGGTCTGCCACATTATTAATATCGCATCTATTGCGGGCAAGGTCGGTAATCCGCAGCTTTCGGGATATAACGCCTCCAAATACGGGGTCCGCGGTTTTAGTGAAGCGCTATTCAAAGAACTTCGGTACGACGGCATTAAGGTTACCTGCTTTTACCCCGGATCTATTGCTACGGCCTTTTTCAATAAGGCTAATAACACGGAATCCCATGCTAACATGATGCAGCCGGATGACGTAGCGGGCGTCCTTGTTAATATCATTGAAACACCCGATAATTTTCTCATTAATGACATTACAATGCGCCCCCTCAATCCTAAACCACCATTGGAGGAGTAAGATGAAATTACGATTGGGGATTTTTATGCTGGTATTGCTTTTCCTTGGCGGTTGTACCCATACCCCCGAAAAGCCGGATCATCTGATCCCTGAAAAAAAATATATCAACCTGTTAGTGGAGCTACAGCTTGCGCGTACTTATGGCGAAAATGTTCCAACAGATAGCGCTACCGTCGATTCCCTGTCACAGGTAATTTATAATAAATATGGTGTGACCGCCCAACAGTTTAAAGCAAGCCATAGTTACTACCAACAGTTCCCCAATGAGCAAAAGAAACGAACCGAAGAAGCCATCGAAAAGCTAAAGATGGATTATGCGGGTGTTAGAGATTCTACGAATAGTGATCGCGAAATTCCAAAGCATCACTAATTTTTATTCCAGTGATACTTTTCTGATTGAAATACCACCTTTTCTTCGCGCACTAAATAGCCCAATGATTGCTTAGCTCGGGATTCACTCCACCCAAATTGTTTGCGGATTTGGTTAAACGATTTTGCCTCTTCTGAAAGCATATCTCTGATTTGGCGAATATCCGTCTGGGTTATGGGTATTTGGGTTTGCTGATTGCTCAAACAATTATCACAATGTCCACAAGCCGAGACATTATCTTCTCCGAAATAGCGGCGAATATATACCTCCCGGCACGTTTCAGTCTCAATATATCCTTTTATATAATCCAGTTTCTTCAACAGGCTATTGCGATGCTTTTCGAGCTCCCTCCTGCTTAACTCCAACGAAGACTGACGCTCTTCCTCTAATTTAACCATGGGAAGTTCTCCAATCGCATCATAGATAAGCAGGTGATCATGATCCTGGAGAACCCGCAATCCTTTTTTAAGAGCATTTGGAGACACGCCAAGCTTTCGTTCCAGATAATCGAACTCCAAATATTTCATCTCATCAAAAGCCTCCCCCCTGAACTGCCGGAAGAGCGTATCCAGAAAAGCCGCTTTTTGTTGATTCTCAAGATCCTCAATCTTTTGTCTAATGATTTCGGGATTTGCCACAAACCGAACGCCAACCTGGGCACTCACGTAATCTACAATACGAATGACCCCAAGCTGGTTAAGCACTTTCAATGCTGATCGGGTTATTTTATAGGAGAACCCCGATCTCTTTTGCAGAGCTTTAATCGAAACTTCATGCAGTTCGTCCATTGCCGAACCAACCGCCAGATTCAACTCATCACAGAGCACATCATATACATGTTGCAATTGTTCCTTTTTGGGATAAGAGTCCTTAATCCTGTTCTCTGCAATAATAGCATCTGAAGGCTTGAATAGTAGCAGGGGAAAACTCTCTTTCCCATCCCGCCCGGCACGGCCTGCCTGCTGGTAATACGCTTCCAATGAATAAGGCAATTCATAGTGGATCACATAGCGACAATCCGGCTTGTCAATGCCCATTCCAAAAGCGCTTGTCGCCACCACCAAAGGTGTTGTACCTTCTATCCATTCTTCCTGGATTTGCTTCCGAACGGACGTATCGACTCCTGCGTGATAGGCCTTGGCCTGGATTCCCAGCTTACCGTTAATTTTATTAACTAAGTCCTCACAATTTCTGCGTGTGCCCCCATACACAAGTCCGGAACCTCGCGGTGTTGCTTTTTGTATCGCTTGCAACAATTTTTGTTCTTTTTGTTCACTTTCTGTCACCCACCACTTAAGATTGGGACGTTCAAATCCCATGGAAACGATAAGAGGATTTTCAAACTCAAGATTTTTTTGAATATCGTCCCGAACCTCCGGGGTTGCCGTTGCGGTTAATGCAATCCAGGTGACTTCATCGGCAATCGATTCCATAGCAGGCAGAATCTCACGATAACTGGGACGAAAATCGTGCCCCCATTCTGAAATACAATGGGCTTCGTCGATAGCCATTAGATTAATATTGAGATTAGGCAATTCTGCTTCCCAAAGATTCGTCTTGAGCCGTTCCGGAGAGCAATAAAGCAGATCATACATGCCATTTCGAGCATTAACAAGTCGCTGTTCTACCTCCCAGGACGAAATAGTGCTATTTATAAAAGTGGCAGAAATGCCCCGATCATTGAGTTGCTGCACTTGGTCTTGCATGAGAGCAATCAGCGGTGAAATGACGACTGTCAAACCATCCAAAACCGTTGCCGGCAGTTGATAGCAAAGTGACTTGCCACCTCCGGTGGGAAAAAGCACCATAGTATTGCGTCCCATAAGCACTGAGGCGATAGCCTCGTCCTGCCCCGGTCGAAAGGAATCATATCCCCAGTATTTTTTTAGATTTTCGAAGGCTTCTTCCGGCAACTGTAGATCCATAGTTCTCAAAATATAAAAATTTTTACAGCTCGCCAGAGGTGCTATAAAAACTAATTTCTTTTCTGGGCAGTTGCAGACAAGCTCAATGATCTTAAAAAGCCTCTGCATCGGATCTCTGAATGACAATGCTTAGCAATAAGAAAAAAGACCCCCAAGTCATCCCGATCCCGAAAGCCTTCGGGAGAGGGATCTCAAGTGTTAACCCTGGCAATGCCATTTAAAAAGGTATTCACTCTGTTATTACATTTGAGATTCCTCGGCACGCCTCGGAATGACAGTATTGGGGCAGTGCAGAGTTCCGTCATCTTGTCAAAACAGCATTGGGAGAGGGATCCGTCGGGAGTCGGACACGGTCTCAAACGTAAATTCTGGCAAAGCCTTAAAAAGGGACAACAGTCCATGGATCGAAGAAATTATAAAACCTTATCCAAAACCCCTTGAATTCACGTTAGTAATTTTACAAAAATTAACGCTTATTTCTGTTATGTTCATCTTGGTTTGATTGGTAAAAATGATACCATATTTTGAAGTGTCTTTTATAAAAATTTCCCATTTACAGATGTATTTATTGCTTCTCTCACTCCCTACTAGTTTCAACCTGTTTCAGAAACCTCATCACGAATTTCATATATCACAAACAAAAATCATCTCATTACAATGAAATCATTCCGTTTTATATCTGGTGTATTTCTATTTTTGTTTGCTGTGTCTGGCATTTTATGGGCTCAGCAAACTCATTCTTATGATTCACATAAGGCATTTGATCCGACTTTTCTGAATGATCCCGGGACTGCTTATCGCAACGGCGACGGAACGCCCGGTCCCAAATACTGGCAGAATAGTCCTGATTATACGATTCATGTTACCCTTAATGAGAAAGATACCACGATCAGCGGGACGACGGATATCTCGTACACGAATAACAGTCCCGACGAATTGAATTATTTGTGGTTACAAATAGATCAAAATTTGTTTAATCCGGAATCACGCGGAAATAAAACAACTCCAGTTGGAGGCGATCGATTCGGTATCCAAGGATTTAATGGTGGTGAAGATATCCAATCCGTATCGGTAACCATGCATGGAAAGACCTATAAGCCCAACTACCAAATTACGGATACCCGCATGCAGGTTCGACTCAAAAATCCGTTAACCCCACAGGGTGGAAAGGTAACAATCAGTATCAAATACAGTTTTAAGATTCCACAATACGGATCGGACCGAATGGGTCGATTGAAAACCCAAAACGGCTGGATTTACGAATTGGCACAATGGTATCCCCGCATGGAGGTTTATGATGACATTCGCGGTTGGACCACCCTGCCCTATCTGGGACTCGGTGAATTTTATGAGGATTACGGCAACTATGATTATTACGTAACTGTGCCCTGGGATATGATTGTCGGCGGTTCAGGCGTGCTCCAAAATCCCAAAGAGGTTCTTACCCAAAAAGAAATCAATCGACTGAATAAAGCTAAAAAGAGTGATAAAACCGTTTCAATCATCCAAGCTGATGAGGTGGGCAACAAAGATACCCGTCCGGTTGACCATGGGACCCTAACCTGGCATTTCAAGATGAAAAATTCCCGCGATGTTTCATGGGCTGCCTCCCGGGCATTTACATGGGATGGTGCACGCGTAAATCTGCCCAGCGGCCGCAAAGCAATTGCAATGTCGATGTATCCGGAAGAAAGTGCCGGGAAAGAAGCCTGGGGACGTGCTACAGAATACCTGAAACGCAGTATGGAAATCTATTCTAAAAACTTTTATGAGTACCCTTGGAATTCTGCCACGACGATTGCAGGCGTCGCTTCTGGCATGGAATATCCGGGGATTGTATTCTGCGGCTGGCAATATAAGGCCAGTGGACTATGGGGCGTAATAACGCACGAGATCGGACATAACTGGTTCCCAATGACAGTTGGAACCAATGAACGACGTTATATGTGGATGGATGAAGGATTTAATACCTACCTTAATGGCCGGGCTTCCGAACTTTTTAACAATGGTGAATATACCTATCGCGGGGGCACTCATGTACGATCAATAACCGAGTCACTAAAAAATAATAACGAGCCCCTGATGACACGTCCCGATGCAATCGGTCTTAACCATTACGGTCTCTATTATCGAAAAACAGCCCTGGGACTCAATATTTTGCGGAATGTTGTAGTTGGAAAAGACCGCTTTGATTACGCATTCAACCAGTATATCCGCGAATGGGCCTTTAAACATCCCCGACCCGAGGATTTTTTCCGGCTGATGAACAATGCCACAGGGGAAAATTTAAATTGGTTCTGGAAAGAATGGTTCTATAAAACATGGAAACTTGACCAGTCGGTTGAAGATGTTCACTACGTAAATCAAAATCCTGCTGACGGAGCTTATATCACCATAAAAAACAATGACCAAATGGTGATGCCAAGTAAGGTCAAAGTCTGGGAATCCAACGGAAACACCGGAACAAAAGATCTGCCGGTAGAAATTTGGCAACGCGGAGGTACATGGACATTCAAGTATGACTCCAGCAGTAAAATTGACTCTGTTAAGATCGATCCCAATAATCAGTTACCTGATATCGATCTTTCCAATAATACCTGGAAGCCAATGGGTGAATAAACCGTAAAAGCTTGACTATCTATTAAGCAGGTGTTTTCAAAACTTCCTGTTATTGCGATTAGAGCGCTCTTATGCGATGGGTAAGTCATACATCACTAGCGCGGGGATTAATTCCCGCACTAGTGATATAGCTTAAAAAAATACAAAACTGTAACAAGTGCTCATTTATGAATTCATCTGCGTTCAAAGCCCGGTATGACATACCGGGCCTTATTTTCTGCCTTTTTATCTTCTTCATAACTCAAAATGCTTTTGCTCAGCACTACAATCCCCATAAAACATTCGATCCTACATTTCTGAATAATCCCGGAACTGCTTATCGCAGCGGGGATGGATCTCCGGGACCTCAATACTGGCAGAACCGGGCAAATTATGATATCGATGTTTCCCTGGATAATGCCAAACACCGGATATCGGGCAACGTGATCATCAGCTATACCAATAACAGCCCGGATAAGTTACATAATCTATGGCTACAGTTGGAGCAAAATTTGTATAAAGAGGGTTCACGAGGCGTAGCCACAACACCAGCCCGGGGACGTAGTTATGCACCGCGAAAGTATTATGGAGGATATGATATCAAATCCGTTGAGATCAGCCGGAATAATGAATTTCATAAGGTGGATTATGTAATTTCGGATACCCGGATGCAGATCCGTCTGCCCGTAGCCCTTCAATCCAATGGTGGACAAATTAGCATCAGAATAAAGTATGCCTTTACTGTCCCCAAATATGGAGTGGATATAATGGGCCGGATGAAGACAGAGCACGGCTGGATCTACGATATTGCACAATGGTATCCCCGGATGGCTGTGTATGATGATATCAGGGGATGGAACACCCTACCCTTTTTGGGGGCCGGCGAATTCTATCTTGAGTATGGAGATTTTGATGTAACGATTGATGTCCCCTGGAATTTTATCGTAGTAGCTTCCGGCAAGCTTCAAAATCCGCAGGTCGTGCTCACCAAGGGACAGATAAACCGTCTTGAGCAAGCTCGTCACAGCGACCAAACCGTTTCCATCCTTAAGCCGGATGAGGTTGGGGATGAGAGCAGCCGGCCGAACCACAAAGGACGCCTGAAGTGGCACTATGTACTTCATCATGCCCGGGACGCCTCCTGGGCTGCTTCATCTGCCTTTGCCTGGGATGCCGCTCGTATTAATCTGCCTGGTGGAAAAAACGCGTTGGCGATGTCCGTATATCCTCCTGAAAGTGCCGGGAAAAATGCCTGGGGACGTGCTACCCAATTTGTCAAAAGCTCCCTGGAATATTACTCACACAAATGGGATTTCACCTATCCCTATCCGGTTGCCGTCAATGTGGCCGGGCCGGTAGGCGGGATGGAATACCCGGGACTTGTTTTTTGCGGATGGAAAAGTAAAGGCAGCGGACTTTGGGGCGTGACGACCCACGAGTTTGGGCATACCTGGTTCCCGATGATCGTAGGTTCCAATGAACGTCGCTATGCCTGGATGGATGAAGGTTTCAATACTTTCAGCAACTTTTATGCGACGCAGCAATTCGACAATGGTGAATTTGCTCATGCTTTTAACTATCAAAGTATTTTACCTTATATGACCTCCGAGGATACCCAACCCATTATGACCTATGCCGATTATCTGAAAGCCGGTAATCTTGGCGATGCCGCCTATACCAAACCATCAGTCGGTCTCCATATTTTACGCGAAGATATCCTCGATCCCAATACTTTTGATTACGCCTTCCAACAGTATATCAAACGGTGGGCTTACAAGCATCCCAGGCCTGAAGATTTCTTCCGTACGATGAATAATGTCACCGGCGAAGATCTGAACTGGTTCTGGAAAGAGTGGTTTTACAAAACGTGGACGCTGGACCAGACCGTTAAGAATGTGCACTATGTAGATCAAGATCCAGCAGAGGGAGCTCTTATTACAATCCAGAATAACAACCAGATGGTTATGCCGGTGACCATTAAAGTTTGGGAGGCCAACGGTCACAGCGGTACCCAAAAACTGCCTGTAGAAATCTGGCAGCGCGGCGGCACCTGGACGTTCAAATATGACTCCGATAGCAAAATCGATTCTGTGACCATTGATCCCAATAAACATTTGCCGGATGTAAATCGGGACAACAATACCTGGAAACCCGGGAATAATTAGAGGGATAGCCGGCTGAAACCTTATACCCAGACCGGCAGG